>Ga0209061_1002065_pt1 | contig 27938 bp, 22 predicted proteins | sample Coa_R1_10_FD_187157 | JGI IMG/M metagenome (GOLD analysis project Ga0209061, IMG submission 187157) | Surface soil microbial communities from Centralia Pennsylvania, which are recovering from an underground coalmine fire - Coalmine... | ecosystem: Environmental > Terrestrial > Soil >... | reverse complement strand
ACGTCGTGCACGTTGTTCGTGGTCGGCAGCCCGGTCCCGATATCCAGGAACTGCCGGACGCCGGCCTCCGTCACCAGGTACCTGACGGCCCGGCCGAGAAAGGCCCGGTTCTCCCGTGCCCCGATCCGGGTGGTGGGAGCCGTGGCGAGAACCTTCTCCGCCACTTCGCGGTCGGCGGCGAAGTGGTTCTTCCCGCCCAGGAAGTAGTCATACATGCGCGCCGCGTGCGGCTTGCTCGTGTCGATTTCCGGGGGGAGCTCCGACATTTCCGCCTCTCTGGTCTCAATACGGAATCGTATAACCGCCGGCGTACAGTCGGTGCATGCCGGAGATTCACCAGGCGCGCCGGCGCCGCGCGCGCGACATGGTCGCGGAGCTCGGCGCGGACGCCGTGCTCATCACCGCCAGGCCGAACGTGCGCTACCTCACCGGACTGGCCAGCTCCAACGCCGCGCTCCTGCTGTCCGCCGACGGCGGGGACGTGCTGGCGACCGACTCCAGGTACGCGCTGACGGCGGAGCGCGACGCGCCCGACCTGGAGCTGGCCGTCGAGCGCTCCGCCGAGGGCCGGCTGGCCGCCGAGGCGGCCCGCCGCGGCGTCAGGAAGCTGGCGTTCGAGGCGCACGAGATGACGGTGGAACGGCACGCCGAGGTCGCGGCGGCGGCGGAGGGAGTCACCACGGTCCCGTTCGGGAGGAAAATAGAAGAGCTGCGCACCGTCAAAGACCAGCATGAGCTGGAACTGCTCGCCGCTGCCTGCCGCATCACCGCCCAGGCGCTGGCCGACGTCCTGCCCCGGATCCGTCCCGGTCTTTCCGAACGGGCGCTGGCGTCTCTCCTGGACTACCGCATGGCCCGGCTCGGGGCCGACGGGCCGGCGTTCGAGACCATCGTGGCCAGCGGGCCGAACGGCGCCATCCCGCATCACCGGCCCACCGACCGGCCGCTGCGCCGCGGCGACCTGGTGACCATGGACTTCGGGGCGCTGTATGCGGGATACCACGCGGATATGACCCGCACCGTCGCGGTCGGCGAGCCGGCCGGATGGCAGCGGGACATCTACGACCTCGTCGCGCTCGCGCAGGAGGCCGGCATCGCGGCGCTAGAGGAGGGGGCGGAGGCCGGCGCGGTGGACGCCGCCGCCAGGGAGGTGATCGAGGCGGCCGGGCACGGCGGGCATTTCCAGCACGGGCTCGGGCACGGGGTCGGGCTGGAGATCCACGAGGCGCCGATACTGGGGTACGGGAGAGCGGGTAGACTGGCGGACCGGGTTCCTGTCACCGTCGAGCCTGGTGTGTACCTGCCCGGAAGGGGCGGCGTCCGGATCGAGGACGTCCTGGTCGTGACGGCAGGCGGGGGAGCCCGCATCCTGACTTCGGCCACCAGAGAACTGCTGGTCCTGTAATTGGAGACGACCCGTGGCAACCACCAACGACCTGAAGAACGGCATGACGCTGAACCTTGACGGACAGCTGTGGAACGTCGTTGAGTTTCAGCATGTCAAGCCCGGCAAGGGCGGCGCCTTCGTGCGCACCAAGCTGAAGAACGTGCTATCGGGCAAGGTGGTGGACAAGACGTTCAACGCCGGCGTCAAGGTGGACGTGGCCAGCGTGGACAAGCGGGAGATGCAGTACCTCTACCGCGAGGGCGACGATTTCGTGTTCATGGACATGACGGACTACGACCAGCCCCGGATCCCGGCCCAGGTGGTCGGCGACGCCGCGAACTACCTGCTCGAAGAGCAGATGGTCACGATCGCGTTCAACGAGGGCACCCCGCTGTACGTGGAACTGCCCGCGGCGGTCGAGCTGACGATCGCGCAGACCGACCCGGGCCTGCAAGGCGACCGGTCCACCGGCGGCACCAAGCCGGCCACCCTGGAGACCGGGGCGCAGATCCAGGTTCCGCTGTTCATCTCCACCGGTGAGAAGGTCAAGGTAGACACCCGCACCGGTGCCTACCTCGGCCGGGCGTAGCGTTGGCCGCTCGCAGCAAGGCCCGGAAACGGGCGCTTGACATACTCTTCGAGGCCGAACTGCGCGGGCTGCCCGTGCTGCACCTGCTCGCCGAGCGCCAGTCGCTCGGCGAGCCGCCGGTCCCGGAGTACGCGGCCGGGCTGGTCCGCGGTGTCGCGGCGCACCGCGGCCAGATCGACTCGCTGATCGCGGAGAACGCGGTGGACTGGACGCTGGACCGGATGCCCGCTGTCGACCGCAATATCTTGCGGCTAGGGGTGTACGAGCTGCTCTGGGCCGACGACGTGCCCGACGGCGTGGCGATCAGCGAGGCGGTCCTGCTCGCCCAGAGCCTGTCCACCGACGCGTCCGCGGGGTTCGTGAACGGCCTGCTCGCCAGGATCAAGGGCCTCAAGCCCACCCTCACCCTGGAGGCGTAACCCTCTTCCCCGCCCGCCTGCTCCCGGTCCGCTCCCCGCGCGGATGAATGTGGCATCGAGCCGGTAATAGCCGGCTGAATGTCACATTCATCCGGGGTACGCTGACGCGGCGCGCATCCGGGGCACGCTGACGCGGCGCGGCTACGCGGCGGAGAAGTGGAGGCGGATGCCCAGGCGGCGGAGCACCGCGAGGAACCAGACGACGCAGACGGCGGCGCCGAAGAGCGTCAGGCCGATGGTGTACGCCGAAGACACCAGCATGAAGAGCTTGAACGGCTCGGTGACCATCATCACCGCCATGCCCAGCGTCAAGATGAGGAACAGCGCGGCCCAGAACCAGGTGGCGCCCTGGAAGAAGCGGTGCAGCCCGGGGTGATGGGCCTCCGGCTGCTTGAGCGCCACGACCTCCTCGGCGAGCTGGGCGACCAGCGGTTTGGGGGTGGCGGCGGTTCGCGCGAACACCACGCTCATCGCCAGGTTGGCCAGCGGGAACTGTAGCTGGAACATCCACATGTAGCCCGTGCTGATCGCGACCGCGGTCTGAACGGTCAGCACGAGCGCGGAGATCATCAGCAGCGACGAGACCGAGCCCGAGACGATCTTGCGGATCGCGATGAGCAGCCAGACCACGGCGGTTCCCGCCAGCAGGCCCGCGTCCGGGCTCACCAGGTCGGTGATCACGACGTAGGCGCCGAAGGGAAGCCCGACGGACTCCGCCATGTTCCACGCGGCCGTCCACAGCAGACGCCGGGGATGCGGCAGCTCTAGGTGTCCGGAGGGGGCAGGCATGCGGATGAGCATATGGGGCGCTGGTGCTTTCCGGGGCGTCATTCGCAGATGTCGGCGTGTCGGATTTGGCCGCCCATCTCCGACTGCTGGTGAGCTCTTCACGATCGTCACAACGAGAAGCGAGCTTCCCGGGTTCGCCCTCCTCCCCTTAACAAGCGGTTACAAGGGTACCGCGTAACGTGGCAGGCTTATTGCTCCCCGCCAGGCGGCGAGACAGTCATCCGCACTACAGTGAGACTGCGCCATCAACCTTGGGAGTGGTGTGGAGTGACCGCAAAGGTTCCTGCGAAAGCCGCGTCCGGCCCGCGCGGTCCCGACGCCGAGCGCAGGCGCGACGGGTCGCGGTCAACGCTGGTCTGGGACGTGCTCCGGGATGTGGTGGCGGCGCGGGCGGCGCAGGCCGGGCGGCCGGTGCTGGACATCGTGGACGTCGGCGGCGGAACCGGCGGGTTCGCGGTGCCCTTCGCGGCGCTCGGGCACCGCGTCACCGTGGTGGACCCCAGCCCGGATGCGCTCGCCGCCGCGCAGCGGCGGGCCGCCGAGGTACCGGTCACGCTGACCGCCGTCCAGGGTGAGGCCGACGGCCTGGACGGCCTGGTCGGTGAGGCGGCCGCAGACCTCGTGATCTGCCACAACGTGCTCGAGTACGTGGACTCGCCCGCCGCCGCGATGGCGGCCATCGCCCGCGTGCTGCGGCCGGGGGCTACGGTGAGCGTGCTCGCCGCCAACGTGGTGGCCGCCGTGCTACAGCGCGCGCTGGCCGGCCGGTATGAGGAGGCGCGGCTCCTGCTCGAGGCGGGGGGGCCTGGAACGGGGATGCCGCGCCGGTTCACCCTGGCCGGGCTCACGGCGCTGATCGAAGGCGCCGGACTGCGGGCCGGCGACGCCCATGGCATCCGGGTCTTCGCGGGGCTGCTTCCCGGCGCCGGGGCCGATCCCGGCACGGCGGACGCGCTGTGCGCCCTGGAAGAGGCCGCCGCGGTATATCCGGCGCTGCGCGACATCGCCGCCCGGCTGCACGTGCTCGGCCATCGCTGACCGGCCGGACGGATAGCCGTGCCCGCCGCCCGCTCCGGCGACCGTCCCGATGACGGCGGATGCCACATCCTGCACGTGGACATGGACGCCTTCTACGCGAGCGTGGAACTGCGGGACCGGCCGGATCTCGCGGGCAGGCCCGTGGTGGTCGGCGGCCGGGGCGCGCGCAGCGTGGTGCTTTCTGCGACCTACGAGGCGCGCGCGTTCGGCGTCCGGTCGGCGATGCCCGTCGGCCGGGCCAGGCGGCTGTGCCCGCAGGCGGTCTTCATCCCGCCCAGGCACGGGCTGTACGCCGCGGTGTCCAGGGACGTCATGGCCATCTTCCGCGCGGTCACGCCGGAGGTGGAGCCGCTGTCGCTCGACGAGGCGTTCCTCGACGTGTCCGGCGCGCTGCGCAGGCTGGGCTCGCCTGCGCAGATAGCGGAGCTCATCAGGGCACAGGTGCGAGAGCAGCAGGGGATCACCTGCTCGGTGGGGGTGGCGCCGTGCAAGTTCGCGGCGAAGATCGCGTCCGCGCGCTGCAAGCCGGACGGCATGCTCGTCGTCCCGGCGGCGGGCCTGCTGGACTTCCTGCACCCGCTGCCGGCCAGCGTCCTGTGGGGGGTAGGCGACCGCGCCGAGGAGGTCCTGGCCCGGCTAGGGCTGCGGACCGTGGGTGATATCGCTCACGTCCCGCTCGCCACGCTGCGGCGTGAACTCGGCGCCGCGGGCGAGCACCTGTGGTCGCTCGCGTGGGGCCGCGACGAGCGGCGGGTGGTCCCGCGCCGGGAAGAGAAGAGCGTGGGCGCCGAGGAGACGTTCGCCGTGGACGTCGGCGACCCGCGGGTGATCCGCCGGGAACTGCTGCGGCTGTCCGGCCGGACGGCGCAGGCGCTCCGCGCCGCCGGGTGCACCGCGCGGACGATCTCGGTGAAGCTGCGGCTGGCCAGCTTCAAGACCATCACCAGATCCAGGACGCTGGCCGAACCCACGGACGTGGCCAGGGAGATCTACGCGACCGCGTGCGCGCTGTACGAGGGGTCCGGCCTCGGCGCCGGGGCGCGGCTGCGGCTGGTCGGCGTCCGGGCGGCCGGGCTGCGGCCGGCGGCGGCGGCCTCGCGGCAGCTGGCGTTCGACGACCGGCCGGCGGGCTGGCGGGAGGCGGAGCGGGCGGTGGACAAGATCGCGCGGCGGTTCGGCAGCGACGCGGTACGGCCCGCGGCTCTGGTCCCGGCGGACCGGCCCGGGCGCGCCGGCCGCCGGCCGGCCCCTTCCACGGGGGACGCGGAGCCTCGTATTCTGGATGGTGAGCCAGGTATGTAAGTGAGGTGAAAGTCACCCCACCCCCCGGGTTCCATGGGAGGCGTCGTGCCGCTCTCTGAGCATGAGCAGCGCCAGCTCGAGCAGATCGAGCAGGCGCTCTACAGGGAGGATCGGAGGCTGGGCCGTCTAGTACGCTCCAGCGATCCCCGCGTGCATTACAGGCGCCGGGTGGTTCAGGCGGCCTCCGGCTTCGCCGTCGGAGCGGGCATGGTTGCGGCGGGTGTCGTCTTGCCGCTGATCTGGCTCGCCGTGGGCGGGTTCGTCGTCATGCTGGTCTGCGGCATCTGGGCGCTGAATAGCTGGCGGCACCTGGCCGGCTTCGCGTTCGGCGTTGCCGGGCGCGGCCCGGCGGCCCAGCGCCGGGCCCAGCGCAGGATGCGCCGCAAGAACCGGGGCAGGACCGGCCGGGGCACGATGATGGAGCGTCTGGACGAGCGCTGGCGCAGACGGCAGGAAGGGGACCTTTAGGCTCGCCGCGAGCCAGATGGGCTAGGCGGACCAGCCGGGGACCCGGCCGCCCCGGCCATCGCCGGGGGCTCCGGGCCGCCGGCCGCGCCGGCCGGCCGCGCGGCGGCTGCGCCCGCCCGGCCGCGCCGGGCCCGCCGGGGCCGTATCCAGCCGAGCCGGGGTCCGCCGGACCATTCCGGGTTCAGCCTGGCGAAGATGTCGGCCACCCGGCTGAGCCCGGCCAGCGCCGGCGTGAGCACCGAGGGCGGCATCAGGCGCGCCCGCCACCGCGATCGCCGCGGCACGGCCGCGGCGATCGCCCGCCGGACAACCGCGCTGTCATGCCGCAAGCCCGCGCCGCTGTCGGGCCGGCCCGCGTACCTGGCGCGTTCTTCGGCCAGGGTGATCCGGCGCAGCGCGGCCACGGCGGGCTCGGCGAGGCTCAGGCTGGCAGCGGCTCGTGCCGCGAGCGCGCGCGGCGACTCGCTGGGCAGGTAACCCGCACCGTAGTCGACCAGGTCGTCACGGAGTTCGCGCCACGCCGCGTGCGCCAGCGCGGCGTCGCCGCGCCGCCGGGCGGCCCGCCAGCGCCGCCGCCTGACCGCGAGCCGGGCGCAGGGCGGCGTAGCGGCCGTGAGCACGAGCAGCCCGAGGACGCACAGCCCGAACACCGCCCACGGGTTCACCGTGGCCGTCGCGGGGACGGCGGCCGCGCCGCCTGCGCCGCCCAGCGGGAGGCCGAGCCGCTCTCCGAGCGAAGCGGGGTTCCGGCCGCTGCTGCCGACGGGGCCGGCCGGGAGGCCGGCCGACAACGACTGCGGCGACTGGGGGAAGGCGCTGGCCGGCTCGAGCGTGTACGACGGGGCGTTCGCCGTGCCCTGCCCGGCCGCGCCGCCCTGCGGCGTCGGCTCGAACCGGAGCCAGCCGAAGCCCTGGAAGTACAGCTCCGGCCAGGCGTGCGCGTCATGCGTGGTGACCAGCCAGGTACCGCCGTAGGAGGCCGTCCCGGCGGTGAAGCCGTAGGCGACCCGGGAGGGAATGCCGAGCAGCCGGGCGAGCACGGCCATGGCAAAGGAGAACTGCTGGCAGTATCCCCGCCTGGTGACGGTGAGGAAGTTCCGCAGCCCGGCGGCGTCCGCGACCGTCGGCGCGTTGAGGGTGTAGGTGAACGTGCCGCCCGACAGCCAGTCCTGGAGTGCGAGCGCCATCTGGAACGCCGTCTTCGCGCCGGCCTCCCTGACCACGGACTGGGCGAGGGCCCGCAGCGGATCGTATGATGCGGGGACCTCCAGGTAGTGGCCGGCGATGCCGGCCGGGGGCGGCGGCGCGTTGTTGAGCGCCTGCGCCGGCGGCGCCTCATCGAGGCTGGTCACCGTGTAGCTGAGGCCAGCCAGCCGGACGCCCGGGTCGAACAGCATCAGGCTGGCCCGGTCGGCCCGCACGCTGCCCGGCGCGAAGACGGCCGTGGCCGGGTACGGGGCGGGCAGCGCGAGAAGGGCGTCCTGGCCGACCCCCGGGCCGATCCTGACCGTCGTGGTCACCTTGGCCGCCCACGTGCTGTTCGTCGCGCCCGGCGGGGCGGGCAGCCGCGGGCTGGCAGGGACCAGGGACTCGGGCTGGCTGAACATCTGCCAGCCCGAACTGGTCAGCTTGTCGAGCGCGTAGATCTGAAAGTACTGCGGCGTCGGGTCAGAACTCCGGTAGGTGAAGACCGGCGCCGCCTGCGAGGTGTGCAGCTCCCTGCTCAGCTGCGTGTCCGGGTCGGGGAACCCCACGACGGCGGCGCCGCTGCCGCCGCGCCCGCCGATCCCCGGCCGCCCGCCTCCGAACAGCCGGGTCACGTGCAGCCCGGGAATGAGCAGCGGCAGGCACAATGCCAGGGCTACCGAGGCGATGCCTACCCGGCGTCCCGCGGCCGCCAGCGCCCGGGTGTCGGGGATCTCGTCCGGCCCCGGGGCCGGCTGCTCCCACTCCCGGATCCGGTCCCGGCCCTCGCTGCTCAGCAGGGTGAGGTACCCGGCGGCCGCGAGGCAGAACGCGATGGCGGTGCCGACCGGGCCGCGGGAGACGCTGAGCGTGAACGGCTCGGTGAACAGCGCCAGCAACGGCAGGCCGGCCAGCGCCGCGCTCTCCAGCCGGACGGCGATCAGGTCGGTCGCCGCGGCGATGATGCCGATGCCGCCGGCGGCGATCACCACGATGCCCCACAGCGGCGGCACGGGGGGAGCGTACCTGGCGGCCTCGTCGAAGCCCTCCCCGGCCAGGACCAGCAGGAAGTGCAGGGACGAGGGCGTCGGCAGCACGTGGAGCAGCGACCGGGCGCTGGAGTACGCGACGTTCAGGTACAGCAGCAGCCCGGCCAGCTCGGCCGCCAGGCATACGGCCGGCGGCAGCCGCCGCAGCCGGGTGAGCGTGCCCGTCACCGCCACCACGCACACGGCTCCGGCGCCGCCCCAGAACCAGAGCGTGCCGGTGAAGATCGGGTACAGCGAGACAGAGGCCAGGATGGTCGCGGCGGCCGCGGCGAGCGTCCGGCGGTGGCTGCCCATCGGTCAGCGCCCCGCCCCGGTCAGCGCCGCCGCGCCGCCCCGGTGCAGCTCCTGCCACGCCGCCGCGAGCCGCGCGGCGTCCGGCACCGCCGCGACCCGCCATCCGGCGCCGGCCAGGATCTCCGCGGCCGCGCCCCCCTGGCCGGCCCACCCGGCCCAGCCGTCGGCCGGGGCGGCCGGGGCGGGCACCACCAGCAGGGCAAGCCCCGGCGCGGTGCCGCGCCTGGCGGCCGCGAGCAGCCGCGCCTCCCCGGCGCCGAGCAGGCCGAGGACCGCGACGATCTGCCCGCCCCCCGTGGTCAGAGCATCGATGCCCGCGCTCATTCCGCTGTGGCGTGAGGGCCGGATGACGGCGAGCGTGTCGAGCAGCGTGTCCCGGAACGTCCCCTGCGGCGGCACCTCGCCGGTGTCTGTCACCAGCCTGGCTTCGAACCCCTCGCCGGCCATGTGCACCCCGATCGACGCCGCGGCGGTGACCGCCAGCTCGAACAGCGGCCCGGTGTAGGCGCCGCGCCGGGTGTCGAGGAAGAGCGAGGCGGTGTTCCGCCAGTGCTGCTCCTCGCGGCGCACCATGAGCTCGCCGTGCCGCGCGGTCGACCGCCAGTGCACCCGGTGCATGCCGTCCCCGGTCCGGTAAGCGCGGGGCGCCACGTCGTCCTCCCCGCTGGCGGCGATGCTGCGCCTGCCGTGCTCGCCGTCGCCCAGCCAGTTGCCGTCCAGCAGCGGCCGGCTCAGCGGGATGATCCGGGGCGTGACGGTCAGCGTGCTGACGGACGTGAAGGAGCGGGTGATCGACACCAGCCCGAAGGAGTCGGCCACCCGGACCTGGAGCGGCCCGATCGTGTACTTGCCCCGGGTGCCGGACCCCACCCGGTAGCGGAACTCCCTGCTGCCCCCCGCGCCGATCCCGTCGAGCACGAACCTCGGCCTGCTGCCGAGCTCGTACGGCACCGTGTCCTCGGCGAGCAGCAGCCCGGTGCGCAGCCGGGAGACGTTGGACAGCCGGATGGCCAGTTCGGCGGACTGGCCGGCGGGCAGCCGGGCCGGGGTGACGCGCCGCGCGCAGGAAAGCCGGTAGCGGGCGCGGCTGGACCCGAACGCGGACAGCAGCGGCAGCGCCATCAGCAGCACGCCGATGCGGAGCAGGTCGGGCTCGGGAATGAAGACGCCGCAGAGCGCCGCCGCGGCGCCGGCCGCGACGAAGGACCGGCCCCTGACCGTCAGCGCGCCGAAGACCTTCCGCATAGCACCTCCGACGTCACGGACGGGGCAGCGGGAGCTCCGCGACGAGCCTCGCCACCACCTGTTCGGGCAGCTTGCGCTCGACCAGGGCCTCGGCTGTGGGCAGCAGCCGGTGCGCGAGCACCGGCACCGCCAGGGACTGGATGTCGTCCGGTATCACGTAGTCCCTGCCGTCGAGGGCCGCCCGTGCGCGGCTGGCGCGCAGCAGGTGCAGCGCGGAACGCGGCGACGCCCCCAGCCGCAGTTCCGGGGCCGTCCTGGTCGCGGCGGCCAGGGCGATGATGTACTCCTTGGCCTGCGCAGAGACCAGCACGCCCCGGACCGCGCGTATCAGGTCGCGCACGTCAGGCGCCGTGGCGACGGGCGCGAGGTGGTCGAGCGGGGAGGAGGACCCGTGCGTGTCCAGCATCTCCATCTCAGCCGCCGCGGTCGGGTAGCCGATCGAGATGCGCGCGGTGAACCTGTCGCGCTGCGCCTCGGGCAGCGGATAGGTGCCCTCCATCTCCACCGGGTTCTGCGTCGCGATGACCATGAACGGCGACTCGAGCTGGTACGTGGTGCCGTCCACCGTCACGTGCCGCTCCTCCATGCATTCGAGCAGCGCGGACTGGGTCTTCGGCGAGGCGCGGTTGATCTCGTCGCCGACGACCACGTTCGCGAACACGGGGCCCGGCTTGAACTCGAAGTCGCGGCGCTCCTGGTTGTACGCGCTCACCCCGGTGATGTCGCTGGGCAGCAGGTCGGGGGTGAACTGAATCCGCCGTACTGAACAGTCGATCGACCTGGCGAGCGCCTTGGCGAGCATCGTCTTGCCCACCCCGGGCACATCCTCGATGAGCAGGTGCCCCTCGGCGAGGAGGACGGTGAGCGCGAGCCGCACCGCCTCGGCTTTGCCGTCAATGACGGACTCGACCGCCGTGCCGATCCGCTGTGCCATCGCGACGAGGTCCTCAAGCGTACGCTCACGCCCGCTGCGCCCCGTATCGAGTACCAAAGGCCCTCCTCGGTAGGCCCGGGCGCGTCTGGCGCGCTGACTACGTCGTCTAATGACAGTATGTCGTGCGGACGCCGGCGTGCCACGCCTGCCCGCGCTCTGGATCGGTCCGCGGCGCCGTCCCCGCCAGGATCCCGGTTCCCGCTGCCTGGGCCGCCGGCCGGCTGCCGCCTCGTGCCGCCTGTCCCGCCGGCACGCCGTTGCCCATGGCCCTACTCTAATTTCTCGTGCCGGCGGTTTCTCGTGCCGGGGGAAGGCGGCGGCTCCGTTTCCCCGGGCGGCCTCCGGCATCTCCCCTGGGGGACAGCCCTCAGGCATGGGGGTCCCGCCTTCCGTCCCCGTCCCCCGGCCCCGGGCGTGCAGCCCCCCGGCCCGGCGTGCAGCCCCCTGGCCCGGGCGTGCAGCCCCCCGGCCCCGGGCGTCCGCCGCTGTCGGTTGCCGGGGCCGCCGCCGCTCTGAGGCGGCGCGCCGGAACCGCAGGTGACAGCCCTAATAAGGGCCGCGGCTCATGATCGGGGAGGCGTTTTACCGGCACCGGAATTGACGCTTTTCACCAGGCGTCCCTCCAGGCATAACCTTCCCCTGTCGAAACTGCAACCTAAGTTTCGAAAAGGTCCGCTCAACGAGCTTAGGGATCGGGCCGGCGAAATGCCCGCCGCGTCCTTTTCCATCCGGGTGCGCCCGCCGGGATGGGGTCCGCGGGCGCGGCAGGGGCGCGCTCGCGCGGCCCCGGAGCGGGCCGGGGCGCGGCGGCTTGGGGCCGTTCTCGCCCCCCACTTTGCCCCACCGCAATTGACCTGCGGTTTTATCAGGGCAACATGGAGAAATGCCGTGTGGCGGTAGTTGACCGTGGAGGAATGTGGAGTAGAGTGGGGCGCGGTGGAGTGAGATAGCTGTCGAAACTCGACCTGCTGGGGGTGGAGGTGAGGACCGGTTGTTTCTCGGTACTCACGCGCCCCGGCTGGACGAGAAGGGACGCCTGTTCTTGCCGGCCAAGTACCGTGACGAACTCGCGGGGGGAGTCGTGATCACGAAGGGGCAGGAGCGCTGCCTGTATGTCTTCCCGAACGAGGAGTTCACCCGGATCACCGAGGCGCTGCGCACCGCGCCGGTGACCGCCAAGGCGGTGCGGGATTACAGCCGGGTCTTCTTCGCCAGCGCTTCCGATGAGGTCCCCGATAAGCAGGGCAGGATCACCGTTCCGCCCGCGCTGCGCAGTTACGCCGGCCTGCAGCGGGATTGCGTGGTGATCGGGGCGAACACAAGGCTCGAGATCTGGGATGCCCGGGCGTGGGAGGCCTACCTGGCCGCGCAGGAGGACTCGTTCTCTGAGGCTGCGGAGGAGGTGCGCCAGGGATCTTGTGAGCAGCCACCGGGCTGGACCGGTGGTCATGGCCGTCCGGTGAGTCTCCACCCGCGCCCGGACCGTCCTGGCTGGCGTCACTTCCCCGGCGCCAGGCGGCGGTCGCCGCGGGCGCGGACGGAGACCCGGCCGGCGCCGGACGGGGCACGCCGGAGTGCGGCAGCCCAAGGCGGGCAGCGATCCGCCGCGAGTCCGCGGTCCCGCCGGCTGAGCGGGGTCCCGCCGGCTGAGCGGAGGCCACGGCGCGGCTCCCGCGAAACACCCGCGGATAACCAGTACGGCGGAGCGGAGGGGTCAGGTGGGCGAGCAAGCGTACGCGCACGTGCCGGTCATGGCCGACCGGGTGACCGCCCTGCTCGCGCCCGCGCTCAGCGCCCCCGCCCCGGGCGGCCGGCCGCCGGTCCTGGTTGACGCCACGCTCGGCCGCGCGGGGCACGCGCGGGCCCTCCTCGCGGCCTGCCCGGGACTGCTGCTGATCGGGATCGACGCCGACGAGGCCGCTATCGAACACGGGCGCACGCTGGCCGGGGAGTATCCGGGCCAGGTGACGCTCGCGCACGCGTTCTACGACCAGATCGCGGCGATCGTCGCCGAGGCCGGGCACCGCAGCGTCCAGGGGGTCCTGTTCGACCTCGGGGTGTCGTCGCCGCAGCTGGACGACACCAGCCGGGGCTTTTCCTACTCGCAGGACGCGCCGCTGGACATGCGGATGGACCAGTCGGCCGGCAAGACGGCCGCCCGCGTCGTCAACGAGTACCCGGTGGGCGAGCTGGCGCGGGTGCTGTCCGAGTACGGCGAGGAGCGGTTCGCGCGGCGGATCGCCGAGGCCGTCGCGCGCGAGCGCGCGCGCGAACCGGTCACCACGACGCTGCGGCTGAGCGCCATCGTCAAGGACGCGATCCCCGCCGCCGCCCGGCGCACCGGCGGCAACCCTGCCAAGCGGACTTTCCAGGCGCTGCGCATCGAGGTAAACGACGAGCTCGGCGCGCTGCGGCGGGCGCTTCCCGCCGCCCTGGACCTGCTCGCACCCGGCGGGCGGTTCGTGGCGCTCGCCTACCACTCGATCGAGGACCGGCTGGTCAAGCGGGAACTCGTGGCGAGATCCGCCGATACCGCACCGCCCGGCCTGCCGGTGCGGGCGGCTGAGGTGCCGGCCGCGGCCGGGCCGCAGTTCCGGCTGCTGACCAGGGGCGCGGAGCGCCCGGGCAGCGAAGAGGTAGCCGCCAACCCGCGGGCGGCGTCCGCCCGGCTACGGGCAGCGATGAGGATCCGGGAGGCAGCGTGACTGAAAGGAGCCCGTCCATGGGGACCGGCGGCGCGCGGCGAGGCGTCGGCACGCCCGGCGTCGGCACGCCCGGCGGCGTCGGCACGGTCACCCGGCTGGCGCCGCCGCGGCCTGGCCGTCCGCGCCGGCTGGGCGCGCCCCCGGTTCCCCGCGAGCCCGGGCGGCGCCCCGCCGGCCGGGCTGAGGAGCGAGCGGGGCGGGCGGAGCCCCCCCGCCGGATGCCGTTCTTCCTGCTGCTGTGCGGCCTGCTCGGCGGGGCGCTCGTCTGCGCGCTGGTGATCAGCACCACGCTGGCCGAAGGGGCGTTCGAGATCACCCGGCTGCAGCAGGCCAACGACGCGCTGGCCAGGCAGCGGCAGATGCTCCAGCAGGAGGTGGCGCAGGCGCGGTCGGCGCAGGTGATCGAACAGCGGGCGCTCAGGCTCGGCATGCGCCCGGCCGGCGAGCTGCGGTTCCTCGACCTCAAGACCGGCGCGGTGCGGACCGACGCGGGCAGCGGCGCGGTGGCGGCCATCAACGTCCCGGGGTACACCCCGTGACACCGGAGCAGCGGCCGCCGGGGCGCCCCGGCGGCCGCTCCCGGCAGGCACCGGCGGCCGGCGCCCGGAGGCCCGGTGACGGCCGCCCGGGAGAGCGCCGGGGCGGCGCGCGCCCGCGCCGTCCTCGCGCCGGCCGGCCCGCCGCCGAAGCGGGGCCACTGCGAGACGCCGCCGTCCGTTCGGGATATCAGGAGGCCGGGCAGGGCTCCCGGGAGCCGCGGCCGCGGTACGGCGGCCCGCCGCGCACGCGTCCGGGCGGCCCCGGCAGGCCGCCGCGCCGCCCGCGGCCGCCGCGCCGGTTCACCATCCGCCGCGGCGAGCCGGGACGGCGGCTCGGCATCACGCTGCTGGCCATCGTGTTCGTGCTGACCATCTTCGGCGGCCGCCTGGTGCAGATCCAGGGCATGGAGTCCGGCTACTACAGCAAGCTGGCCAACCAGCTGCGGCTGACGACGATCCCGCTGCCGGCCGAACGCGGCACGATCTACGGCGCGGACGGGCAGATCCTGGCGATGACCGTGGAGACGTACCCGGTCTGGTCGGACCCGCCGCAGGTAGCCGACAAGCCGCGGGCCGCCCGGGAACTCGCCGGCCCGCTCGGCATGCCGGCGGCGGCGATCCTGAACCTGCTCGAGCACCCGAGCTCGAAGGAGTACGTGCTGCTCAAGAGCGGGGTGTCCGCGGCGGACGAGGCGAAGGTCGCCGCGCTGAACATCACGGGCATCTACGAGGGAAGCCCGTCCGACGGAAGCGGGACCTACGTCAGGGCCTACCCCGACGGCGACGCGACCGCGAACGTCGTGGGCTTCACCAACGTCAACTCCAGCGACGTGATCACCGGCCAGGCCGGGATCGAGGAGGAGTACAACAAGCTGCTGTCCGGCACGCCGGGCAGCGAGCAGGTGGAGACCAGCAACACGGGCCAGCCGATCCCCGGCACCGAGCTCAGGGCCACCCCCGCCGTGAACGGCCGGGGCATCAAGCTGACGATCATCTCCGCGTTGCAGGTCGCCGCCCAGCAGGACTGCCAGCAGGAGGTGCTCAAGACCCGCGCCCGGCAGTGCACGGTCGTGGTCATCCAGCCGAAGACCGGGTACATCCTCGCGATGGCGCAGTGGCCGACCTACAGCCAGGCCACGCTGACGAACGTGGCGGACGCCAAGAACCTGGCCGTGCAGGACGTCTTCGAGCCGGGCTCCACCGCCAAGGTGATCACAGCCGCCGCGGCGCTCGAGCGCGGCGGGCAGACGCCGATGAGCGCGTACAACATCCCGTACCAGATCTACCGGGGCGGCCAGTGGATCCACGACGCGGAGTGGTCGCCCGGCGAGCGCTACACGATCGCGGGCATCATCGCGAACTCAAGCAACGTCGGCATGTCCCAGGTGGTCGAGCACGTCCCGCCGCAGGTGCAGTACGAGTACCTGCGGGCGTTCGGCCTCGGCGAGCCGAGCGGGCTGAACCTGCCCGGCGAGAGCGCGGGCATCCTGCCCCCGCCGTCGCGGTGGGCGCCCGACGAACGGTACACGCTGTCGTACGGCCAGGGCGTCGACGTGACCGCGGTTCAGATGGCCAGCGTGTACGCGACGATCGCCAACAACGGCGTGCGGGTGCAGCCGACGCTCGTCGAGGGCACGTACGGCGCGGACGGGCAGTACACGCCGGCGCCCCCCGCGCCGTCCCGCCGGGTCATCCAGCCCAGGACGGCGCGCGAGCTGATCCAGATCATGCAGCAGGTGCCCGCGGTGGACGAGCAGGCGAACCAGCCGTGGGGGATCATCCCCGGATACGCGGTGGCCGCCAAGACCGGCACCTCGCAAGAGCCGGGCCCGTCCTGCCCCGACTCGCTGTGCGAGTACGGGTCGAGCTACATCGGGATGGCGCCGGGCAACGACCCGCAGGTCGTCGTCGCGGTGAACGTGCAGGACCCGAAGACCAAGAACGCGTACTTCGGGGACATGGTCGCGGGCCCGGTGTTCTACGACGTGATGAAGTTCGCGCTCCAGACCCTCCAGATCCAGCCGCAGCCCGGCCTCGTTGCTCCTTATGTCCGGCTCACCGCGCCCTGATTTTGGATACCCTCTGGGCGTGATCCGACCCGAACGCGTTCCGCCGCGGCCGCTGTCCGGGCTGGCTGAGCTGCTCGGGCTGGGCAGGGCGGACAGCCTGCCGGAGGGGCCCGGGCGGCTGTCCGGAGTCACCCATGATTCCCGTCAGGTGCGGCCGGGAGACCTGTACGCGGCACTGCCCGGCGCGCGCACGCACGGCGCCGCGTACTGCGACCAGGCGGTCGCGGCCGGCGCGATCGCGATCCTCACCGATCACGCGGGCCGGGAGCGGGCGGCCCGCAGCGGCGTCCCGGTGTTCGTGGTCTCGTCGCCGCGCGACCGGCTCGGCGACGTGTCGTGCTGGATCTACGGCGACCCGAGCACACAGATGACCACGATCGGGGTGACCGGGACCAGCGGCAAGACCACCACCAGCTACCTGGCCGAAGCGGGGCTGCGCGCCGCGGGGCACGTGACCGGGCTGATCGGCGGGGTGGAGATCCGCATCGGCGCCGACCGGCTGAAGAGCTCGCTGACCACCCCGGAGGCGCCGGAACTCCAGGCGCTGCTCGCGGTCATGGCCGAGCGCGGCGTGACGGCGGCGGCGATGGAGGTGTCCAGCCACTCCCTGGCGCTCGGCCGGGTGGCGGGAACCCGCTACGACGTGGCGGTGTTCACCAACCTGTCGCAGGACCACCTGGACTTTCACGGAGGTTTCGAAGACTATTTCAGGGCCAAGGCGAAGCTGTTCACCCCGCGGTACTCGGCTATCGGCGTGGTCAACGTGGCCGACCGGTACGGCCGCCGCCTGGTGTCCGAGGCGTCGATCCCGGTCGTCACGTTCTGCGCGAACCCGGCGTCCGGGGCGCACGAGAACGCGGACTGGCGCGCGGAGGACGTGCGCTGCGGCGCCGACGGGTCGGCCTTCCGCGTGGTCGGGCCCGGCGGCGTGGAGGCGGACGCGTCGGTCACGCTGCCCGGGCCGTTCAACGTCGCCAACGCGCTCGGCGCGATCGTGGCGCTGGTGGAGGCGGGCGTCCGGCTGGAGGACGCGGTCGCCGGCGTCGCGGGATGCCCGGGGGTGCCCGGCCGGCTCGAGCGGGTGCCGGGCGGGCCGCCTGACGCGTTCGTCGACTACTCGCACAAGCCGGGCGCGGTCGAGGCGGTGCTGAGCTCGCTGCGCTCGGTGACCGCCGGCGAGCTGATCGTCGTGCTCGGCTGCGGCGGCGACCGGGACCGGGGCAAGCGGCCGCTGATGGGCGCCGCCGCCGCCAGGCTCGCGGACGTCGCGGTGTTCACCAGCGACAACCCGCGTTCGGAGGATCCGCTGGCGATCCTCGCCGAGATGTTGCAGGGAGTGCTCGGGGTGCCGCAGGGGGAGCGGGCCCGGGTGATCGTCGAGCCGGACCGGGCGGCCGCCATCGGCCTCGCCGTCGCCATGGCCGGGAAAGGGGACGTGGTAGTCGTGGCCGGCAAGGGGCACGAGACCGGGCAGTACGCCGGGGACAGCGTGCTGCCGTTCGACGACCGTGAGGTCACCGCCGCCGCGCTGGCGCGGCGGGCCGCCCGCGGCGGGGGTGACCTGCCGTGATCCGGCTGACCCTGGCGGAGGTCGCCGCGATCGCCGGCGGCGCGCTGCACGAGGCGGAGCCGGGCGCGGCCGTCACCGGGCCGGTGGTGATCGACTCCCGGCGCGCGGAGCCCGGCGCGCTGTTCGCCGCGCTGCCCGGCGAGCGCGCCGACGGGCACGACTTCGCCGCCGCCGCGGCCGCGGCGGGCGCCGTCGCGGTGCTGGCCGCGCGCCCGGTGCCGGGTGTGCCCGCGGTCGTCGTGGCCGACGTCACCGCCGCGCTCGGGGCGCTGGCGCGGGCCGTGATAGACCGGCTGCCCGCCGCCACGATCGCCGGGATCACCGGGTCGTCGGGCAAGACCTCGACCAAGGACCTCGCCGCCCAGCTAGCCGAACGGCTCGGCCCCGCCGTCGCGCCCGAAGGCTCCTTCAACAACGAGATCGGCCTGCCGCTGACCGTGCTGCGCGCCGACGCCGGCACCCGCTACCTGGTCCTGGAGATGTCCGCGCGCGGCATCGGCCACATCGCCGCGCTGTGCGCGATCGCGCCGCCGCGGATCGGCGCGGTGCTGAACGTGGGCCGCGCCCATGCCGGCGAGTTCGGCTCGCTCGACGCGGTGGCGAAGGCCAAGGGCGAGCTGCCCGAGGCCCTGCCCGCCGACGGGGCGGCGATCCTGAACGCCGACGACCCCCGGGTGCTCGCGATGGCGAACCGCACAAGGGCCCGGGTCGTGACGTTCAGCGCGGGCCAGGCGCCCGGCGCTGATGTGCGCGCCGCCGGCATCCGGCTCGACGAGCTGGGCCGCGCCTCGTTCCGGCTGCTGATGCCCGGCGGCAGCGCGCCCGTCGCGCTCCGGCTGCACGGCGCCCACCACGTGTCCAACGCCCTCGCCGCCGCCGCCATCGCCGCCGAGCTCGGCATGGACGTCCCGGCCATCGCCGAAGCGCTGAGCGAGGCGACCGCGCGCAGCAAGAAGCGGATGGAGCTGCACGAGCGGCCCGACGGCGTGCTCGTGGTGAACGACGCGTACAACGCCAACCCCGACTCGGCGCGGGCCGCGGTCGAGGCGCTCGCCCACCTGTCGCGCGGCGGCCGCCGCGGGTTCGCCGTGCTCGGCCACATGGCCGAGCTCGGCGACATCGCGGTCGAAAGCCACGAAGAGGTCGGCCGCATCGCGGCCCGGGCCGGCGTGGCCGGCCTGATCGCGGTGGGAGAGCAGGCCCGCCCCGTGCTCGACGGGGCGGCCGCCGAGGCCGGCTGGCACGGCACGGCCATCGCCGTGCCGGACGCCCCGGCCGCGGTCGAGGCGCTGCGCAACCTGCTGCGCCCTGGCGACGTTGTCCTGGTGAAGGCATCCAAGTCCGCCGGGCTGTGGGAGGTCGCGGACGGGCTGCTCGCGGAGGCTGACCGGTGAAGACCATCCTGCTCTCTGGCGCCATCTCGATGGTCGTGGCCCTTCTCGGCACCCGCCCGACGATCACCGTGCTGCGCAAGCGCAAGCTCGGCCAGCAGATCAGGACCGACGGCCCGCAGGCGCACCTGGGCAAGAGCGGCACGCCGACCATGGGCGGCATCGTGATCATCATCGCGTCGCTGGCCGGCTACCTGCTCGGGCACTGGCTCACCGACGACGCGATGTCCGCCTCCGGCCTGCTCGTGCTGTTCCTGATGACCGGCCTCGGCTTCGTCGGCTTCGTGGACGACTTCATCAAGCTGTTCATGCGGCGCAGCCTTGGCCTGCGCAGCGGCGCCAAGCTCGCCGGCCAGGCGATCGTCGGCGCGATCTTCGCCGTGCTCGCGCTGCGCTTCCCCGACGGCTACGACCTCACCCCGGCGTCGTCGCACATCTCGTTCCTGACCGACTTCGGCGTCTCGATCGGCCCGGTGCTGTTCGTGCTGTGGGTCATCCTCATGGTGACCGGCACCTCCAACGGGGTGAACCTCACCGACGGCCTGGACGGCCTCGCCTCCGGCGCCGCCATCCTCGTGCTCGCCGCGTACGTGATCATCGGCAACTGGCAGCTGCGCAACGACTGCACCACGGCGCTCGCCCCGAACTGCTACGACGTCCGCGACCCGCTGGACGCGGCGGTGGTCGCCGCCGTGGTGATGGGCGCCTGCTTCGGCTTCCTGTGGTGGAACGCGCCGCCGGCCAAGATCTTCATGGGCGACACCGGCTCGCTGGCCCTGGGCGGCGCGCTGGCCGGCCTGGCGATCGTCACCCGGACCGACCTGCTGCTGCTCCTGCTCGGCGGCCTGTTCGTGATCATCACGCTCTCGGTGGTGATCCAGGTCGGCTCCTTCAAGCTGACCCGCAAGCGCGTGTTCCGGATGGCCCCGCTCCAGCACCACTTCGAGCTGGCCGGCTGGGCGGAAACCACGATCGTGGTCCGGTTCTGGCTGATCGCCGGCATGTTCGTGGCCCTCGGCCTGGGGATCTTCTACGTCGGCTGGTTCCCCAAGTAGCGCGCCGCGCCGGGTGCCCGCGCGCCCGGCGCCTTGCCCCGCCCCGCCGCCTTGCCCCGCGCGTGCCCGCCCGCCGGGGCCGCGCTTACCCGTCCAGCGCCGCGCCGATGTCGGCGATCAGGTCGGCGGCGGGCTCGATCCCGGCGGACAGCCGGATCAGCGTCTCCGGCGCCGTCTCGCCGGCCCAGCGCGCCCGCCGCTCCCAGCTCGACTCCACGCCGCCGAAGCTGGTCGCGGGCACCACCAGCCGGGACGCGGCGACCACGGCGTCGGCGTCCGCCGCCGTCCCGGCCAGCTCGAACGAGAGCAGCGGCCCGAACCCCCGCGGCATCTGCCGTGCGGCGGCTCCCGACGGGCGCAGCCCGGGGTAGTGCACCGCGGTCACGCGGGGATGGGCCGCGAGGAACCCGGCGATCGCCAGCGCGTTGGCCGACTGCCGCTCGATCCGCAGCGGCAGCGTCTTGATCCCCCGCAGCACCAGCCAGCTCTCGAACGGCCCGGGTATCCCGCCGCCCGCGGTGCGCCACTCGCGCAGCGCCGTGCCCAGCGCCGCCTCCCGGGTGACGACCGCGCCGCCCAGCACGTCGGAGTGGCCGGAGACCGTCTTGGTCAGCGAGTACAGCGCCGCCACCGCGCCGAACTCCAGCGGCTTTTGCAGCAGCCCGGTCGCGACCGTGTTGTCCACGACGAACGGCGCGCCCGCCGCCTCCGCGACCGCGCCGAGCGCGGCCAGGTCGGCCACCCGCAACAGCGGGTTGGTGGGCGTCTCCGCCCACAGCACGGACGGCGCCTCCCGCAGTGCCCGCTCGACCGCCGTCAGGTCGAGCAGGTCGGCGGTCACCGCCCCGGCGCCGTGCGGCCGCAGCCGCGCGGCCAGCGCGCGCGTGTTGTAGTAGCCGTCATACGGGAACACGATGCGCTCCCGTCCCCGGGCGAGCGCCAGCATCAGCGCCATCGACGCCGCCTGCCCGGACGCGAACGTCACCGCGTCCGCCCCCGGCCCCTCGATGGCGGCGAGCGCCTCCTCCACGGCCGCCCAGCCCGGGTTGGCGATGCGCCCGTAGCCGCGCGCCGGGTCCGGCTCGCCCTGCGATACGTACGTGCTCGTCACGAGCAGCGGCGGCGCCAGCGGGGCGCCCTCGCCGCGGTCCGTCCCGGCGTGCGCGAGCTCTGATTCCGGGCTGAAGTCCATGAAGCCCATTGTCCCGAACGGAAGGTGGCGCCTCCCGCCCCGCCACCCGACTCTCCCGCGCCCGCGCCTCTCCCGCGCCCGCGCCGCGTGCCCCTTCCCCGCCATACCGGCGCGGGCTGGGGCCGTGGGCCACAACCCTCTTCTATCGGGGGCGGTGGGCCACAGCCCCCGTCCGGCTGGCTCACATCCGCCGCGCCGGCCCCGTCCGGACCAGCCGGAGCTCGCTGATTTGCGCGACACGCGGCAGATGTCCCCGGTATAGGCCCGCGGAACCCGGAAACTAGGAGGCATGTATGTCCGCGCGGTGAGCGATCTGGCCGGGGACACATCCGGGCCCGGTGAGGACGAGGAGCCGGAGCGCCGCACCCGGCCGGGCGGCCGGGCCGTCCCGGCGGCGGCGGGGCTCGGGGAGCGGGTGCGGGCCGTGCGGGCGCTGCTCGACCGGCCGCTCACGCCGTACTACCTCATCCTCGGCATCACCACGCTGCTGCTCGGCCTCGGCCTGGTGATGGTCCTGTCGACCGCGTCGGTGACGGACCTGTCCTACGGCGAGTCGCCGTACCACGACTTCGAGCGGCAATTCCTCGGCGTGCTGGCCGGCCTGCCGGTCATGTGGCTGATGGCGCGCTCGTCGCCGCGGCTGTTCCGCGCGGCGGCCTATCCGCTGGTCGCGGTGTCGGTGATCGGCCTCGGGCTGACGCTGATCCACAGCGTCGCGCCGGTGCAGAACGGCGCGGCCCGCTGGATCCAGCTGGGCCCGGTGCAGGTGCAGCCGTCCGAGCTTGCCAAGCTCGCGCTCGCGGTCTGGGGCGCCGACCTGCTCGCCCGCAAGGAGCGGCTCGGCATGCTCGCCGACTGGCGGCACCTGCTCGTCCCGCTGATGCCGGGCACCGGCCTGCTGGCCATGCTGGTGATGGCCGGGGACGACCTCGGCACCACGTTCATCTTGCTGCTCATCTTCCTCGCGCTGCTGTGGATCGCGGGCACGCCAGCGCGGGTGTTCGTCGCCCTGCTGATCCTGATGGGGCTGGTGCTCCTGCTGCTGATGGTGACGGCGCCCTACCGGCTGGAACGGCTCACCGGGTTCTTGAACCAGACGAACACCAACCCGGTCGGACCGAACATGCAGAGCATCCAGGGCAGGTACGCGCTGGGATCCGGCGGGCTGTTCGGCGTCGGCCTCGGGGCCGGCAAGGAGAAGTGGGGATGGCTGCCCGAGTCCACGAGCGACTTCATCTTCGCGGTCATCGGCGAGGAGCTGGGCCTGATCGGCACGCTCTGCGTCACCGCGCTGTACGGCGGGCTCGCGTTCGCCGGCCTGCGGGTGGCGCGGCGTGCCGCCGACACGTTCAGCCGGCTGGCGTCCGCCGCGATCACGGCCTGGATCGTCTTGCAGGCGGTGGTGAACATCGGCGCGGTGATCGGCATGCTCCCGATCACCGGCGTGCCGCTGCCGCTGGTGTCCCAGGGACTGTCGTCGGTGCTGGTGACGATGGTCGGGCTGGGAATGCTCATGGCATTTGCCCGGCGGGAACCCGCGGCGGCCCGGGCTTTGGCCGCACGCGGCCCAAGCGCGGCGTCCCGCGTTCTAAGCTGGCTAGGCGCCGGGGCGCGACGCCGTACATGAGAGCATGGGCCGGAGCGCGGCGAGTGCGGGAGGCTGGAGCACGAGCCGGAGCGCTGGCGGTGCCTGGACTGAGGAGCGAGGAGCTTGCGACGAGCGACGAGGGAAGGCACCGGGCGGAAAGCGCCCGGAGGCGAGCGGGACAAGCAGAGCGGTGATCGCGGGAAGGGAGCGCGCGGATGAGGGTCGTCCTAGCAGGCGGCGGCACAGCCGGCCATATCGAGCCGGCGCTGGCGCTTGCCGACGCGCTGCGGCAGGCCGACGGCGGCATGCAGGTGACCTGCCTGGGCACCGAACGCGGCCTGGAGACCCGCCTGGTCCCGCTGCGCGGCTACGAGCTGGAGCTCATCCCCGCGGTGCCGCTGCCCCGCTCCGTCACCCCGCAGTTGCTGACCGTCCCGGGACGGCTGGCCGTCGCGGTGCACGCCGCGGGACAGATACTGGAGCGGGCCGGTGCCGACGTGCTCGTCGGCTTCGGCGGTTACGTGGCGACGCCCGCGTACCTGGCGGCCAAGCGGCACAAGGTGCCGATCGTCGTGCACGAGGCGAACCCGTTCCCCGGGATCGCCAACCGGCTCGGCGCCATGCTCACCACGCACGTGTTCACCGGCCACCCGGACACCAAGCTGCGGGGCGGCCAGTACCTGGGGCTGCCGATCAGGCGGCAGATCGCCGAGCTCGACCGGTTCAAGCTCGGCGACGAGGCGCGCAGGCAGTTCGGGCTCCGGCCGGACCTGCCGGTGCTGCTCGTCTTCGGCGGCTCGCAGGGCGCCAGGTCGCTGAACCAGGCGCTGGCCGGCGCGATCGGCGCGATCTGCGCCGCGGGTGTCCAGGTGCTGCACGTGACAGGACCGCGCAACCCGGCCGCCATCCAGGCCCCTCCGGGGCCGGCGCCGTACGTGCCGGTCCCGTACGTGGACCGGATGGACCTGGCCTACGCCGCGGCGGACTTCGCGCTGTGCCGCGCGGGCGCGATGACCTGCGCCGAACTCACCGCCGTCGGCCTGCCCGCGGCCTATGTGCCGCTGCCCATCGGCAACGGGGAGCAGCGGCTCAACGCGCTGCCGATCGTCCAGCGCGGCGGCGGCCTGCTCGTCGAGGACGCGGAGCTCACCCCGGACTGGATCAAGGGCACGCTGCTGCCGGTGCTGACCAACATCGACCAGGTGGCCGCCATGTCGGAGGCGGCCGCGGCGCTCGGCCGCAGGGACGCGGACCGCTGGCTGGCCGAGGCGGTCATCAGCGTGGCCACGGCCGAGGCGGCGCACCCGGCCCCCGCCCCGGCCCCGGCACAGCCCGCCCAGGAGCCCGACTGGGCCCGGCCGGCGGCGAACGCCCCCGGTGACCTGTTCACCCCGGCCGCCGCGCGCCAGGCGCCGCCCGCCTGGCAGCCCCAGCCGCCCGCCCGCCCGGCTCCGGGCCGGGGCCGCCACGCCCGGTGAGTCGCACCCGATGAGCCTGGTCACGCCCACCGAGCCGGTGCCGCTTGCGGACCTCGGGCGCGTGCATTTCGCGGGCATCGGCGGCGCGGGCATGTCGGGGATCGCCCGGATCATGCTGGCCCGCGGGGTCAGCGTGTCCGGCAGCGACTCGGCCGGCTCCGCCGCCCTCGCCGAGCTCGGCGCGCTGGGCGCGCGGGTCCACGTCGGCCACCGCGCCGAGTACCTGGGCGATGCCGACACGCTCGTCGTGTCCAGCGCCATCAGGCAGGACAACCCCGAGCTCGCCGAGGCCAGGCGGCGCGGCATCCGGGTGCTGCACAGGGCCGCCGCGCTCGCGTCGCTGACGTTCGGCCGCCGGGTGATCGCGGTCACCGGGACACACGGCAAGACCACCACCACCTCGATGATCACCACGGTACTGCGGGAGGCCGGCGCGGATCCCGGCTACGTCATCGGCGGCGTCCTCGCCGCCACGGGCACCGGCGCGGCCGATGGCGCCGGCCCGGACTTCGTGGCCGAGGCCGACGAGAGCGACGGCTCGTTCCTCATGCTGGCACCGGACGTCGCGGTGGTGACCAACATCGAGGCCGACCACCTGGACAACTACGGGACCGCCGAGGCGTACCGCGCGTCGTTCGGCGCGTTCGCCGCGCGCGTCAGGCCCGGCGGGCTGCTGGTGGCCTGCGCCGACGACCCGGGCGCGCGCGAGCTGGCCGCCCGCGCGCGGGACCTGGGGCTGCGGGTGCGCAGCTACGGGGAGTCCGCGGACGCGGACTACCGGGTGGACGGTACGCGCAGCCGGGGGATGGAGACGACCTTCGCCGTCCACAGCAGCCGGGGCCCGTTCGGGATGATCGACTCGGGCATCGCCCTGGGAGTGCCAGGGCGGCACAACGCGCTGAACGCCGCCGCCGCGTTCGCCGCCGCGGTGGAGCTCGGGATCGAGCCGGGCCGGGCCGCCGCCGCGCTCGGCGGCTACCGGGGGACCGCGCGGCGGATGGAGCCCAAGGGGGAGGCCGGCGGCGTCCGGGTGATCGACACCTACGCGCACCATCCGACCGAGCTCGCCGCCGACCTGCGCGCCGCGCGCGGGATCGCCGGCGCGGGCCGGGTGATCGCCGTCTTCCAGCCGCATCTTTACAGCCGGACGAGGATCTTCGCGGCCGAGTTCGGCGCCGCGCTGGCGCTCGCGGACGAGGTCGTGGTGCTCGACGTCTACGCGGCGCGCGAGGACCCGGAGCCAGGCGTGACCGGCAAGCTCGTCGCCGACGCGGTGCCCGGCGGCGCGGCGCGGTACGTCGGGTCCCTCGCCGACGCCCCGCGGGTCGTCGCGTCCCTCGCCGCCCCCGGCGACCTGGTGCTGACCATGGGGGCCGGCGACGTCACCCGGCTCGGCCCGCTGGTGCTCGGCGAACTCGCCGCGGGTCCCGGCCCCGCCGCGCCCGGGGCTGCCCGGCCGTGACCGGCAGCCGGCCGGCGGCCGGTCCGCGGACCCGCACGCCGCGGCGTGCGGTCTTCTTCGGGCTGGCCGGCCTCGGCGTCGTCGCCGGCGTCGCGTGGGCGCTGCTCAGCTCGCGGGTGCTCGTCGTCCGGTCCGTCACGGTGACCGGGACGCACCTCGTCTCGCCCGCGCAGGTGATCGCCGTGGCCGACGTCCCCGACGGCACGTCGCTGATCGGCGTCGACACGGCCCAGGTGGCACGGCGGGTGGAAACGATCAGGCAGGTCGCGTCCGCCACCGTGGCCAAGGACTGGCCGGACCGGCTGGTGATCACGGTCCGGGAGCGGGTCCCTGCCGTGGCGGTGCGGATGGCCGGCGGCGGATACGGCCTGGCGGATGCCGCCGGGGTCGTCGTCCGCTGGTCGGCGTCCCGGCCCGCCGGGCTGCCGCTGTACCTGACGTCCCTGCCGGGCGGCGCGCTGCGCCACGACCCCGGCGTGGCCGCGGCCGCCGCCGTCCTGGCCGAACTGCCGCCCTGGCTCTCCCGGCAGGTCGCCGAGGTGTCCGCCACGGCGGCCGCGGGACCGGGCAGCCCGCCGCAGGTGACGCTCTACCTGCTCGACCGCAAGACGGTGCTATGGGGCGGTACCGACCGGGCCAGTGAAAAGGACCGCGAGCTTGCTATCCTGATGCGCGGCCCCGCGCGCTACTTCGACGTGAGCGCGCCAGGAACCGTCGTAACCAGGTGATGTCAGGGGATGTCCGCACTCGCACGAGGAAGCCCCGCGAGCTCTGCCCGCCCGCTCGCGAGGAGCCCTGGGGACATCCCCCGCGACACGCCGCCCACTTCGCGCGCGGTTGTTGACCCGGGTGCCTTGCGATCCTACTGTCCCTATCAATCGTCAGGATGATAAAACTCTAAATCTCAACCTGAAGGTGAAACCTGATGGCCAACCGCGCAGCGGAAGCCCAATTACCGCGAAGGCGGATGGCCAGCACCATTGGCGGTGAATTCCGCCGATTCGTCGGCGGCTCCGCCGCGGTCGGTCGGTCGCATCGCCACCAGGGCTAGGTTTCCCAGGTCAGGGCCGGGACCGGGCCGGGACCGGATCGTCTCAGCCCGGGCAAGGTAAAGCGAGCGGAAAGGTACCCTCCTCGTGGCAGCACCGCAGAACTATCTGGCGGTCATCAAGGTCGTCGGAATCGGCGGGGGCGGCGTTAACGCCGTCAATCGCATGATCGAAGAGGGACTCAAGGGCGTCGAGTTCATCGCGATCAACACAGATGCGCAGGCCCTCTTGATGAGCGATGCCGACGTCAAGCTCGATGTCGGGCGGGAACTGACCCGCGGGCTTGGCGCCGGGGCGAACCCGGATGTCGGGTGCAAGGCCGCCGAAGATCACCGCGAGGAGATCGAGGAGGTCCTCAAGGGCGCCGACATGGTGTTCGTCACCGCGGGCGAGGGCGGCGGGACCGGGACGGGCGGCGCGCCCGTGGTCGCCAGCGTCGCGCGGTCGCTCGGCGCGCTGACCATCGGGGTGGTGACGCGGCCGTTCGGGTTCGAGGGCAAGCGGCGTGCCATCCAGGCCGAAGCCGGGATCGAGCGGCTGCGCAGCGAGGTGGACACGCTGATCGTGATCCCGAACGACCGCCTGCTGTCGATCTCCGACCGGCACGTGAGCGTGCTCGACGCGTTCAAGGCCGCCGACCAGGTGCTGCTCTCCGGTGTCCAGGGCATCACCGACCTGATCACCACCCCCGGCCTGATCAACCTCGACTTCGCCGACGTGAAGTCCGTCATGTCCGGCGCCGGCTCCGCGCTGATGGGCATCGGGTCCTCGCGCGGCGACGACCGGGCCGTCGCCGCGGCCGAGATGGCGATCTCATCGCCGCTGCTTGAGGCGTCCATCGACGGGGCGCACGGCGTGCTGCTGTCCATCCAGGGCGGCTCCGACCTCGGCCTGTTCGAGATCAACGAGGCCGCGCAGCTGGTCTCCAACTCGGCGGCGGTGGACGCCAACATCATCTTCGGCGCGGTGATCGACGACGCGCTCGGCGACGAGGTGCGCGTGACGGTGATCGCGGCGGGGTTCGACGAGCAGCGGCCGGGCAGGCCAGCGTCACCGGTCGCGATCGGCGCGGGCCGTTCACCCGGCGGCTCCGGCGGCTCCGGCGGGACCGCCGCCGGCTCAGGCGGGACCGCCGCCGGCT
>Ga0209061_1002063_pt1 | contig 27955 bp, 25 predicted proteins | sample Coa_R1_10_FD_187157 | JGI IMG/M metagenome (GOLD analysis project Ga0209061, IMG submission 187157) | Surface soil microbial communities from Centralia Pennsylvania, which are recovering from an underground coalmine fire - Coalmine... | ecosystem: Environmental > Terrestrial > Soil >... | reverse complement strand
CCTATTCCAACGGTAAACCCTATTTCCCCATAGGGGAGGATATGTGTTGGGCCGGGGCCGGTGGTTCCACCGATTTCAACCGTTGGCTGGCCGATCTAAGCGCTCACGGCGGAAACTGGATTCGGCTTTGGATGTTTCATTGGCATCATACCGACATCGAATGGAGCGGCCCACCGCCCGGAAAGGGGGAAGATCGTTTTGTCGGAACGCACGGTTTGGGTTACTACGCGCTCGATAACGCCTGGATGGTGGATAGAATCCTCGATTTGGCCGAGAAGTACCATGTCAACGTGATGCTCTGTTTGGGAACCTACGGCGAATTCACCACCGGCGGCTACTTTAATGAAGGCATGTGGGCACAGAACCCTTACAACGCAGCCAACGGAGGGCCTTGCCAGAAACCAGACGATTTCTGGACGAACCCCATGGCGCAAAAGGCTTATAAGCAGCGTTTGCGTTACCTTGCCGCACGCTACGGTTGGCGTACGAACCTCTTCGGCTGGGAGTTTTGGAACGAGGCCAACCCACCCGCCAGCTGGGTGCAGGTGATGGGAGACTACTTGAAGGGGATGCGTGCCGATGCCGGACATCCTGCCGACCCTTATCATCATCTCGTTAGCACCACCTACGGCAACCCCGCCATTTGGCAACTGCCTGAGGTGGATTTTACGATGACGCATAACTACGGCACCGGCAATATTCCCGATTGGGCACCGGTGGTACATCGCGACGCCCTCGAAAATCGAAAATACGCTAAACCGCACTTTATGGCCGAGTTCGGCATAGACTGGCGAGCGTCAGATGCAAAATATGACCCCGAAGGAAAAGGGGTGAACCTACATAACGCGTTATGGTCGTCCATCGTATCTGGCGACGCCGCTACGGCCATGATCTGGTGGTGGGACGACTACATCGCCCCCAAAAACCTCTATTTCGTGTTCGATGCACCCGCCAAGTTCATCACTTCGGTGCCGTGGCAAGAGGGTATGTGGCAGCCGGCGACATGCGACCCTCCGAGAACATTAGGGCAAAAGAGCGTGTTTTACGATGCCGTTTTTACACCCCAACTGGGTTGGGCACGCTCGGCGGAGAACTTTACGCTCACCTCTACAGGGAAGGTAGAGGGCGGCGCGTTGCCGATGTATCTGTTCAGCCCCGGTAAGCCCGACCTGCGCAGTGTTCCCACCTTCCATGTTCATTTCACGAAACCGGGGCAGTTTATTCTTCACGTCTATCAGGTCTCGAATTTTGCAAATCTACAGGTGCTTCTCGACGGGAAACCGGTCGCAGAATTTAACCTTCCTGCAGCTCCACCCAAAAACGGAGAAAAGCCACCCTACAAAGAGACTCAATTCGAGCCGCAGTATAATATCTATCTGGCTACCTACGATAAAGAGTATGCCGTTGATGTGCCCGCCGGCGACCACACCATCACCCTAAACGTTGTAGATGGCGACTGGGTAAGCCTCAATTCGATCATCTTAACCGGCTATCTCGATGGACGTTATGCACCGTTGGACTGCTATGCGCTTACCAACGGCAAAATGGCGCTGCTGTGGGTTCAGAACAAAGCCTCTAATTGGATGAATGTCTACTCCCATCGTCCTATCCATCCCGTAGATGCCACCACAACCGCCCTCCACGGCTTGGCCGATGGACGCTACCGTGTTGTTTGGTGGGATACCACAACCGGTAAAATAACAGATACAACAGAAACTGTTTGCCGCGATGGCCGGCTCCCGCTGTCGCTCCCGCCCATCGCGACCGATCGGGCCGCTCAGATATGGCCTGTCACCACCTCGGCGCATCGGTGAGCAACTCAGTGTTAGTGTCGTCTGCATTGTAAGATGCGGACTGTAGGGACCGGGTAGGCGCATACCCCTACAGCCCCCAACCCCACAGCCGGTGGGCATTGAAACTCAAGATTTCTCGCCTTCGGCTCGAAATGACAGTTGTTCATCTTACCGGCTCTGCATGACCGATGCTCTCCCTCAAGGGTACCCCCTACCGCCCCACCCCTCCCCCTATAGGGGGAGGGGAGACCAACAAGATCATCAGCAGTTTTCTATGATAAGCTTTCCTTCTCCGCTGCAACGCCACGAAGCCAAGTCGGGCGGCGCTTCTCGAAGGCTGCGATCGCTTCTTCATGTTGGAGGGTAAGCCCGATGTCGTCCAACCCGTTGAGCAGGCAATGACGCCGGAAGGGGTCTATTTCAAAGGGGACAACCAGTCCCTCCTCATCGGAAACCGTTTGGGCTTCGAGGTCTACCGTTAGCCGGTAGCCAGGACGCTCTTCGGCGGTGCGCAAGAGTTGGTTAACCGTCTCTTCGGGAAGACGCACGGGCAAAAGGCCATTCTGAAAGCAGTTGTTGTAGAAAATATCGGCGAACGAGGGGGCGATAATGGCCCGAAACCCATAGTCCATGAGCGCCCAAGGTGCATGCTCACGGGAGGAGCCGCATCCGAAGTTCCTGCCGGTTACCAGAATGGTGGCACCTTGATAGGCCGGCGCGTTAAGAATAAAGTTAGGATCGGGCGTCTTGCCGTCGGGCAGATAGCGCCAATCATAAAACAGAAACTGCCCAAAGCCCGTCCGCTCGATACGTTTGAGGAACTGCTTGGGGATAATCTGGTCGGTATCCACGTTCAGCCGATTCAACGGCGCGACGACCCCCGTCACTTTACGAAAAGGTTGCATCGTTTTCTACTCCCATTCTCTAACATCAACGAAATGGCCGGCAATGGCAGCCGCAGCGGCCATTGCGGGGCTAACCAGATGCGTTCTGCCGCCCTTGCCTTGTCGCCCTTCAAAGTTGCGGTTGGAGGTGGAGGCGCAGCGCTCACCGGGTTGAAGAATATCGGGGTTCATTCCCAAACACATGGAGCACCCGGCCTCACGCCACTCAAAGCCGGCCTCTTTAAAAATTCGATCCAGTCCTTCCGTCTCTGCCTGCAGTTTCACGCCGGTCGAGCCGGGCACGACCATCGCCCGCACGCGCGGGTGGACTCGTTTGCCGCGCACAATTTCGGCGGCGGCTCGAAGGTCGGCGAGCCGTCCGTTGGTGCAGGAGCCGATAAACACGCGGTCGAGCGGAATCTCTTGGATAGGGGTGCCGGGTTTGAGACCCATATACTCTAAGGCGCGCACGGCCGCCCGTCGCTTTCCTTCATCGGAGAACTGATCGGGGTCGGGAACGCAGCCCGACACGGGCACCACCATCTCCGGGCTGGTGCCCCAGCTTACATAAGGTTCAATCTGTTCGCCCTGAAGACAGACGGTAGCATCAAAAACGGCGTCGGCGTCGGTGGGCAGGGTTTGCCACCACGCGAGGGCCTGCTCCCATTCGGCTCCCTTAGGGGCAAAGGGGCGCCCTTCAAGCCAGGCGAACGTTTTGTCGTCGGGAGCGATCATGCCGGCACGCGCGCCGGCCTCGATAGACATATTGCAGATGGTCATGCGCCCCTCCATAGAGAGCGCCTGAATGACATCGCCTCGGTATTCCACGGCATAGCCGGTCGCCCCGTCCGTACCGATTTTGCCGATGATGGCCAAGATCACATCTTTGGCGGTAACGCCACGGCCGAGGGTGCCATCTACGCGAATCTCCATAGTTTTAGGGCGTTTCTGCGGAAGGCACTGTGTGGCCAGCACGTGTTCCACCTCACTGGTACCGATGCCGAAGGCAAGGGCGCCAAACGCGCCGTGCGTGCTGGTATGGCTATCGCCGCACACAATGGTCATGCCCGGTTGCGTAAGGCCGAGTTCCGGCCCGATCACGTGAACAATGCCTTGACGGCGACTGTGAATGTCGTAGAGGGTAATGCCAAACTCCTTGCAGTTCCGCTCCAAAGTCTCCATTTGGGCGCGGGAGATGGGATCGGCCACAGGGAGGTTGCGATCGGTTGTCGGCACGTTATGATCCATCGTCGCCACCGTGAGATCGGGGCGGCGCACCTTACGTCCGGCCAGTCGCAGGCCTTCAAAGGCCTGTGGAGAGGTCACTTCATGTACGAGGTGCAGGTCAATATAGAGCAGCGTCGGCTCTCCCTCTGCCTCTCGCACCACATGAGCCTCCCAAATTTTTTCAAACATCGTTTTTGGCAAGGCGCTCACCTCACTTTCTTTAGGATGAAAAGATAGGCGCTCCGTAGCGCTTCTGGGCACGGAGCAGAACGCGCGGCCAGGCGAAGGTAATATCTCCTTCTGGCGTTGCGGTTATAGCAAAACACTGTTTTGCCTGATTGGGCAGGTCGGTTTCAAACAGAGGCCGCAGTTGCGCTATCTGCTCCGCAGAGCAGCCGGCCTTATTTACCCATTCCGAAAAGCGCAGGGGAATAGCCTCTGTTTTCACCTCGCATACCTCAAGGTGGAAGCCGGCTTGGTGGAGCATCTGCCGCCACTCCATCTCCGTATAGTTACGGACGTGAGAGGGATCGCGCAGGGTTTCCACCTGTTGAAACCACTCTGCCGCTGTCGGGTCTGCCGGGGCCACCGTGTCTGCGATAAGCAAGAGGCCTTGGCGCGTCAGCACTCTGTGGGCTTCCTGCAGAAAGGCCGGCACCGAGGTAAAATGGTGCGCCGCCAAGCGGCAGGTAACCCGGTCGAAATGGTGATTGGGCAGGGGAAGTTGTTCCACAGAGGCCAGGAGGAACTCCAGGTTGGTTAGCCCTCTCTCACGGGCCTGATGGGTCGCTTGCTCCAACATGGCTTCCGAAACGTCCACCCCAATGACATATTGAACAGAAGGCGCCACGGCTAGGGCAGTAAAGCCGGTGCCTGTGGCCGCATCGAGAACGGTATGGTGCGGCTGCAGCTCGGCGAGGCGCACAAGAGCGGCCAGCGTCTCCGCACTCCAGCTATTCCAGCGGGCATCGTAGTGGGTTGCCTGGCGATTGAACTGCTCTTTTGCCGAACGGGTCGGGCGCCATGGGTTTTTGTTGGCCATGGTGTTATTCCTTCGTTAAGATTCGCGCCAAAGAGAAGATGGTACCTAGGCACCAACGAACGCCATCTATGGCGCGCTCACGCCGGTAAGGCTCTTTGCCGAGAAAATCTCTATAGATGCCATGCTGGTCAACGTGTTTGCCTAGGTCGGCCAGTACATCGAACGCAGGAGGCAGCGGTATGCCGAGCGCGGTAAGGGTGCGTGCGCACCAATCTAAGAAGTTGGCGATAACCTGCTCGTTGTCTTCATCATGATAGGCCAACAGATGGAGCGTGCGCGCGGCATCTATCAGATAGACGTTTTCCAAGGAGGGTGGACGACGAAACTGCACCGGTATCCCGGCCAACGCAAAGGCCTGTGGGGCCAGCTCAAGATGAGTGAAAAGAATGACCTGGTCTTCCACCAACAAGGGCCTCAGCTCCTGGTTCTGTTCCAGAAGGAAGGTGTAGAAATTAGGCACTTCACTGCGCCCGTCCGTGCGTAGCCCTATCAGGTAGATATCGCTTATCTGCGGCTGTGTGCTGCCGGCTTCAAGGTCGTTGGTGCTGCGTACGGCACCACCCCTCTCCGCACTCTCTTCCTCAAGGCTCATAGGGCTACCTCCTTGCCACAGGGTTTCCGCTGTTGGTGCGCCTGCAGAATCGAATCGAGCAGTTTCGCGCAGAGTGTGTAGGCCGTCTCGCTATCTTGCTGGGCAATGGCTTCGGCGAGCTGCTCGTGCAGTCTGGCCTGCTGTTTCGTGGTGCCGGAGAGGGCGATAACGTCGCAAAGCGCCTCACGATGGACGCTTAGAAAGGATCGAACGAGGTCTACAAAAACCCCGTTTCCGGCTGCTTCCGCAATAGTGATATGAAACGCGATATCGGCTTCCAGAAGGCCTTGTGTATCGTTGCGAAGGCGGCAGCGCTCCCGCTGGGCCAGGAGGCTGCGGAGGCGCTGGAGGTGGGTTTCATTACGGCGTAGGGCGGCCAAACGGGCGCTTTCCGGCTCAAGGGCGCGCCGCACCTCGTAGACCTCCACAATATGGGCGCGTCGGAGGCGTTCGGCCAGGGTCTCCTGTTCGTGAGGCAGGGCACAGACAAAGGTGCCTTGGCCTTGCTTTACCTGAAGCAAACCGGAGTGCGCGAGGGCGCGAATGGCCTCCCGCACGGTCGAGCGCCCCACCTGTAGGGCGTTCATAAGCTCCGGTTCGGCGGGCAAACGACTCCCCACAGGGTACTCGCCGTTGGAGATGCCTTCACGAAGGCGCTGAATAACCTGTTCTACCAGTTGTTGGCGTTGTACGGGTTCGATGTTGCAGCTCCAATCATCAGATCGTCTGATGTTTAGGCGATTATACACGCCGACATGGCGGCCTGTCAAGCCTCCGTGGGCTTAGTGGGCACCTGACAACGGGGTAGAAAAGCCGTGGTTGCGCGTTTAGTCGAGCATAGGGCCTAACAGGGTGCGGAAGCGGATGCGGCAGGAGGTGGCTTGAGGCGAGTCCTCAATGACGATATGGAAGGGCGCTTTATGGTGAGGTAAAACGGGGTCGAAAGCGATGGGGGCCGTTTCGACGTCGAGTGGCAGCCCTTTAGAATTCAACAGTTCCACAACGGCCTGCACATGGCGAAGGGGGTGCGAGGATAGGTTTTGAAAGCTTCCCTTCACCGATACGAACCCCTCCTGGCGTTTGGCCTCTGCGGTGCAGAGGCGAACGGAGGCGTTTGGGGCTATGGAAGGAGCAGAGAGAGGCAACGAGGAGGGGTGCGGTTGGAAGAGCTTTTGGTCAAGCACGACGCCCGCTTCCAGAGCCACCAGCAGGGTGAAGCCGAATATAAGGAGGTGAGGTGGGCGATAGGGTTTTGGCCGCCGCGGGGCGGGGGATTTGGGTAGAGGCTGAGGCTGAACGGGGCTATTCTCTGCCCAAATCGGTAATGCAGACGCCGGTAAGCTCATAAGAAACGATGTCTCCTTCCATCATGGGGCGGAGCGCCCTAGGATAAAACAAGTATACTATTATAGGTAGATACTTGTCAACCATTTTAATGTGATTTTTCGTTCTAAAACCCGCCTTATTATAAGCAGACGTTGTTGTTCTCGGAGCGTGGCAACGGCTTCATTGCTAAATACGTTCAAGGGCATCGTTCGGTTTGCCGCCTAGCGATGGCGAGCGTCTGGCCAGTTCTTTCTAGAGCCAGTTCGCACAGCAAGCTTATCTTGCTCGCCCCCTATCCCGGCCTTTCCCCCTATTAGGGAGAAAGGGGGCGGTTATGCTAATTATCCAACAGAAAAGCCTATCGAAGGAAACCGAGAGTAAGCACATTGGTCGCCTATCTCCTTGTAGGGATAGAGGGGAAGGGCGCCCTGCCCCAGAAAATCTTGCGATTCTCTGGGGACTCCTGTATCGGCCTTGAACAGCTGGTGAGATGAACAACTGTCATTTCTTGTGAGATAGACACCTGTCATTTCGAGCCGAAGGCGAGAAATCTTGAATTTCAATTCCCACTGGCCTTGAGGGGGAGGGGGTGGGACTTTAGAGACTGCCAATCTCGCGGTTCTAGAGGTAGTTTACAACACAAGGCGACTTTGTTCGCCCCCTATCCCGGCCTTTCCCCCGATCCGGGAGGTGCTAGCGCATGGCGATGCAGCGGCCAGAGAGATAGGCGATGAAGAAAACGACACAGGCCGCTGAGGCAGTCAGCTCCTCTCCCAATTTGGGTGAGGGGCGGTAGGGGGTACTCTTGTAGGAAAGGCGCAGTGCGCAGCACCGTCGCTCTTGAGGAGTGGGGGCTGACAACCCCACGGTTCGACGGCCGGGTGGCAGAGAAGCGCAGGTCACTTGACTTTTTGTCTGCGAACCCAGTATACTACTCATGCTTGGTTGGCTTCTGTGCGCCCGTAGCTCAGCGGATAGAGCGACAGGTTGCGGACCTGTAGGTCGGGAGTTCAAGTCTCTCCGGGCGCGCTCTCTGCAGAATTACGGTGTTTGTCCGCCCCACCTAAAGTCTTTCTCGCTGCTTGCCAAAAATAACCCCACTGACCCGATGCCGCGCCGCATCGTTGTTTTGTTTTGTGGCCTTGCTGCTCTGTAACCAACTTTTTTGATGGAGATATACGGAGATGGCAGCATCGGTGCCCTTGCCTCGAAATGAAGAGGAGCGGCTTTGTGCGCTCTCCCGCTATTCCTTGCTCGACACCTTGCCCGAACAGGCGTTTAACGATCTTGTTGTGCTTGCCGCCCAGCTTTGTAAAGTGCCCATCAGTCTCATTAGCCTAGTTGATCGGGATCGGCAGTGGTTCAAAGCGCGTTTAGGGGTGGAGGTGCAGGAGACGCCGCGCGAGTTGGCCTTCTGCAACTACACCATTCTCTCCGGTCGCTTGCTGGTGGTGTCGGATGCTCGGAAAGACCCGCGCTTTCGGCAAAACCCCCTCGTAAGCGGCCCGCCCTACATTCGTTTTTATGCCGGTGCCCCACTCACCACCTCCGATGGCTATGCGTTAGGCACGCTTTGCGTTATAGACACCGTGCCGCGAAGGTTACGCAAAGCCCAAAAGGAGGCACTCATGGCGCTGGCCCGACAGGTTATGAGTCAGATAGAGCTGCGCTTTCAAGGCAAAATGCTCGAAAAACTGGCCGCTACCGACCCTCTTACCGGTGTGAGCAATGTGCGATACTTAAGGCAGCGGCTCGACGAACTCTTTTTACAGTCCCGTCGTAGCCGACAACCGCTCTCCCTAGTAATGCTGGATGTGGATCACTTCAAGGCCTATAACGATACCTTCGGTCATCCGGAAGGCGACCTCGTGCTCCAAAAGCTAGCCCCTATTTTACAAGCCCAGCTCCGAACCGGCGATGTTCTAGGCCGCTATGGAGGCGAGGAGTTTATGGTGATTCTGCCCCAAACCGATAAAGAGACCGCCATATCCCTCGCGGAGCGCTTGAGGCGTGCCATAGAGCAACATCCATGGCTTTTACGCCCCATAACGGCGAGTTTTGGGGTGGCTACCTTGTGTGAGGAGGTGAAGGAGGTTAACGAGCTTATTGAGGAGGCCGACCAAGCGCTCTACATCTCGAAACGTCTCGGCCGCAATCGGGTGACGCATCGCGCGGCGATGGCGCTGGAGGAAGGGGGCACCGAGTTGCTTCAGGTTTCGGAATCGGTGGCAGCCTGTTTGCCTTCGCAGCGGTTTAAGCAGCGGCTCTATCGGCATCTTGAACGGGTCTACAGTGCGACCATCGAGGGATGGTCGCGCATTCTCGATCTGCGCGATAAGGAGACGGAAGGGCATAGCCAACGTGTAACGGAGCTATCGGTGCGTTTGGCCCAGCAGATGGGCTTTTCCGAGCGTCAACTTGTTTATGTACGATGGGGGGCTTTGCTGCACGATATCGGGAAGATAGGCATTCCGGACAGCATTCTCCATAAGGCCGGCCCGCTGACGGAAGAGGAGTGGGCGATCATGCGGCGTCATCCGGAGTATGCCTACCAGATGCTCTCTTCTATTCCTTTCTTGCGTCCGGCTTTAGATATTCCCTACTGTCATCATGAGCGATGGGATGGCAGCGGATACCCTCGTGGGCTTCGCGGGGAGGAGATACCGCTGGCCGCGCGCATTTTTGCGGTTGTGGATGTGTGGGATGCCCTGCGTTCGGATAGACCGTACCGCAAAGGGTGGCCGGAAGAGAAGGTCCTGGAGTACCTTTGCGATCAGTCGGGGCACCATTTCGACCCGGAGGTGGTAGCCCAGTTTTTCAAACTGATCGGCCACCAAAGCCTCCTTACCAATCGGCAAAAAGCGGCCTAAGGGCCTTACTGGCCACAGTGCAGCGGCTTCGCTGGTAAGGGGAAGGTTATCATAGAAAACGCCGATAGGGGTAGGGCGTCGGCCTTGAGGGGGTAGGGGGTGGGGCTGGAGAAACCGCCATTCTCACGGTTCTAGAGGCAGTTTACAAAACAAGACGACTTTGTTCGCCCCCTATCCCGTCCTTTCCCCCTATTAGGGAGAAAGGGGGCGGTTATGGTTAGTTTTCAAGGGAAAGGTTATCAAAGAAGACCGCCAATGAACTTATTGGTCTCCCCTCTCCCTGTAGGGGGGCTTGAGGGGAAACGGGGCTATGTTCTGCCTCACTCCCTTTCGAGATCTGCGGGAGTAAGCTCTTCGGCAAGACAGAGGCGCAGGAGGTTCGGCTGCTCGGTATCTCTGCTGCCGGCGCCATAGCCCACTTTCAGCAGGCGCAGGGGAGGAAAGCCGAGGACATGTCCTTGAGCATCCCGCTCCGCGAACTCCGCCAAAATGGCCGCGCCGGTGGGGGTAATCAACTCCTCCTGGCGAGGGTCAAAACGAAGCGTAAACCCGCTTAGCAGTTCTAGGGTGGCCGGTGCCGGTAGGGGCATCTGGCCGTGGGCGCACTCCACCCAGCCGCTGCTGAAGGGCAGGGGAGAGCAGTAGACTTTCTCCACGCCCAGCATCTCTAACCCAATACAGGCGCCCACAATGTCCACAATCGCATCCACCGCACCCACCTCATGGAAATGGATGGCCTCCGGCGTGGTGGCATGGATTTTGGCCTCCGCATTAGCCAGACGAGTAAAAACCGCTAAGGCGCGTTTGCGAACGTTCTCCGGTAGTTGGCTTCGTTCCAGAATTTCGGCGATGTCGGAAAGATGGCGCCCATGGCCCGTATCGGCCTCGTGCAGCCTCACCTCCACCCGAACGCCGGAGATACCCTGTTTCTTTACAGGGGTAATGGCGATGTCGTAGCCAGGCACCTGGAGCTGGTCTAAGGCGGCACGCCATGCCTGCGGGTCTACTCCCACGTCCAGGAGGGCGCCCAGAATCATGTCGCCACTAATGCCGCTAAAGCAATCGAAACAGGCGATACGCACGGCCTTTTCTCGTTCCTTTCCATGTCGAATTTTGAGTGCCACCTTAGAGGGCGGCAACCCTCTCTTGCCTATAGCGCAGCAGACACTCCATCGCGCGGCGCCCCTCCTCGCCTGGGTCGTAGGAGTAGTCGTTCACATAAAGCCGAATGTGGGCAGCGATGACCTCCTCCTGAAGGTCGTGAGCGTGTTGTTTGCAGAGGGCGAATATCTCCTCATAGTGTGCGTAGGCGTAGCGCAGGCTGGCACGCAGGAGGTCTGTTAGAACGCCCTGAAGCTGCAGGTCGCGGCGCGCCACGATCACCCCCAAGGGAATGGGGGTGCCGGTCTGCTCTTCCCAGTAGGTTCCCAGGTCTTGAATAAGGTGGAGGCCATCGTGAGCGTAGGTGAAGCGCTTTTCATGGATCACGACACCCTGGGTAGCTTCTCCACGACACAGGGCGCTATAGAGCGCATCGAAAGGCAGGTAGGCTTTCGGCAGGGGGCGCTTCGCATAGAAATCGAGCAGCAGGTTGGCCGTTGTAAGCGGCCCGGGCACCAGCGTTTCCCGTTCGGGCGACCACACGCCGTCGGTCGAAAGCAGAAGGGGCCCCACTCCCCGCCCAAGCGCTCCGCCGGCAGGCAGCATTTCGTAGGTTTGCTGACAAAACGGATAGGCAGCACAGCTTATCTTCACCACGTCGAACGCGGCCTGCTGCGCAGCCTGATTAAGGGTTTCCACATCTTGCAGGTCGAAGCGGAACGCAAGGCCCCCTGTAGGGATTTTGCCGAGCATCAGCGCTCCAAAGATAAAGACGTCGTTGGGGCAGGGAGAGATGCCGACCGAGAGCACCTTTTGCGAGGTGGGAAGCATGGTTAGCGGAAACTAGCCTTCTTTGGGGCGCACCTTATGGCAGAAGCCGGTATCGTCGTGGCTGCCATCGCAGAAGGGTTTATCGTTGGAGTGACCACAGCGGCAGAGGTAAAGAGTCTCTTCGGAATCGTAGGTGGCGATCACCTTACCGAACTCATTGTAGACGGTAACGGGGCCTTGGATTTCGATGGGGCCATCATCAAAAACGGTCACTTTCATCGGTTCAGGCATATTCGGTTCGTACCTCCATAAAGATGTCTTCTCTATTTTACCGCGTGCGGCGTTAAAAGCGCCATCCTGCATTGGCTGTTGTTCAACCCATGCCGGCATCGGACAGGCGAGAGTGGGTAGGCACAAGGCCATCCTTGCAGCCGACGCCGGGGGCCAGAAAATCGGTTGCTTTGCTCCAACGCCGCGTTTCACAACATCGCCTTGTTGGAATATTTCACTGTATGGTGCCTCATCAAAATGGGCAACCCTATGCTTGCGCTCGCTTTCTCGGTGGGCTTAAAGGCTCCTTGTCGGAAAAGAGAAACGTCTCTAGGTCTGCTCACCTGTTGTTGGTTGGGCAGCGGAACCGTGATCGTCCGCCGCTAACGTATAGACCTGAACGATCTTTGGTAAAATAACCGACCAGTCAAAATTTTGCTTCACATATTCTTGGCACTCTAATGCGGGAGGGTAGGGAATCTGCCCGGATAGCACGGCGCGAAGTCGTTCGGTAAGCGCCTCCTCGGTGGCCGCTTCGGTAATCCACTCCGGTCGGAAGGGGCGTATAACTTCGGGCAGGCCGCCAATGGGGGTAACGAGTACCGGGGTGCCTGCAGCCAGCGATTCAATAGTAATTAACCCGAAGCCTTCTAGGGCGACGGTGGGCACGATGGTGAAATCCGCAGCGCGGTAGGCTATTGGAAGCTGTTCATCGGGCAGAAAACCTAACAGGCGCGCTTGATTGTGGAGGCCTAGCTGTTGAATGAGGGTTTCCAGCTCTTGAGACAGAGGTCCTTTGCCCGCAATGAGCACCAAAAACTGGGGGAACGCTTCCTTCAGTTGAGCAAGTGAGTGCAGAAGCATCTCTAGCCCCATGCGGCGTCGCAACCGTCTGACAACGAGTGCGATGGGGCGTTCCAGCGGCCAGCCAAGTTGACGACGTGCCTCTTCTTTATCTACCGCAAGATCGGCATAGCGTTCTACCTCGATGCCGCCTGGCACAATGTGCACGCGGTCTTTAGGGATACCGTACTGTTGCGCAAGCACCTCCTGAAACGCTTTTGAGAGCACGATAAAGTGTTGCGCCTTTTGATAGACTCGTTTTTCCAGACCCTTTTTTAGGCGCGTGGCCATATCCCGCTCATTTTCCGCCGATCCTTCCATAGCCCAAGGACCGTGAAAGTGAACGACAAACGGTTTGCCTTTTAAAACATCGAGGGCAGGGAACGTATAAAGGGCAAAGTGTGAGGCGATGAGGTTGGGCTGGAACGTTCGGAGCGTCTTTTGAATAGCGTTGCGGGCCGCCCAAAGCCTTTGCGGCAGAGGGGTGTTGGCAGAGGCAAAGGCTCTAATCGCGCCTCGGCTTTGTTCGGCTACGCGCGGTGAACCGGCGACCAATCCATGAAGGGCAACCTCAGGAAGGTTTTGAAGGCGATTGCAGACTTCATAGTAGACGCGATCGAGTCCGCCCGGCTGTTCCGGGAACCACCCCATGCCAATTTGAAGAATGCGCAACGACTTAGTTGAGGAACCCATGCCATGTTCCAACAGAAATATTTTTGCTCTGCAGCAATACCTTCCTCTTTAGGAACGCTTCTGACGTTATCTGAAGCGGAGAGGAACTCAAACTTGGTTCCAGTCTGCGAGAAGCTCTTCAGGGGAAACGGTGGCCACGCCCACTTTGCGTACAGCACAGGCACCGGCATGGTTGGCGATGCAGGCCGCCTCTAGAGGAGTTGCCTTGCTAAGGAGGGCCAGAGCCAACGCGCTGATGGTGGTGTCACCGGCGCCGGCAACGTCGTAGACCTCGATGGGGTGTGCCGGAACGTGGCGATGTTCCCCATTTTGGCACCAGTAGGCGAGGCCTCGCGGGCCGAGGGTGGTAACAAGCATTTCCACCTGTAGACGTTCTCGTAAAGCGGCTCCATACTCCACAAAAGCGTTCCCGTGAGGGGGCATAGGCCCTGCAAGCTCTTCGGCTTCCGACTGATTAAGCGAAAGCACCGTTGCCCCTGAAAACCACATCGCGGATGAAGGCTTTGGGTTTGTGATCACCGGAACCGCCTTTTGTTTTGCCATTGCAATGAAGGTCGTCACCGTCTCTTTCGTTAATGTGCCCTTGCGATAATCGGAGATGATCACGGCGTCTACCTTATGAATGACCTCTTGTACACTCTGCACCAACTTCGTTTGGAGGTAGGCGGGTGCCTCATGGGTACGTTCGCGATCAACTCTTAAAACCTGCTGGTGCTGCGCAATGATACGGGTTTTGCGTGTTGTGGGCCGGGACGGATCGCATAGGACAGCATGCGTACGGATGCCGATCTGTTGAATGATGGAACAGAGATTGCGACCGATCTCGTCCTCGCCCACGAAACCGGCCAAAAAGACCTTTGCACCGAGTGCGCATAGGTTATGGGCTACATTAGCAGCGCCACCGGGTTTCAGCTCCTCGTTCTGCACCTCGACGATCATCACCGGGCTTTCTGGGGATATCCTACGAACGGTTCCCCGTAGATACTCGTCGGCCATGATGTCGCCCACGACCAGGACGGCTTGGGAGGCAAAGTTATGAACAAGGTATTCGTAGCGCCCTTTTGAAAGCAGGTTCTCTCCTAACACGGTATAAAAATACCTTATTTTAGGGGAGGGGAGATACTTTCCCGTTTTGGGAGAGGAACACCTGGCAGAGGCGTCCTAGCGGACGGCGCCCTTGCCCTCAAAGCCGGTGGAGATTGAAGTTCAAGATTTCTCGCCTCTGGCTCGAAATGACAGGTGTTCATCCTCGCCTGCGGCTCGAAATGACAGTGGTTCATCTCGCCTCTGGCCCGAAATGACAGGCGTCTACCTCACCGGCTCTGCAAGCCCCACCCCCCCGCCCCTCAAGGCCGACACAGGGGTTCCCAGAAAATCGCAAGATTTTCTGGGACAGGGCGCCCTCCCCCTCCCCCTATTAGGGAGAGGGGCACCTCGCGGTGGGCGTCCTCGCGGACGGCGCCTTTGCGGCCTGTTTTTATTCTCTTCGGCGTCTCTTTCTCTAGCCGCTGCATCGCTGTCTGCTTCTACAGCCCCCACCCCCCTGCCCCTCCCCCCATTGGGGAGAGGGGAGACTAATAAGTTCATCGGCTGTTTCCGTTGGTTAGCTTTCCCTCGAAAAACTAGCATAACCGCCCCCTTTCTCCCTAATAGGGGGAAAGGATGGGATAGGGGGCGAGCAAGGCAGGCTTGTTTTGTAAACTACCTCTAGAACCGTGAGATTGTCTGCCCCACCCCTATCTCTCAGAGCTTGTGGGGGTTGAAATTCAAGATTTCTCGCCTTCGGCTCGAAATGACAGGTGTCTATCTCATGAGAAATGACAGGCGTCTATCTCAACAGCTCTGCAAAACAGAAAGGATGGGATAGGGGGCGAACAAGATAGGCTTGCTTTGCTGACTGCCTCTAGAGCCGACGAATGGAGCAAAAAAACTAAGAGAGCAATGCCTCCACAAAGGTGCGGAACCGCGCATTCGCGGTTCGATAGTCAAACCGTAGGGCGATGGGGCGTGCGTTGGCCGCACGTTCACGCACCTCCTCCCAGGTGAGGGCATCCAGCCACAGGGCGCAACGACGGTGAAATTCCGGATCGGCCGGGTGATAAGGGGGGAGCGGCCAGCCTGCCGGCGCCACATAGTCGTAATAGCCCGGAATGGGACTCATGGCCACGGCCACCCCGGAAGCCAGGTATTCAAGTACCTTAGTGGTGATACGAAAGTTTCCAAGTGCATCCAATGTTTGCGCACTAAAACCGATATCAATGGCATGCAGTGCCTGCGCCACCTCGGTTGGCGAAAGACGCCCTGTAAATACGACCCGCCCTTTCAGTGGATCGGGAACGTCCGCCTTTAAGCGCTCCAGACCCGTGCCATCCCCAACGATGAGGCAGGATATATCAGAACGGTGTAAGTGCTTTAGTGTGCTGGTAAGTTCAAGCCCATAACAGTAACGTTGTCTTTCTGACCAGATAAGGCTGCCCACAACTCCGCAGACGAGATGCTGTGGGCACAGACCGAACGTAGCCTTGGCTGCTTTACGCTCTGCTAGGGGAACATCGGTGAACTGTTCTACATCTACACCCTCTATAGTGATCGCGCGTGGAGCCCCTAGGTGAAGAGCCGCCCCGGTAAGATATGGAGTTCTACCTATGTACGCAACGCAATGGCGATAGAGCCATTTCTCATAGATGCTAAAAACATGCCCGATAAGAGGGTTATGTACGACTTTTACATAGCCGGCTACCGGGTCACCGGACGAAACGATGTAGCGTAGTCCGCGACGACGCGCCTCCCAAATGAGAGGCAAACCTCCGGCGATGCCCGTTCCCTCCAAGTAGACCATGTCCCAGGGAGCCGAGCGGAGCAGGCGATGCACCTGCTTCATGGCAGCGCGGCGCGGCAGCTTACGATCTACATCGTGATAGGTGCACTCCGCGGCGAGGCCTTCCGTAAGGCGCCGAATGCGGATGGCATCCTGTCCCCCGCCGGCGGTGGCGATGCAGAGCAGGCGTCTCATGAGGGGTGCAGCTCCTCGAAAAGGGCGACGTATTGGTCAGCCATTATCTCCCAGGAGTGGCGTTCGGCGATGGCGCGCCCTGCGCGTCCCATGGCCTTAAGGCGTTCCGGTTCGGCGAGGAGGGCACAGAGCGTTTCGGCCAGGGCCGACACGTCGTTGGGGTCGGGCAGAACCACCCCGCTTTCGGGGGTGATCAGCTCACAGCCGCCGGCCGTTTGGGCGGTTACGATGGGCAGGCCAGAGGCCATGGCCTCCAGCAGGGCGAGGGAGCAGGCTTCGTAGCGGGAGGGAAAGATGAAGAGGTCTGCGGCGCGCATCAGCTTTGGAATGTCGCGGCGGAAACCGAGAAAGTGCACCCTTTCGGCCACTCCCAGCTTCTCGGCGAACGCGGGAAAGGGGCTGTTGTGTGTGTCGCCCGCCACGGCCAGATGCAGTTGGGGAACCTGTGCCAGGGCGGCCAGCACCGTATCCAGGTTTTTGCCATAGGTGCGAATATCGCCGACGAACAGCCCTAGGGGCTTATTCGGTGGCAGGCCTAGCGCGATTCGATCTTCTTGCCCGGGAGAGAACTCCTGCAGATCGACTCCGTTATGGATGGTACGAATTTTCTCCGGGGCTAGGCCGAGGTAGGCTTGCAGTTCCTCCTTCACCTTGTTCGAGACCGCTACAAGAACTCGCGCCTGATGAAAGGCGCGTCGTTCCAAACGCGCGCTGCATTTCATGTAGAGCCGTCTATAAAGAGTGCGCAGAGAGGAGGTGGAGGCCCCGGCTGGTTGATAGGTGGGCGAGCGCAGCCAAACCTCATGGATGGTGTGGACAGCGATGATATCCGCTGGATAGAAACTGGTGAAACCGTTTTGTTTGACAATATCGAATTGTGCATGCAGCTTTCGGAGTACTTTTGTCGTTTGTAGGCCAAACCACAGGTTTCCAATAAGTGTGGTAAACCTTTTGCTCCAGGGTACCCGATGCCACACTACAAGAGGATGAGTTTGAAACTCAGGGGGTATCTCGGAAGCAATGAGACTAACGCGATGTCTTTGGCGCAAAAGCTCCTTGACGATCTCGTAGTTAACCCTTCCGGTTCCATCTCCCTTGCGGATGCGCTGTAGTGTTAAAGCAATATGCATAGCTTCCCTCTAAAATGCCGACTCGTTCTGGGCAGACGGCGCTTTAATGGGCCGCGCCGGCACACCCACCACCGTTTCCCCGTCCGCCACATCCTTCGTTACCACGGCGTTAGCCCCGATTCGGGCGCCGTTGCCGATGCGCAGCCCACAGTCCGGCTTGGCGATGATCTTGGCTCCGGCCCCGATCATCACATCGTCCCCGATCTCGATGTAGTGGGGCGAGCCGATCCAGGTGGTTGCCGCCCAAGTGACCTCATGATAGATTTTGACGCGCCGGCCGATCTTCACGTTCGGATGGATGACAACCCCAAGCCCATAGTGGCAAAACTCGATGTCGGGGGCGATCTCCGCCTCGTAGGGCAACACCGCCTTATACAGAAAGAAGTTGAGCGCCTTCAGCAGACGCGCCAACAGCCTCCATCGCCTCTTATAGGCCCAGCAGCTTCACCACCAAATCTTTTCCGGACGCATTGTTTTTAAGTGCCTGAACTCGCAGCCATACCCGTCCTAGCAGCGGACACAGGTGACGTGGACGTTTGGGCATGAAGCATCACATACTCCCGCTCCAGCGCGCCGATGCTGAACCAGAGGAGCATAACAATTGCGTAGTTGTCGCCATTAAGCCACGTGTTTAGCGTAGTGACAAGCACGCCGAGAATCGCGAGCGCTACAAAGGTTCGCGAGTGATGCCATACTTTTAAAGCACACCACAGGGTCGTCAGTATAAGGAGAATATAGACGATGCCGCCGATCGGGCCAAGGGCGAGGAACATGTTGGACCAGTCTACTTCCATATTGGTGCTGTTTGAGCCGAGCTGATAGCCTGCCAGCGTTATCGGGCCCAAGCCTATACCAAGCGGATATTGAAGGCTGGCGGTAAAACCATATAAAGCCATCGTAGCGTGCGTCGTTGCGGTGGAGGTTTTCGGGTTAGTGGGATTCGATAGGCCCTCCACCTGATGTTGAACGAGGGACTCTTGGCTAGGGCTTATCGTAAGGTTTTGTGCGCTTTTAATCCCGTAGATCAGCCCGACCGCTCCGATGAGGGCGGCCAAGGCAAGGCGCGGAGCCCACGCTTTCATCGAGCGCCCCCGAACGCTCCACAACACAACAATGCCCAAAAGCGTGCCGACAATAGGGCCGCGGACGCCACTGTAGAACATTCCGGCTAACAAAAGCAGAACAAAAGGCAGCGCCCACCAACGCCCTGCCGATATAAAGGCGATGGCGAGCACACAGCAAACGGCAAGAAAGGCTGGGTACTCTGCGGCAGAGGTAAAGAACGACATCGGGCGTATCGCGTTACCGGCATTTACGGAAGTATAACTGGGATCACTGGCTAGCCACATCTGCTCCCCTTTCGTGAACCCATAGAGGGTTTGATAGATGCCGTAGAGTGCCCCACAGGCCGCGATGATCAGGGCAACGGTGTAGAGCGTCCGCAACGTTTGGCGATCTCCGAGGTCACGGCCGATGAAAGACCAGAGCACCGGAATCACGAGAAACATGGCGCCACCTAAGGCCGCCGTCACGCCACCTTGGCTTGGATTGAGCAGGCCGATGGTAAGCATAAGGCCTAACAGTACCGCACGCACCTTGGCGATGGGGTTATCGAGGGGAATTTGGAGCCGCAGGAGTTTTCCAAACCAGATAAGGCCGACCACGGTGGGAATGACGGCAAGCAAAGGGTCTATATGGAACTGTCCCATGATGGGGATAAGGTTGCGTCGCACGCCTCCTAAAATAGAGAGGTAGATGAGGGCGAGGATGGGCAGGGCAGGCGAGCGGCGGAGGGAGAAGAAAAGGATGAAAAACGCACCCGCCATAAGACAGCGTAGGCCCAACATGGAGTTGATGACAAAGGGCAAAGCGCCAAGCAGGATGAGGGAAGGGATGAGTATCTCCAACAGGGATACTTTCCTCTGGCTCCCTCCAGAGCCGGGAAGGCGAAGAACGTAATTCTCCGAAAATAGGTCGCTATCGGTTGTGCGTGTCGTCAATTTGGTCTTTCCCTCCCTCTCTTTAGACGCTTAGCAGGGTCTGCACGGCCTCCACGAAGCGTTGGGCATAGCGCTGAATAGAAAACTCTTGCGCCCTTCTGCGGGCGGCCTCTCCCACCTGGCGCGCAAACTCGGGGTTCTGCAGGTAGCGCAGCACAGCTTGGGCAAGCGCTTCCGGCTGCCCAAAGGGCGCGAAAAGGCCATCCACGCCCTCGGTGATGATCTCCCGCGGCCCCCCCTCGGCCCCGGCCACCACCGGCTTCCCTAACGCCATCGCCTCGATCACCACGATTCCGAAAGGCTCGTTGTCGGAGGCGTGCACGACAACATCGCACGCCTGCATCCATTGTTCCACATTTTTCTGAAAACCTGCAAGAATCACGCGGTTCTGCAGCCCCAAAGCCTCTATGCGCTGCCGAAGGTAGGCCGGGTAGTCCGGCTCCAAAGCGTGTTCCCCGCCCACGATCACAGCGTGCGCTTCGGGATAGGACCTTAAAATGATGGGCATGGCCTCGATCAGCGTGTGCATTCCTTTCCAGCGCTGCATTCTCCCCACCATGCCGATCAGCGCTCCTTTGGCGGGAAGTCCGAGTTTGGCTCGCAAAACAGGAGATGGCTCGATCTTGGCTGGATCAAAACGAGAGATGTCGGTGCCAGGCACGACCGTATAGGTGCGGCGATAGGGTCGTAATTTTTGTTGCTCTTCGGCCGCCTTCTCCGATACTGCGATCACGCCAGTTGCCGGTATCCGTGTGATATTTCTATCCCAGAAGTTATTTTTGGATGGCACTCCGAGTTGATACCAGAGGGCAGGAGTATGTGCTAAGATCGCCGCAGGACCGCTGTAGATATGGGCTTTGCCCATCCAGCCGATGACACAGTCGTAACGAGAGCGACGCAAGTGCACCGCCAAACGCCAGACCGTACCGCAGTAGCGTGCCAGCTGGCGTAGGTGGCCGGAAGGAAGCACCCATACAGAGGCTCCAAGTCTTGAGGCATCGTAAACCATATGACCATCTTCCAGAAAGCAAACTTCCCATTCAGCAAGAGTCTTTCCTGCTTCTAGTAGATTAAGCAGCATCATCTCCGCACCGCCGCGCTGTTCCGCTAGAGGCATCACGATAAGAATTCTCACCCTTCTATCCCCCCTCACGTGCTTCTTGTATTGATGGCGCAGGTTCTACAGATACATGTAGTATCGCTTGAACCATCTTGTGCCTTCGCGAGCTTACAAACGGGCGCTCGAAGACCAGGTAAAAGAGATAGGCGAACCCGATCTCTATGGTGCTGCCTGTAAGAAAAAGGAGAGGATGGAACGCGGCAGACAGATGGAGTTTTTGCATGAAATGATGGCTAATGCCCTGAAAGATCGTATGCGTTATGTAAAGACTATAGGAGAAAACACCGATTTTGAAAAACGGCCGTAGGAACATCATCGTTGTGGTATGGCTGTCAAAACGATGCAACAAGATGAGAATGAGTGCAAACAGCCAACTGATGAGAAATTGGGGGAATAGTGTTCTCGCAAAGACGAAGCCTAGTGAGAGATGCGGTTTGAAAAGACTTATATTGAGGATGCATAAACCGGTCAAAAACAGCATGAAACGGGGGCGGCGGTGGGATGGAAAGCGTAGCCAATCGTAAACGAGGATGCCCAAACCGAACTGTGGCCACAGGTTCAGCGGATAGGCATAGTGAGAGAAGGCTAGCAGGTAGAGAAGGCAGAGCAGGGTAAGCCCGTGAAGAATCCGTAACAGGGTCTCCTCATCTTTCCGGCATTGCACCACCCCCCACAAAGCGGCACCGACAATGAGATAGAAGGCAACCTCGTAACAGAGTGTCCATGCCGGCGAAATAAAGGGAATCTGGTGGAACAGGACAGCAGTAAGCGTAAAATTGTAGCCTAAAAGCAGTAACATCTCCTGTGGAGCATTAGGCGCACGAAGAAGATGCTGTTGCTGTAAATTTTGTGCCGTCCGTCCGTGCGGGTCTAAAACCAAGGCTACTAAGGTCACCACAAGCGCCAGAATGAAAGCCGCCCAGTAGGTTGGATAGATACGCCGGATTCGTGCCTTCAAGTATTTCCAGGGTTTTTGGTCACGGTGCAGATTGGTCACCGCAGCATTTATAATGCAGTATCCGCTAATGACAAAGAATAGTTGTACCCCGAGATTTCCTTGCCCCATTATACGGTAAAACGGATTAGGGTGGAGGGTTGGATAGAGAGCTAGGATAACGCCCGATAGATGAAATCCCATAACCCATAGGCTCGCGATCCCTCGCCAAGCGTCGAGAGTATAATAAGGACCAAGTGTCTTAGGTTGGCTTTTGGTAGTAGGAAACCCTAAATCGTCATTCATTGGCACCCTCTGTCCAGATGGCTTATAAGCTGCGTCCCGATCTTTTCCCAACTAAAGTGGGCCTCGTAGAACGCACGTGCCTCCAGCCCCATGGCCGTTCGCCGTTCGGGGTGGAGGGCGAGGAGCGTAACAGCATCGAGAAACGCCTCTTCGTCCTCTGCAGGCGAAAGCAAAAACGCCCTGCCGTCGGCCGTCGGCCAAAGGGAGTCGGTATGCTCGCCGAAGGTTCCCACCGACGGAAGCCGATGGGCTAACGCCGTGATGTAGCTGCTGCGCCGAGTAGAAACCCCATCCACGAACGGGGCGAGATAGATGTCAATGGCCGAAAGGCGGAGCGAGGCTTCATCTGGAGGGCAATGACCCTCCGCCATTATCGGCAGGTTTTCAAAGAAGGCACACATCTCTTGCTTATTGGGGCCGATGTAGAGGAACAGTGAGGTAAGCGAGCGACTCTGGAGTCGTTTCTGCGCTTCACGTAGGTAATTCAACAGAAGTGCCCCATGAACCGTTCCGAAGTAGCCCAACACCAGCATATCCGGCGGGATAGAGAGCCGAGAGCGCGCCTCATCAGGTGGAATGCCCAGATAGGGAACGTTGGAACCGACCGGCAGGTGAAGGGGGCGCGGGCCGCCGCTCCATCGGGCGAGCTGCTGGTGCCACCACGCTTCGATCGAGATAAAGCAGCGCTCGGAGGCACGCCAAAGCTCCCTCACCTGAAACCGTTGCCAGGTGGTCATAATGGCGAACTTCCAGTTGAGAACCGGCACAAAGGTTTCATGAAACATCACGGCGAAATGGATGCCCTGCCGCTTTACGGCCCGCATGGCATAAGGCAGCCAGGGGTTGAAGCCCCATCGCCCGTAGCTGAAGGGGTTGTATTGAAGCAGCAACCAGTCGGGCCTGTAATCTGTCGCAGCCTTCACGAGGTTGAGAACGCTTTTGGGATGGGAGTAGGAGAAAGGGGTGGCGATTTCCACCCCGGGAATGGGGTTGACGGAGTACTCCTGGGGAATAAAGACCACGATGGAGTGCTGCGACTTAAGCACCTGCACCAGGTTGGCGGTATAGTCCCCGATGCCATCGCGTTGTGGGGGCAGTGCCGGCGCGATGATCCCTAGACGCATCCCATCTCCTCGTCGGTAACACAACCAGAAGCCCACATTTGTCTTCTCTGACCTAAGCTCTGCCAACTGTAGAGCGAGTGGGCGTTTGCTGTAGGGGCTTTGGCTTTCAATTCAAACAGAGAGGTTAATATAGAAGCCCCTGCGAACGTCAATAGAGAACAGGTGGAGGATACAAAGCTTCGTAGAGCACAACCCCATCTGCCTCCGGCAGGTGCCGTAGGGCGATCGGTTCGTTGTTCTCGAAGTGGCGCTGAAGCGACCAGCGACATGCGGCTCCTTTCCGTTGGAAATTAGCTCTCTTTTTTAAGTATAGACGGTTTCATGAAGAATCTTTATCTTCGTTCGTTAAGTTCGAAGTTTACGGGAGGTACCAGCTCATTTCGAGGGCGGCAGAGGCTCGTGGAGGTGGCAAGGAAAGTCAGGTACCCCGTCTGCGAAGCTTTTGGAAGATTTTTTGTTGGACGAGATTAGGCATAAAGTAGAGCAATAACGCTAAAGAACCCTTTAAACTTGGGCGATCCTTTAGTGACTGATAAAGAAACTTTCTGGCTGCTGATCGTTCGCCAATCTCCATGTATTTTTTTGCTATCAAACGACATGACAGGCTACGACGGCGCAACAGCTCTTTCAAGTATTTGCTGTACTGTGCATCGGAAATTAATTTTGAATAGTAATTATATGATGACATATGCCATTCTATTGCACGATCCGATTTACCTGATTGTGACGAACCGGCAGTAGAGGATAGTAAGTGAACTCGATAGAATGCTAAACGTTCGGGCGTGTAATAGGCTGCTTTTTCACTGCAACTCGCTAGGTATCCCGTCCATTGATCGTAACAGGTCCCCACCTCTTCCGGGATATCCGCATCTTCTAATATCTGGCGTCGAAAAATACTTGCTTGTGCACAAGGAATGGACTGTGCAATAAGCAGGTGCACGAAAGGTTTGTGAATCCCCGGCTGCAACTCTTTTCTTTTGTATCTTGCAGATAAGTCCTCTGTCAAACGGAGGTCAATATTTCCATCGTCATCAATCACATAATGATCAGAAAAACTCACGGTAATTTCTGGATTTTGCATCATTGGGGCGACGACCTTTTCGAGAAAAGTCGGTTCCCACATGTCGTCATCATTTAAGTAGGCAAAGAACTCCCCACGCGCCTCCTGGAGCGCGGCACAAATGTTGGCGCACATTCCTAAGTTGGTTTCATTGCGTCGGTATCTCAGGCGTGGGTCTTTGAAACCGGCGACGACGCTCTCCACATCTTCGGTGCTGGCATCATCGGAGACGATCATTTCAAAATGCGGATAGGTCTGTTTCAGGGCGCTCTCGATGGCCTGCTTCAGATAGTGCGTGCGATTATAGGTCGTTGTGATGATGCTTACCATACCAGGTTCCATAGGTGGAAACTGCATGTCTCCCTCCGCGATTATTTAGGTCTATAACAGGGTGTCGCCCAGCGAAGTTACAGCCTATAATATTATGCAACATGACGTTTAATACCATGCAGGTCATTATCCCTGAATTTTATTCGTCTACATCGGCGTGATGCGGTAAAATGCAAGTGGGAACCCGAGGAATGAGAGGTATTCCATCATTAGGGGATGAGGTCCTTCGGAATATGCTTATTTGTGCGCAGGCCTTTGGCGTCCATGCTGCAGGTGGTGGTTCGCGCATTTTGCGGGCGCTTCTTAAGGAGGCACCGGAGCCTACTATCTCTATCTGTATGGATGTCAGGAAACCTCCGCCTACCTCGATAGTGACGGAGCTGCATATCCCTCCACGCCCCTCTTTCGGCCGTTTGGAGGCCACGCGCTTTCGAATTTACCTCGATCGTCTCTTCACAAATTATAGGCGCCAGCAGAGACTTCTAGAACAGGTTTGCAGAGAATACAAAGCCGGTAAGCTTCACGCAATTGCCCACGGCCCCGATTTTTGGGTAAGTTATCAGGCCGCTCGCAAGTTGCGTGTGCCTTTTTTTCTAACCGTGCATGATCGGATCGAATACAACCTTGCTCGGGATTACCGACTCGCTTACTGGCAAAAATGCTTAGGGGAAGTTTGGCAAAATGCCGATGCGCGGATGGTGATCTCGGAGGAGATGGGGGAGGGGCTGGATGCCCTCTACGGCAGACGCCCATGGACGGTGGTGACGGATGGTTTGGAGCACATTCACCCCCTTCGTGAGAGACCCCAAAACAGCTTTCGCATCTACTTTGCCGGCGCCATTCATCTTAGCTATGCGGCCACGTTTGCCGCGCTTGCCAAGGCGCTGGCCCTCATTCGGGGGCAATATCCGGCAATGCCCGTTTCGCTGACCGTGCGTGGCAGTGCCGTTCCCGATTCTTTCCAGGGCCTACCGGTGCGCGCCTTGCCTTGGGCCTCCGAGGGTGAAGTTGAAAAGGATATGGAGAAGGCCGATCTGCTCTATCTCCCCCTCCCTTTCGGCCCGGAGTATGAGATGTTTTGGCGCTACAGCCTCTCCACAAAGCTGGTAACCTATTTGGGCAGCGGATTGCCCATTTTGTACCATGGGCCTGCGGAGGCCGCCGCGGGGCGCCTGTTGGCGCGGCATCAGGCGGCCGTGCTTGCTACCAGCCTGGAGCCGGAGGAGGTGGCGCGCTGCCTGCTTGAGGCTGGCGAGTGTGCACCGCAGATCGTGGAAAACGCCCAAAGGTTGGCGCGATCCCAGTTTATGCTGGAGGAGCAGCGCCGGAGATTCTGGAAGATTGTGGGCGGAGGAGAATGATCGAATGGGGAAACTCTCCTTACGATATGTTGCCTCCCAAACCATCCTCTATATAACTAATCATATCATCGCCCGCATTCCCTCGCATTGGGTTCGGCTGCTGTTCTATCGCCGTGTTATGCGATTTCAGGTAGGACAGGACAGCTACATCTTCATGGATACATGGTTTGATACACGCGACAACTTTGTTATGGGCGATCACAGCGTTGTCAATCAGCGGTGTCGGCTCGATAACCGAGGAGGGATATGCATCGGCAACAACGTCTCCATTGCCGCCGAGGTCTGCATTCTCACGGCCGATCACGATCCGCAAAGCCCAACTTTTGCCGGCAGAGTGGGGAGGGTATCTATTCAGGACTATGCCTTTATCGGCACCCGCGCAATGATCTTGCCGGGGGTGACCGTTGGGGAGGGGGCGGTGGTAGCCGCCGGCGCTGTGGTGACAAAAGATGTGGCTCCCTATACCATCGTTGCCGGCGTGCCCGCGCGCAAGATCGGGGAGCGCTGCCGCTCTCTTCACTACACCATCTCCTATGGGCGCCTTTTCTGTTAACACGTGCCCATGAGCGTTGCTCTCTTCCAGGCCTCTCCTGCATTTGAAGAACCTTGTTTCTGATGGAGTCATTGTGAGGCCGCTTGGGCAGATATAAGTGGGACATGGCTATGATCGTAGCCTAGTTTCTCGGGCTGAAACGCCACCACCCAATGTTATACGGCGCGTCGGGCGAAACGAACAAGCGGTGGGATAAGGGGTTTGGGAAGATAGCTAAGACACAATGCCGCGTAGCTACGCAACGCCTTACGATGACACAAGGCCTCCTTTAAGTTCCTACGTGCCTCATGGATATTCCCCTCTTCAAGCTGCAATATGCCTGCATTCGTCTGACTAATGTTGACTCGGTTTCTAAGAGTTGGCCAGACTTCAGAGACTTTCTTATCTGCTAGGAGTTGTGAATAGTAATGTGTCATGCCTAAAGAAAACCACAATGACTTTTCTATTTGATTGTTGATGGCAACTCTGTCGGCTCCTAGATGACAGCGATAGCTTGCAAGCTTTTCAGGTATGTAATAGACGCCGGCTCCTTCACGACATGCCAAGTAGGCAAACCAGCGGTCATAAACGCTCTCGATTTCTAGTGGGAATGTAGCATCTACAAAGATAGCCCTACGATATACGGCTATAGATACTGGTAAAATGGCATCGAAGTCAAGGGCAATGCGATAAAAGGGCCGATGAATGCCCTCTGAAATCTCGTTTCTATGAAATAAAACCTCAAAATACTTTGTTTCCTCCCAATTTATCTGCCCATCCCCGTCTATGATGTAGTGATCCGAAAAACCCACCGTCACCTCCGGATGAGCCTGCATCGGAGGGAACTACCTTCGCCAAAAACTCCGGCTCCCAAATGTCATCATCATGAAGAAAGCTGAAAAACTCCCCTTGTGCCTCTTGCAAGCCACCAGCACGTTGCGCAACGGCCCGATGTTTGTGGGGTTTCTGCGGAAACGCACGCGCGGGTCGTTAAAAGCGGCCACTACCTCTTCTACGTTTTGGGTGCTGCAGTTATCCGAGACGATCACCTCGATGTGGGGGTAGGTTTGCGCGAGGGCGCTTTGAATGGCCATTTTAAGGTAATGGTTTCGGTTGTAGGTAGGGATGATAACACTGACCAGTCCAGGCTGGTAGTGCGGGGCCAGATGGATTTGGTTCATACGGGTTTATCTCCGATAGAAGGGAGAGTGCATTTCTGAAGAGATTATGGCATAAGGCGTCCAAAACTGAAGTATGTATACAAAAGCGCCTAAGGCGTTGGCACATTGGTATCTTAGCGGTTTAGGGCGAGACAATTTGTGTGGCTATCAGCGGTACCTGGCTATGATCGTAGCCTAGTTTCTCGGGTTGAAACGCCACCACCGCCCAATCCACCCGTGGCCACATCGTCTGCAACCATTTGACCACGCGAATAAGCGTATGGTCGCTAACCCCGGCCTTCTTTGCCCATGAGAGCCAGGTATAGACTTGGCCTTCAAAGGTAATATCCCACCATCTCGGCAGAGCATCCGGTCTCATTGTAGGGTCCCACTGAGAGATGTTGGGGGGCGAAAACCACTGCTGGGGCGTATACTCCTCGTTCTTGGCCAGCCAACTCTGGATCATCGCGTCT
>Ga0209061_1002062_pt1 | contig 27962 bp, 19 predicted proteins | sample Coa_R1_10_FD_187157 | JGI IMG/M metagenome (GOLD analysis project Ga0209061, IMG submission 187157) | Surface soil microbial communities from Centralia Pennsylvania, which are recovering from an underground coalmine fire - Coalmine... | ecosystem: Environmental > Terrestrial > Soil >... | reverse complement strand
GAGGCAAGCTGCTGCAACCGCACCGTGTCGTTAGCGACCGTATGATCGGCTTGCCAGGCATCGTAATAGGCGTTATTGAAGTTGATGAAAAACTGTGGGTTCTGGATAAAGCATTTCAGCCAAGCAGTAGAGGCCATTTGCAGGCGCGGCACCAACATGCCCCCAAGGCCGGTGAGCGTTTGGTTGCTCTTGGTAGGGGGTAAAAAGGTATTGTTGCCAAGGGCCGGCTGGTTGAGCACATCGTAGTAGGGAGTGTAATAAAAATCGGCAGCAGGGTCTATAGGTTGGGTGGTAGGAAACTGGCCTTGAAGGTCTTGAGCCACAACCACAGCGGCGGCGCGCGCCATGCCCATCTCCCAGGCGTCATAGCCAATGGCTAAAGGGCCGTGGAAGGTCTGTGCCATCGCCTGCAATAGGCCGAGATATTTATCTTGGTCTGTGCTAAAGTTGGGCAGATCGATATCTACAGAGCCGTCTGGGTTCATCACCACCGTAACTCCGATGATGCCGGATACTTTGGTAGGGTTATCGTCCTTGTTGAGAATGGTTACCTGACCGTTCCAGAGGGGGGGGCCGATGCGCCGTACAAGAGCCGGATAGAGGAGGTTGTTGACCACATTGTCTAGGGCAGAGGCGGTGGGCACATCGAAGGCGTATTGCCCTGTGGTGTTGGCAACGAAGGTAAGCTTGTTGTTGGCCGGCACGCTTCTGCCAACTTGCGGCGCCTGGGGAAGCAGTATCTGGCCGTTATGGCGCACTACCACCATATCTACCACCGGGATTTGGTGATTCAAAGGGAAGGCATGAAGGCGGCGCAGTGCGGCGATCTCCGGGGCAACGGCGGCGGCGCGAGTTTGCATGACCTGACGAATACGTTGCGCAATCGCCTGCTGCACTTCATTTCTGTCGTTTGGATGGGCTACATCCACCACAACAACCGACTGAGGGCCGTTACCGATGGTATGAAACGGCCTGTTTAAAATGTTACGATAGGTTTGTGCGGTGGCCCGCTGGCATGACCAACAGGCACACAACGTAAAGCTAAACGCTAAATAGGCAAGTAGCGCCGTTCGCATATTCAATGCCCACATTCCTCCCTAACAGATTTGCCGATTTTGGTACACAACTGCAACCAGATTCGCCTTGCGGCAGAAAACCTCCTGCCGTGAACACTTCCGCATGCACACAATCGCCTTTGCAAGGCGGCGACGGCCACCCTCAAAGACGATAAGGTTTTTGCCAACAGCCTTCGCCGGTGGTTCGCCTATGGAACCACAAACGAGCCGATGGGACTTACGGAGAACGCATAGCCCACGTTGCTGCTTGGGGGGGTGTATTGAGCAATGACCGCCCAGTAGTAGGTACCCGGGGGAAGAGGGGACGTGATAGTATAGCTTGTAGAGGAGGTAATTTGCTGGAGAATGGGATTTACTCCATTGGTGTCGGACTGATAGTCCGGAAACTGGTTGTAGACCAAAACCGTGTATTGCCCGGCGGCGCTGACGCTTGTCCAGGTAAGGGTTGGGGTAGAGCTAACTGTTTGGCCGCTCACGGGGCTTAGCACATTAATGGGGTCGAGCGGGCTAACCTGAATAGGCGAGGTAGGTTGACCCTCCTGGCCGTTTTGTGGGAAGTTGATCGTGTCTACCGGCGCAACGCTGTAGAAGTAGATGACATTGGGCGTAAGGCTGGGGTCTTGATCGGCAAAACGGTCACCCAAAGGATCGCGCAGAAGGGCTATCGAGCTAAAATGAACGTTGTCGTTTGGGGAGCGCAGAATATCGAAACCCAAAAGGTTAGGAACCTGCTGATAGTCCCAAAAAAGATCACACTCCACGATGCTGCCGGCAGGAGCACTGCGTGTGTGAAGGGCATAGCGCAATGCCACCTTACGCGGGTCGGGCGCACGATGATTGGCCAATCCCTGCTTTTGAAGGATGTAGTTTTTAATGGCCTGATAGGCCCGCTGAAGGCGATTCGCGTTGGCAGCACGTGTGGCAACTTGAGGTACCGTGAAGGCATCGGCGTCGAAACCGGTAATGGCGGGCAGGGTGGAACTGCCACCGGGGGACAAAGTGAAGTTAAGCTGGGAGTTCGAGCCTGCCGTAAATGTGAGATTCGTGAAGGTTTGATTGATGTAGCCGGCAAAGGAGGCTGTGGCCGTGTAGGTGGCCGTGGTGGGGGTGCCGTTGGCTGTAAGGGTGGGTAGGGCCGGGATGGTGTAGTTGCCGTTTGTATCGGTGTAGGCGGTGAAGGAGCTAAGGCTGGTAAAGTACTGCCCTCCTGTCTGTTGGTCGGTAACGGGGCCGGGCGCCACGAACACACGCGCCCCTACAAGGGGGTTGCCATTCGTGTCGCGCACGGTGCCGGAAAGGGTTGCTTGGGTAGAAGTGGGCGACATCACCACATTGGCGTTGGAGGTGAAGCTGTCGCCGTTGAGGATTTCGATGGTGTTTTGGCCGCTCCATTGCTGGCCATTGATGACCTTTGTAGCTCGAACCACATAGATGGCCGAATTTTGGCCGGCGGGCACGGTAATATTGGGTATTTGGTAGTCACCCTCCTGTGTTGTGGTGGTGGACTGACCCGCGATGGTTACCGTGGCCCCGACAATGGGCGCTCCGTTAATATCGGTAACGGTGCCCAAAACCAGCCCACTGCTTTGCGGGTTGGGGCCGGGGTTGGAGGGCAAGGAGGAGCCAGAGCCACCACAACCGCCGAGAAGAACAGCTAGCCCCATACTTACCGTGCACAAGATGAGCGTGGAAAACCATTTACCGTTCTTTCTACAAGGCAGCAACCATCCGGACATCTATCGTTATCCTTCTAGTGAGGAGCCTCTTCGTCGCCTCACAGCATCAACTCATTACGATGAGTTTCTCACATTAAAGACGTTTGCACACATCGTGCGTGACGATCTGTGTGGGGGAAAGCCGGAGGGAGGCCAGCAAATCATAACTATTTTACCACCAAAACCCTGAATGTGTATGCGATTCTTTCTGCCTCGCGGTGCCTATGGAGTTCGCCCATACTGCTTTAGGCCTGTTTCCCCTGTGAACTGCCCTCACCCAGCGTGACAATGCGCTTGGTTGGTATCTGCCGATAAACATCTACCTGTCCGCTCGGCCAGCGCACCTCGATGTCCACAACCTTCGCACTCCCTACCCCGCAATGAACCCTCTTATCCGAGGCCGACATGTAGGAACCGTCCGTTTGGCACAACCGCAAGTACCTTTTGCCCTCCTCCGTCTTCACCCATACCAAGGCTCCTAAACCATCCCGATTGCTCTTGGTGCCTTGCAGACGACACTGCACCCAGTTTCCTGCCGAAGGGGTTTCGTTGTGGAGAAGCAGGGGAGCGCCTTCGGCATCTACAATAAGCACATCGAGGCGTCCGTCGTTATCATAGTCGCCGATAGCCAATCCTCGTCCGACAATGGGTTTGAGAAGGTCGGGGCCGGCCTGTGAAGTCACATCGAGAAAGCGTGTGCCGTTCTGGTTTCGCAAAAGCAGGCTCGGTTGGCGATAGGTGGTGCTTTTATCAATGTCGGCGATATTGTCTTGAACATGGCCGCTCACAATAACAAGGTCGAGCCAGCCGTCGTTATCGTAGTCGAAAAACTTGGTTCCAAAAGAGACGTAGGGAAGCCCAATATCCGCCATGCCTAACTGCGCCGAGCTTTCGGTGAAAAGGCCGCCGCCGTCGTTATGGTAAATGCACTTCGTCTCGTGCTGAAAGGTAGCCACCACCAGGTCGAGCCGCCCATCGTTATCGTAGTCTCCCCAGTCGGTGCCCATGCCACCATGCACGTTGCCATCGGCGTTATAGGCCGTACCTGAAATGGCCCCGATATTTTTGAAGCGTCCGCCGACGTTCTGTAAAAGGTCCCCCTCCACTTCATCGTTGGCTAGGGAGATGGACTGACGGCCCGATCCGTCGAAATCCGCGCAGGCCACCCCAAGGTCTTTTCCATGAATCGCATCAACCCCCCATGCTTTCGAGACATTTTCAAAGTGCCCGTTGCCTCGGTTTTTATAGAGCACGCCTTTTATCGGGTTGTAAAAGCGTGGGCCGCAGGCGGTCATCTTGCCGGCATTATTACAGAGCTGCGGATCGGTGTGCGGACCGAACTCGACGTAGTTCCCTATGAACAGGTCGAGCAGGCCATCGTTTGTCAACGGTACCCACGCTGCCGAAGTGCCCCAAGGCTGAGGCGCTATCCCACTCTGAGCCGTCACATCCTTGAAATGGCTCCCCCCCTCGTTGTGCAACAACATCCCACCCCGATACGCCGTAATGTAGATGTCCACATACCCATCGTTATCGTAGTCTCCCACCGCACAGCCCAGAAAATGCCCGTGCAGTCCATCCAGACCGGTTTGTCGGGTGACGTTTTGGAAGTGTCCTTTACCGTCGTTGTGGAAGAGGGCGAGGGTGGGGCCGACGAGGAGGATATCGAGGTTGCCGTCGTTATCGAAATCGAGGAAGGCGCATCCGTTGCCGATGGTTTGAAGGATGTTGAGGGGTCGAGGGCCGGGGATGACCCAACGGTAGTCTAGCCCTGCTTCGGCAGCGATATCCCGAAACTTAGGAGGGGCCGGTAGATCGGGAGAATCGGGATGCGATATGTCTGTGATGCGGGATGCGGAGGAAGGAAGGGAGGACCGGCACCCGCCCGCCAGCCAAGAGATCGTGCTTATAAGACTGAGGCCAATAAACTCGCGTCGCTTCAAACAAGGTGCTCCTTCGTTGAAGATACGATGTATATTGTATTCTTTTTTGGGTGATTTTCCGATTCCACAAGAAGTTTCTATGTTTTCAAAAGTCTCACCCCGTGTGGTTGATCGTTGCTCTGCTAACTTAGGGCGCAGGCCTGTCGTTGACAACAGTTGGGTTTGATGATTATAATACCCATACGGTGAATTGCTTTCTCCCGTCGTCTAGGATTTGGGGAAACGAGGTTGCTCTCGGGAAAGTCTAAGAGATATCGCAGCGACCAGGGCGTTGAAAGGCCGTGGCCTAAGCGTGGTTATAGGAAAGGACACGGTGAGGGGTCATGTCCTCAACGGTTTCGGATGCACAAAAGATAGGGATAGCCCTCGTAGAGCCGGATGTCTCTATTGAGCCGGGCGGCATCGCGCGCCTCGATGTCGTGATTACCAATCGTCAAGAAATCCCCGACCGCCTGCTACTAGAGGTCGAGGGGTTGGATATCGAGTGGTACAACATTCCGGTACCGGCTTTCAATTTGGCCTCTGGCGAGCAGGCACAAGCCAGGATCAACTTTAAGGTCGCCCGCTCCAGCGAAAATCGGGCTGGCTCCTATCCTTTTATTGTGCGCGTAAAGGCCATGGAGACCGGAGAGAGCGCCGAAGCGCAGGCGATGCTTTTCGTAAAGCCCTTCGACCGACTCGAAATAGAGCTTGAGCCTCGTCGGGCTGTTTCCACCTTTTTCCATCCTCTCCACGATTTTGAAGTGACCCTTTCCAACTTGGGCAATGTGGAACGCACTCTTGAGCTGCATGCCAGCGACCCTGATGATGAGTGTGCCTATGAGTTTGATGTCGATCGCGTTACCCTCAAGCCCGGTCAGTCGGAGACCATCCTACTTGCAGCGCGCCCGAAATCGCTCTCCTTCATTGGGAACCCGCGCCTTTATGGCTTTTCTGTTTCTGCCCGTGTGGCCGATGACCCCTACATCTCTACGAAAACCCAGGGGCAGATCGAGCGACATGCACTTATTTCGCCTTTGCCGGCTCTTGTACTCGCGCTTCTCGTGGTGGCCGCAACCGGCATCTTTCTGTTTCGTCCCACACCACCCCCTCCTACCAAAATTCTGGCGTTTACTGCAAACCCCGATACCGCCCAGTCCGGCCAAACCATCACGCTGTCTTGGAATGCACAAGGGGAACACCTCCGCTTTACGCTGCAGCATCGCGTGGGGATTAATGGAACCCCCATCTTCGATACGCCGCCTCACACCCTTAGCGGCAATATGCCCGTGATAGCCGACCTGGTGAAAACCCCCACCACCGTTTACTACACGCTCCATGCCGACGGGCGCGGGGGAACCGATGAGCGCACCGTGCAGATTAAGGTGCTTCCACCTCCGGCGCCACCCAAACCGGCCATTCGGAGCTTCACGGCCGACACCACCGTGGTGCATCCCGGCGATTCGGTAACGCTTTCGTGGAAGGCACGCAACGCAGCCCATATCTATCTTGACCCCGGCAGCATTGAGATATCGCCGTTCGCCGATAGCAAAACCGTGCAGGTGCCTGCCGTTCCTGGCGACGTAACCTATACCTTGCGCGTGTACGGCCAAGATGCCAATATCCCTCCGGCCGAGAAGACCCTTACCGTGCACGTGCTCCCGCCCGATCAAAGCGTGGCTTCTATCCAAAGCTTTACCTATAGCCCCAAAACGGTCTACTTCGGCTCCAAGGTCAAACTGCATTGGAGCGTCGTACGTGCGGTCTCCATTACCCTCTCAACGCTCGACGGCCAGACGGTTGCTACCGATCTAGCTCCTAGCGGCTCTCTGGAGGTAACCGTCAATCAGCCAACGACGTTTGTGCTTACCGCTACCGACAACACGGGCAAAGCGGTGACGAAACAGCTCGTCATCACCCCTACGCCGCCGCCCTTACCCACGCCTGGAACGCCCGGCATTGATAACAATACCGGAGGGGCTCAGCCGCCCACGGCCCCCACACCTCCGATGGGCGGCGGCAACGGCAGGCCAATGCCACCTCCGCACTAGCATTCACATCACCCGCGGATGCTGATAGACGCTAGGAGGCGCTAACAAGGCCCGTTGCGTGGGGGTTAGGAGCGGCTCTAACTCCGCGATTCCTCGGCGGGCTTCCGGCAGAAAATAGTAGGTGTTTGCCCAGGTAAGATGCTTCGGACTGTACTTGAGGAAGAGGTTTCGGCGCTGATGCGACGCCTTCCACGGCAGCGTGCCGTGCGTTAACGCCTCGGTAAAAAGAATGCAATCCCCCGCTTTCATGGGAACCTGCTGAACAAGCGGCGACTCTTTTTCCATATTTTGCAGCGGGCGTGGGCAGGGGAAGTTCGCTTTATGGCTGCCGGGAATGCAGCAAAAACCGCCGGCCCCAGGAGGGATGTCGGCCAGGGCATAGGAGGCTACGGTCAACCCGTTGTACATCTGCCCCCGATAGCAATGATAGTACTGCGCCGGATCGTAGGGCGTTCCACCACCATGCAGGTGCAAAGGGGGAGCCCCCGCATGCGAGAAAATGGGATAATCGTGGTCTAAACGCAGCTCCGGTCCCAATAGCTCCACAAGATAGGGCAACACCCGTGGGTTGTCGAGCAAGGCGAGAAACGGCGGCCCCCACTGTAGAATGGAAGCGTACTGTTTTTGCCAGTTGGGGTCTTTTGCCTCTTGGGCATCTATCCAGGCGTTCATCTCGCGCAGAGTTTCCGAAGGGATAGCATTCTCTACCACGAGATAGCCCCACACATCGAACATGTACCTCTCTTCTTCGGTCATCGCTATGGCATCCTCCTATGAAGGCTTCGCTTTGGATATAGAATTAGATGCGCTTTTTTCGTTCAAATTCCTTCTATCTCCCAATGCCTTCAAATAGGCTGTATTTTTTCTCTCCTCACCTCAAATCGTCAGGCAAACTCATCAATCTACAACCCGACCTACCAAACCGCATGCTTACCCTCCTGCAACGGTTCATCTTGCATAGGCGGGTCTACCGTTCGGTCAGTAGGGGCAACCTATTGAGGCAACCCCTACTAAAAACTGCCATCACAGATAGTCATTCGCTGCATCGCTGAAGTTGCCGGGGCCTATAACCTGAGGGGAGCACGAACGTTTGCTTACATGGCCAATGCTCTTCCACGCGATAGAGCAGGAAGCCACCCTGTGAAGCACTCTTCCCCGTCTACCACTTCTGCGCATCCCACCAGATGTCCTGCAGTGAAGCAGAAGTCCACCTGGCGAAGAGTAAGAGGATGATAGAAGCGAAGGAAAGTTTTAGGGCTTCCTCCCTAAAACCTGCCTGAGAGCGCCAAATAGGCCACTGTACGAATCGGCGTAATGATGGCCGGCATGCCCGGAGGCGGTGATGAGGTTGGCTCCTCAATATGGTGATCGGCAAAGAGATTGTGCACGATGAAGTCGAGCCTCCAAGGGTCTTTACCACGTTTCAGTTTATACCCCAGCCGAAGGTCCATAGCCACGTAGGCCGGTGCCACCGCCGGTGGGGCGCCCATACCGACGATCGTGGATGTCCCGACGAAACGTATTCCGACAAAGCCATCCCAACGATCTCCTAATATCCCATCAAGTGCGAGATTCGCTTGATGATTCGGGGCATTGTTCATCGGGTGTTCCTCATTATAGGCGTAGTTAAACTGCATGCGAATGTTTTTAGTGATCTGAAAGCCTGAATCGAATTCTAATCCGTAGATGTTGGTGTTGCCCATATTCATGAATTGAAACGTGGAGGGTATACCAGGCGGGTAGGGTGGGGAGGGCTGGAAGGCGATAGGAGCTACACCGATAAGGTTCTGAACGCGATTGTAATAGCTATTTATCTCAACAAAGCTATCTCCGAACTCTTTGCGCCAATCAAGCTCGAAACCGCTAAGAGTTACCGGTTTCAGATGGGGGTTGCCGAGAGAGAGAGCGGTAAGCCCAGGACCAAGCGACATGCTGCTGTGAGTATATAGCCCTAGTAGGGTCGGCGCTTGAAAGGCCCTACCAAAGGCAAAACGCAATATCTGTCTTGCACCCAACTGTTTTAGCAGAGTGATGCGTGGAGAAAAGGTGGCCCCATAGGCGGTGGCGTCGTCAAAGCGCAATCCAAGATAAACACGCCAGGTTTTCGCAAAAAGTTGCTCATCTTGTGCATAGAGACCAAAAAGGTCTTGATAATGTTCTCCTGGCAGTACAAGGTCGGAATGAAACACCGTATGGCTCCAAGCCAAACCATACACCATTGTATTTTTGTGAGAGAGAGTATTTTGCTTCTGAACCTCACCTTCGAAGAGATGCGATTGATTGATGTTCGTATTCTCCGAAGTAGACTTAAAATCGGAATAGCTGATACGGGCGTCAAAGGGATTGCTGCCTGTAGGCTCCTCATAGCGAAGGACTATATAGGGATTATGAGAGGTGATGGCCGGAAAGTAAGCAGCGGACGGATAGATATTGCCACTCGATTCGACATCGCCGGCTTGAAGCCGCAAGTCGCTTTTCCCTAGTTTGTGTTCTGCATCTATTCCGATGAAAGGGGTCGCATAGTTATCTCGCGCCCCCGTCGCTCCGCCGGATCCAAAACCGCCGGTGTGGTTATAGGCGAAAGTAAGTGCGACGGAGTTATCATGTCGATCGGCAGCCGAGGCGATCAATTCATCATAGTCGCTTTTATATCCGCCGAGTACCGTGCGCACATGTAGATTCGACTTTCCATCAGCAAGCTCGGCGGGTGTTTTCGTGATGATATTGATGACGCCGTTGAAGGCATTGGCGCCGTAAAGTGAGGAGCCGGGTCCGCTAACTACCTCAATCCGTTTAATTTGGCTGATTAAAAGCGGCGCTATATTCCAAAAAAGGCTACCGGTTAGTTGGTCGTTAAGAGGGCGATTATCTAACAGCACAAGCACCGTGCTAGCTACTTGCGAGGTAAGGCCTCGAATAGAGATATTGGCTACATCGCCGTTGAATTCGGCTACGTTTACCCCCACGGCATAGCGGAGTGCATCTAATAGCGTTACCACGCCGTGTCGCCGTAGCTCATCGGCCGTTATTACGGTGACAGCGGCCGGTGATTGGTTGATCGGCTGTTCCGTTCGCGCTGCGGTTACCACCGTTTGTGGGCCGGCAAATAACAACTCATTACTTACAGAGGTTGTTGTGTAGCTTGCCATCGGGAGCGCCTCGCCTCCCATCGCGCCGATCGCAAAGCAAAGGCTCAAAAACGCTAGTGTAAAGTTCCTGTGCACTAAAACTCGTCCTCCGTTGTTTTTAGGGAGCATCTAGCTTGCTCTGGCAAAGAATTTTCGGCGTCTGTGCCCGTATTTTTAGGAGGATTTTAAAGTGTTAGTAAAAAAGTAGATTTATTCAAAATGGAGTTGTAAATTAATTCAACAATTCTCATGAAAGCAAGGTGTAGTTTGAAGGAATAGAGGTGATTTTAAAGAGGATTTGCAATCGTTTAATTTGCGGTTTCTGTATAAATGACGCGGGCGATGGTGTCGCCTACAGCCTTGAGCGACTTTACAGAACAGTGAGCCACATCGTCCTCTAGTGTGTGCCAAGGCCTATATTCTCCAACGATGGGGTGATTGGGGTCGGGCAAAGGCTGTATAAGATCAATAGTGGCGATATGGCCTTGTGTATTCATGGCGAGGTGGTCGTCGTCTATATCCACCGTTTGGCCGGTATCCCGAACGAAAATGTCGCTGTAGCCCAGCACCTGGGCCGTTCCGAAGACGCGATCGTTGATGTCGGGGGCATACATCATAGAGTTTTGTTCTGGGTAGATGCGCATATCCTTCCCACCCACCATATCGAGCAGAATGCCGTAGGCCGGGTGCCCAAAGCGGGGGTCTTCGGTGTAATGGGTAGCGAAATAGCGTGATCCAAGTTCGACGCCATCCCCTTTAAAATCGTTAGCCTCGAAATCGCCGTAGTCTTCGCCGTCGTCCAGCAGTAACAACACGCCTACAGGTGGGTGCTGCTTGTGGAACAGCTTGGCCAACTCCAAAAGCACGGCCACACCGGAGGCGCCATCGTTGGCGCCGGGGATGGGTGCCAGCCGGTTCCACCCGTGCGGGCCGTATTTAAAGGGGCCTTTGGCCAGCTCCGAGGAGTAAGGCCCGTCCGCCACCGGTCGCGTATCCCAATGGGCCATCAACAAAACGGGGTGTTGGGCGGGGCGAGTCTGCCCTTTGGCGTAGAAGATGCCGATTACATTGGTTACCGGCATATCGCGGTAGAAAAAGCGCTGCTCTACGGTGACGTCGGCGTATTTTTGCATCTCATCACGAAGAAACTGAAGCGTTTTGGTATGAGCCTCCGTGCCGAGATACCGTGGGCCGAAATCCACCTGCTTTTTCAGCAACGTAAAGGCCTCTTCGGCATCGAAGGAGGGATAGCTAATAGCTTCTGCTGCGTCGTTTGAAGGAGAAGTCTGCAGCGATGTGGGGCTTGGAGCCGCCGGAGAGGCTATCGCTTTGGTGGAGGAATCCCCTTGATGGCAGCCCGGCAAGAGCGAAAAGAGAAACAGGGCTGCCAAACCGTGCTTTAGATACTCAGCTCCCGTTTTCCACAAGGCGGTCCTCTCCTTTGGTGATGACAGGATGGGTCTTAAGATAGCTCTTGATGGCCTGCTCCAAGGTGGTATCGAGGGTTTGCACGATGTCGCTCTTATCCCAATACTTAAAATAGGCCAGGGCGCCGTTGGCCAAAGTCAGCGGCATCGCCACCCGGTAGGTTTGATTATCCACCAGTGGCTGCCCGCCGATGCGAACGGAGACAATGCGCCCTTGTTCCTCCGCATTCGGCTCGATGGTCACCGTGAGACCGGAGAACTGGAGGAAACTGCTGTTCTCCTGCGGATAGAGGAGGAAGGCGTGCGCCAGGGCGCGCCGAATTTGCGCACCCGTTAGCTTGACCACGGCGATGGTTTCGCTGCGGAAATCGAGCATCTGCACCACGTCGTTTGGATTGAAACTGCCCGGGGAGATGGCAGAGGCATCCGAGCGAAACGAGGCCGCCGGAATGAAAGCCGCATCAGCATGGGCAGCTTCCCGCAGGGCATCCGCCACCAGACCTCCTAAGGCGGTCTCTTGCGAGCCTATCTTATCAACCGAAAGCGCTACCTCGGTGCGATAGGCCGTTGCGGCGGCCACGGGCGTAGCGCTCTCTTTGGGAGGTTTTGCGGTGGGTGGGGCCGCGCCATAGGCCGGCAAGAGACCAACAAGCCCCATACCAAAGCCCAACAGACGCAACCCCGTCTTTATACCACCTAAGGGTTTCATTTCTAACTCCTCTGCTCCACAGGGCGCCTCAGCCACTGTAGGTAGGCCTGCAAAAAGCCGTCCAGATCGCCGTTCAATACCCTGTTGACATCGCTGGTCTCGTAGCCCGTGCGATGGTCTTTCACTAGAGTATACGGGTGAAGAACGTACGATCTATCCTGATTTCCCCATTCGTTGGCCTTGGTCGCCCCTCGCAGATTCGCAAGGCGTTGCTGCTGCTGCTGTTGCTGCAGGTCGTAAAGGCGTGCCCGCAGCACCTGCATGGCAACGGCGCGATTTTGATGCTGCGAACGCTCGTTTTGGCAGGTCACCACAATGCCGGTAGGAATATGGGTAATGCGAACCGCCGATTCGGTTTTGTTTACATGTTGTCCGCCCGCCCCACTCGAGCGGTAGTAGTCTATGCGGAGGTCGTCTGGGGCTATCTCCACCTCGGCCTCCTCGCCGAGATCGGGCAACACGATGACACGGGCAAAGGAGGTCTGTCGCCGCTTATTGGCATCGAAAGGCGAGATGCGCACAAGCCGATGTACCCCTCGTTCGGACTTGAGGTAGCCGTAGGCGTTGCGGCCACGAACCAGAAAAGTGGTGCTTTTCAGACCGGCCACATCAGCCTCGCTCTCCTCCACGATCTCGGTGGTATAGCCGTGTGTCTCTGCCCACTTCAAGTACATTCTTTGCAGCATGGTAACCCAGTCGCAGGCATCGGTACCGCCGGCGCCGGCCTCGATCTCGACAATGGCATCGGCGGCGTCGTGTTCCCCGGAGAGCAGGGTCTCTAGCTCCAGACGCTCGATTTCGGCGATGGCCTTTCGGGTTTCGGTTTCAAACTCCCTCAAAGCGTCCGCATCCGGCTCTGGCTGCTCGGCAAGCAACTCTCCGTAGGCTTCGAGGTCGGCGATACGCCGTTGGAGCTGCTGAAAAGGCTCGATGGCCTCTTTCGCCTGATTCAGTTTTTGAAGCAGGGTTCGCGCTCTTTCGGGGTCTTCCCAAAGATTGGACGCGCTCGCCTCCTCTTCTAGCCGTTGGATTTCAGCCTCTTTTCGGGCGTAGTCAAAGATGCCCTCCGAGTTCGTTCAGGCGGGCACGTAGTTCGTGAACTTCACGCTGAAGCTCTTCTAACATCCTTTTCCTTTCCTTAAATAGTTGGACAACCCTATCGGGGCGAAAGTTTCGTCAGCGAAATCGCCTTTGAAGTATACCCTTGGCGCTCAAAAACCACGGTTTCCTTTTACTCTCTACGCAAGGGCGATGCCAGAGATCGCTTCAAGAGCGGAGGTGAAAACGGCCGGTTGACTTTTTAGGGAGAAAGAAGTATCATCAGATAATAATATCAGGAACCGATAATATATTTGAAAACGTAGAAAGGGTGAGCTAGGCTCAATTCAGCACGAAGGAGTTCTGCTAACATGAAGACAGTTCGCCTATATACGCTTGCCATTGCAGGAACTGCCCTGGCCTTAGGGCTGACTGCAGGTTATGCACGGCCCTCGCAGCCTTGCAATAAACCCCTGATGCTATGTTCGTTGCAGGATCAGGACGATAGCGCACAAAAGCCCAATATCGTTGAGATCGCCGAGAAAAACGATCAGTTCAGCACGCTGGTAAAGGCCATTCAAGCGGCCGGCCTTACCGAGACGTTAGAGGGGCCTGGCCCCTTCACGGTATTTGCGCCGACCAACGAGGCGTTTGAACATCTCATCAAAAAGATAGGCCAGAAGAAGTTCGACGCGATTCTCCACAACAAGGAGGCGCTAACGGCCATCCTCACCTATCATGTTGTTCCCGGCAAGGTGATGAGCGAAGATGTGCTGAAGCTAAAAAACGGCTCCAAGGTGAAGACGGTTGAGGGCTCCGATATTGTGATTCACCACAGCAAAAAGGGTGTTTTTGTGGATAACGCCAAGGTGATCAAGACAGATATCGAGGCCAGCAACGGGGTAATCCACGTGATTAACGCCGTGATTCTTCCTCCCGATCTCAAAAGCAAAATGGCAAGCGCCAAGTAGACTTCCTTACCTGCTCCACTTAGCCTGCTTATGTTTGCCTAGCCCCTCTGAGGCTAGGCATTTTTTGCTTATGTCTGCGTGATTCTCTGGTAGATGGCGGTAGCGCGCTCCGCCATGGCGCTTACCGTGAAGTGCTCCTGTACGTGGCGTCGGGCTTGTTCGCCCATCGCCTGCGCCAGCGATGGGTCGGAAAGCAGCCGCATGATGGCCTCGGCCATCGCGTTGGCGTCGCCCATCGGCACCAAAAGGCCGGTTTGGTTTGGAACCATCACTTCAAGCACTCCTCCACCTGCCGTGGCCACTACCGCCCTGCCTAAGGCCATGCCTTCCAGAACCACCTGTCCTAAAGGTTCTGGGATAATCGAGGCGTGCACAAGAATGTCAAGCCCGCTCACCACAGCCTTTGTGTCTTCTTGAAACCCTCTAAAAACGACCCGTTCGCCGAGGTTACGTCTTGCTAGTTCGCCCTGCAGCTCCTCAAAGTAGGGCTGATCCCCAAACAGGGCCGAGCCGATGATTTCGAACTGCGTTTGTGGATAGCTTTGCTGCACCTTTTCTGCGGCGGCAAGAAAGATATGTTGTCCCTTCCATCTTGCGATACGGCCCATGAGTCCTATGCGTGCGCATGATTTTTCGCGTAAAGGCGGTAGGGGGTAAGGGGGAAGAACCCAATCGTCGGGGATGCCGCTGTAGATAACATCGGTGGGCTTCTGTTTGGGTAGGTGCAATGTCTGCAACGTGGCACACGAGTTCGCCACAATGAAAGTAGGCAGCGAGCGGGCCAGCAACCGTATAAAACGAACCGTATTTTTAGGAAGATAGTCCGGCTCGATTCGGTCACGGATGTGCCAAATGAGCGGGATATGGGCAAGACGAGCGGCAAAGCCACCGATGAGGTCGGCCTTTAGGGAGTTCGTGTGAACCACGTCGAAGCGTTTGGTACGCAAGAGACGCGCCAAGCGCCCAATAGAGCTTAAGACGGCGCCTAGTCGGTTCGGTTTGAGAAGGGCACGAACCCCCGAAGCGTCTTTGCGCATATCCACAAGCTGGGTGTTCAACTTGAAAAGCTCTACCGGCACCTGGGCCTGTTCTAGCTTGGCATGGAGAGGACCGTCGGAAAAAAGCAGCACATGCGGGGCGACTCGGGAGCGGTCGAAGGCTTGTGTAAGACGCAACAGAGCCACCTCACCACCCCCAAGCTGAGCGGTGTGGTCTATGAAGAGAACGCGGCAAGGATGTTTTTGGGCTGAGGTCATTGGATGCGAGCGCGGTTTCACGAACCAAAAAGGCGATTTTCGATCTCCTCACAAAGGGCGTGCCATAGAGTGATGTGGGCTTCTTGAATGCGTGCGGTCACTTTGGAGGGCACGCAGAGGCAGATATCGGTGATCTCGCGTAACTTCCCTCCATCTGCACCCGTGAAGCCCACACAGACGGCTTGACAATGGCGTGCGGCCTCTATGGCACGAATCACGTTAGGCGAGTTGCCACTGGTAGATATACCCACGACGATATCCCCAGGCTGCGCAAGGGCATGGACTTGTCGGGCAAAAACGTCGGCAAAACTGTAGTCGTTTCCCACACAGGTGAGAATGGCGTCGGAAGCAGAGAGGGCTATGGCCGGAAGGGGATGGCGTTCTTTTAAAAAGCGGCCTACCAATTCGCCGGCCACATGCTGTGCGTCACATGCGCTGCCTCCATTACCGCAAAGCAACATCTTATTTCCCTTTCTAAAAGCAGAGACGACGGCCTCAACGCATTGTTCAAATGCAACGTTGCAGGCATCGAAAAGTTGCTCTTTTACGGCTATCGACTCGGCGATGGTGCGCGCGAGAGTTTGTCTTGAGGAGAGATTTGCGTCTTGTGTCATAACCGCCCTTTTCTTGGATAATGACGTATTTCGACATACCTAAGTTCATACTACCACATAGAAGCATGAACAGCAGAGAAAAACACAAAAAGAAAGCGCCACAAATGCATTATCGGTAGTTGGGCCACCGCGTGATACCGTATCTATGCTGAGTTTTCGTGGAAGCCAGCAGGGAGGTTACTCCCAACAGATAAGGGGCAACTCCGCAGGCAGTTGGGCATCGGGGTGGAAGGGAAGAACACGCACGGAGAAGCCTCGAAGGCCACTGGCGCTACAGGGCATCTCCACCTGGAAGCAGCACAGTTCGCCTTCCTGACCAACATAGGGGATATCTACAATACTCTCCGCCTTCAGCCTTCGATCGGCATCCAGAGAGCCGCTATAGGCCTGCACGCGGACATCCTCCGGTGTGAGGCCGGCCAAAAAGGCCTTCACCGTTATCTTCAGTTTGTCGCCCACCTGCAGTGTGGCGCCCTCTTCGGGTATGGTAATAACCTCTTGGATGCGCACCTGTGGCCAGAGGCTACGCACTCTCTGTTTCCACTCCACAAGCGTACGTGCTCGCTCTAGACCATTCGCCTTCAGTTTTAGGCATCGTAATGTGGCGGGAAAATAGTATCGTGTGGCGTATTCCCCTACCATGCGGTGCGTGTTGAAGCGAGGGCATAGGGTACGCATAGAGTATTTCACGCGGGCGACCCAAGCGCGGGGTACGCCATCCATTCCTCGGTCGTAAAAAAGCGGCACAACTTCATTCTCCAAGAGATTGTAGAGCGCCGTAGCCTCTATCCTATCCTGTTCTTGGGGGTCGGAGTACTCCTCCCCTCGTCCGATAGCCCACCCGGCACGGGGATCATAGCCTTCGGCCCACCAACCGTCCAGCACCGATACATGCAGCCCTCCGTTAACCAGGGCTTTCATTCCGCTTGTTCCGCTGGCCTCCATAGGACGCCGGGGGGTGTTGAGCCACACGTCGCATCCTTGCACGAGGTAACGACTCACGTTGAGGTCGTAGTCTTCAAGGAAAAGAATTCGCCCGCGAACCTCAGGGCGTCTTGAAAACTGCACAATTTGGCGAATAAGCTCCTTACCGGCATCTTCGCGGGGATGGGCTTTCCCCGCAAAGAGAAGCTGTACCGGCCGTTGTGGGTTGGTAAGCAGGCGGATAAGACGATCGGGGTCGGTTAGAAGCAGGGTAGCGCGTTTGTAGGGGGCGAAACGCCGCGCAAAGCCTATGGTGAGCGCATGAGGGTCTAAGACCTCGGCAGCAGCACGAAACTCCGAATCGTCTCGGAAATAGCGTCTTTCTAGTTGCGCCCGTAAGCGCGCTCGCGCAAAAAGAACCAGCTTCTCTCTGCGCGTCTCTTTGACACGCCAAAGCAGTTCGTCGGGTATCTCCTCGATGCGCTCCCAAACCCCGTCGGGGTTTCCGTCGTACGACCAACGCCCGCCTAGGTATTTATCGAGCAGTTCCGCCATCTCCATCGAGGCGAAGGAGCGCAGATGAACTCCGTTGGTAACGTAGCTTGCAGGAACCTCCTCTTCGGGAAAGCCCGGATAGCCTGCCTGCATCATGCGGCGCGTGACGCGTGCATGGAGTTGGCTCACTCCGTTCACCTGGTGGGCATGACGCACGGCTAAGACGGCCATGTTGAACTGCTCGCTTTGGTCCCAAGGGTTCACGCGCCCCAGGCCCATAAGCTCGTCAAACGACAGCCCCAGCTGTTGTGCATAGGAGGCGAAGTAGCGGTTCATTAAATCCGCCGAGAACACGTCGAAGCCGGCAGGGACGGGGGTGTGGGTGGTGAACAGGCTGCCGGCCGCGGCCACCTCACGCGCTGTGGCGTAGTCGCATCCCGTCTCCTCTCTCAGTTCGCGTGCTCTCTCCAGGGCGGTGAAGGCCGCATGCCCCTCGTTCAAATGGCATATGGTTGGGCGTATTCCCAAAGCGTGCAAAGCGCGCATGCCGCCGATGCCCAGTACCATCTCCTGTCGCAGGCGCATCTCGGCGTCGCCTCCGTAGAGTTGGTCGGTGATATCCTGGTCTTCTGGGCGGTTTTCGGGGAGGTTGGTATCGAGCAAGTAGAGAGGCACGCGCCCCACGTTAACCCGCCAAACACGCACGAAGACTTGCCGACCAGGCAGGTCGAGACACACTTTCAGCGGTTCGCCCTTTTCGTTCAGCACCGCCTGCAAGGGCATCGAGTAAAAGTCGTTTTCTGGGTAGGTCTCCTGTTGCCAGCCGTCGGGAGAGAGAGTCTGCTTAAAGTAGCCCTGCTGATACAGCAGCCCGACGCCCACAAGCGGCAAGCCGAGATCGCTGGCCGATTTCAGATGGTCGCCAGCCAAAACGCCAAGCCCGCCGGAGTAGATGGGTAAACATTCCGTAAGGCCGAACTCCATGCAGAAGTAGGCGATGCAGGTTTCGGGAGGAAGCTTATCCGCCCACTGGCGCCGATACCAAGTATTGGAGGTGGTGAGGTAGGTTTGGAGGCTGTAGTGCGCATGGTCTACCTCCGCGAGAAAGGAGTCGTCGGCAGCCGCCTCGGTGAGACGCTCTTGAGAAATCAGGCTCAACATGCGAACCGGGTTATGTTCGCATTGTTCCCACAGATTGCGATCCAGACTTCGGAATAGCTCAATCGTCTCGTGATCCCAAGCCCACCGCAGATTGTAGGCCAGTGTGCGCAGCTTTTGAAGCGGTTCGGGCAAGGCGGGAACGACGTGGTAGGCGCGAATTTTGGGCATTTCATCTCTCCGGCGCACGGTTAAGATACAACCCCTCAATTAGGCGTTAGAGGGAAGGATTCCTGCTTTAGTAGGCAAAAATTTCTATGGATTGATCCCATCTGTATCATCCCAAGTAAGATACCTGTTTTTATGCGATTTCTTGCCAATTTAACAACCTGTTTGGTATATAGAGCGTAGACATGAAACAGTGTTGAATGAACGACCAGCTTCTTGAAATGTTTTGCTTTTGCTTGCTTAAGAGCTTACAGTGAGAGACACCAATCCTTTGGGAATGAACACCAAAAATTCAACAGCGCTTAGCTGCAACTTTGAGGAGAGAGAATGACAACGTTTGTTCGTTTCCGTTGGGTATTTGTTTTGGCCTGTCTGGGCGCAACCCTATCCTTAAGCCGTGGGGCGTATGCCGGCACAGATACCCTCCATTTCCTCGATTCGAACGGCTCTAACGGTGTGGATGTCACCTATGTGCTCAACAATCAAACACACACCGAGAGCACCGCTGCCGGCCAGTACAACTTTCAGATCAACGGCAGCAGCCAAACCTATACCGGTTTTTGCACCGATCTGTTCGATAGCATCTCGAATGGGAATACCTGGAGTGCTCTTCGCACCACCGTTTCCAACCCCACCAGCGGCCTTGGCAGCGTTTACTATGCGAACGGCACCCACGGCAACACCATCTCTATGCAAAATATCCACGCCATTGACTACATTGTGGCACACTACGCCAACACGCCCGCTTCGCGAACAAAAACCGATGCCCAACTCGCTATTTGGGACCTTTCCTTGGGAGGCTCGGTTAATTACAACCCTTCCACGCATACCTACAGCTGGAGCAGTCTCTTTTCCGCGGTGGATTCGGGCCAGCACAGTTATGGTGACCTGGCAGGAGTCTACAGCATCGAACAGGCCGCTTTTGCCAACGACGGACGCAGTTGGAACTCCATTTTCGAGAACGCGGGAGCAGAGGCGAACGGCCGTAAACAAGACATCGCCTTTGCCGCCACACCGGAGGCCAGCAGCCTTATTGGCTTTGCCGGTTTGGTGGCAGGTAGCATGTGGATTCCGCTGTGTGCCCGAAGGCGCCGCAGAGGTCGGTAAAACCCTTTAAAGGAGCCTTTTCACAACTCACAGCGCGCTTCTGCATTGGGTGAGAGGAAGGGGGCGTTGCCGGCTTCCTTCCTCCACTAGACGGCAGACGACGAAACCGAATTTTAGGATAACGTCCACTAGGTGGAATCTACTTCAACGAAGAGCATGAAAAAATTCTGATGGCTCCCCTTGACAGCAGGTGCAATATGTGGTAGAATTCCATTTGTCCTGGTGGACAAGGATAAGGGGCTTAAAAACCCGGTATCCCTGTAGGCCAGCATCCCAGCTGAACGTGTGCCGTGAACGCACGGGCAGGTCGGATGCTGGCCTTTTTGCTAGACGGCCTGAGAAGCCCGTATATGAACCAACCAACGAAAGGCATGATCGAGGCGGAGATCGCCAACGCGGTGTCGCGATTCCAGAGGGAGCAACAGGGTCGTGGTCCCTCCGATGTAAAGGTGCACCTGGTTGGTGATACCCTGCTGGTACGTTGCACGGGCATTCTCACGCCCACCGAGGCCCACCTCGTGGCCACCGAAGAGGGTCGCCGGCTGATTCGAAGCGCCCGGCAAGAGTTGCGCATGATCAGTCGCAATGAAATTGAAACGATCATCGCCAATATCGTGGGGTGTAAGGTGCTGCGAAGCTATGGCGATGTGAACGTAGAGGCCGCCGAGCTGGTGGAGGTCTACATCCTGGAAGAGGATGTAGAGAAGCGCTTTCTCGGTTCGTCGAATCTCTCTTCTCGCAAGAGGTAGGCCTCAACAACAGAATAGAGCAGGTTGCCGTTCCGAAGAAGGCCGTTCTTTGCGCCTTTGTCGGAAGGGAGGCCGGAGGTTACGGAGGCTCTTAATAGAAAGAGCTACCGATACTTCCGGCCTTTTGTGCCTTTAAAACCGAAGAAACAACAATGCATGCTAAGGAGAAAAACATGTCGGATGGGTTTTTCATACTCATCGTACTGGGGATGACGGCCGTCACCCTAGGGTTCCTCTACGGCTGTTACCGCCTCATGCAAGGAGGCCAACCATGATCGAACAAGCGTTTATCCTATTCATTACCTTCTGCGTGTTTATATACCTATTCTATGCGCTCTTCTATCCGGAGCGCTTCTAGGAGGCAAGGAAACCATGACACCCAACGGCGTCGCACAGATACTTCTCTTCTTTCTGCTGATTCTGGTGTTTACCAAACCGCTTGGCAGCTATATGGCCCGCGTTTTCCAAGGGGAAAGAACGCTTCTCCACCCATTTCTTCGCCCGCTCGAGTTGGGGCTTTATCGGCTCTTCGGCATCGAAGAGGAGGTAGAGATGCCCTGGACAACCTACGCCATCGCCTTTGTGCTCTTTAGTGTGGTGGGGCTATTGCTTACCTACCTGCTGTTGAGGTTGCAAGGCCATTTTCCCTGGAACCCTCAAAAGTTCGGATCCGAGCAGATGCCGCCCGATTTGGCCTTCAACACGGCCGTGTCTTTTACGACCAACACCAACTGGCAGTCTTATACTCCCGAAAGCACGGTCAGCTACTTCTCCAACATGGTGGCTTTAGCGGTGCACAACTGGATGTCGGCCGCTGCCGGCATTGCTGTGGCCGTGGCCTTCATCCGTGGGTTTGCTCGTCGCACAGTGCGTGAAATCGGCAACTTTTGGGTAGATACCACACGGGCAACCCTCTACATTCTCTTGCCGCTCACCTTCATTTTGGCGCTGCTGCTGGTGTGGCAAGGGGTTCCCCAGAACTTCTCTCCCTATACCAAAGTGACCACGTTAGAGGGGACGGCACAGCTTATTCCACAAGGGCCGGTGGCCTCTCAGGAGGCGATTAAGGAGTTAGGTACCAACGGCGGCGGCTTCTTTAATGCCAACTCGGCACATCCCTACGAAAACCCAACTCCACTTACCAATCTTTTGGAGATGCTGGCCATCTTCTTGATCCCTGCCGCGCTTACCTACACCTTCGGCAAAATGGTGGGCAATACCCGCCAGGGGTGGGCGCTCTTTGCTGCCATGAGCGTTATGTTCCTCATAGGGGTCTTCGTCTGCTATCAACAAGAACAAAGAGGCATTCCGCTGCTTCAAAGGGCACCTTTTAGGCTTGAGCTTAAGCCATCGCCACTTCAGCCGGGTGGGAACATGGAGGGCAAAGAGATGCGATTCGGCATTGCGGCCAGCGCTCTTTTTGCGACGGTCACAACCGATACATCCTGTGGGGCCGTAAACGCCATGCACGACTCTTTTACCCCTCTGGGGGGGTTGGTTCCCCTCGTGAACATGATGACCGGCGAGGTGATCTTTGGAGGAGTGGGTTCGGGGTTGGCCGGTATGCTCATTATCGCCATTATCGCGGTATTCATCGCCGGGCTGATGGTGGGGCGCACACCTGAATATCTCGGTAAAAAGATCGAAAAGTATGAGGTGACCATGGCGGTGCTGGTGATGCTTATCCACGCCGCCTCGGTGCTCGCTTTTACCGCCATCGCTTCCGACTTGCCTCTCTCCTCCCATAACCCTTTGAACCGAGTTAACGGGAGCACAACCTATCTCGGCGCCACCTACAACAACGTGAACAATACCGGTCCTCACGGCTTCTCCGAAATCCTCTATGCGTTCACCTCCACCACCGACAACAACGGTTCGGCCTTCGCGGGCCTTACCGCCAACACTCCCATCTACAACCTGCTGCTGGGGCTGGCCATGTGGGTAGGGCGCTTCTTCATGCTCATTCCCGCCATCGCCATTGCAGGAAGTTTGGCGCGCAAGAAGCTGGTTCCGGCCACTGCCGGCACCTTCCCCACCGATTCGAGCACCTTCGTGTTTCTGCTCGTTGGCACCACCATCATCATTGGGGCACTCACCTTCTTCCCCGCGTTGGCCCTCGGCCCCTTTGCCGAGCAGTTTCAAATGCTCAGTGGGAAACTCTTCTAAAAGGAGCAAACGATGCGAATCATACAAAATGACCGTAAGAATCCTGCTTCAGATAGAGCGTCGCGTTCTGGAAAGCAAACCCTCTCTCTATTTGAGCCTACCCTCGTAAAAAATGCCGTGCGCGATGCCTTTCGAAAGCTCCATCCGCGCTTGGTTGCCCGTAATCCCGTGATGTTTGTGGTATGGGTAGGCAGCCTGCTCACCTCCTATCTCTGGATAAAGCAGCTGATCACTCATACGGGTCAACCGCTTTTTACGGGTCAGGTGGCGCTTTGGCTCTGGTTCACCGTTCTCTTTGCAAACTTTGCCGAGGCGATGGCCGAAGGGCGAGGGAAGGCGCAGGCAGAAAGCCTTCGTAAAACCAAAACAGATACCTTGGCACGCAAGCTGGTTAATGGGAAAGAGGAGCGAGTGCCGGCCACCCAGCTGCGCAAGGGCGATGTGGTGGTGTGTGAGGCAGGCGATATCATCCCCGGCGATGGGGAAGTTATCGAGGGGATTGCCAGCGTGGATGAATCGGTGATCACGGGCGAATCGGCCCCCGTCATTCGCGAGGCCGGTGGAGATCGAAGCGCGGTAACGGGCGGAACGAAAGTGCTGTCCGACCGCATCGTCATCCGCATTACCGCCAACCCCGGAGAGACCTTCATAGACCGTATGATCGCCCTAGTAGAGGGGGCCCAACGCCAGAAAACCCCTAACGAGATCGCCCTCTCTATTCTGTTGTCGGGCCTTACTATCATCTTTCTATTGGTTTGTGTTACGCTGCCCCCCTTCGCCGATTTTGCCGTGCGCGTTACACAGTCCGGCCAATCGCCCTCCGTTACCGTGCTGGTGGCCCTGCTTGTCTGCCTCATCCCAACCACTATTGGTGGGCTGCTCTCCGCCATCGGGATCGCCGGCATGGATCGAGTTATGCAGCACAACGTGCTGGCCAAGTCGGGCAAGGCGGTGGAGGCCGCCGGAGATATTGACACCATTTTGCTGGATAAAACGGGCACCATCACCCTCGGTAACCGCCAGGCGGTGGAGTTTATTCCGCTTCCCAATGTAAAGATGGAGGATTTGGTAGATGCCGCTCAGCTCTCCAGTTTGGCCGACGAAACCCCGGAGGGACGCAGCATTGTGGTGCTCGCCAAAGAGAAGTACGGCCTTCGAGGGAGAGAGTTGGCTGCCCACCATGCCGAGTTCGTTCCCTTCTCGGCTCAAACGCGCATGAGCGGCATCAATATGGACGATCAACAGATTCGGAAGGGAGCTGCGGAGGCCATTAAGCGCCATGTGCTCTCTTTAGACGGTGAGATTCCCTGTGAACTCGACCCCATCGTAACCAATATCTCACAAAAAGGCGGTACCCCGCTGGTCGTCGCGAAAAACGAGCGTATTCTCGGCGTGATCTACCTAAAAGATGTTGTGAAAGGGGGCATTCGGGAGCGTTTCGAGCAGTTGCGCTCTATGGGCATCCGCACCGTTATGATCACCGGCGATAACCCGTTAACGGCTAAGACGATCGCGGAAGAGGCCGGGGTAGACGACTTCCTTGCCGAGGCCACCCCCGAAATGAAGCTGGCGCTGATTCGCCAAGAGCAGGCGGCGGGAAAACTGGTGGCCATGACCGGAGATGGCACCAACGATGCGCCGGCACTGGCTCAGGCCGATGTGGGCTTAGCGATGAACAGCGGCACCCAAGCGGCCAAAGAGGCGGGCAACATGGTAGACCTCGATAGCAACCCCACGAAACTCATCGAGGTGGTGGAGATCGGAAAACAACTGCTCATGACGCGAGGGGCGCTTACCACATTTAGCATCGCCAACGATGTGGCCAAGTATTTCGCCATCCTGCCGGCGATATTTGCCCCTATCTACCCCGCCCTCAACGCACTCAATATCATGAAGCTAACCAACCCCGAATCGGCCATCTTGGCAGCGGTCATTTTCAATGCGCTCATCATCATAGCGCTGATCCCGCTAGCCCTGAAAGGAATCGCCTATCGGCCGTTGGGGGCAGCAGCCATCCTGAGAAGAAATCTGCTGATCTATGGGTTAGGCGGTATCATCGCTCCTTTCCCAGGAATCTGGCTGCTAGATCGCCTCTTGGTCTTGCTACATCTCGCTTAAATCAACGAAGGAGAACGATACTATGAGAAGTCAACTGCGCCCTGCCATCGTTAGCGTTCTGACTTGGACGATCCTTTTGGGGCTGGTGTTCCCCGGCATCGTCACCCTTGTCGCCAACATCCTCTTTCCGTTTCAAGCGCACGGAAGTCTCATTGTACGCAACGGCAAAGTGGTTGGCTCGGAGCTGATCGGGCAAAACTTCGCGCTTCCTATCTACTTTCACCCACGTCCTTCGGCGGCAGGCAACGGCTACGACCCCACCAGTTCTGGAGGAACCAATCTAGCGCCTACGACGGATAAACTGATCAATGGCGTGCATCATGGCGCGAAGGCCACCGACAACTTCGACGGAATAAAAGACCTGGCTACAGCCTATCGTCAAGAGAACAACCTATCGAGCACAACACCGCTACCTACCGATGCCGTTACCCGTTCCGGCAGCGGACTCGACCCAGACATCAGCGTTGAAAACGCTCTCCTGCAGGCCGCTCGCGTGGCCAAAGCACGAGGCGTGGAGGTTGGCCGTGTCCTGCAGCTTATTCACGACTATACGCAACCTCGGCAGTTCGGCCTTCTCGGCGAGCCACGCGTAAACGTTCTACGCCTGAACCTTGCGCTTGACCGGCTCTATCCCATCACAAAGAGGCAATAGAGGCAAAATGTACAACGTGCGCACCCAGTTTCTCATCGGCTATCTCATCCTCATCTTTGTTTTGATGGGGGTGATCGTGGGAGGGATTCTGCAGGTGCGCCATCTAGGCACCTCTGTAGACCGCATCTTGAAGAACAACTATATTAGCGTGGTGGCTGCCGAAAACATGAAAGAGTTTCTGGAGCGCCAGGATAGCGCAGCTACCTTCTACCTAGCCGGACAGGTGGAGAAGGCGCGAAAGCAGTATCAGTTCTTTAGACCGCTTTTTGCCCAAGCGGCGGATGTCGAGGCCCATAACATTACAGAGCCGGGCGAACAACAGCTTTCCGACGACATCCAGCGCCAATTCGCCAGGTATCAGAAAGCGATAGAACGGTTGCTGTATGCAAGCCCTCCCATGTCGTCCAAGCAGGCGCGTGCCTACTATTTTCATGTGCTCGAACCGGCTTTTTTGCGGCTCAAGCAGCGGGCTCAAGACGTGCTCGATCTAAACCAAGAGGCCATTGTGAAGGCGGATAAACGCGCAAGAACCGAGGCGCGACGTGCTTTTTGGATGGGCATTACGGCCTCGGTGCTTGCTCTGGGATTGGCGCTTTTCTTCTCCTACAAAATGGTCAATTCCGCCCTCTCTCCTCTGCGTTCGTTGGTACGCCAAGCCGAAGAGATAGGAGCGGGGCATTTTAATCAGCGCATTGAGGTGCACCGCACCGATGAGATCGGTGCGCTTGCGCGTGCCTTCAACCAGATGGCCGAGAGGCTTCAAGAGGCGCGTCGTGTTGAAGAGGAGCGCTATCAACGTGCAGAACGCATGTCGGAAGCGGCGTTGGAAAGCCTTTACGACCCGGTGATAGTGGCCGATGCAGAGGGGAAGTTGGTGCATGTAAACCGCGCTGCCGAGGGGCTTTTTGGCCCGGAGGCAAGCCTTGTTGGGAAACCGATTGATGAGGCCATTCGGGATAAGAACATCGTCGCTGCGCTGCACAAGGCTATTCATCAACAAAGCGCCTCGGTGGCCGAGGATGAGGCCGGCATGGTTGACCTAGAGTATGCCGGCATTCCACGCACCTATCGCTTGCGCACCACCCCGATGAAGTCGGCGGAGGGAACGCTGCTCGGCGCCGTGGCCGTTTTGGAAGACATTACCCACCTGCGCCAACTCGACCGGCTTAAAACCGAATTCATCGGCATCGCCTCGCATGAGTTGCGCACGCCGGTGACCTCGTTGCAACTCTCAGTAGACCTCCTTCAAGAGGGCACTCTCGGCCCGCTAACCCCAGAACAGCAGGAGGTTATCCGATGCCAGAAGGAAGACCTACAGCGCTTAGACCGCATGATGCGCGATCTCCTCGACATCACACGTCTTGAAACGGGCGCAACCCCGCCTCGATTCGAGATCGTATCGCCTAAGCAGCTTGTTCAAAACGCCATTGAGGCCATAGAGCCTCAGGCAAAAGCGAAGAATCTCCACCTGCACGTCGAAGTATCTCCCTTGTTGCCCCAGCTTCGAGCCGACCCGGCCCAGATCAATCGCGTGCTGCTCAACCTGCTCAACAACGCCGTCCGCTTCACCGCAGAGGGAGGGCAAATTCATGTAAAGGCCTATGCGGAGGATGGGAAGGTCTTCTTTTCGGTGAAGGATACGGGTATCGGCATTCCACCCGAGTACCTTCCACGCATCTTCGAACGGTTTGTGCAGGTACCGGGGGTGGCGCGTAGTGGGGCAGGTTTAGGGCTTTCTATTGCACAGACCATCGTGAAAGCCCATGGAGGCCAAATAACCGTGGAGAGCACGCCTGGAAAAGGCAGCACTTTTACCTTCTATCTACCCGTTAAGGAGCTTTGAAAATGGCGCGCATTCTTGTTATTGATGATGAACCCAATATCTGCCGTATGCTTCAACTTACGTTACGAGCAGCTGGCCATGAGGTTGAAGTGGCCTACGATGGCCTGGAAGGCATCGCTAAGTTCGGAAATGGAGAGGCGTGGGACCTCGTTTTGTTAGACCAAAGAATGCCGGATGTGGAGGGCCTATACGTTCTAAAAGAGCTGAAGGAGCGCAATCCAGATGCAAAGATCATCATGATCACCGCTTTCGGAACGATAGACCTCGCCGTTTCCGCCATGAAACTGGGAGCTACCGACTTTTTGAGGAAGCCTTTTACGGCAAAAACCCTTCGCGGCGCTGTAGATGCGGCTCTGAATAGAGAGGCGACGGGTACTACAGAGCCGCATGAGCTGACCTACGGATTTACTACGGTCAACGGCTACCACATCGAGTTTCAACCGGATACCGCTCTCTACACCGGAGGGAAGTTTGAACAGACGTTCACCGTCACCAGCCCATCGGGAGAGAAAAGCCGGTGTAAGGTGATTCTCTTGCCGCATATCATCGAGCTTGTAAAAGCTTATGCCGATAGAGAGCAGTTTGCAGGCGGAAGTCGTTTTTGGCAAGCCCTGTGCGAAGAGGCTTTGGCCAACTATCTCTGGCAACACGCCGAACTCCCTCCTAATGGGGTGT
>Ga0209061_1002061_pt1 | contig 27964 bp, 23 predicted proteins | sample Coa_R1_10_FD_187157 | JGI IMG/M metagenome (GOLD analysis project Ga0209061, IMG submission 187157) | Surface soil microbial communities from Centralia Pennsylvania, which are recovering from an underground coalmine fire - Coalmine... | ecosystem: Environmental > Terrestrial > Soil >... | reverse complement strand
GGAGTCATGAACGCGCACCGGAATCGGAAAGGGGAGAACGGGCGGAAGGATGCTGAGATGACCGTGGCGGAGCTTCCGGTTTCGGTGCTTGATCAAGTTCACGTGCAGGCCGGGACCACGGCCCGCGAGTCGTTCGCGTTTTCGCGCGCCATATCCATCCGGCCAGCACCGAGCCGGCGCTCGCGCTGTACCGGAGCAGGTTCCGTCCGCCGCAATGGCCGAGCGCCCCTCCATGATGCCGGGCGTGATGACGATCTGCGCCGACGGCGATGAGCGCGCGACGAGCCGCAAGACCCTTCGAGGTGCTGCTCGCGCAGTTTTCAAGGCATGGATCCGCGGCGGTTCTTCCCGGGCCGGCCGCCCCGGAGTGCCAGTTCAGCGCCGAGGATGAGGATCACGTCCGGGCCCGCCGGCCGCCCCAGGCCGCGGGTGCCCCCGATACCGTCCGGCAGCGGATCTCAAGCCTCGTGGCCACGGCCATGCCGGATGAGCTGATGCTGGCGACTCCCGTGTATGACATCGGCGGCCGCCTTCGCTCGCTCGGCCTGGTCCTGGAACACGCGGCGCGTCCGCGGCGTGGCGGGGAACGGCGCTGACGTCAGGCTGCCGCGCCGGCATCAGCCATGACCGGTCGCGCACCCGGCGCGACTGGCGGCGGCCGCTCCCGGCCCCGCCGGCGCTGCCGGCCGCCCTGCCCGCGGCCCTGCCGTCGCGGGCGCGATGCGGTCCGGGCCGCGCCCGCCCGTCATCGGAGACATAGCCTAAGCGAACTTGACTATGCCGACGCCATGGCGGATGATGGATGACATAGGCAAAATGCTAACGCTTATGTCAGGAGAAGGGCATGACCGAGATCAACGGAGCGGCCGCGCTGGTGACAGGCGGGCAGCGCGGGCTGGGCAAGGCCATCGCCGGGGAGCTGCTGGCGGCCGGGGCGGCCAAGGTCTACGCCACCGCGCGCGACCCCAGGCCCAGCGACGACCCCCGGATCGTCCCGCTCGCGCTGGAGGTGACCGACCAGCGGTCCGTCGACGAGCTGGCCCGGCGGGCCGCTGACGTCACCATCGTGGTGAACAACGCCGGCGCTACCATCCCCGGCTCGCTGCTCGACAACGACATCGACGACGTGGCCAGGCTGTTCGACGCCAACGTTCTCGGGCCAGTGCGCGTGGCCAAGGCGTTCGCGCCCGTCCTGAAGCGGAACGGCGGCGGCGTGCTCATCGACATCCACTCCGCGCTGTCGTGGATCGCGGGCTTCGGCGCGTACGGGGCGACGAAGGCCGCGCTGTGGTCGGTGACCAACACGCTGCGCCTCGAACTGGCCCCGCAGGGCACCACGGTGATCGGCGTGCACGTCGGCTGGATGGACACCGAACTGTTCGCGCACATCGACTCGCCCAAGGCCGACCCGCGCGAAGTGGCGGGGCAGATCGTCGCCGCCGTCGGGAAGGACCAGCCCGAAGTGCTCGCCGACGACACCAGCCGCTACTTCAAGAGCGTCCTCTCCGGCGACGTGGCCGGGCTGTCACCTCGCTGACGCCCGGCCGCCCTGACGGCACGCGATCAGCCGAATCAACAGTGAACCCGCCCGGGCGGGTTCCCGCGCAGCAGGCCGCTGACGCCGCCGTCCGCCACGGGAAGCTCAGGGGTCAGGCCAGTTCCGCCGCGTCACTGACCTGGATCCGGCCCGGCCGCAGGACCCGGGCGTAAACGCCGACGCACGGCAGGGGGCCCAGGCGGTCCATCGGGACCACCCGGTTATGCTCCGATGGCACGCGCAGGGCTGCGATGTCACGCGGCAGCCCTCCGTGTTCCAGCGTGGGGACAGCGCACCGAGGGGTTCGTCCTATGACGCGCAGCACTACATCGGTGCCGATTCGCAGGTCGCGGCCGACCCAGTCGTTCTCCGTGAACCCCCGGCCCGGGGTCTGGATGATGATGTTGGGCCGGTAACGCTCCGGTTCCACGGTGCCGCGCGGGCTCAGCCCGGCGATCCGGTCAAGCGTAGAAGTAGTGATCAGGTGGACCGGCGCGAAGTCGAAGAAGGTGCCGTCGGGCGACCCTTGCCCCAGGCGCGTCTCGTCGACCGCGACGGGGGCGTCCACGCCGTCGCGCAGTACATCGTCGGGCCTGGCGCGATCGAGCGTGGCGCCTGCCGCTGGGGCGGTGGCCAGGGTCACCGGCTGGCCCAGCAGTTGTGAGAGCATGCCGTCGATGCCCGGATCAGTGCTCCGCATCTGCGTGCCGCCGGGGAAGGTGATGCCGATAGCAGCGCCTGCCGCGGTGGCGCGGATCTTAAGCATGCCGCGCCACATCCGCGGGTTCTTGGCGCTGGCGACCTTTCCGGTCCGCAGGTCTATCAGCGCGGCGGTCCTGTCCTGGGCCAGGCCGCGGGCGCCGACATCGCTGAACGCCACGTTCTCCCCGAGCATCGATTTCACCGGGTACCGGCGTATCGCCGTCACTGTTCCGTGCAATGGGATCTCCCGCCGTGGGTGTCAGGCGCGGTCGCCGGCGGCCCGCGTCAGCCAGCGTATGCCTTCTCATCTGGCTCATCTGGCGGGCAGCCGTCATGGGCGCCGCCGCGGCGGCGGAGTGGCCGGCGGACGTGCGGGGCGGAGTGGCCGGCGACGTCCGGGACCGGGTGCACGGTGGGCCGCCGGCGGCGGCCGCCGACGCCGGCCATCAGCGCCGGCCGCCAGCACCGTGGGGGCGGCCTCGGCGGCGCGATAGCCCGTCGCTACTGGTTCAGCGCAATCCGCTGGTCCAGCGGAATACGGTCCAGGAACTGGAGGATCAGCGCGGCGACCTGGTCGCAAGCGCTTTCCAGCAGGAAGTGGCCGCCGTCAAGCAGGTGGATCTCCGCGTTCGGGACGTCGGCGGCGAACGCGCGGGCCCCGCCGGGGCCGAAGATCTCGTCGCCCTTGCCCCACACAGCCAGGACCGGGGGTTGGGCGCGCCGGAGGTACTCGTGCAGCGCTGGGTACAGCGGCGGGTTGCTGGCGTAGTCGCGGAACAGCGCGAGCTGGATCTCGTCGTTGCCCGGCCGGGCCAGCAGGGCGAAGTCATGGTGCCATGTGTCGGGGCTGACCAGGGTCTGGTCGGGGACTCCGGTCAGGTACTGCCAGCGGATGGCCTCCAGGGTCAGCGCGCCGCGGACCGCGGCCTCGGTCTGGCGGGTCTGCTCGCGCTGGTAGTCCCAGACGGTCTTCCAGAAGCTGTCTACGAAGCCCGCGTCGTAGCCGTTGCCGTTCTGCGTGATGATCGCCGTGATCGCGCCGGGGTCGGCGAGGGCGAGCCGCCAGCCGACGGGGGCGCCGTAGTCCTGGACGTAGATGGCATAGCGCGTCACCCCGAGCGCTGCCAGCAGGCCGGACGTCAGTCCGGCTAGCGCATCGAAGGTGTAGGTGAACTCGCCGGCCGGCGGCGCGTCGGAGAACCCGAATCCGAGCAGGTCCGGGGCGATCACCCGGTAGCGCTCCGCCAGCGCCGGGATGAGGTCGCGGAACATGAACGAGCTTGCCGGGAAGCCGTGCAGGAGCACGACCGCCGGGGCGCCGGCCGGCCCGGCCTCCCGGTAGAAGATCTTCCGGCCCTGCACGGTCGCGTAGCGGTGGTGAACGGATGCCATGACTAACCCTCCTTAAAGTTCTTGGTGGTTAGAGTGAAGCACGCCGCCGCTAACCTGTCAATATATATTTGAGAGTTAGAATTGCGGGCTGCCGCGAGGCGCGGGCCGGGAGGACGCAGCCCCCGTGGCTGCCTTGAGGGCTAGGCCTCCTTGGAGGCTAGGTCTCTGGGAGGATCTGGGTCATGGACATGGTGGCGGATGAAGGGCTGCTGCTCGCCGTGCTGAACAGCACGCCCGTGGTCGACGGGGTGGTGACCGACAGCTTCGCCGACGCGGCGGAGGCCAGGGCCTGGCAGGTCAGTGCCGGAGGCCTGGGCACGAGCGGCGAACTGGAGCACGTGATCGAGGCGCGCGGACTGCTGCAAGGGGTCGTGCGCGGTGAGCGGCCCGCCGCCGTGCTGGCCCCCCTCCTGGAGGGCGTGGCCCGCGTCCCGGAGTTCAGGGATAACCAGGTCGTGTGGCGGCTGAGCGCTCCGCCGGAGCGCGAGCTCGCCGTCCGCGCCGTGCTGGCATGGGATGAGCTCCAGAAGGCCGGCCCGGGCCGGCTGCGCCCCTGTGCCAATGACGAGTGCCGCCTGTTCCTCGTCGATCACAGCAAGTCCGGCACTGCCCGCTGGTGCTCCATGGCCGCCTGCGGCAACCGGATGAAGGCCCGCCGCCACTACCAGCGGATGGTAACCGCGCCGCACGGGTAGCCCTCCCGGGCGGCGGCGGGAACCAGCGGCCGGCCCACGAGGGGATCATGGAGCGCCCCGCATTCCTTGCGGCTGCGGCCTGCGGGGAAAGCGGAGCCCTGGCGGCCGGGAAGGCCGGGAAGGAGGACCGCGCCCTGCCGCCGGGCGCCAGGCGGCCGCCTTCCGCCGGCGCCGGCGCAGGCGGCTGGGCGCCAGCGCAGGCGGTTGACGGTGTCGCAGCGGCCATGTTTTACTCGGCTTAGTTGTGGGCGGCAGTGGAGGAAGCCGGTGCGAATCCGGCGCGGTCCCGCCACTGTCACCGGGGAGCGATCCTCGCCAGCAGTCCCGCCGCGCGGCGGGCAGGCTGAGCCACCGTCGCGGCGCGGCGGGAAGGCCGGGGGGAGCACTGATCCGGGAGCCAGGAGACTCCGGCCGTCCTTTCCTTCATCCCCGGGGCGTGGTTACCCCGGAGAAGGGCAGGCAGACGATGCCGCTGTCAGGATCACCGGGTCCGCTCTGGCCCTGTCGCTCCCGCCGCCGTTCCGCCAGCCGCTCCTGATGCGGCTGCCCGGGCGCGCACTCGGGCTGCTGCTCGGAACGGCTCTCGATGCCGTGTTCGGCGACCGTGTGCGATGGCATCCGGTAGCGGGCTTCGGCGCTGCCGCAGCCCGCGCCGAAGAACGGCTGTGGGCGGACAGCCGGCCGCGCGGTGCCCTGTTCGCGGCGCTCTGTGCCGGGCCGGTGCTGGCTGCCGGATGGTGCGCGCAGAGGTTTTTCCGCCAGAACGCGCTGGTGGCGGCCGTGACGGCGGCCGCGGCGTGGACGGTGCTCGGCGGCGCCTCGCTGGCTGATGAGGCGGCCGGGATCGCCCGCCTGCTCGAAGCCGGCGACCTGGCCGCGGCACGGAACCGGCTGCCCGCCCTGTGCGGCCGGGACCCGGACGGCCTGGACGCGGCCGGCATCGCCCGGGCGGTGGTGGAATCGGTCGCGGAGAACACCTGCGACGCGGTGGTGGCGCCGCTGGCGTGGGGCGCGGCCTGCGGCCTGCCCGGCCTGCTCGGCTACCGGGCGGTGAACACCCTGGACGCCATGGTCGGCCACCGGAACCCCCGCTATGAGCGGTTCGGCTGGGCGGCGGCCCGCCTCGACGACCTGGCTGCGCTCGGGCCGGCCCGGCTGACCGCGCTGCTGGCGATTATGCTGGCGCCGGCCGTCGGCGGCAGCCCGCGGCGCGGGCTGCGGGCGCTGCTCCGGGACGGCGGCAAGCATCCAAGCCCCAACGCCGGCCGCTGCGAGGCGGCGTTCGCGGGCATCCTCGGGGTCCGCCTCGGCGGGGTCAACGTCTACGACGGCCGGGCGGAACGCCGGGGCCTGCTCGGCGACGGGCCGCCGCCGGGCCCGCGGGACATCCGCCGGGCGGTGCGGCTGTCCCGCCTCGCCGGCGCCGCGGCGGCCGTCCTCGCGGCCAGTGCGGCCGGCTTCCCGCCCGGCGGTGACCGCCGGTGAACGCGCTGCTGGTGGCCGGGACCGCCTCCGACGCGGGCAAGAGCGTGATCACCGCCGGCCTTTGCCGCTGGCTGGCCCGGCAGGGACTCAGGGTCGCCCCGTTCAAGGCCCAGAACATGTCGCTGAACTCGTTCGTCACCGCGGACGGCTGCGAGATCGGCAGGGCCCAGGCGATGCAGGCCGCGGCCGCCGGGATCGAGCCGGAAGGCGCGATGAACCCGGTGCTGCTCAAGCCCGGCGGGCACGGCAGCAGCCAGGTGATGCTGCTCGGCGAACCGGTCGCCGAGGCCGGCGCCCTGTCCTACGCGGACCTCAGGCCCCGGCTGCGGCCGGCCGTCCTGGACTGCCTGGCCGGGCTGCGGCAGCGCTTCGACGTGGTGGTGTGCGAAGGGGCGGGCAGCCCGGCCGAGATCAACCTGCGGGCCGGCGACCTGGCCAACATGGGGCTGGCCCGCGCCGCCCGGCTGCCGGTCATCGTGGCCGGGGACATCGACCGGGGCGGCGTGCTCGCGGCCATGTACGGCACCCTGGCCCTGCTCAGCGCGGAGGATCAGGCGCTGGTCGCCGGGTTCGTGGTGAACAAGTTCCGCGGCGATGCCCGGCTGCTCGCGCCGGGCCTGGAGATGCTGGCCCGGCTCACCGGCCGGCCGGTGCTCGGGGTGCTGCCGCTGATCGGCGGCCTGTGGCTGGACGCCGAGGACTCGCTCGGCCTGGGCGCCCGCCCTGCCCCGGGCGCCGCTGCGGGAGGCGCCGCTGCGGGAGGCGCGGCCGGACAAGCCGCGGGCGCCGGCGACATCCTGCGGGTCGCCGTGGTCCGGCTGCCGCGCATCAGCAACTTCACCGACATCGACCCGCTGGCGGCCGAGCCGTCGGTGCTGGTCAGCTACGCCGCCACGGCGGGTGAGATCGCCGCCGCGGACCTGGTGATCCTGCCCGGCAGCCGGTCCACCGTCGCCGACCTCGGCTGGCTGCGCCGGACCGGCCTCGCCGGCGCGATCACCGCCCGCGCCCGCGCCGGCCGCCCGGTGCTGGGCATCTGCGCCGGCTACCAGATGCTGGCCGGCCAGATCCACGATGACGTGGAGAGCCGGGCCGGGACCGTCACGGGCCTCGGCCTGCTGCCGGCGACCGTCCGGTTCCAGCCCGGCAAGGTGCTCCGCCGCTGCCAGGGGGAGGCGTTCGGTGAGCGGGTGAGCGGCTACCAGATCCACCACGGCGTGACCGAGCCGGATGGCGGGGAGCCGTTTCCCGGCGGCTGCCGGGCCGGCGCGGTGTGGGGAACGTCCTGGCACGGGCTGTTCGAGAGCGACGGCTTCCGGCAGGCGTTCCTGAGCCGGGTCGCCGCGGCCGCCGGGCGCGCCTACACCCCGGCCGGCGTGTCCTTCCGGGCCGAGCGGGAACGCCAGCTTGACGCCCTCGGCGACCTGATCGCCGCCCACCTGGACACCGCGGCGCTGCTGCGGCTCATCGAGGGCGGCGCGCCCGCCGGCCTTCCGTTCATCCCCCCGGGAGCACCATGACCGGCACCGGCGGCGCGCCCGCGATCCTGCTGCTGTCCGCCGCGGACACCGACCTGCTGGCGGCCCGCGCCAGCGGCGGTCCCTGGCGGCTGGCCAACCCGGCCCGCACCGGCCCGGCGGACCTGCCACCCCTGCTCGACGGCGTGTTCTGCGTGGTCGTGCGGCTGCTCGGCGGGCGGCGCAGCTGGCCCGAGGGCCTGGCCGCGGTGCTGGGGAGCGGCCTGCCCGCGGTGGTGCTCAGCGGCGAGCCCGTCCCGGACGCCGAGCTGATGGCGCTGTCCACGGTGCCCGCCGGGGTGGCCGCCCAGGCCCTCGCCTACCTGCGGGAGGGCGGCCCGGGCAACCTCGCCCAGCTGGCCAGGTTCCTGTCGGACACGCTCCTGCTCACCGGGCACGGTTTCGAGCCGCCCGCGGCGCTGCCCGCGTACGGCACGCTCGGGCAGCGGGCGGAGCTGCCGGAACGTCCCACTGTCGGGATCGTCTTCTACCGCGCGCACGCCGTGAGCGGGAACACCGCGTTCGTGGACGCGCTCGCCGACGCCGTCGAGGCCAGCGGCGGCAACGCCCGGCCGGTGTTCTGCGGCTCGCTGCGGTCGGCGGACGAGGCGGTCTACCGCGCGCTCGCGGGCGTGGACGCGCTGATCGTGACCGTGCTCGCGGCGGGCGGGACGGTGGCGGCCGACGCCAGCGCCGGCGGCGACGAGGACTGCTGGGATGTGGGCGCGCTGGCGGCGCTGGACGTGCCGGTGCTCCAGGCGCTGTGCCTGACCTCGTCCCGCGGCGCCTGGCGGGACTCCAGCGCGGCCCTTACCCCGATGGACGCGGCCATGCAGGTCGCGGTGCCGGAGTTCGACGGCCGCCTGATCACCGTGCCGTTCTCCTTCAAGGAATCCGGGCCTGACGGCGTGCCCGAATACGTCGCGGATCCCGAGCGGGCGGCACGGGTGGCCGGGATCGCGGTGGCGCACGCCCGGCTGCGCCGTACGCCGCCGGCCAGCCGCCGCGTGGTGATCATGCTGTCGTGCTATCCGACCAGGCACGCGCGGATCGGCAACGCCGTCGGGCTGGACACCCCGGCGTCAGCGGTGGCCCTCCTGGCCGCGCTGCGCGAGGCGGGCTACGACGTGGGGGACGGGTTCCCCGCCGACGGCGACAGCCTCATCGCCCGGCTCATCGCGGCCGGCGGCTACGACGCCGAATGGCTCACCGAGGCGCAGCTGGCCGCCGCGCCCGTCCGGGTGCCGGCGGACCGGTACCGGGAGTGGTTCGCCGGGCTGCCCGCGGACCTGGCCGATGCCGTCCGCGGGCACTGGGGCGAGCCGCCGGGCAGCCTGTACACCGACGGCGGCGACATCGTCATCGCCGGGCTGCGGTCCGGTAACGTGGCGCTGCTGATCCAGCCGCCGCGCGGCTTCGGGGAAAACCCGGTCGCCATCTACCACGACCCCGACCTGCCGCCCTCCCATCACTACCTGGCGGCCTACCGGTGGGCGGAACGGGTTTTCGGCGCGCACGCGATCGTGCACCTGGGCAAGCACGGCACGCTGGAATGGCTGCCCGGCAAGGGACTCGGCCTGTCCGCCGGGTGCGCGCCCGACGCCGCGCTGGGCGACCTGCCGCTGGTCTACCCGTTCATCGTCAACGATCCCGGCGAGGGCACGCAGGCCAAGCGCCGCGCCCACGCGGTGATCATCGACCACCTCATCCCGCCGATGGCCCGCGCCGACAGCTACGGCGACCTGGCCCGCCTTGAACAGCTGCTCGACGAGTACGCGACGGTCAGCGCGCTCGACCCGGCGAAGCTGCCCGCGGTGCGAGCGCAGATCTGGGACCTGGTCCGCTCCGCCGAACTGCACCACGACCTGCGCGTCGACACCCAGCCGGACGCCACCGCCTTCGACGGGTTCGTGCTGCGCGTGGACGGCTACCTGTGCGAGGTCAAGGACGCGGTGATCAGGGACGGCCTGCACGTGCTCGGCAGCCCGCCGCGGGGGGAGCAGCTCGCCGCCACCGTGCTCGCGGTGCTGCGCGCCGCCCAGGTCTGGGGCGGCCGGGCGGCGCTGCCAGGTCTGCGGGCCGCGCTGGCCGCGCACTTCGGCCTCGACGAAGCAGCCCTGCTGGCCGAACCCGGCCGGGCCGTCGCCGTGCCGGCGGCACTGATCACCGCGGCGGGCCGCCCGGACGGCCCGGCCCGCACCGCCGCGGACGCGGTGGACCTGCTGGAGGCGGCCGCCGCCCGGCTGGTCGGCGGGCTGGCCGCGGCGGGGTGGGAGCCGGCGAAGGCGGCCGCCGCGGCGGCCGGCGTGCTCGGCGACACGCCACCGGATGTCGTCGCGGTCCTGGAGTTCGCCGCCACCGAGGTCGCGCCCCGGCTGGCCCGCACCACCGACGAGATCGCCAACGCGCTGCGCGCCCTGGACGGCCGGTACGTGCCAGCGGGACCGTCCGGCTCCCCCACGCGGGGCCTGGTGAGCACGCTGCCGACCGGCCGGAACTTCTACTCGGTGGATCCCAAGGCCATCCCGTCCCGCAACGCCTGGCAGACCGGCCGCGCCCTCGCCGAGTCCCTGCTCGCCCGGCACCTTTCCGACGCCGGAAGCTACCCGCGATCGGTCGGCCTGACCGTGTGGGGCACCTCGGCGATGCGCACCCAGGGCGACGACATCGCGGAAGTGCTGGCCCTCATCGGCTGCCGCCCCGTCTGGGATGACGCCTCCCGCCGGGTCACCGGGTTCGCGATCGTGCCGCTCACCGAACTCGGCAGGCCCCGGATCGACGTGACGGTGCGCATCTCCGGCTTCTTCCGGGACGCCTTCCCGCATGTCATCGCGCTGCTCGACGACGCCATCAGCGCGGTCGCCGGGCTGGACGAGCCGCCGGAGGACAACTACCTGCGGGCGCACGCCGATGAGGACATCCGCGTCCACGGTGACCGGCGGCGTGCCACCACCCGCATCTTCGGCTCCAGGCCCGGGGCGTACGGGGCCGGGCTGCTGCCGCTGATCGACGCCGGCAACTGGCGCACCGACGCGGACCTGGCCGAGGTGTACGCCGTGTGGGGCGGCTACGCCTACGGCCGCGGGCTGGACGGGCGGGAGGCGCGCGCGGACATGGAGAACAGCTTCCGGCGGATCTCCGTGGCGGCGAAGAACGCCGACACCCGCGAGCACGACATCGCCGACTCCGACGACTACTTCCAGTTCCACGGCGGGATGGTGGCCATGGTCCGCCACCTGACCGGCGCGCCGCCCGCCGCCTACATCGGCGACAGCGCGGTGCCCGACCGGGTGCGCACCCGTACCCTCGCCGAAGAGGCCAGGCGCGTGTTCCGCTCCCGGGTGGTGAACCCGCGGTGGCTGGCCGCCATGGGCAGGCACGGCTACAAGGGCGCCTTCGAGCTGGCCGCGACCGTGGACTACCTGTTCGGCTACGACGCCACCGCCGGGGTGGTGGAGGACTGGATGTACCGCCAGCTCGCCGAGTCCTACGTGTTCAGCGGGGAAGTCAGCGAGTTCCTGCGGCAGTCCAACCCGTGGGCGCTGCGCGACATCGCCGGGCGGCTGCTCGAGGCGGCGGACCGCGGGCTATGGGCGCAGCCTCCGCCGGAAGTCATCGGACGGCTGCAGGCCGTGTACCTGGAGCTGGAAGGCGAGCTGGAAGGGGAGGGCACATGACCGCGGGCGGGTTCCCGTTCAGCGCCGTGGTGGGCATGGACGACCTGCGGCTGGCGCTGGTGCTCAACGCGGTGTCGCCCGCGATCGGCGGTGTGCTGGTGCGCGGCGAGAAAGGCACCGCCAAGTCCACCATGGTCCGCGCGCTGGCCGCGGTGCTGCCGGAAGCGGACGTGGTGGCCGGGTGCCGGTTCAGCTGCGACCCCGCCGCGCCGGACGCCGGATGCCCCGACGGCCCGCACGGGCCGGACGCCCCCGCGCTCACCCGGCCGTCCCGGCTGGTCGAGCTGCCGGTCGGCGCGACCGAGGACCGGCTGGTGGGCGCGCTGGACATCGAACGGGCGCTCACCGAAGGCGTCAAGGCCTACGAGCCGGGACTGCTGGCCGCCGCCCACCGCGGGGTGCTCTACGTCGACGAGGTCAACCTGCTGCACGACCACCTGGTGGACCTGCTGCTGGACGCCGCCGCGCTCGGCACCTGCTACGTCGAGCGGGAAGGCGTGTCGGTCCGCCACCCGGCACGGTTCCTGCTTGTCGGCACCATGAACCCGGAAGAAGGCGAGCTGCGGCCGCAGCTGCTTGACCGGTTCGGCCTCGCCGTGGAGGCCGCGGCCCCGCGCGAGGCGGGGCCGCGGGCGGAGGTCATCCGGCGGCGGCTGGCCTACGACAGCGACCCGGCCGCCTTCCGCGCGGCCTGGGCGGGCGAGGAGGCCAGGCTCGCGCGGCGGATCGCCGCGGCGCGCCGGCGGCTGCCCGGGGTGCTGCTCCCCGACGCGGCGCTGCGGCAGGTGGCCGCGGTGTGCGCGGCGTTCGGCGTGGACGGGCTGCGTGCGGACCTGGTCACCGCCCGGGCGGCGATGGCGCATGCCGCGTGGGAGGGCAGGCCGGAGGTCAGCGCCGCGGACATCCGGGTGGCCGCCCGGCTCGCGCTCCCGCACCGCCGCCGCCGGCAGCCGTTCGACGCGCCCGGCCTGCCCGAGGACGAGCTGGACCGGGCCCTGGCCGAGGCGGCGGGCGATGACGGCCCGGACGACGACGGCCCCGGCGGCGGCGGTAAGAGCCGCGGCAAGAGCAGGGAAGGCATGAGCCCGAACGGCAGCGGGGTGACTGGCAGCGGGCCCGGTGACCCCGGCCGGCGGGGCGGCCGTGACGCCGGAGACGGCGGCCCGGACCTGCCCGCCGCCGCGCCGGGACCGGTGTTCCGGGTGAGGCGGCTGGACCTGCCGGGGACCGGGACCGGCGCTCCCGGCCGGCGTTCCCGGTCCCGCGCCGGCATCGGACGGATCGCCGGCGCGCGGCCGCCGAGGGGCCGGCTCACCCGGCTGCACCTGCCCGCCACGATCGCCGCCGCCGCCCCGCATCAGCTCGCGCGGGGGAGAGGGGCGCCGCCGGCGCCGCTCCGGCTGCGCCGCGGCGACCTGCGCCAGGCCCGGGTGGAGGGCCGCGAAGGCAACCTGGTGCTGTTCGTGGTCGACGCCAGCGGCTCGATGGCGGCGCGGTCCCGGATGGGCGCGGTCAAGGGCGCGATCCTGTCCCTGCTGGTCGACGCCTACCAGCGCCGGGACAAGGTGGGCATGGTGACCTTCCGCGGCAGCGAGGCGCAGGTCCTGCTGCCGCCCACCTCCTCGGTGGAGGCAGCCGTCGCCCGGCTGGCGGCGCTGCCCGCCGGCGGCCGTACCCCGCTCGCTGCCGGGCTGCTCCGCGCGGATGAGGTGCTGCGCAGCGAGCGCCTGCGCGACCCGCACCGCAGGCCGCTGCTGGTGGTGGTCACCGACGGCCGTGCCACCGGCGGCCCGGAGCCGGTGGTGTCCGCGCACCGGGCCGCCGCCCTGCTCGCCGCCGGCGGCGTGGCCAGCGTGGTGGTGGACTGCGAAACCGGCCCGGTGCGCACCGGGCTCGCCGCCGCGCTGGCCGCCAGCCTCGGCGGCGTCGTCCTGCGGCCCGCGGAACTCGCCGCGGGCCCGCTAGCCGACTCTGTCCGCGCGATCAGGAGGGCAGCCTGATGCCACAGGGAAAACCCGCCGCGGTGCCCGATGACGGGCTGACCACCCGGCAGCGCCGCCAGCGGCCGCTGCTGGTGGTGCACACCGGTGAGATGAAGGGCAAGTCCACCGCCGCGTTCGGGCTCGCGCTGCGGGCCTGGAACCAGGGCTGGCCGATCGTGGTCTACCAGTTCGTCAAGAGCGCGAAGTGGAAGACCGGCGAGGAATCGGCGTTCCGGGCCCTGGGCCGGGTGCACGCGCAGACCGGCGAGGGCGCCCCGGTCACCTGGCACAAGATGGGCGAGGGCTGGTCGTGGATCCGCAAGGCCGGCACCGAGGCCGACCACGCCGCCGACGCGAGGGAAGGCTGGGAGCAGGTCAAGCGGGACCTGGCCGCGCAGGCGTACCGCTTCTACGTGCTGGACGAATTCACCTACCCGCTCAGGTGGGGCTGGGTCGATGTCGGCGACGTCGTGGCCACGCTGGCCCGGCGCCCTGGCCGGCAGCACGTGGTCATCACCGGGCGGGATGCCGACCCGCGGCTGATCGAGGCCGCCGACCTGGTGGTCAGCATGACGAAGGTCAAGCACCCGATGGACGCCGGCCAGAAGGGCCAGGGAGGCATCGAATGGTGAGCCTGCCCCGCCTGGTGATCGCCGCGCCCGCGTCCGGGCACGGCAAGACCACTGTCGCCACCGGGCTGATGGCGGCACTGCGGGAACGCGGCATGACGGTGTCGGGGCACAAGGTGGGACCCGACTACATCGACCCCGGCTACCACGCGCTCGCCGCCGGCCGTCCCGGCCGCAACCTCGACCCGGTGCTGTGCGGGGAAGACCTGATGGCACCGCTGCTGCGGCACGGCGCGGCGGGCGCGGACATCGCGGTGATCGAAGGCACCATGGGCCTGTACGACGGCCGCGGCGCCAGCCCGGAGGGCTCTACCGCCCACGTCGCCGCCCTGCTCGGCGCGCCGGTGCTGCTGGTCGTGGACGCCTCGGCCCAGGGCCGCTCGGTGGCCGCGCTGGTCACCGGGTTCGCCGCCTACGACCCGGCGATCCGCCTCGGCGGGGTGATCCTCAACCGGGTGGGCAGCGGCCGGCACGAGGAGATCCTCCGCGCCGCGCTCGCCGGCACCGGGGTGCCGGTGCTCGGGGCGCTGCGGCGCGACGACGCGGTCACGGCCCCGTCCCGGCATCTCGGCCTGATCCCTGCCGCCGAACGGCAGGCCGCCGCGGCCGCCGCCGTGCGCCGGCTGGCGGCGCTGACCGGCCAGGCGGTCGACCTGGGCGCGGTGGTCGCGCTGGCCCGCACCGCCGGGCCGCTCACCGCGGCCGCCTGGGAACCGCCCCCGGGCCCAGACCGGGACCGCCGGCCGGTGGTGGCGGTCGCGGGCGGCGCGGCGTTCACCTTCGGCTACGCCGAGACCGCCGAACTGCTCGCCGCCGCCGGCGCGGACGTCGCCACCGTGGACCCGCTGCGGGACGAGTCGCTGCCGCCGGGCACCGCCGCGCTGGTGATCGGCGGCGGCTTCCCGGAGGAGCACGCCGCCGGCCTGTCGGCCAACCAGCGGCTCCGCGGTGCGGTGGCCCGCCTCGCCGCGGGCGGCGCGCCGGTGGTCGCGGAATGCGCCGGGCTGCTCTACCTCGCCCGCGACCTGGACGGCGCGCCGATGTGCGGGGTGCTGCCGGTCACCGCCCGGATGACCGGCCGGCTCACCCTGGGCTACCGGGACGCGGTCGCGGCCGGCGACTCGGTGCTGGCACCCGCGGGGCTGGCGGTGCGCGGTCACGAGTTCCACCGCACCAGCGTGTCCCCGGCCAGTTCCGACCCGCCCGCGTGGACCATCGCCGGCCGGGGGGCGGAAGGGGAGCCGTCCCCGCGGAGGGCGGAAGGGGAACCGTCCCCCCGGGGGCGGGCGGGACCCGGCCGGGGCGAGGGGTTCGTCCGCTCCCGCGTCCATGCGTCCTACCTGCACCTGCACTGGGCAGGCCAGCCGGGCCTCGCCGCCCGCGTCGTCGCGGCCGCCGCCCGCGTTAGGAAGGCCGCGGCATGAGCGGGAAGACGCTGGCCGGCGTGGGCGTCGGGCCGGGCGACCCGGAGCTGGTCACGGTCAAGGCGGTGCGCGTGCTGCGGGAAGCCGACCTGGTGCTCGTCCCCGTCCTGGACCGGGGCGAGCAGGGCCGCGCGGAGGCGACCGTCCGGGCCAGCGTCCGGCATGACCGCATCCGGCGGGTGGTCTTCGCGCTGAACGAGCGGACCGACCCGGGCCGGCGCAGGGCCGCCTGGGACGCCGCCGCGGCGGAGGCCGCCGGGGCGTTCGCGGCCGGCGCCGGGACGGTCGCGTTCGCCACCATCGGGGACCCGAACGTGTACTCCACCTTCACCTACCTCGCCGCGAGCGTGCGGGCGCTGGTACCGGGCCTGACGGTGACCACCGTGCCCGGCATCACCGCCATGCAGGACCTCGCCGCCCGCAGCGGCACCGTGCTGTGCGAGGGCCGGGAGACGCTGGCGCTGCTGCCGCTCACGGCCGGGATGGCGGCCTTCCGCGCGGCGCTGGCCGGCCACGACACCGTGGTCGGCTACAAGAGCGGCCGGTGCCTGCCGCAGGTGCTGGCGGCGGTGCGGGACGCGGGCCGCCTGGACGGGGCGGTGCACGGCGCCTGCCTGGGGCTGCCCGGCGAGGACATCCGGCCCGCCGCCGAGGTGACCGGCCCTGCCCCCTACCTGTCGGTGCTGCTGGTGCCCGGCAGGCGCACGAGCCGGGGAGGGAAGCTGTGACCCGCGCCAAGGTATGGTTCGTGGGGGCGGGGCCGGGCGCCGCCGACCTGCTCACCCTGCGGGCGGCCAGCGTCATCGCCGCCGCCGACGTGGTGGTGTGGGCGGCCAGCCTGGTGCACCCGGACGTGCTGGCGCACGCGCGGCCGGGCGCGGAGATCGTGGACTCCGCCGCCCTGCCGCTGGAGGGCGTCCGGCCGCTGTACGAGCGGGCGGTGGCGGAGGACCTGGTGGTCGCGCGCATCCACTCCGGCGACCCGGCGCTGTGGGGGGCGGTCCAGGAGCAGCGGGAGCTGTGCGAGGAGCTGGGGCTCGCGCACGAGACCGTGCCCGGGGTCAGCGCGTACGCGGCGGCGGCCGCCATCGCCGGCCGGGAGCTGACCGTGCCGGAGGTCGCCCAGTCGGTGATCCTCACCCGGCTCGGCGGCAAGACCCCGGTGCCGGCCGGGGAGGAGCTGAGCGCGCTGGCCGCCCATGGCACCACGATGGCGGTGTTCTTGTCCGCCGCCCGCTCCGGGCGGCTGCAATCCGAGCTGCTGGCCGGCGGCTACCCGCCGGACACCCCGGTGCTGGTCGCCTACCGGGCCACCTGGCCGGACGAGCTGGTGGCGGAGTGCACGGCCGCCACCCTGGCCGAGACCGTCAGGGCGCGCAGGCTGTGGAAGCACACGCTGTTCCTGATCGGCCCCGCGCTCGGCGCCCGCGGCAGCCGCTCGCGCCTGTACCACCCCGGCCACTTCCACGGCTTCCGCCGGGCCGATCCGGCGGCCCGCCGGGGGCTGCGGGGGGCCGGGCAGTGAACCGGCCCGGCCCGCCGCTGAACCGGCCCGGCCCGCCGCTGCGGGAGCCCGACCTGCCCCGCACCGCCAAAGCCCGGCCCCGGGCCCTGCGCACCGGCTGGACAACCGGGACCTGCGCATCCGCGGCGGCGAAGGCCGCCGTCACCGCGCTGCGCGACCAGGCCGGGCAGGCTTGCGTGGAAGTCGCCCTGCCCGGCGGCCGCCGGGTCCGGTTCCCCGTCGAGTCCTGCGCGTACGACCCCCGGCAGGCCACCGCGGTGGTGGTCAAGGACGCCGGCGACGACCCCGACGTCACCCACGGCGCGCACCTGACCGCGCGCGTGCGGTGGCGGGCGGAGCCGGGAGTGGGGCTGGAGGGCGGCGAGGGCGTGGGCGTCGTCACCAGGCCCGGCCTCGGCATCGAGGTCGGCGAGCCCGCGATCACCGCCACCCCGCGCGCCATGATCGCGGCGGCGGTCGGGGAGGCCGTCGACCTGGCGGCCACCGGAGTGCAGGTCGTGATCTCCGTGCCCGGCGGGGAGCGGATGGCGCGCAAGACCACCAACGCGCGGCTGGGCATCCTCGGCGGCATCTCGATCCTCGGCACGACCGGCATCGTCCGGCCGTTTTCCACCGCGTCCTGGCGGGCGAGCGTGGAACAGGCGGTCTCGGTGATGGCCGCGCAGGGCGAGCGGACCGCGGTGCTGTGCACCGGCGGGCGCACCGAACGCGGCGCGATGGCGCTGCTGCCGGACCTGCCGGAGGTGTGCTTCGTGGAGGTCGGCGACTTCACCGGGGCCGCGCTGCGGCGGGCCCTGGCCGCCGGGCTGACCCGGGTGATCTTCGTCGGCATGGCCGGCAAGCTCGCCAAGCTCGCGGCCGGGGTGCTGATGACCCATTACACGCGCTCCAAGGTGGACCTCGGCCTGCTGGGCGAGGTGACCGCTGCCGCCGGCGGGCCGTCCGCGCTGGCGGCGGAGGTCGCCACCGCCAACACCGGCCGCCATGCCTACGAGCTGTGGGAACGCGCCGGGCTGCTGCGCGCGGCCGGGGACGAACTGTGCCGCCGGGTGCGCTCGGTGCTGCTGCGCGCCGGGGAGGGGCGGCTGAGCGCCGACGTGGCCATGGTCGACTTCAGCGGCGCCCGCGTGGTGGCCGCCACCCGGCCCGAGTGGGTGAGCCAGCCGTGATCACCGTCATCGGGATGGACGGCTCCCCGCTCGCCCCCGCCGCCAGCGCCGCGCTCGCCGCCGCCACGCTGGTCGTCGGCGGCCGGCGGCAGCTCGCCGCCGCGCCGGCGCCGCCCGCGGCCGCCGTGGTGGAACTCGGCCCGCTGGAGCCGGCGCTGGCGGCGCTGGCCGGCCACCATGGCGATGCCGTCGTGCTCGCCTCCGGCGACCCGGGTTTCTTCGGCATCCTCCGCTCCCTGCGGGAGCGGGGACTGGAGTGTGCCGTCTGGCCGGCGGTGTCCTCGGTCGCACTCGCCTTCGCCCGCGCCGGGCTGTCCTGGGACGACGCGCAGGTGGCCAGCGCCCACGGACGGGCTCCGCGCCGCGCGGTCAACCTGTGCCGGGCTCATCCCAAGGTGGCGGTGCTCACCGGCCCGGGCTGCGGCCCGGCCGAACTCGGCGCCGCGCTGGCGGGCTGGCGGCGGCGGCTGGTCGTCGCCGAGCACCTCGGCACCCCGGCCGAGCGCATCACCGCCTGCCCGGCGGCGGAGGCGGCCGGCCGGGACTGGGCCGACCCGAACGTGGTCCTCGTCCTGGCGGAGCAGCCGCCCGCCGGCGGCCCTGGCTGGCGCTGGCCGCCGGCGGGCGCGCACGGCGGCTGGGCGCTGCCGGAGGAGGATTTCTGCCAGCAGGACGCGGTCATCACCAAAGCGGAGGTACGGGCTCTGGCGCTGGCCCGGCTGGCACCGGGCCCGGGCAGGCTGATCTGGGACGTCGGCGCCGGGACGGGATCGGTCGGCATCGAATGCGCCCGCCTCGGCGCGGCGGTCATCGCGGTCGAGCGCGATCCGCGCCGGGCACGCCTCGTCCGAGACAACGCGCGGCGGCACGGCGTCGACGTCCGCGTCGTCGAAGGCGAGGCGCCGGAGGCGCTCACCGGCCTTCCGGCGCCGGACGCGGTCTTCGTCGGCGGCGGCGGAGCGGGTGTCGTCGGCGCGGTGCCTGCCGCGAAGCCGGCCAGGGTCGTCGTGGCACTCGCCGCGATCGATCGTGTCGCCCCGGCCTGCTCCGTTCTCGCCGGCGCCGGCTACGCCGTGGACGGCACGCTGCTGCAGGCCGCCAGGCTCAGCCCGCTCCCCGGCGGCGTACACCGCCTGGACGCGATCAACCCGGTCTTCGTGCTGTGGGCGGACCGCGCGGACCTGGCCGACCGGGCGCCCGGCGCGGGAGAAGCGCCATGATCGGCCTGATCGCGGTCACCGCGGCGGGCCGGGCGGCCGCGGCGCGGCTGGCCGCCGCCTGGCCCGGCCAGACCCGGGCCTATGAGAGCCCGGCGGCGCGGTCACTGCCCCAAGCCTGGGCCGAATGCGACGGCCTGGTCTGCTTCCTGGCCTGCGGTGCGGTCATCCGGCTCATCGCCCCGCTGCTGGACGGCAAGCACACCGATCCCGCCGTCGTGTGCGTGGACGAGGCCGCCCGGTTCGCGGTTCCGCTGGCCGGCGGGCACGCCGGCGGGGCGAACGCCCTGGCGGCCCGGGCCGCCGCGGTGCTCGGTGCCGAGCCCGTGATCACCACCGCGTCCGACGCGGCCGGGCTGCCCGGCCTGGATGACCTCGGCTGGCCCGCCGAAGGCGCCATCGCGGCGGTGACCCGCGCGCTGCTCGACGGCGGCACGGTCGTCCTGGACGGCGACGAGACCTGGCCGCTGCCGCCGCTGCCGGTCATCCGCGCCGGGCAAGGCGCCGCGGCGGACCCGGCCGGCTACCGGATCCTGGTCACCGACCGGGTCGTGCCCGCGGACCCGCGGACGGTCGTGCTCCGCCCGCCGTCCCTGGTCGCCGGGATCGGCGCCAGCCGGAACGTCCGCTGCGCGGAAGTGCTGGGCCTGGTGGACGAGGCACTCGCCGCGGCGGGGCTCAGCCCGGCGTCGGTAACCGCGCTGGCCACGGTGGATGCCAAGGCCGCCGAGCCCGGCCTGGTAGCGGCGGCCCGGCAGCGCGGCTGGCCGCTGCTCGCCTATCCCGCGGCCCGGCTGGCGGCGGTCCCGGTGCCCAACCCGGGCGAGGCGGCGCTGGCCGCCGTCGGCACCCCCAGTGTCGCCGAGGCGGCGGCGCTGGCCAGCGCGGACACGCTCGTGGTGCAGAAGCGCAAGTCCGCCATGGCCACCGTCGCGATCGCCCGGGTCAGGCCCCGCGGGCGGCTGGCCGTGATCGGCCTCGGGCCCGGAGCCCGGGACCTGCTCCCGCCCCGCGCGGTGGCCGAGCTGCGCCGGGCGTCGGTGATTGTCGGCCTGGGCCGGTACGTCGACCAGATCCGCGACCTGCTGCGGCCGGGCACCGAGGTGGCGGCGAGCGGCCCGGGGGCGGAGGAGGAACGGGCCAGGACCGCGGTGGCCCGGGCGCGCCAGGGCCACGCGGTGGCCCTGGTGGGCTCCGGTGACGCCGGCGTGTACGCCATGGCCAGCCCCGCGCTCCAGCAGGCGGGCGACGACATCGACGTCACGGTCGTGCCCGGCGTCACGGCGAGCCTCGCCGCGGCGGCGCTGCTCGGCGCCCCGCTCGGGCACGACCACGCGGTCATCTCCCTGTCCGACCTGCACACGCCGTGGGAGGTGATCGAGCGCCGGGTGCGCGCGGCGGCCGAGGCGGACTATGTCACCGTCTTCTACAACCCCCGCAGCCAGGGGCGGCACTGGCAGCTCGGGGCGGCGCTGGCGGTGCTGGCCGCCCGCCGCCCGCCCGCGACCCCGGCGGCGGTCGTCCGCAACGCCTCCCGGCCCGGGCAGCGGGTGGTCCTCACCACCCTGGCCGAGTTCGACCCGCGGGCCGCGGACATGCTCAGCGTCGTGATCGTCGGCGCCAGCACCACCCGCGTGATCGCGGGGCGGATGGTGACCCCGCGGGGATACTCGTGGCAGCCGCGGTGACGATCGGCCCCTGCCAGGGGTGCGGGGCCTGCCTGCTCACCTGCCCCGCGCACGCGATCCGGCCGTACGGGGGGAGGCTGCGGGTGCTCGCCGACCGCTGCACCGGCTGCGGCGAATGCACCGAGGTCTGCCCGGCCGACGCCATCGACGGCCCGGCCACCTCCACCGGTGACGGCCCGGCCACCTCCACCGGTGAGGAGACATGCCATGAGCGGTGACGCCGGCATCGCCGCCGGCCGCTGGACCGCGGCCGAGCGGATGCGGCTGGCCGGGGTCATCGGCGTGATCGCGGCCCTGCACGTGCTGGGCTGGGCGCTGTACCTCTACTACACCCGCCGCCTGCTGGCCGCGACCTCGTTCGCCGGGGCGGGCACCCTCGCGTACGCGCTGGGGGTCCGGCACGCGTTCGACGCGGACCACATCGCGGCCATCGACGACACGACCAGGCTCATGCTGCAGCGGGGCCGCCGCCCGCTGGGCGTCGGCTTCTTCTTCTCACTCGGCCACTCCTCGGTCGTGCTGGTGCTGTCCCTGGTCGCCGCCACCGCCGCCGGCGCCATGACGGGGAGCGGCGTCCGGGAGCTGCGCAGCTACGGCGGCATCGCCTCCGCCCTCGCCGGGATGGTTTTCCTGCTCGCGGTGGCGGTCCTGAACGCGCTGGTCCTGGCCGGGCTGCTGCGCGGCTGGCGGCGGCTGGCCCATGGCCTGCTCAGCCAGCGGGAACTGGACCTGCTGCTGGTCAACCGGGGCCTGATGAACCGGGTGCTGGGCGGACGCGCCCGCAGCCTCATCCGTTCGTCGGCGCACATGTTCCCGGTCGGCGTGCTGTTCGGCCTCGGCCTGGAGACCGCGTCCGAGGTGGCGCTGCTGAGCCTGTCCGCCAGCACCGCCGAAGCCGGCGGGCTGCCGCTGGCGGCGACGCTGACCCTGCCGCTGCTGTTCGCGGCCGGGATGAGCGCCCTGGACACCTGTGACAGCCTGCTGATGACCCGGGCCTATTCGTGGGCGTACGCCAGCCCGGCCCGCCGGCTGTACTACAACGCGGCGGCCACCGGGATGACCGTGGTGGTGGCGTTCTTCGTCAGCACGGTCTACCTGGCCGGCCTGCTGACCCGCCTGACGGGGGCCGGCGGGCCGGTCAGCCGGTACGCGTCGGTCAGCGACCACTTCGAGCTGCTCGGCTACGTGATCGTCGGCCTGTTCGCCGCCGTGTGGGCAGGGGCGGCGCTGGCCTGGCGGATCGGCGGGTTCGAGCGCCGCTACGGAAAGGAACCCCGGTGACCCGCGCCGTTCACCCGATCGAGCGGGAGTCGTACGCGATCCTGCGCAGCCGGCTGGGCACCTCCGGCCTGCCGCCCTGGACCCGCGCGGTAACGGAACGCGTCATCCACGCCAGCGCCGACCCGTGCTACCTCACCGACCTCGTCTGCGACGAAGAGGCGCTGGCCGCGGCTGCCCGGGCCCTGGCCGCGGGGGCGCCTATCGTCGCCGACTCGGCGATGACCGCGGCCGGCATTACCGCCCGCCCCGTCATCTGCCGCATCCGCGATCCGCGGACCGCGGGGCTCGCCGGCCGCGAGCGCATCACCCGCTCGGCGGCCGGGATCCGGGTGGCCTACGATGCGGCAGGGCCGGGCGCCGTCTGGGTCATCGGGACGGCACCCACCGCCCTGGCCGAACTGCTCCGCATCGGTGCCAGCCCGGCACTCGTCATCGGCCTCCCGGTCGGCTTCGTCGGGGCGGTCGAGTCCAAGCAGGCGCTGCGCCGCAGCGGATTGCCGTCCCTGACCAACCTGGGTGAGAAGGGCGGCGCCGCAGTGGCCGCCGCCGCCCTCAATGCCCTGCTTTACGAGGCCCTGCCTGCCGAGGAGGAGAGCGGCTCATGAACAGCGCACTGCCGTTGGTTCTTATCGGGCACGGCACTCACAGCCCCGAGGGGGTGGCCGGATTCCGCCGGTTCGTCGAGCGGGTCCGGGTCCTTGCCGGGGGGCGGCTGCCGGCGGTGGACGGGGGGTTCATCGAGCTGTCGCGGCCATCGGTGGCCGAGGCGGTCGCCCGGATGCCGGTGGCGGCCTACCCCGAGATGGTGGCGGTCCCGCTGGTGCTCAGCGCGGCCGGGCACGCGAAAGGGGACATACCGGCGTCCCTGGCGCGGGAACGGCTGCGCCATCCCGGGCTGCGATGGCGGTACGGGCGGCCGCTCGGACCGCATCCCATCCTGGTGGACCTCCTCGCCGCCCGGATCGACGCCGCGCTGGCCGGCGCGCCCCGGGACAGTGCCCAGGTGCTGCTGGCCGGCCGCGGCTCCACCGACCCGGACGCCAACGCCGAAACCGCCAAGGTGGCCCGCCTGCTGTGGGAGGGCCGCGGCTATGCCGGGGCGGAGTTCTGCTTCATCTCCCTGGCCGAGCCGTCCGTCCCCGCGGCGCTGGACAAGATCCGCCGCCTGGGGGCCGCCCGCGTGGTGGTAGCCCCCTATTTCCTGTTCCCCGGCGTGCTGCCGGCCCGGGTCGCCGCCCAGTCACGCCGGTTCGCCGCCCGCCACCCCGGTATCGACGTGCGGCTCGCGGAGCTCATCGGCGGCTGCGACGAACTGGCGGCCCTCGTCTTCGAGCGCTATGAGGAGGCGATCCGCGGCGACATCCGGATGAACTGCGACACCTGCGCCTACCGGATCGCCATGCCCGGGTTCACCGGCAAGGTGGGCCGCCCGCAGACCCCGCACCAGCACCCGGCCGACGCGCCGGGCCAGGGCAATGGTCACCACGTTCACCGGCACGGGCCCGGGGGAGCGGAGCACGGCGGGCAGCCGGGCGGCGCCGCCTGCCGCCCTGGTGAGGCCGGCCATGGCCGCTGAGGCCGGCCTCGCCTATCACGGCGACGCCGAACTGGCGCCCGGGCTCATCGACCTGGCGGTGAACGTGCGCCGCCAGGAGCCGCCCGGCTGGCTGCGGGAGGAACTCGCCCCGACCCTGCGCCAGCTGGCCGCCTACCCCGACCCGGGACCGGCCAGGCGGGCGGTGGCGGCACGGCATGGGCGGCGGGAAGACGAAGTCCTGCTCACCGCGGGCGCCGCCGAGGCGTTCGTGCTGATCGCCAGGGCCCTGCGGCCGGAATGCGCGGTGGTCGTACATCCGCAGTTCACCGAGCCGGAGGCCGCGCTGCGGGCCGCCGGGCACCCGGTGCGGCGGGTGCTGCTCTCACCCGCGGACGGATTCAGGCTGGCGGGCGCGGACATTCCGCCGGAAGCCGACCTGGTGGTCATCGGCAACCCCACCAACCCGACGTCTGTCCTGCACCCGGCGGCCTGCCTTGCGGCCTGCGCCCGGCCCGGGCGGGTGCTGGTCGTGGACGAGGCGTTCATGGACGCGGTACCCGGTGAGCCGGAGAGCCTGGCCGGATCGCCGGATGTCCCGGGCCTTCTCGTCATCCGGAGCCTGACCAAGACCTGGGGGCTCGCGGGCTTGCGGATCGGTTACCTGCTGGGATCCGCGGGCCTGCTGGAGCGGCTGCGCCGTGCGCAGCCGCTGTGGGCGGTATCCACCCCCGCCCTCGCCGCGGCCCGCGCCTGTTCCTCCCCCAGGGCGGTCGCGGAGGCGACCGCCCTGGCCCGGGCGTCCGAGGAGCACCGGGCGCACCTGGTGCGGCTGCTCCGCGCGATCCCGGGCGTGGAGATGGCCGGTGACCAGCGGGCGCCGTTCATCCTCATCCGCGTTCCCGATGGCGAGAAGGTCCGGAACGGGCTGCGCCGCAGGGGCTTCGCCGTGCGGCGGGGCGACACCTTCCCCGGGCTCGGCGCGGACTGGCTGCGGATCGCCGTACGCGACCCGGCGACGTGCGAGGCGTTCGCCGGCTGTCTCCGTGAGGTACTGGCCTGACTCAGGCCGGCCGTGCTCTTACCCTCCCGTGACGGCGCGGCGAATGCGAAGACCGTTACCGCCACCAGCATCAGCGGTCCTTGATCGCGCTTCCCCTCCGGGGCGGCGTCCAGGCAGGCGACGCGCGGCGGGCTAGCTCTCGCCGGAGCGGCGGTCTGAGCGCGGGCGGACCAGGGTGAAGGTCTCGAAGACGGTGTAGTCGACGGTGGGCGCGCCCTTGGCGCCGGTCCCCGGGTTCACCGGGTCGGCGCCGAGCGCGTGATAATGGGTGACCGTGATGGACGTCTGCCCGTCCGGGTGGCTGCCCGGGTCCACGTCGAATACGGCGATGCCGTAGCCGGTGGCCGTGTCCCGCCTGGCGGACCAGATCGCGTCCTCGGTCGCCTGCGCGCCCGCCCGCGCGTACACGCCGGGGGTGGCCGACGGTACGGGCCGGTTGGGCTGGATGAAGACCCGTGCCTGGGTGTCGCCGTCGGCCGCGTCCACCCCGTAGCTGTCGAGGTTGGCGCTGGTGCCGCCGCAGCCGAGGACGAGGTAGACGGTGCCCTTGCTGGTATCGATGGTGCCGCTGTCCACCGTCGTCACCGGGCGCGGCCGCCAGGTGTCCACCGTGGCGCCGGTCGCGGTCAGGACGCCGGCGTTATGGTCGATGCCGCGCACCGGAAAGGACCGCTCGTAGTCGTGGTCGTGGCCCGACAGCACCAGGTCGACCTGGTAGCGGTCGAACAGCGGCAGCCAGGCGGCGCGCAGCCCCGCGTCCGAACCGTTCCCGGTCTTGGACGACGAGCAGGGGCACTGGTGCATCTGGACGATGATCCAGTCGACCGACGGGTCCTGGCGGCCCGCCCGCAGGGTCTCCTCCAGCCAGCGGGTCTGCTCGCCGCCGGAGTAGCCGCGGATGTAGAACGAGGTGCCCGGCTCGATCGGCCCGTTGCCGGTGGAGGCGGCGGGCACCAGCGCGGCCGGGCCGGCCACGAACGCGCCCGCGTCCTGGTAGACCACCTCGTCGGCGCTCAGCGACACGAACAGCACCGAGCCTACCTGGAAGGAGTACCAGCGGCCCTCGAACTGCGGCAGGCCGTTGGACGGCAGCGTGTACCGGGTGAGGTAGGCCGTGAAGCCCTGCGGGCCGTTGTTGAACTCGATCTCGTGGTTGCCGGGGGCGGGCATCCAGGGCCGGTTGGCCGCCGAGGACTGGTTGTTGTTGCCGAAGTCCCGCCAGACCGCGGGCTGGCTCATCGGGTTCAGGTCGGCGTAGCACAGGTCGCCGTTGAGCAGGTGGAACAGCGGCTGGAACGACTCGACGGCGCTGACCGCGTACGCGGACTGGCCGTAGGACAGCACCCACGCGGTATTGGGCGTGGCGAGGTCGCCGAAGCTGGTGAACCGGAACTTCGCCCGGCCCGCCGGCGCGGTGGTGAACGTCGCGCTGAACGGGTCGGCCGCGTTGGCGTCGTTGTCCGCGGTGACGGTGTAGGCATAGCTCTTGCCCGGGCGCAGGCGGCGGATCCGGGCATGGTAGGTGTAGGTGGTCTCGCCGTTCAGCCCGTCGGTGTACGGGCGCTCCTCGGCCGGGATGACCCGCTCGCCGAGCTGGACGCGCGGCCGGATCGCCGGGCCGGGCGAGGCCCAGGATACGACAACAGACGTTGCGGGGTCGTCCCCCCAGGTCAGGTGGACCTGCTCGGGTGTGCCGCCACTGGGCGCGTCCGCGCTCGTCCGCGTGGCGGCGGTGGCGCTGGCGGGGACGGCGGCGGCCGCGAGCAGGCCGGCGCCGCCGGCGGTCAGCATGTGCCGCCGGGACAGGCCCTTGCGGGTGTTCTCGGGGTTCTCAGGCATGAGCCTGACTCTCGCGCCCGATGGTTAATACAGGACGACGTCATGGAAGGTCCCGGCGCGAGAGCGGATGAATAAGTTCTTAATGCGCGTGCCGCCTCAGAGCCCGGCTCATTGGCCATGGCCCCCCGTCCGGCGCGGCGAAGCCGCGACGGCGGGCAGTGGCTGCCCTGAGCGGGGGCAGCCAGACCCGCGTCCGCCGCCGGGACCGATTGCGCCGCGCCGCGGTGAGGGTTACCGCCCTCGTTGTCTGCCATGGCCGCGCCTGTTACAACTGGCAGGTGGACGCCGGTGCCGTCCGGGCGGGGACTTGCCGGCTCCGGATGAGTTTCGTGACGGGAGTGCCCATCTGTGAAGGCTGCGCGCTGGGTGGACGTGGGACGCATGGTGTGCGAGGACGTGCCGGTGCCGTCGGTCGCGGACGGCGAGGTCCTGCTGCGGACCGCCTACGCCTCCATCTGCGGCTCCGATCTGCACACCGTGTTCCTCAACGCGCCGCCCCGGCCCGGGGCGGCCGGCTACCCCGGGCACGAGAGCGTGGGCGAGGTGGTGGAGTCGCGCTGCCCCGGTTTCGAGCCGGGCGACCGCGTGCTGACCGTCCCGTATGCCGCCGACGGGCGCTGCCTGGCCGAGTTCCAGGCGCTGCCCGGCTCTGCCTGCGTCCGGCTGCCGGCCACGGCGCCGCTCAGCCACCTGCTCATGGCGCAGCAGCTCGGCACGGTCGTCTACGCGCTCCGCTCCCATCCGCTCGATCTGGTCGGCAAGGATGCCGCCGTCATCGGGCAGGGGTCGGCGGGCGCCTTCTTCACGTTCCTGCTCAAGCGGGCTGGGGCGGCCCGCGTGCTGGTGTCGGACAAGTCGCCCGCCCGCCTGGCCTACTCCCGGCAGGTGGGCGCCGACCTTGCCGTGGACGCGGGCGCCGTCGACTTCCGGTCGGCGGTGATGGAGGCCACTGGCGGCCGGGGAGCCGACGTGGTGGTGGAGGCGGTCGGCAGCCGGGAAACGTTCCCGCTGAGCCTGGAACTGGCCGCGTCCGGGGCGACCGTCGTCTGGTTCGGCCTGCCGGAGGACGACGGCGGCTACCCGTTCTCGTTTGGCGAGTTCTTCCGGCGGCGGCTGACCGCCCACACGAAGTTCGGCGCCCAGGGCGAGCCAGGGCTTGAGTCGTTCCGGTACGCCGTGCGGCTGATCGCGGACGGCGCGCTCGACGTGGCCCCGCTGCTCGGCCACATGCTGCCGATCGAGCAGGTCGACGAGGCCTTCCGCATCGCCCGTGACCGGACCGGCAACGCGCTGAAGGTGTCGATCAAGTTCTGACCGGGGGCGTCCAGAAAGACGCCGGGGGAGAGGCGGTCGCCGCCCCCGGCGCGTATCGCCCGGGATGCTCACCGCCTGCGCCGCCGGCTCGCCGTACTCCGCCGCCGGCTCGCCGTACTCCGCCGCGCCGCGCGGGCACCGAGGCTGGCACGGGCTGGCCGCGCGGTCCTGGCCGCGCTGGCCCGGCGGCAGGGCAGGTGCTCAGGCCAGCCGCGGCATGGCGAGCGGTGCAGGCCCTCCGCGGATCTGCCGTATCCGGCTGGTTCCCCGTCCGGGACCCCATCATCCGGGGTG
>Ga0209061_1002060_pt1 | contig 27973 bp, 19 predicted proteins | sample Coa_R1_10_FD_187157 | JGI IMG/M metagenome (GOLD analysis project Ga0209061, IMG submission 187157) | Surface soil microbial communities from Centralia Pennsylvania, which are recovering from an underground coalmine fire - Coalmine... | ecosystem: Environmental > Terrestrial > Soil >... | reverse complement strand
CTGGTGATCATCCAGATCATCCTGATGGTCGAGCAGGAGCTGCGCAAACTGTGGCAGAACTTCCCAGAGAGGATACTTGTCCTGCAATTCCATAAACGCCCATGGGCCACCGCAATCCTCAATTGGGGTGAAATGAGCGACGCTGACATGAAGTGCAAAGTAGCCCATTGGCCCTTCCAGCGCTGATCATCGTTTTCTCCGCCTCAGACGGCTTCTTTCTTGCTTTTTCCTCGTTGCCCTGCTACACTGACTCGTAGCAGAAAACTGGTGGCAGAAGGTACCTTCTGCTGCCAGTTGAACGAGGAAGAGGAGACAAAGAAGAATCCGTTCGCGCTCAAACACTCCTTACTGTCCTGGAGCTTTTTCTTGTTCACTTAAAAATGAGCGCGCAAAACTCGCGGCAGAAAATTTTGAAGGGAGAAATGACCGGGAATGACGGAACCATCAAACGTAATTCCTTTCCCTCACTCAGGAAATGAGGAATGGATTAGAGCCTTTCATCAGGCATGTCTTCTCCGGAAAGACGAGGCGACGATTGACGCGTATCTGCGTATTCTTCGCCAGTTTACCACATGGGTGGCTGGGCGACCTGGTCATGGCAAGCAGTTTCGTCCTGAGCAGCTGACAAGAACGGTGGTGGAAGTCTACCTGTCTGAGCTCCAAGAGCGGGGATACAGTGTGAGCCATCGCATCCGCGTCAAATCGGTCATCAAACACTTCTCCCAGTGGTTGATCGATGAGCATGGGGTACTCGGGCGCAACCCAACCCGCGGGATAGAAATACGGGCCGAGTCTCGGCTTGCCCCTCGCATTCTTTCTCCAGACCAGCGATTTGTGCTGCGCAACCTTGTCGAGAAGTCTGATGACCGGCGCGGTAAGGCCCTCTTTGCATTGGGCTACTGGGCAGGATGCCGGGTCAGTGACGCCGCTTATCTCTTGATGGAACACACGCATGTCGGACCGAAGGTCGGCTGGCTGCATGTGGGACACAAAGGCGAGAAATTCCGCGATATTGACCTGTTGAACGAAGCACGCCGTCCTCTATATGACTACCTTCAACATGGGGGGCGTGACAAGGCCAGTCCGTATGTCTTTACCTCCCAGCGGAGTTCGAGGCTTTCGGAAGATGGCATTCACCACTGGTTCCGCACGCTCAAAAGACAGGCAAACAAAGAGGAGTGGGAGCTGATCGCCGATCTCACCTTCCATGATCTGCGCCATGATTTCGCCCATCGCGCCCGTGAGGCTGGCTGGACACTTGAAGAGGTCGCTTACTATCTCGGGCATGTGACGATGAAAGGGACTCCTGCTATCCAGACCACCGTGCGCTATACACAAGTCAGCCGGGCGCAGGTGAAAGAAAAACTCAAACTCCTGAAAGGATAGGGCCGGGAGCTGTTCAGATAACAACAAGAAAGGCCTACTCCTCTCAGTAAGGGGTCAACATGTCCAAGGCTGAATGCTGTACACTCAGCACAATGGGAGTCTCACTGATTTCCTCATGTGATATCGGAAGTAGATTGAGAAGAATTGTGTTCCGTTGCAAGCAGTCGATCCACCAGATTCGCATTGAAGAACCGCTGGTAGTGTTGCCACGCACACACTTCGTTGCGGGTGAGTTTGATCAACCTTGATGGAGAGCACTTTTCAGGTTTCTGGTGGATGCCGGAGGGTGTCCTAACAGTTCCAACTTCAATACTGCTTGTAACACTCTTTTGTCCTCTCTTCCGTCAAAATGTCCCTTTCGTAGACTCCTGCGTCAATTGGCAGTGACCGGATCGGGTAAATCCCTTAGAGTGATCATTGACCTCGACAGCATCAGTAGCGAACCCATGCAGTAGATGATACCACCAAGAAGAATCGTCAGAACCAAGCCAAGTTGGATGCCAAGAAAGCCGCCAACAAGAGCACCGAGGCCCAGAGCTCCAAAGCTAGCTGTACGCATCGTCGCATTCATACGACCCTGGAGCCGATCCGGCGTAACTGCCTGCCTCAGACTGATCTGGTTAATATCATAGATTGGGAGCTGCAAGCCATAGAGCAGGCGCCAGAGGACAATAAATAGGGCAGGTGTACCGAACACCCCCAATGGGATGAGGAGGTAAGAGACCCCACCGACGAACCCGAAGATGGTAAGGGTTGGACCAATACCGAGTTTGCGAACGGTAGACGAGGCGAGCAAAGCTCCTAGAACGAAACCAATGCTGCCGATTGCCATAGCTATCCCGACGATGCCCGGCGACAGCAGCAGGCGGCGATATGCAAAAATCAGCACGACCGCCTCGGCTATGCTGATGCCCAAGTTCTGAAGCGTGTTGACAATCGCGATTAACCGCAAAATCGGATTGCGAAATACAACTTCCAAGCCTTCGCGTGCTTCAACAAAGACACCTTTCGCCTTGTTCTCTGCAGATGATGCAGAGAGAGGTTCCTGCTTCTTGATCGAAATCAGGGAAAGCGCCGAGGCGAGATACGAGAGTGTATCGACTGTAATCGCAGTGGCCGCACCCACGATCTGGATGAGAATGCCAGCTAGAGCTGGCCCTCCGATCCGCGATGACGCATCTCCGAGCGCGAGCTTTGCGTTTCCCTCGACTAAATTAGTCCGACTCACCAGCGTTACCAGGTAGGATTGGTAAGACACGTCGAAGAAGACGGTGAAAATGCTCACGACTGCTGTAACGAGGAACAGGTGAGCCATCGTTAGATGACCTAACGCGAAAGCGAGTGGAATCGAGCCGAGTATTAGCATCCGCCCGAGGTCAGCTACGACCATGATGTGGCGGCGTGATAATCGGTCTGCCATAACGCCAGCAAAAGGCCCTACAAACAAAAAAGCGAGCTGCTGCAGCGCTAACAACAGACCCACCTCCATCGAACCGGCATGGAGTGCCAAGATAGCAGCGGTTGGGAGCGCTAGAAGCGTCACTTGCGTCCCCCACAAACTGACTGTCTCGGCTCCCCACAATCGAAGGAAGTCTGGGTGTCGCCAAAGGCCAAGATGAGGCCAACGCCTACCCTCGTTAACTTGGTCGTTGACACCTTGATGCTCGATCAGGTGCTTAGCCGTTGCCTTTCGGCGAATCTTCTTCAACATGGAGATTCTTCCCTACTGTATTAAAGAACCCAATTAGCCCCAGAGCCATGGCCTGATGTGTCAACAAGAAGACCTACCGGGCAACTGCGATAATTGGCCTTTGCGCTCCGGTTGAAGAAATCAACTGGCTCCAAAAGCTCAGAGGGCAGTTGTGATGGCACAACACCATCCACATATGTACTCGTTGTTTCGCAGAAAAGGATTGGGACTGGACCGTTTTGGGCATGATGTGCTCCTATAGGCGATCCTCGGGTTGACCTTCGACATGAGCTTTGAGGGTCATCAACTTTTCCTGCCAGAAGTGTTCATAGTACGCAAGCCATTCATGGGCTTGACGCAGTGGCGCTGGATCGAGTTGATAGCGGTGTTCGCGCCCAACTCTCCGCTCCTTAACCAAGCCAGCCTGCTCGAGCACTGCCAAGTGTTTCGATATCGCCACTCGACTAATGGGGAAATGTTTGGCTATGGCAGTGATAGAGAGTTCGCGCCTTTCCAATAGTTCCATCATCTCACGTCGTGTTGGGTCGGCGATGGCGCTATAGACTGCCGTGAGAGAAGCATCATCCGCCTTTTGTACTGCTTGGTAAGAAGATGATCCCATTGCTCCTCCATCTTATCTCGGCAAACGTGAGTTCCTCCACCATCGACCCGTTCGACCATAGCCGAACGGGTAGAGATGTACTTTGAGTGCGGTAGCCGACTGAATCAGAATAAGAGGTGACATCACCAACATCATGAGGCTGCCGAGCAGAACGATCGGCAGCAAACCAAAATGGGTGGTGAGCATGCCACCTGCGATCACACCAAGACTAAAGGCGAGCAGGCATGCGCGACGAATCACTCTCCGCACATGATTGTTGCTCTGCTTTTCTTGAGGGTGAGCCACCGCGCTGTCACTTACACGCCTAACCGTCGCCTCCCGCTGCAATTCCTCCCTATGAAACTGGGCCATTCGCTGAGTCTGGAACGAATACATAGTACCCTACTTTCTGCTGGGAGTAGCGATGCTATTCCTGCTCGATCAGTGCCGCTAATCGTTGCAGCATATTGCAGCCCCACCCCTGGTCAAGCACACTGGTGAAGGTTTCTGCAAGATGCTCTCTGCCTGAATGTACCAAACACACCTCTGTTTTGCCATCGAGTTCATGTAACTCAAAAGTCACGAGAGTAGGTGCAAGGTTGGGGACCTCAGACCAGGTAAAGGCAAGTCGGTAAGGCTCATCAACCTGCGTTACCTCGCACTCGACGATGCCGTTCCAGTCACCTTGAGGCTCAGTCCTAAAGGTGAAGCGAGCTCCCACAATCGGTTGGAAGTCGTTGTGCATCAACCAGGAGGCTAAGCCTTCTGATGTAGCTAAAGCGCTCCATACTCGTAACAGAGGGGCATTTAACACAATAGAGCGCCGAATCACTTGTGCTTCGGCTTGATAATTGATCCGGTCGCTTCGAGAGGCTCTCATCTCGTTTCTCACTCCTTTTAGCAAAAAACTTTTCAAAGGGGAGCCAAACCATGAGCTATCAGCAGAAAATCTGGCCTTCCGCGAAGTTGATGACTCAGAAGAAATACTGTCTGCTTGGTGATAAGAAAGAAGCCACCGAATAGACTAGAGAAGTGCCTCCAGAAAGACTGGAGGATGTTCGCAAAACCTTCCAAATTGTCCTCCTAGCTGCTTACCCCCAAATTTTCACCTTTGCGGAAGACTCGAATATCTTCTCTTCCTAGTATATCAGCTCCTGACACGAAACCATCTGGTTACACTTTCATTATACGTAATCAGATGGTTTCGTGTCAAGGGGTCTTCTAATAGAATCCGGGATCTGTGAATTGTTGAGGAGAGGCTGCTCAAGCGAGTAAGATAGAAAAATCCCAACTATCGGTCGCAAAGAGGAGTTTTCGGCCCAAGCCAGCTCCTTTCTCACCCCCAGTGGCTCCTTGCGTCGCTGGTTGCTACCCCAACTGTGCGCTATAGCCCGTCTTCATCTTATTTACCAAATTGTTATGATCCCATGCCTGCTCCACTCATTGCGATCAACTTTGCAACATAACGCCGTCCTTCCCAACTCCATAGGAGGTTCTGCATAGCAGAATCACCTACTTCTATCGCCTCTACATCTAATGCTTTGCCCGCTACTTCGATAGAGTGCAGCACTAACCCAGTGCCTTCTAGAAGCAGAACGAAGTCTACAGGCGTATAGCAACGAAGTGATTGTGTAATAGCCTGCGTCTTATGAGAAGCTGGCCACCACTGATCTATAAAACGGCACCTTATAAGATCAAAGTCATTGCGGCGTTGCAATTCAATCAATCCTTCGACGCGTTTTTCGCGTCCCGCTATGCTTATCCATGGGAGGGGATTATAGACATCAAGCAGCATACAACCATCAGATGCAAGCCAATCCGTAGAAACCCGTTGTAGTAACCGACGCTGGTCTGCATCGGAACCCACACCGAAACCATCCCAGTAGCAAACAACGTCAAATTTGCCCTCTAACTCAACTGTATAGAAGTCTGCCTCAAGGATCGTGATTGAACCTTTTCTTGGCTCCTTCGCTAATTCTTGAGCGTGTTCGACACGAAGAGGACTTAATTCAACAGCGATCACTGTGTATCCGAGATCGGCCATAGCAGCGGCAGTTCCCCCATCCCCAGCACCGAGTTCTAAGATCCGTTTCATTCCTGGACCACAGAGGCGCTCGATGGTGGCAGCTCTTGCGCGGTGATACTCTAAGATCCCTGTAGGGCTAAACCACTCGCTTTTTTTGGTATAAAACGGCTTGACCCAATCCATGGAATTCTTCCCTTTCGGTATAGATGGCAACAAAATATAGTTACTTCCTGAAACTCACCTCTTGTGCTTCATTGAGACTGTGCTTTAAGCGGTCGGCAAGAGTCCGGACATGGGGCTCACGCATCATCGTATAGTGATTGCCCGGGATCATGTGTACCTCGACCCCTCCACTGGCTAGCTCATGCCAATCCATAGGCGCACCTTGGTCTCCTTCCAAGTGCTGCTCACTCGCTTTAAAGAGCGTAAGGCAACCTGGATAGGCATGCGGTATATAGTTGAGTACCGCTGTCGCATTGGCTTTGAAGACTTGGAACAGATTGCGAATCTGTGGTACTCCGAGGTCGGAGGGTAGGAGATTTAAGGATTTCACCTTATCCAATATATAGGATAACTGGTCATCGAGTCCCAACGGTCGAATCGCGTCGTACGATACTTGCAGGTTCGTTGCAAAACTGCCGCCTAAATCCCGTGCGAATTTAACCACTAATGCTGCATCATCGGTTTCAGCTTTCTCATCATGCAATAGTACCTGGCTATCCAGTAGTGCAAGCAGTGCCACATTACCACTGTCACCATCCTGCTCGTATAACTGTTGCGCGATCTCGAAGGCAACGATACCGCCAAATGACCATCCTCCTAGAAGGTATGGCCCTTGCGACTGAACAGCTCGTATAGCATCGATATAGTGTGCTGCCATGGCTTCGAGATCAGTATAAGGCTCCTGCTCTCCATCGAGGCCCGGCGCTTGCAGTGCATAAAACGGCTGACCCGGGCCTAAATGGGGCGCTAGAGCGGCGAAAGCGAAGACGCTTCCGCCAATCGGGTGAATACAGAAGAACGGTCGCTTTGAACCGTTTCGTTGAAGCGCAACGACCGGGGAATGGAGCAAGGAGTTCGTTTGCTGGCGCAATATGTGAGCAAGCTGTTCAATAGTTACCGCTTGGAAAAGCGTAGATAATGGCAGAGCCCGCCCAAACTGGGCGCGAATCTGGGCCATGAGCCTTACCGCTAATAGGGAGTGACCTCCCAGGTCGAAGAAATTGTCTGTGACCCCAATAGGACTGATACCTAACAGGTTCTCCCAGATCTGCGCAAGTTGAAGTTCCAGGGGGTCTCTAGGCGCGACGAAGGCATCTTGCAAGCGAAAGCAGCCCTGATCAGGCACAGGGAGAGCATGACGATCCACCTTACCATTGGGGGAGAGCGGCAGCGCATCCAGCAGCACAAAGGCAGACGGTACCATGTACTTGGGCAATCTGTTTTGCAGGAAGGTCCGCAAGTCATGGATTATCGGAGGTTGCTTTTGATTAGGAACGATATAGGCCACGAGATGTTTATCGCCTGGGTTATCCTCTCGAGCCAGTACCACCCCTTCACGCACTGCTGAATAGCGTTTCAAGGCTGCTTCAATCTCCCCCAACTCGATGCGCAACCCCCGCAGCTTCACCTGGTGGTCGCTACGCCCCAGGAACTCTAGATGGCCATCGGGCAGGTAGCGAGCCAGGTCCCCCGTCTTGTAGAGGCGAGCGCCTGCCTGCTGGCTAAAAGGATCAGGAATAAACTTCTCAGCAGTCTCTGTCGGTCGGTTGAGGTAGCCCCGTGCCAGGGCTACTCCGCCGATATATAGTTCTCCAGGTATCCCAATGGGTACGGGGTGTAGGAAGGAGTCGAGCACGTAGATTTGCACGTTGGGCATCGGCCCGCCCAATGGCACTCGTTCACGCTGCGTACCGCGTTCGCACAGCCAGCCAGTGACCGCAATAGCTGCTTCCGTCGGGCCATAGAGATGCAGCAGATCGGCGGACAGCGAGCGGAAGAACTGCTCTTGCAAACTGACCGGCAAGATTTCTGCCCCACACATCACCAGATGCAGGCTTCGACACGCTTCAATGCCAGGCTGGGTCAGAAAAACTTGCAGCATGGAAGGCACAAAGTGGGTCACGGTGATCTCGCTCTGCATAATCACTTCTTGCAGGTAAGCGGGGTCGCGATGACCGCCAGGACGGGCAATGACGAGCCGAGCCCCGGCTAAAAGGGGCCAGAACAACTCTTTGACCGAGACATCGAAGGTGAAGGGCGTCTTCTGCAACACTCGATCATAGCTTTCTAGAGGCCAGTCGCGTTGCATCCAGAGCAAGTTGTTGCAGATAGCTCGGTGCTCGATCAGGGTGCCTTTGGGCTGCCCCGTCGAGCCTGAGGTGTAGATCACGTAGGCCAGGTGACCCGGGGCCACATCCATCACAGGGTTGTCCTCGCACTCTTGGTCTGGCCCTCCCTGGACATCGATGAGCACAACAGCTATTTCCTCAGGCAACAGGCTGACAAAACGTTCCTGAGTTAAGACGAGCGAGACCCGGGCATCGTGGAGCATGAAGACCAATCGTTCTCGGGGATACTCGGGATCCAGCGGCATGTACGCCCCTCCCGCTTTCAAGATTGCCAGCGCACCCACCAGCATTTCCAGCGAGCGTTCGGCACAGATGCCCACGATAACATCGGGACCCACTCCCAGATGACGCAGGGAGTGAGCCAGCCGGTTGGCCCGACGGTTGAGTTCGTGGTAGCTGAGCTGTTCTCCCTCGAACTCGACGGCCACCGCGCCAGGAGTGCGCTCCACCTGCGCCTCCACAAGCTGGTGCAAACAGTGCTCAAAGGAGTAGTCTGCCCGGGTCTGGTTCCACTCCACCACCTGCTGCCATTCAGCAGGGGTCAGGAGCGGGATATCCGCCAATCGCTGCGTGGGATTGACGACGATAGCTTCCAGCATCGTTTTATAATGACCCAGCATGCGGCTAATGGTAGAATCATCGAAGCGAGTGGAATCGTAGAGCATGCGTATTGAGATCGCTGAACCAGCGGTGACAATCACCGTCAGGGGATAATGTGTCTGTTCACGAAGCTGAAAGTCGCGCCGCCTCCAGCTTTCTTCCTGGCTTTGTAAGCTATCGACCCACGAGTTCGCCTCAAAGAGGAAAAGCGACTCAAATAGTGGCTGTCCCCGAGGTATGTCACTCCAGGCTTGGATCTGAACCAGGGGGGTATGTTCAAACTGGCGTACTTCCACTTGCTGAGCCTGCAGCGTTTTCAACCAGGAGAGAAGCCACTCATCGGGAGCCACCTGCACCCGCATGGGCAAAGTGTTTATAAAGACGCCCACCATGGATTCGACTCCAGGTATGTTGGCAGAGCGACCGGATGACGTCACCCCAAAGACGATATCCTGTTCACTGCTATAGTGGCTGAGTAGCAATGCCCAGGTACCTTGCACGAGCGTGTTAAGCGTCAAGTTATTCTGCTGAGCCCAAGACTGCAAGGTGATCGTTGCTGAGGTTGTGAGGGTAGTTTGCTGCCTCAAATACTTCTGCTGGCCTGAATCTGGCAATTTGGCTATGGCGCGCGTGAATCCGAGGGAAGTCGGTGTCGTGATTCCTTTGAGCGCCTGCTTCCAGAATGCTTCAGCTTGAGATAAATCTTGCTGTTCAAGCCATGTAATATAGTTCCGGTAGGGTCGAAGGTGTTCCAAGTGCAGGTTCTCACCTCGGCAATCTGCTTCATAGAAAGCAAAGAGTTCCTTCAGGATGAGAGGGAAGCACCAGCCATCTAGCAGCACATGATGCAGGCTCCAGATGAATTGATAAGTATTCTCCGCCAAGTGGAAAAGGGCCACCCGCATCAATGGTGCCTGCGAGAGCTTGAAACCGTGCGCTCGGTCTACCTGAAGGAAAGCCTCCAATTGCTCTTGCTGCTCTACTGCACAATACTCGCGCCAATCGTGCTGTTCTAGAGGTAGCTCGATCTGCCGCCGCACGACCTGAAGCGGTTTGTCAAGTCCCTCCCAGATAAGAGCAGTACGCAGGATAGGATGGCGATCCAACAACTGCTGCCAAGCAGACCGGAATGCCGGAATATTGAGGTCCTCATGGAGGGTACAGATCAACTGTACCAGATACACCCCTGAATGTGGGGCGTAAAGAGTATGGAAGAGCAAGCCTTGTTGCATGGGAGAGAGGGGATAGGCATCTTCAATGTTCCGGTCTGCTCCTAACAACCGATCAATCACCTGCTGATCCAACTGTGCCAACGGGAAATCTGATGGTGTATAGCCTCCTGCTTCAAGGGACTGGCAATGGGAGATAAGAGACCGAAGTGCTTCGATAAAATCTTGAGCGACCTGCTCTATAGTAGCCTGGTGATGAACATCTTTGCTAAATTCCCATATAAGTTGCAGCCGACCTTCCGTAATGATCCCGTTGATCTTCAGCAGATGACTCCGATTTCCTTTCGGGCTATAGGCAGGGCCGATGGATTCCTTAGCCCAGGCAAATGGGGAAGAATCAGGCAAAGCCTGATCAAACTGCCCTAAGTAGTTAAAACTTATCTCAGGCTGAGGGAGGGCCCGCAGTTGCTGAACATTGCCAGCATTTCTGCTGAGATACCGCAATATCCCATAACCAAGGCCTCGATTGGGAATGTGACGAAGCTGTTCTTTAATCGATTTAAGCGCATCACCTGGAGTCTGAACCCCCGCTAGCTCTAATTGCACTGGAAAGATAGAAGTAAACCACCCTACTGTACGGGAGAGATCCACATCTTCGAAAATCGGCTCGCGCCCGTGGCCCTCCAGATCAATCAATACAGTTTCCCTCCCAGTCCATCGTCGGATGGCTTGTGCTAGCGCCGTTAGCAGCACGTCATTGACCTGAGTATGGTAAGCCACCGGTACTGCCTGCAGCAAGGCTCGGGTCTCTTCGACACTCAGTGAAACCGATACGACGCAAGCAGAGGCTACAGTATTAGCTCCTCCAGGATTATCCTTTGGTAGCTTCGAGCCCGATGGCCCCAATGCAGCCAGCCATCTTGGCAACTCCTGTTCAAACCCGGTTGACTGAGCATACTCGGTCAACCGCTCGGCCCAACGCTTAAAGGAGGTTGTCTTCGGCGGAAGCTGAACTGCTTCGCCACGGCTTAATTGCATGTAGGCCGCCTGCAAGTCTTCTAGCAGGATTCGCCATGAGACCCCATCGACTGCCAAATGGTGGATGAGCATCAGGAGGCGATCTGGCTTGTGAGCACCGAGTTCAAATAGCACGACTCGCAGCAGCGGACCCTCCGAAAGATTTAAGCTCGCGTGTAGTTCGGCCACTATCGCTTCCATAGCCGATATTTGCTCTGTCTCCGGCAGAGTCGATAAGTCCGCCTGAGAGAATATTGAATCCTCCTTATGAGGAGCCATAACTTGTCGCCAACCAGATGCCTTCCGTTCAAAGCGGAGCCGGAGCGCATCATGGTGTTTGACCAACTCTTGTACTGCCCTCTCCAGTAAGGTGGGACTTAGGGCTTGCCGGACCTCGAGCAACATCGCATCATTATAATGATGCGCCTCTGGAACATCGCGCTCAAAAAACCAACACTGAATAGGGGTCAGGGGTACGGGACCTGTGATCTGGCCTTGTTCGGCCTGGGTAGTTGGGGTCATGTCTACCACTTCCGCCAACTCGGCAATCGTCTGATGCTCGAAAATCTGCTTGATAGTAAGCCGAAGGCCGGCTTGATTCGCTCGGGCGACGATTTGAATGCCCAGGATCGAATCTCCGCCTAATTCAAAGAAATTGTCATGTACTCCGATCTGCTTCAAGGTGAGAATCTGAGACCAAATCGTTACTAGCTGCTCTTCTATCAAGGTACGAGGAGCGACATACGCTTGTTGTAAACTGGGGCGTGTGAGTTCTGCTGTGAGCAGAGCCTGCCTGTCTATCTTTCCATTGGCCGAGAGGGGCATCGATTCTAGCAGTACGAAGGCAGACGGCATCATGTACTCGGGCAGCCGCTGCTTCAGATACCTACGCAACTCAGACACCAAGTCATGAGAACCCTGCGTAGGAACCACATAAGCTATAAGACGCTTATCGCCCGGAATATCTTCCCGGAGGAGCACTATGACCTCACGCACCAGCGGATGTTGGTTCAAAGCTACCTCGATTTCGCCCAGCTCAACACGTAATCCCCGCACCTTCACCTGGTGGTCGATCCGTCCTAGAAACTCCAGATTGCCATCGGGTAGATAGCGGGCCAGATCGCCTGTCTTATACAGGCGAGCGTTGGGGTCCTGACTAAAAGGATTGGGAATAAACCGCTCAGCCGTCTCTCCTGGACGGTTGAGGTACCCCCGTGCCAAGGCAACCCCTCCAATATGCAGCTCTCCTGCTACCCCAATAGGGACGGGGTGTAAGTAGGAATCCAGCACATAAATCTGCACATTGGGCATCGGCCCGCCCAGTGGGACCCGTTCACGCTGCGTACCGCGTTCGCACAGCCAGCCGGTGACCGCAATGGTTGCTTCCGTCGGCCCGTAGAGGTGCAGCAGGTCGGCAGACAGCGAACCGAAGAAGTGCTCCTGCAGGCTGACTGGTAAAGCTTCTGCCCCGCACATCACCAAACGCAGGCTCTGACACGCTTCGATATTGGGCTGAGCTAGAAAGACCTGGAGCATGGAGGGCACAAAGTGGGTCACGGTGATCCCTTTCTCAAGGATGAGCGCTTGCAAGTAGGCGGGGTCGCGATGACCGCCAGGACGGGCAATGACGAGCCGAGCCCCGGCTAAAAGGGGCCAGAACAACTCTTTGACCGAGACATCGAAGGTGAAGGGCGTCTTCTGCAACACGCGGTCCCCACTGTGGAGCGGCCAGTTGTGTTGCATCCAGAGCAAGTTGTTGCAAATAGCTCGGTGCTCGATGAGGCTGCCTTTAGGCTGCCCCGTCGAGCCTGAGGTGTAGATCACGTAGGCCAGGTGACCCGGGGCTACATCTACCACAGGGTTATCCTGTTGTTCTTGATCCGATTCTTGCCAATTGTCGATGAGCACACCGGCTACTTTCTGGGGCAGCATACCAACAAAACGCTGTTGAACGAGAACAAGCGAGACCTGGGCATCATGCAGCATGTAGGCCAACCGCTCTTTGGGATACTCGGGGTCCAGTGGCATGTACGCCCCTCCCGCCTTCAAGATTGCCAGCGTCCCTATCAGCATTTCTAGCGAGCGTTCGGCACAGATGCCCACAATAACATCGGGACCCACTCCCAGATGACGCAGGGAGTGAGCCAGCCGGTTGGCCCGACGGTTGAGTTCGTGGTAGCTGAGCTGTTCTCCCTCGAACTCGACGGCCACCGCGTCAGGAGTGCGCTCCACCTGCGCCTCCACAAGCTGGTGCAAACAGTGCTCAAAGGAATAGTCTGCCCGGGTCTGATTCCACTCCACCACCTGCTGCCACTCAGCAGGGGTCAGGAGCGGGATATCCGCCAGCCGCTGCGTGGGATTGACGGCGATGGCTTCCAGTATCGTTTTATAATGACCCAGCATGCGGCTAATGGTAGAATCATCGAAGCGAGTGGAATCGTAGAGCATGCGTATCGAAAGGGCTGAACCAGCGGTGACAATTACCGTCAGGGGATAATGCGCCGTTTCGTGTTGTTGAGAGTAGCGCCGCTTCCAGCTTTCTCCCTGATCCTGTAAGCTTGCACTTCTTGAAGGAGACTCAAAGAGCAGGAAAGATTCAAACAGGGGAAATCCCTGAGGTACTTCGCTCCACTCCTGGATCTGAACCAGCGGGGGGTGATCATATTGTTGCATTTCTCCTTGTCGGGCTTGTAGAGTGTACAGCCAGGGGAGAAGGCACCCTTCGGGATTTACCCGCACCCGCATCGGTAGGGGGATTGGATGGTCAGACGATATGACGCCAAAGACGACATCCTGTTCACTGCTGTAGCGACTCAACAGGAGTGCCCAGGCACCCTGCATAATTGTATTGAGAGTCAATTCATTCTGCTGTGCCCAGGACCTCAGAGCGATTACTACCGGCATTGAGAGCGTGATTTGTTGATCGAAAGACTGCCGACTCTGCTTAGGCAGACAGCCGGATGGTCGAGATGGCCCCAAGGGAGTTGGCGCCGTAAATCCCTTGAGGGTCTGTTGCCAGAACTGCTGTACCTTGGAGAGCATTGCAAACCCCTTATCGTGCTTCGATGCAGGCTTATACGAGCAGCACATCAGTCAGCTGAGTAGTTCGCTTGATCAAGCACGTGTCGGCTATTAAAGCGCATTGCCCAGTTGCTTCAGATTCTTAAAAAAGTAGAAAACACTCTATTGGGTCTCGATGGGCAATGGACTCTTGATCGTCAATGGACATGTGCCAAGCACCTGAGTGTTATCGTCGGGAAGGACATATTGCTTCCACTCATTGTTTGAAGGGTCGCCGTAGCTTCCCAAGTCGGGGTGTGGTGTCATCCCATCCCACGCTTCCAGACGCCCTCGTATAATCTTGCGCGTTTTCATGCCAGCAGGAGTATTCCCTTCGATGTCACGAAAGACTCCTCGTGGTTGAAACAGCACGATCAGGCCGGGCCCAAGGTTCCTACTTTTGCGATGCTGATACGAAGGTGCGGTAGCAAACACGAAGGCGGGAGTTCTATCGAATGTGAACTCCCATAATGGGTCCTGTGGATCCGTGGGATACTCAGCAGGCCATGGCTGCGGGTCCTTATCGTGGAGAAATTGAAGCAAGCCCCAAAAACGAGCTGCATAGTATTCGTGACTCTGTGGCTCCTTTTCTGGCTCATAGAAAATGGAGAGGAGGTGAAGACGCTCCAGATGCGCTGCAGAGAACGCGAGAAACGTTGACAGGGTGTTTGGCAGGTGTTCGCAATCGTTCCCCTCAATGTAGGTAAGCAAGAGATCTCCTTGCTTCTCCGCTGCTGATCCAAGATAGCAAGGATAAGCCTTGTGAAGTAAATGAGCACGGAATATCTCGTATGATCTTGGTAGCCAGTCAGGAATGCGAACTACACCTCCCAGCGTATCCTGGAACACAATGTGCTGTTTCAGTTCAGCTATGTCAATCATCGCTTTCCTTCCTTGTGCGCTCGGGCCTGCCATGAAGAACTGCTGAACTGAATAACAGCACCGAGAAAATCACGGCGAGCCAATTTACTCGATCTCACTTTCGGTAGCCTCCTCAAAACATCTTTTCAAACTCGCGCATTAATTCAGGCGAGATGATTGGCTGGTGGTACGTGCATTCACCAGATAAGACCGTTGAACCATGGAGCCTTTGACGTGGGACGAGTGTCATATCTCCAGGATTGAAGACCATAGGCGGGCCAAAGCTACTCCAGAAGTGCATCACCCCTGTCTCAATGACAAGAAGTCTATCAAGGTCATGCGTATGCGTCGTGGAGGTCTCCGATTCATGTTCAACAAACGTATCAAGGGGAACCTGGAGGTTCTCGGTGCGGATTTTGTCATAAATCCGGCGGGCCCTCTCCTTATAGAGGTCTGGTTGATCAGCCCAGGTCACCTGTACAATGAAGTCTTCTTCGGCAATTTCATGGAGGCGGCGGAAGTCTTCAAAGCCACGGGCCACGTCCTGAACAATGCGATTTCCATAGAGGGTGAGTAGCGGTGTAATTAGCTCATCAAAAGCCGCTTGAGCATAACCCTGGACAACATGACGAGATTCATCGAAGTAGCCAGTATCAATACGCTGCCCAAAGATCTCATGCAACATGCGGGAAAGCTGCTCACGAAGCGCATCAAACCGCATCTCTTGATAAAAGAGAGCACCGATGTAGCGGAAGAACTTACTGTGGTCTCTCGCGACATAGTGTGAATAGTTTGCCAGCGCCAGTGAAGAGGAGAGATAAAATTGCCAGTACGTGTGCGGTTGGTCGCTCAAACCACAACTCCTCACCATATTCTTGAGCTGAGTTATGCGCTTTGCAGCATGTGAATCGAAGGTGTAGCGCCCATTTGTTAAGCTCTGAGCGAGCTGTGCCTGGATGCTCCCATAATCTCCCAGCAAGCCACGGGCTATCGCTGGAATCCCTGAAAGGTACGTCCCCAGAAGTTGAATCAAGAATGTCGTCGCAACACGCTCCCGATTGTGTGCAGTCAAAACGGCGTCCACGACTCTGCACTTTGACCTTTTGTAGCTCTGATGCACGGAGCAGAAGTATTCTTTCAAAGAATCAGCAGACCAACTCTCTGAAGGCCCAGGCTCTTCATCCAGGAAGTTGAAGAGGTGTGTCTCTAGAGCGGGTCGCACTCTTTCACCGAGTACCTTATTATCACTTGAGTAAAAGAGCTCGAATTCGCGCCAGACCGATGGATCATCGCTGCTCGGCAGGAAAACGAGATCTGTTTCATAGATGTTGAACAGCATCCGGTGTCCGATCAGGGCACGTAAGTAGAGGACCTGATGGGCTTTCAATGGCGGTTTACGATAATCGAGAAATTCCAGGTCCTGGGGACGCACGGCACGACGATAGGGGTTATCCTGTATGATCAATTCTTGGTCAGTCGCACTCCGGAAAACTGGATTAGCGACGTAGAGCTTGAGGAGAGCCTGCGTTTCTTCGGGACTCATCTGGGATGAGACTTGAGGGAGTAGAACAGCATTCACTTGATCCATGTAAACCTCCATATCGATCTCATTACGACACCAGGTAGCTGAATGCGAAAGGCCAGGCTCGCTGTGGTTATGGAGCACCTACACAAACACGAAGAGCTGACTACTACATGAGCTTCTGTTACCTACCCACCATATATCAATCGCTCACTCCATATGTCATGCACCCTAGTGAAATATTTAGAGCTTCTTTGCCGTCCAGTTCTAAGCCAGGGCCGTCGACGGCTGTGTACTTGCTGACTACGAGTTATGAACACCACAACAATGGATTCTCGATGGCGAGAGAACTGGTCGCAAGATCTCCCCTGCATCCTTCCAAGGAAAGGACATGCTATAGCGGGCATGAACGCGAACTTTTCTCGCCTGATTCATCTCGAGCACCACGATGGTCAATGAGAGTATAACCTCCGTAGAGCGCCAAACACAATTGACCGACGGAGGATATTTTGAGGAGGAAGGGAAAGAGCTAAGTGTATATCAATGGGGAAGAGAGATTCACCCGATGGGGTAGGATTCCCTCAACCTTAGGTCACTATTCCTTGTTCCCATGCCTATGGTATACTTGCTATGGCATGCCTCAGCAAAAATCTGAGACAACAGATGGAAAGACTATGGCGTCTTCCTTCATAGAACAGGAGGGGATTGCCGCAGAGGAGCAAACAGCGAGGATTTCATGGAATCGAAATAACGTAGAACGAGTGATAACCCCACGAGCTTTGTCTTGAGGACTGATACCTCCTCGGTAAAAACGAGACAATGCGCCCACACCGGACGAAGAGGATAGAAGAGTAAAAACGAATAGGGGGATTTAGCTGAGCTCATACAACAAGCTGTAGCTGTGGGGTGTATGCTAGGGAGGAGAGCGTACCCATCGTGGGAAAGCATGTCTTGATTGCTGAGGCCCGTGCCATCCTCCGCACAGGTCTGCTCAACATCTTTAAAGAGGATCCGGGCGTTTCTCGGGTAGATGAGGTAGTCACGAGCGAAGAGCTAAAAAATCGAATTAAGAGTCAATTGCCGGACTTGATTGTCATCCATCAATCGTTACTTACAGATATGCAGATCCTGTCCAGAGGCCAATTCGTTATTTTGGCCGCTGAAGTAGATAAAAATATGTTACTTGCAGCTCATGCCTCTGGCGCGCTTGGGTATCTCTCTGAGAATGCTTCAGCCGAGATGCTTCGCATGACGCTTAGCTTAGCTGAAAGGGAGTTCTTGCTTGACCCCGCATTTACTTCATGGATTCTCTATTACATTAACGGTGACACGCTGCCATCAGGAAACCCTGAAGTCCTCACTGTTCGCGAGCAAGAAATTTTCGAGTTATTACGTAGTGGCTTAACCAATCATTCTATTGCGACCCAACTTGGCATTTCCGAGTCCACCGTCAAGTCACATATTGCTCGCATTTTTCGAAAACTTGATATGAAGCGGCGTCCGGTGAAGAGACCTCCGCCGAGCAGCAACGCAACCGAGGGATGCTGATTTATACAGAAGGGTGGTCAGTTTGAAACAGAAAGAAGGAATGTTTCCTATGCCGGCTTTCTCTAATTCACCTCGACGCGAGAATACCTACATTATTGATCCTGAAAATGAGACGGAAATGGCCCGCCTCATGCTTCACGACCGTCTCTTGACGAAGGGCATGGGTGGACTTTTCCCCGAACGCTCCGATTTCTCCACTATCCATAAAGTCCTCGATATTGCTTGTGGCCCGGGTGGCTGGGTGCTTGATGTGGCAAGGACGTATCCGAAGATACAGGTGGCGGGAATTGACATTAGTCAGCGTATGATCGACTATGCCCAGGCGCAAGCGTGGGTGCGGGGACTCCCCAATGCCAGTTTTCGCGTGATGGACGCGACAAAGCCACTCGATTTTCCCGATGATTCCTTTGACCTGGTCAATGCACGCTTTCTGTTTGGCTTTATGCTTCCGGCATCCTGGCCAAGACTTCTGCAAGAGTGCCAGCGCATCTTACGCCCAGGCAGGATCGTTCGCTTAACCGAAGCTGAATGGGGATTCACCAACGCTCCGGCTTTTGAGAAGCTCTGTAGCTTGTCCTCAAAGGCATTGCAACAAGCTGGGCAAAGCTTCTCCCCCACTGGACAGCATACTGGCATCACGCCCATGTTAAAGCGCTTACTGCGTGATGCCAGATATCAGCATATTCAGCATATGGCACACATGATCGAGTTTTCGGCAGGAACGGAAGCATATGATGGCTTCTATCAGAATCTCATGACTGGCTTCAAATTGCTCCAGCCTTTTCTGATCAAATGGGGGGGCACCACGCAACAGGAGGTTGAGGACCTGTATCAGCAGACGCGAGTAGAGATGCAATCAGATGACTTTTGTGCCATCTGGTTCCTCCTCACGGTGTGGGGTCAGAGGCCTGAACCATTTCCTCAAAACGAAGCCGCAGCTTCGTGAGAGAAGGCAACTTTGCCTATTGGTGAATCAACATGAGGCGAAAGTCTTTCGGTTATGCTAGCTGAGGGTGGACAGCAGCAGTCCACAGCAGCGACGAGATTACAAGGTGTTTGTCGTGTACAGGATAGCCGCGAGGAGCAATCTTCTACCGCTAGTATACTGTATGGTATCGTTAGCTAACAGGAGTCAGACAACGGTGAAGTGACAAAGGAGAGAGCATGAATCAGAGCGAGCGAGAAGACACGGTGGTCTATAAGGTCGTGGTGAATCACGAAGAGCAGTACTCGATCTGGCCTGCCGAGCGAGAAAATGCCCCAGGATGGAAGGATGCAGGCAAAAGTGGTTCCAAAGCAGAGTGCTTGGCTTACATTCAGGAAGTGTGGACAGACATGTGGCCACTGAGCCTTCGCAAGCAGATGGAAGGAACCTGGAGAGACCGAGGTCAGCCCAGAACCCGGCGCACTTACCAGATGGCAGAATCTCACAGTACTGCCAAGCTGGATCAGCAAGGGCGGTTCGTCATGACGACTTTCACTCACTGGAGGACGCCATCGACACACATCACATTGTCATGCGATGAAGTCCATGTCTGGTGTGCTTCACTTGATCAACCACCGTGGTGTGTGTCAGGGCTGCTGCAAACACTCTCAACGGACGAGCGTATGAGGGCCGAGTACCTATTTCAACACCTTGTGCTTTGCCCCTTCTCCAGTTAAATTCGCTATGGACTGAAAACGAGAACTGAAAGACACTTCGGCTCTCAGTCGCGTCCGAGAACGTCGAATACCTCAATTCAGCTCTCCTGATTTACCCTCAGAGATGCCACTTTGGGAGGCTTTGTCTTCCTCTCCCAAGAACCCCTCACGCCGATAGTACTTCCTCAATCGGTATCCGTTCAGTGAGGTCTAGACGGAATGTCCCATAGGGTGTCACATGACTGTAGATAAGCGGCGTGAGAGCGCGCAAATCCTCCTTCTTCATCTGTTGAAACTGCTTGGGGTCTGAGAGGACTTGCTGAATGAGCAGCGTATTGACGTAGACCAGGCAGATTTGCAACAAGTGGAGCGATAAGGCGGCTAACTCTTGCTCATCGAGGCGGTTGGTGGCAAAATCGCCGCTCTTGCCGTAAAAGATGAAGCTGTTGGCTCCGTTCCAGTTCTCAATGACGTTGAGTCCCTCGTGAATCTCCCGCCTGAGTGCCTCTGATTCTAAGTAGCGGCAGAGGAAAATGGTTTTCACGGCCTTGCCAAGCTCTGCAAACGCTTGATAGGTCGGATGTTGCAGCCCGGTCTGGGTGAAGCGGCGCAGGATCGCCTCGGTCTCTGCGGTGCCAAGTCGCAGGGCGGTGGCATACTTGATCATCTGATCATACTGCTCGGTAATGAGATCCCAGTTGATCGGGCGTGAGAGAATCGGCTGGAGATGGGGATAGGCCTCCGGTTCTCCTGTCTTTGGACGATAGAGGCGCTGGGCATAAATGTTTTTGAGGCGAGGCATCAGCTCGAAGCTCAGGAGCCGACAGAAGCCAAAAGCCACTTCGTTCTGGCCATGCGTATCGACGAACTGCTTTTCGATCTTCATCTCGGTACAATGTCGCAGCACACCTTTGATCATGGCTGCCACCTCGGAAGAGGAGCAAGTTTTCAGCTGGGAGTAAATGCAGGTCGCGTGTTTTTCGACGTGCCAATAGATCATCACGCCTTTGCCCCCATAGCGTAGATGCCATTCGGTCATCAGGTTCTGGTCCCAGGCCCCAAATTGCGTCGAGTCCGAGGCGCAGGTCGTGGTTCCTTCGCCCCAGATGTGGGGCAAGCGGACCTGGAAAATGGCGTTGGCAATATCGATGATGGCCCCGCGGACCTGGTCCTGATGCAGGTAGCGGCGTCGTGTGTAGAGCAGTTCCTGGTAGCTTTGCCCATGATCGCCCATACTCACGCGTTTGATCCCGGTATTGGTCCCCAATCCATACAGACATAACAGCAAGCGTTTCTGCAAGGTTTCCCGGTCAAGTGCTTCGCGAGAGGCGGGACTCTTGAAGTGCTGTGTGAACCCAATGCGCAAGTCCGCCTCTTTTAAGATGTCGAGCAAATTCGTCATGCCCCAACGCCGGTGAATTTCTGCTTTCAACTTGCGCAGATACTGCGGTTCAGCTTGTGGCTCCAATGGCGAAAGATGGATCCAGCCACCGTTCTTCTCCAAGATACGCACTTTGGGGGCAAGCTTGGGCAGAGCACGGTCAAAGGACTCCAACGCGGCGATCATCTCGGCTTGCAAAGATGCAACAAATGCCTTCGCCTCTTCGGGCAAGCTCAGCGCTTTGTAATATTCCTCCCGCTTTCCTTCAAAGTCTTTAGGCAGATCATCGTCAGGATTGCGGTACTTATTGGCCCCTTCCACCCACAGCTCACGACAGCGCAGGCCATCACGTAAGGCATCCAGCACACAGAGCTCATAGTTCACCCGATTGATGCGTTGTTCGCCCTCCTTTTTCTCAATCACCAGCTCTCGCCACATAGCACGCACCACGCCATCGATGGGTACCTCCTCATCAGCAGGATAATAGGCACCAGGTATCCCCGCATAGCGTTTAATCAGCTCCAGGGCACGCACCACTGGCTGGTGTCTGGTATTGGTAGAGCGCACCTGGAGCATGTTGACGAACAGTGGCACCATGCGGCGGTAGTGGTCACGGTAGGATGAGCGCATGGAGAGATAGACCTGCTCCTGATAACTCCCCTTGCTCTTGAATTCTGTGATCACCGCTCGGCAGGTGGCCTCACTCATCACCGGAAAGATACCCGTGCGAATCGTCTCGTCCGGGTGGGCGAGTGCAGCTTCAGCTACCTGGCAGAGCAGACGCGGTTTATTATCCACCCGTGCTTCATCAATATACAGTTTGCTCACCCGTTTTTCGGCCCTGGCTCCAATGCGATGCACCACCAGGAGCAACAGGTCTACCAGGCTATCTATCACCTCAGCACGGCGCTGGAAGCAGAACGCGGCGAGTAAGGTGTAACGTGTAGCGTCAGGGTGTCGGCGGAGCTCGTAGAGGGTCTCGCTCGCAGCACGCTGTCGATACAGGGTAACAACTTTGGGCGATGCCTCCCCAAAGAGATCGGCGGGCAGATCCAGTTGCGCGAGGACACGCAACTTGTCAATCTCGTAGAACACACTCTCCAACCCGACAGCACCCGGGTTGGTTTTGAGATCCTTCCAGGTAATCACCTCACGGCGGGATGTGTCTTGAGAAGATGGTTCATCGTCGACTAGTTCGTCTTGCTCCTCGACCTGCATACTGCGGTCAAGCAACGCATCAAGCCGGGTGCGCGTTTCTGGAGCAAGACGCTGCATGACGGCAGCAAAAAACGCCTGCTCATAGGTGCTGCAAGCAGAGTGAATCAGCCGCTCGATGCGGTCGGTGGTGGGCGGCTCGATCTTGCGTTCATGAAACTCGGCCAGTACCTTCGCCTTGAGGTGATCCAGATTCTGATCGGATGCGAGGTGGGTGCTGATCAGCCAGGAAGACATGGCTTCACTGTCTGCAGTGGTGGCTTCGCGATAGCCGAGATGTTCGCGAATCTGCATTCGGTGCAGTTTAATGGTTCGCCCCTCCCAGTCATACTGCGCAAGAAGATCGGCAGGCACCTTCAGCTGTCGAGCGATGTAGTCCACCACCGCTCTGGGAATATCCTGTCTGACAGCGGGAAAGCGCCCTTCATACTGAAAGTATTTGAGGAAGATGGCGCACCCCAGCCGAGTTGGCCCGGTCTTGTTTGCAAGGAGCTCCAGGTCGTCTGGAACCAGCGTAAAATGCTCGATCAGCTCTTCAATATCCCACTGACGTTTCATGGCTCGCTCTCTCTCCACTGCTCTTTACAAGGATGATCAGGCAGTTCCTTCGTATGCTGAGAAATTGCTCCCTCTGCGCTTCTTTTCGCCTCCACTATAGCGGGAGGCAAAGCGGAAAGACAAGCAATTTAGAACAAGCAGGGACTTTTGGTCTATGTCGTCGACACGAAGGGAGATCGATACAGCGTATTTATCAAGCGAAGAAGAAAAACTCGCAGCGGATCATAGCTTCTGCTGTAAGTTTTCTGCCACGAGTCTTTCTCGAAAAGATATGCACTCAAGGCAGGTGAGAAGTGGGAGGAAAAGAAAGTTCTCGAGGAGAAGAATGGATGAGTAAAGAGCTACTTTGCACTTCATGTCAGCTTCGCGCATTTCCCCCCTATCAGGCTGAATCATGGGCTAAATAGCCCACGACATGCGCAATGAGCTAGCACCCTATAGCAAATAAGCCGAGAAATGTGCCTCTTTGAAAGGGAAAACCACATTCTTCCCATCAAGGAGGCAGCTATGATCAGTATTGCAGATGAATCGGTCCACATCCAAACCTCTCCAGAGGCGCAGTGTGCAACTCCATCCTGGTTGGGAGAATCAAACCCAACGAGATACCCCACTTTTAGACAAGGTCAGTGGTGAGATCACGGTTACTGATCCGGCCCATCCGCTGTATGGTCAGACCCTCCCACTGCTTCCTGTGCGGATTAATCGTACTCCACTACATGTGATGGTCCTTCTGCCAAGCGGGCGGCGGCATATGGTGCCTCGGGCTGCAACCAACCTTGAACGCCCAGCAGAGGGGGTCTTGCCTCCTTCTCCCTTGCCTGTGATCTCGGTTCGGACTATTCTTCCTCTAGCACGCCTGGTGCAGCAACTCAAGCAGGCCAAGGAGGAAAGCCATGCCGAGACGACAGCCTCACCCATCCATTCCACCCAACACGGTTCCCTCAGTTCCTACGACGATCTTTCATCAGCTTCCCCAGAGCCACCAGCAGCAACTTGCGCACCTGGTCGCCGATCTCATTCGACGCATGCACACAGCCAAGCAAAAGAGGGAGGGCGATCATGAATGCTGAGTTCCTGCCTCTGACGCCGACCACCGAGCAGCGGGCCAAGATGGCCTATGTCTACATCCGTCAATCCTCCCTCATGCAGGTGACGCGTCATGGGGAGAGTACCGAACTCCAGTACTCTCTGGCAGAGCGAGCTGTCCAATTAGGTTGGCCTCGTGAGCGAGTCGAAATCATCGATGAGGATCTGGGTAAATCCGGAGCCGACGCCTTGAGGCGTGGCGGTTTCCAGTATCTGCTTGCTGAAATTAGTCTGGCTCGCGCAGGGCTGGTGCTCAGCTACGATGCCTCCCGCCTGGCGCGCAACAATCGCGATTGGTATCAATTGCTGGAAGTCTGCTCGATTTTCGGCACCTTGATCGCCGATGGCGAACGGCTCTACGATCCTCGGCTCTACCATGACCGTTTGCTGTTAGGCCTGACCGGTATGCTCAGTGAGGCTGAACTGCATCAGCTCAAGCAGCGCATGCAGGCCGGAGCCCGGCACAAAGCCGAACGAGGCGAACTACGCCAGGGGTTGCCGGTGGGATTGGCTCGCGGACCTGCTGGAGAAGTCATCTTGAATCCGGACGAAGAAGTGCAGGCGCGCATTCGACTGGTCTTTGAGAAGTTCTGCGAGATCCGTTCGGCCAGCGGCGTGATGCGGTATCTGCTGGCAGCGAACTTGCCGCTGCCAGCGCGCCCTAGAGTTGGCCCTGCACCCTATGAGGTGGTCTGGCAACCTGCACGCACCTCGGCCATTCTCGATATTCTCCACAATCCCGCCTACGCGGGAGCCTACGTGTATGGGCGCAAGCTCCTTGAGCCTACCCGTCGTAGCCCTGGGCATCCGAGTGGAGGGCGGATTCTCCAGCCCATTGACAAGTGGGAGATTTGCTTACACAATAAATATCCAGCGTATATTGCCTGGGACGAATTTCTCGCCAATCAGGCGCAACTGCACGCCAACAGCTTGAAGTATCGAGAGGAGCAGCCTGGGGTGACCCGCAAAGGACAAGCCTTACTGCAAGGGATCGTGCGCTGTGGGCGCTGCGGAGCCTTACTGCATCTGCACTACTCTGGCCCACAGGGCCAATTTTCCGAGTATCGCTGTAGTGCCGACCAGAGCCAGTTTGGCGGAACGGACTGTCAACGCGTGCGGGCGCTGGCTCTGGATACGCAGGTCGAACGACGATTCCTGGAGGCCCTGCACCCGGATCAAGTGACACTGGCACTCGCCGCCCTGGCGCACTTGGAACAGGAGGAGCAAGCCGAAAACAAACAGTGGGAGCTGCGCCTGGAGCGGGCTCGCTACGAGGCCAAGCGGGCCGAGCGGCAATATCAGGCGGTCGAGCCCGAAAATCGCCTGGTGGCTCGCTCGAGAAGCAGTGGGAGGAGCGGCTCCGGGCGGTGGAAACCGTGGAGAAAGAGTACCAGGCTTGGAAAGCCGGTCGTTTTAGCTCTCTCACGCAAGCAGATCGCGAGGCCATTGTGGCTCTGGGAAGCGATTTAGCGGCGCTCTGGCAAGCGGAGACGACCACCAATGAGGAGCGCAAACAGATGGTACGCCTGGTGATTCGAGAAGTCATTGTGGATAGCAAGCGGGCAGAAGGCCAGGTCTGGGTGCAAATCAATTGGCAAACCGGAGCCCAGGAGCAGTTCTGGTATCAACGCCGCGTGAGCAGCTACGCCGTGTTTCCTGGGACCCAGGCGCTTGAGCAACGCGTGCGCGAACTCAACGCGGCAGGGCTGACAGATGCTCAGATTGCAGCAACACTGGAACGCGAGGGCTATCAAACACCTGGGCTGGTTCATCCGATCACGAGCAAGATCGTCTGTCACTTACGTCATCAGTGGCAGATCCCAACCGTGAAGCTGAACAACAATCAACAGAACCCTGCCCAATGGGAAGACGGCTCCTATTCGGTAGAAGGCGCTGCAGCCAAGCTGGGTGTGAGCCAGGACACGATTTTCACCTGGCTCAAAACGGGCAGACTCAGAGGCGAGCACCTGGGCAGAAGCATGCCCTGGAAAATCTCTTTGACCGAAGAAGATGAAAGACGACTAGACGTCTGGCTGCGATGTCAAGGCCGACGTACCAGACGATCACAAAGAGAGGCATTATGACGTCTTCGAGGAAATCGTCGTGATGAGCAAGTATCTTCGTACGCACGGCGTTCTCAGTAAGATCAATGAGCAGGTGCGCTTCGCACGAAAGCGTTTTGGCCGCTATGAGGTGATCGATTTTCTGGCGGTGCTCTTTGGCTACGCCATCAGCGGAGAGCGCACGCTGGAAGAGTTCTACCAGCGGCTCCAGCCGTTTGCTGTCGCGTTCATGGCCCTGTTTGAGCGTGATCGGTTACCCTCTCGTTCGGCGCTGTCCCGCTTTTTAGCGGCGTTGACAGAGACACCCGTCGAAGCCCTGCGCACCGTGTTTCTGGACGATCTGCTCAGTCGGCCTCTCACGCCCGACAAGCAAACTGGAAGTCTGCTCGACCGAACAGGTCACTCCTGGACAGTCTTCGACATTGATGGGACTCGAGAGGCCGCCCGGCAGCGCACCTTGCCCCAGACCGATGAACTTCCTCCGGCCTTTCGTCGATTGGATGACGTGTGTGCTCCTGGATACCGAGGACGCAAGCGCGGCGAGGTGGTTCGCACGCGCACGACGATCAGTCAGGCCCACAGCTATCAGTGGCTCGGCTCGTTTGGCAACCGAGGCAACGGTCATTACCGAGAGGAACTGCGCAAAGGGCTTTCCGCCATTCGGCGCTATCTCACGGCGTCTGGGCTTGACCCTTCAGGCACCCTGCTGCGGCTCGATGGGCAATATGGCACCGGAGCGGTCCTGGTGGACGTGGCTGACTTCGCGTTTGTGACCCGCGGCAAGGAATACAGCGTGCTTGATCACCCGCTCGTGCAAGCACGCCTGCACCTGCCTCCCGATCAGGTGCAACAGCGCCCGGAAAGCCAGGTGGTCCGCAGCCTCTACGACTGCCCACAGATCCCGGTGGGACCCAATGGCCTGCCCTGCCGCGTGGTGGTAGCCACGCATCCTGCGGGCAACAAGAAGAGTGCTGTTGGCGTCACGCGTGCGGGCGTGGTCTACGAACTCTTCTTCACGATGCTGCCGCAACAGGCCTTTACGGCCTGCGATGTCGTCGAGCTGTATCTGCATCGTGGGGCCTTTGAGCCTCTACTTTCTGATGAAGATCAGGAACTCGACCCCGATCGCTGGTGTTCTCACTCGGCCTGGGGTCAGGAGTGCTGGCAAGTGGTGGCGCAATGGGTCTGGAACCTGCGTCTGGAGTTGGGACATCAGCTTCTGACTTCACCGATCCGCACCACCCTGTTTGCTGCGGCGGTGGCCGAAACCCACGAGCAGCCTGGCACTCGCGGGTATGGCAAGCCCGCCGTTGCAGCCACGTTTAAGGTGGGCCGCTTCTCGGGGCAGGACTTCACCCTCCAGCCCGATGGCACGCTGCACTGTCCTGCTCATCAGAAACTTTCGGTTCACGAACGGCGCAAGGAAGCCGATGGCAGCCTGCGGCTGGTGTATGCCGCCAGCATTCGGAGTTGTCGGCCCTGTCCGCTGCGCGAGCAGTGTCAATGGAGTGGCGCCGCCACGGCAAAGCCACGGCAGGTCAGCGTGCTGGTGCATCCCGTGATAGTCGGTTCCTCGCCGCTCCTGTGGCGTGATTGGAGTCGAAGGGAACATCGGGAGGCTTGCATCCAGCTCCTGCGCCACCAACGGGTGGAGGTCAAGGTACAGTCTGCAGAGGCCACTCTCTCCGGGCCTCCTCCACCGCTTTCCCGTGCTGAGCGGGCCCAGTATCGTCTCAGCTGGGAAGAACGGCTCGCTCGCAACGGGTCTGCTCTCACCTCTGGACAGGTCACGATCCAGCTCTTTGGCGTCCCAGAACGCTTTGCCACGGCTCTCGGTCTGGCCAGTGCCTAAGAGGGCACTCCTGGTGCCTTTCCTTTTCCTCGGACAGGTCTGTCTCTCCGAGGAGAATCTCCTGGTCTCTTTTTCGGCCTCTGCCTCGCTTTTTCCCCGCTTCGGCCCAGTGTTGCCCTCATTCCCCTTTGGTTCTGCTCTCTCACAGGTCATGTGCAGTGTCCGACACCACTTTCACCTACCAGTGAACTCCTTCCCTCTTCAACACGCTCGTTGCGCATCCCGTGGGAGCGTGATGCCCTCATTGAGCAGCAGGAAAGTCGGCTTGGCCAGCAGCATCAGCAGATGCAACAGATGCAAGAACAGATTGCGGCCTTGAGCCAGCAAGTCAAAGACTTGCAAGATC
>Ga0209061_1002059_pt1 | contig 28013 bp, 22 predicted proteins | sample Coa_R1_10_FD_187157 | JGI IMG/M metagenome (GOLD analysis project Ga0209061, IMG submission 187157) | Surface soil microbial communities from Centralia Pennsylvania, which are recovering from an underground coalmine fire - Coalmine... | ecosystem: Environmental > Terrestrial > Soil >... | reverse complement strand
GTCGATAGCGTGATCGGTCGTCATCAGGTAGATGCGGTACCCTACGGCACCGACGCTGCTCCCCTCGCCGCATCCGGCATCCCCGCGGTGGTGTTCGGCCCCGGCGACATCGCCCACGCTCATACTTGCGATGAATGGGTGCCGCTTGAGGAAGTTGAACAGGCCAGCGACATCCTCTACCGACTGGCGTGCGGGCGGTGAACGTGACAGAGAGAATCTGTTTCAAAAGGGGGCCTATAAATCAAATCAATGCATGAATCGCAAACGATACCGGGCCGGCGAACGGTCCTGGGCACGGTATAGCGGAACAGTCGAAACGGTTTCATCAGTAGCCGTGCCCAGGCGTCGGCGGCTTGACTTTGCCCCGAAACGACCGGAACAAGAAAAGGAAATAAACGACCGCCAAGATGATGCCGATGCCCCACCATACCAGGCCGACCTGAAGACCGTAACGGCCGGCCGCGGCATTCTCGACCGTGACGTTGAAGGCCGGGTCGAGCGTGGAGCGAAGCAAATTGGGGTAATTGCCCGCCATTGTGGCCGCCAGGATGCTCAACAAAAACAGGCTCGAGGCCAAGAAAGCCGCCAACTCGCGGCGTTGCCATTGACAATAGAAGACGCTAACCAAACTGACCAACACCAGGATCGCCAGAATCAAGGTCCACGGCCTGGCCCACAAGTTGGCAAAAAGCGGTGGATCAAGCCAGGCTGTGGCCAATGTGGCCAACACCCACAGCGGTACAGCAGTCGACCATGCTCGCCAGGCAAGGACGCGGCTCCGCTCCTGCACCGGACCGGTCGTTTTCCAGACCAGGAACAGCGCCCCGTGGCCGGCCAACACACATAGAGTAAAAACCCCCACCAGGAGCGTATACCAGTCGAAGACGCCCGGCTGCGGACCAGGTCGAAAGTCGGTGAAAAGGGGTATGGCAAAATAGCCGCTAGCGTCTACAGGAACGCCGCGAATCACGTTGCCCAACGCCGTGCCCAGCACCACGGCCATCAAGACCGAGGCGAACGAAAAAGTGCTGTCCCAGAACTCGCGCCAAAGAGGATTCTCGTGGTGGGAACGCAGTTCGATGGCCATGCCACGAAGGATCAACAACCACAACACGATCATGAGCGGAAGATAAAAGCCGCTGAAGGCCGCCGCGTAGCCGCGGGGAAAGGCGAAGAACAGCACTCCACCGCCTGCTATGAGCCAAACTTCATTGCCGTCCCACCACGGTCCGATCGCGCTCAAAACGGTTCGCCGCTCCTCATCGGTTCGGGCCACGAAGCGATGGAGGATGCCCACGCCGAAATCGAAACCGTCCAGTACGACGTAAACCGCCAGCATCACCGACACGGCGGCGAACCAAAATGTCTCCATAGGGGTTCCCTCATTCGGTCGAGGCTGCCGTGGTGGGGCGGATCGAAGAATGAAGCTCCCTGTTGGCCTCCTCACTCGGTACAGGCCCCCGCTCGACTTCACGCACCGCCAAGTAAAATCCGAGCATACCCAGGACCAGGTACAGACCCATAAATCCCAGGGATGTAAAAACGACGTTTCCGGCGTTCACAGAGGGCGAAGCCGCATCCACGGTTCGCAGCAGCCCCCAGACAACCCACGGCTGTCGTCCCAATTCGGCCGTCCACCATCCTGCGGTGGTGGCAATGTAAGGGAAGGGCATGGCCAGCAGCAGTATCCAGAGCATGGGGCGCGACGTTTCCAGCTTGCCGCGCAGGAGCAACCAACCCGCCCATGCCAGGATCACGAGGAAAATCGTGCCCAGCCCAACCATGATGTGGTAGACATAGTAGAGCAACTCGACGTTGTCCGGCCATTGGTCCTCGGGAAAGTCGTTGAGGCCATAGACAGTGCTGCCAAACGTCCCATAAGCCAGAAAGCTGAGCACGCCAGGCACCACAATGGGGTTTTCCAATTGCCGCTTTTTCACATCGGGTTGGCCGATGATTGCCAGTTCGGCGTTCGGCCCACTCTGGAAGACGCCTTCCATGGCTGCCAGCGTTACCCGTTGGTGCTGAGCGATCAATTTGCCTTGTTGGTCTCCTGTGGGAAACAAAAGGAAAAGGGTGAACACCAGGCCGGTGACGACTCCGGTGCGTAGACAAATGCGCGCCACGTCGGCGTGCTTGCCCATCAGGATCCACACCGCTCCGACAGACGCCAGGACGAACGAAGCCGTCACCACGGAGGCACACATGTTGTGTGCGTACTGCCACAGTGCCCACGGGTTGAAAAGGAACGTCCAGAAGTCGGCCAACTGAAGCGAGCCATCGACCATGCGATAGGCCACGGGATGCTGAAGGAAGGCATTGCTGGCGATGATGAAATATCCCGACAGCCAAGAACCGAGAAACAAGGCCAAGGCAGCGGTGAAATGTCCACGCGGCCCCAGCTGCCTTTCGCCGAACAGGAACAATCCCAAGAAAGTGGATTCCAAAAAGAAGGCGAACACACCCTCCATGGCCAGCGTTTGTCCAATGACGCCGCCGGAAAAGCTCGAGAGCTTCGCCCAGTTAGTGCCGAACTGGAACTCCAAGGGTATGCCTGTTACCACTCCCAGAGCAAAGTTGATGCCGAAGATGCGAGCCCAGAAGCGCACGGTCTGGTTATAGCGCTCATCGCGTTTCCATAGGGCCAAGCCCTTGAGCAGCACCAGCAGAAGCGCCAGGCCCATCGTCAGCTGGGGGAAGAGATAATGGAACGTGACGGTGAAGGCGAACTGAAAGCGCGCCCAGGCTATTCCATCCATATTGCTCTTTCCTCTCCTCCAGTGGGCTGCGGCCACTTGACCGCTTTTTCCGCTGAGATCAAACTAAGAAATTCCTCACTCCTGAAAAGACAGTCGTTCATACAGATGGGGCGATCTTCCCTTTGAGTCAGCCCAGCGCCTCTTCGTATTTGCTCTCGTCGAAGTAGTGAGCTGTCGCAGATAGGCGTCGGCATGGAAGAAACGGGAACAGAGCCGCCGGGTTACGCGACCGGGGCTACGGCGCCGCACGCGGAGTATTTTTGTCCGTCATGCAAGCGGTTGTTCTGGTCGTCGCGCTTTAACCCTCTACTTGTGCTTCTTCTCCCATTGCCGGGCCAGATAAAGCGAGGCGAGTTTTTCCAGGTCGGTCGGGCAATCGGCGACGTTCTTCCACGCGGCGATGGCGGCTTTATGATCGCCAAGCATGGCCTCGGCCCAGCCGCGCAGACGGCGCGCGGCGGCGCTATCGCGGTGAGTGGGATAATCCTCCTCGAAGCGTCTCCAGTTTTCCACGGCGTTCTGCCAGGCCGAATGAGCTTTCTGGGCATCCGGTGGGAATGGCGGCAGACCCACCTGCGCTTGCAGGTCGAGACGGGCTTGCAGCTGCTCGGCCTGCTCCTGATCGCATAGACCAAGCTGGTAAGCCACTTCTGGGTTGCGTGCGGCAGCGGCAGCGCTGTTAAGGAGAATGTGAACCGGCCAGCTGGAACGCCCGCCCCACAGTTCTTTCACCTGCTTCTCGGCTCGCTCGCGCTCCAAAGGCGACCTGGCCCGCACCAGGGCGGCATAGACACGAGTAGCCTCATCTAGCCATGCCTGGAATTTCTCTTGCAAGTCCCCGGTATTAGCCCGCTGCTCCAACATGCTGCGCCAGTTGGCGCGTTCGCCGACTAATTTCTCTTCTGCCGTACCGTACCGGCCGCGCAGCAGCAGATCACGTGGTTGGCCGGGATCCATCATCGGGGCGATGAAGAAATTGGCAAAGAGAGAGAGCACTTGTTTCCCCAACTCGCTCGTCCGCGGAAACAGACGCTCATCCTGAAACACCGCAGGCAACGTGTTCCACGGCACCAATTCGAGTTGAAAACGCTGTTCTCGATTGGTGGTATCTACGCCGCCCTCGCTGGCCGATAGGAAACGGCGTAAGAGGGTACATTTATCTTTTGAAACCAGAACAGGGGCCGGTTTGGCGGCGCCGATCGAACAGGCGGCCTGGATGCGCTCTATATCCTTGGCAGCATCGCTGGCCAAACGGACACGCACCGCTGGTGCCAGCAGTTTGTCTTGCAAGTAACGCATGCGCGGCGACAGCGCCGACAGCGGACAGACCAATTCTGCTCGGGCAGCCCGCGCTTGCTCCTGGGTTACTGGATAAGTAAGCGAACGGCCGACTTCCGCCGGGGAATGAAGCTGAGCAAGGATTTCCGACTGCTTACGGACCTGGGCCAGCGTGGCGACACCCTCGCCCTTGGGACCGGGCAACGGCAGACCGAGATACGGATCGAACAAGTATGCATCTTTGCCGTCGCCAATTACGACACCGCATGTCCACAGATGCAGGTTCCCTTTTGCATCGGGGACCTGAAGCAGAAAACCGAGCAGCTCGCGCTGGGGAGTGTCCGGTTCACCGAACTGTTCAAGCAAGGCCAGAAAGACCAAAGCCCGTTCGAGAGCGCTACCCCAGCCACGCCGCACCACGAAAGAAGGTGGAGCTGCTTCGCCTTCTTCCGGACGCAGACGTACCTCGCGCATCACCCAGGCGAAGGCCCGCACAGCCTGATCCAGCGGCTTTTCGCGCACAGGCGACCCACCGGCCTTGCTGCGCACGCCTTTGACCTCCAGGGCGTTGGCCGCATCACGCATCAAAAAGCAACGGAACAGGTGGTGGTTGTCCAGGCGTGTGTAATGGCTTGACTCGACCTCGCCTAGTTCCTCATCGCTCAAATGGAAATTAGTACGAAGCCAATCCCTCTCCTCTTTCGTCAGCGCCGGCGGCCGCAAGGCTGCTTTCTCACCTAGCTCCGCATTGATCTGCTGCAAGGCGCTGCGGCAGGCGTTAAGGTCCGTTTGTCGAGAGAGATTCTGTCGGGCCGTTTCCACACCGCTCTCGCTGGTTTGTGCGGGGCTGCTTGTACGTCTGGTCGTCGCAGGAGGGGAGCTGCCCAGAAAGAAAAAGTAGCCCACAAACACCAGTACCAGGACAAGACTCGCTGCGGCGATGACCCAGGTTCGCAGGTAAAAGCTAACCCCCGGCTCTGGCTCCGAAAGATGCTCCTCGTGCATGAAAACGGCTCCCCGTTGCGCATTTTGCGTGTTAGCGGACATTTCCCTCTCTTCTGGTGGAGGAGGGAGTTGGGTCCGGTAGCACTAAGTGCTGGTCAATGGTTCCAGGGCACGGCGCAGACGCAGACAGCATTCGATCAAGGCCGGCAGATCAGCCAGCGCAATCATGTTGGGACCGTCGCTGAGTGCTTGGTCGGGGTGCGGATGCGTCTCTAGAAACAGTCCATCGCATCCGGCCGCCACCGCTGCCCGCGCCAGGTACGGCACCATGCGGCGATCGCCGCCGCTTCGGTCGCCCGCACCGCCTGGCATCTGTACGCTGTGAGTGGCATCAAAGATCACGGGATACCCCAAATCTTGCATCCACGGGATGGCGCGCATGTCGCTGACCAGGGTGTTGTAGCCGAACGAGACGCCGCGCTCGGTCAACAACAGCTGGCGATTGCCCACTTCCTCCATTTTGCCGACCACGTGGCGCATGTCCCAGGGCGCCATGAATTGCCCTTTTTTGACGTTGACGACGCGGCCGGTTCGTCCGGCCGCCTGCACCAGGTCTGTCTGGCGAGCGAGAAAGGCCGGTATTTGCAGCACGTCGCATACTTCCGCCACAGGGCCGGCCTGCTGCGTCTCGTGAATGTCGGTCAGCAGCGGCAAGCCGGTACGTTCCTTGACAGCAGCCAATGTCTTCATGCCCTCGCGCAGCCCTGGCCCACGGAACGATCGGCCAGAGGTGCGGTTGGCCTTATCGAACGATGCCTTGAACACTACCGGGATTTTCAAACGCTCCGCTAATTCTGCCAATGTCTCGGCGATGTGTAGCGTCAAATCGTGCGACTCGATCACGCATGGTCCCAGAATCCACAGCAGCGGCCGTCCCGGACCACAGACGGCAGTGCCGACAGATACAGATTGTATCGTTTTCATGGCTTCACCTTCCTTGGCGTTTGTCTGCACAAATCGGAAGCGTAAGCGACAGATCTATACCCGTCGCTTACGCTTCCGACTCGTAATCAGTTTACTTTTTCAATTCCACCGGCAGTTGGTCGATCTTGGCGGCGAGGATGAAATCGTTCTCTGTCAGCCCCCCGACAGCATGGGTGGACAGTTCGATGGCGACGTTGCGATAGCCGGTCAGGTGCAGGTCGGGATGATGATCCTCCGCCTCGGCAACTTGACCGACGCGCGCGAAGAAGTCAAGAGCGGTCGCAAAGTCTTTGACGCGCCATTCGCGGCGGATACGTTTGCCGTCGTCCGTAAGCCGCCACTGCGGCACGGCCCGCAGGTTCTCGCGCACCTGTTCGGTGCTCAGGGGCGGCACGCCGCCTTCACAGGCCCGGCAATGGCGCTGAGTCAACTCGGTCGCAGTGATTGTCATGGCTGGCTTCCTCCTTTTGTGGGCATTCAGGGTACTTGAGTCATTTTAGCGAACCTCTCGTTGGCCGGGAGTCTCTAGTAAAACACAGTCGGGCCTGACGCATCTGTGGCAACCCTAACTACCCGATGGGAGGAACCATGATTTTCCTGTACACGGCTTTGCTGCTCCTCGTCGGCGTGGTCTATTTTCTGGTCCAGCGCCGGGTCGCCGCTCTGGAAAAGAAATACGCCAGCGTTGTCAAGGAAGCAGATACTCTGCTTCGCCAAAGCAGCTACCGCGAGGGCAACAGCAATCGTCAAGACCCTTACCAGAGCGCCAAACGGCAATATAAGCTGGCTCTGCTCGTCGACAAGCGCGACCGCCTGGAGGCCAGCTACCTCACTTGGCACCAGCGTGCCGAGCAGCTAAGCAAGCTCCGTCAACGCCTCCGCGCCTGGAAGGGACGTAAGCTGCCCTACACGTTCGGCGCTATCGATGTCGCTTGCGTGCTGAGTCTGATCGATTATCTCGGCGCCGGACAGCACGTCAACGTTCGTCATCTAATGGAAACGCTGATGGCGCTGTTCGGGCGTTAACCGCGGGTTGAATCCTGAGCGGGAGACGTCAGCTCCCCGAGAGAATGTTTCGAGGGGCTGGCGTCTCCCGTTCAGGAGTTTGAGAATCGTTTCAAAGCCGCAAGCGACATAATCGCTACGTCTGTCTTATGCCGCCCCTATTTCCGTTTTCTTACCTCCGCCACGCTGGCTTGTGCCCGGTCCAACAGCCGAAGGAAGAGAATGTCTATCTCAGCGCGCTGGAGATGCCCTCATGCGATGCAGAATGAATAGCAGACTGTTTTTCATTCTGCATTCCGCATGCTGCATTCTGCCTTGGCTTGCCTCGCCAGCATGGGCGCATCCCCTGCGGCGTTTCTTCGAATTGGACCGGGTCAACGCCCAGCTTCAAGGGCGCGTTCTCGATTTCACGCGCAATCATGGCCGCGATAATCGTATCTGGTCGCCGGCCTTGCAGCAGAAACGCGACTTGTACGTGTACCTGCCACCTGGCTTCGATCCCTGCAAGCAGTATCCGCTGGCGCTGTGGCTGCACGGCACCGCCCAGGATGAATTTTCTTTTCTGCACGATGTCATCCTCCGGTTGGATCAGGCCATGTCTTCAGGCCGGTTGCCGCCGCTCATCCTCGCCGCTCCCGACGGGAGCATCCGCGGCAAGGATTGTCTTCTCAACCCCAGTAGTTTTTTCCTCAACAGCGAGGCCGGCCGCTTTGAAGATTTCCTGATGATTGATGTGTGGAATTTTGTGGCGGGCAACTTCCCCATTCGTCCGGAGCGCGACGCCCACGCCATCCTCGGTGTCTCTCTGGGCGGAGCGGCGGCTTTCAACAAAGCCATCAAATATCCGACTTACTTTCGTCATGTTGTCGGTCTGTTTCCGCCGCTCAATTTGCGTTGGCAAGATTGCCACGGCCATTACCGTGCTCCCTTTGATCCTTGCTGCTGGGGTTGGCGAACCGACTTCGTGCATCGTCGTACCGTCCTCGCTCGTTTCTACGGCATCCCCATCCATCTGCGGAAGATCCTCAATCCGCTCTACAGCCGCCGCAATCCCGAGACACTGCCGGCCATTATCCGCAACAATCCTATCGAGATGCTTGATCTGTACGACGTGCAACCCGGCCAATTCGAGATGTTCGTGGCCTACAGCGGCAAAGACCAATTCAATATCGCCGCTCAAGTCGAGAGTTTTTTGTTTGTGGCTCGTCAGCGCGGCCTCGAGGTGAACGTCGCTTACGATCCCCAAGGCAGACACAATCGTCGCACCGCCGAGCGGCTGCTACCCGACATCATCGATTGGCTAGCCCCGCGCCTGGCGCCCTATGCGCCGTAGCCTACTCCGCTTTTCCTGTCTCTTCGCTGCATGGTACAATGATATCTGCCCTGGAGGAGACTGCCCAGGAAACTGCCGGAATTTTTAACGGAATAGCCTTTTGAGCTAGCGGACAAAGCCCCCTCTCTCCTCGTGAGGGAGGGCTGGGGTAGGAGGTGTCAAGGCAAGGGAGCCCAGGAGGGGTGTCCCCCCACCCCAACCCTCCCCCACAAGGGGGGAGGGGAAAGGCCGCTAGCCCTTTGGCCAAATCGTACTGACCGGACACCATATTGGCTTGTACCATGTTATCGATGACTACAAACAAGAATACTCGCCGGAGCAACTCCACGAGGAATACCCCACTAGAGAGGAGTATGCAGCGCTGAGGTACAGACTCGACTGGGACGAAATGCGTCGGAAGTCTGAGGCCATGAAACAAGCGAAGCTTGAGGAGTTGAAACAAGCGGAGAAGTAACGAGTTCGTGGCTCTCTCTTACATTCTCGATGAGTACCTGAGAAGGGAAGAAGAGCGCTCGGGCAGGCAATTCAGCGCCACAATGAATGATTGTCTTGCGATTGCTGCTTATATGACCGATGTGGCCGCATTGCGCGACTGCTATGCATTCATCCCCTAATTTGAGAAAATCCTATTCATGTCCCTCGCATCCATCTTCGGTCCTGACGGCGTCATTGCCCAGAAGCTACCGCATTACGAGCCGCGCAGCCAGCAATTGCACATGGCCGACGCGGTTGCCGAAGCGATCGCCCAGCGTCGCCATCTCATGGTGGAAGCTGGCACAGGTGTGGGCAAATCGTTTGCTTACCTCGTGCCGGCCATCCTCGCGGCGACGGCCAGCAAGGAGTGCCGCGTCGTCATCTCGACGCATACCATCAGTCTGCAAGAACAGTTGGTCCACAAAGACATTCCGTTTTTGCAGGGTGTGTTGCCGCAGCAGTTCAACGCCACATTAGTCAAGGGCCGCTCGAATTATCTCAGTCTGCGGCGGCTGCGTGGGGCGCAGCAGCGCCTGGCGGCGCTGCTGGTCGAGCCGGCGGCAGTCGAGCAGCTGCAACAGATTGGCCGTTGGTCGCGGACCACGCGCGACGGCAGCCGCAGCGATTTGTCTTTTCAGGTACTTCCGGCCGTGTGGGACCTCGTGGAGAGCGATAGCGGCAACTGCCTGGGCCGCGGCTGTCCCGATTACACCAGGTGTTTCTATTTCCAGGCGCGCAAGCGGATGTTCGGTGCTCAGCTGCTTATTGTCAATCACGCTCTCTTTTTCAGTGATTTGGCCCTGCGGCGTGAGGGCGCGAACCTGTTGCCTGATTACAAAGTAGTGGTCTTCGATGAGGCGCACACGCTCGAAGATGTGGCCGCCGATCATCTGGGTTTGCAGATCAGCCGCGGTGCTGTCGAGTATCTACTCAACAAGTTGTTTAATCCGCGTACGCGTCGCGGCCTGCTTGCTTTCATCCCGTCGGAGGATGCGGCAGCGCAGACCGAGATAGTTCGCCATGCCAGCGAACGCTTCTTTGCCCATATCCGAACCGCAGCCATCCAAGCCACAACCGTAAAGGAGCGGGAAAAGCCGCTCCCGGGGCGCGGCTCGGATGCCAATCGCAATTCGGATTCTGTCCGTATCCGTGAATCCAACCTCGTGCCGGACATTCTTTCCGAAGAGCTGGACAAGCTCGGTTCCTGTCTCGATGCCGTGGCCGAGAATCTTGACGAGGAACAGCAAATCGAATTCTTGGCTGTGGCCGATCGCGCGCGCGGCCTGGCCCTGGGCATCAAACACTGGCTGGCTCAGGCACTGGAAGGCCAAGTTTACTGGATCGACATTATCCGTGGGCGAACGGAACATATCGAATTGGCCAGCGCTCCCATCGACGTGGGGCCGGCCCTGCGCCAACACCTCTACGACAAAGTTCCGACCGTGATCATGACCAGCGCCACGCTTAGCGCCGGCGGCAAGTCCGGCTTTCGGTATTTTCAGGAGCGCCTGGGCCTGGACGATTGCTCAACACTGCAACTGGGCAGTCCGTTCAACTACCGCGAGCAGGTCGAGTTGCACCTGTTTCGCAATATGCCCGATCCCTCGGCGCAGCCGGCCAAGTACGAAGAGGCCGTGCTGGAAAAAATCCCGGAATATATCGACAAAACACGAGGCCGGGCTTTTGTACTATTTACCAGCTATCAAATGATGCAAAAAGCGACGACGCAGCTGCGGCCGTGGTGCGCCCGGCGGGGGTATCCGCTTTTCAGCCAGTGCGATGGTCTGCCACGCAACCAGATGGTCGAGCGCTTTCGCGCCGCTGGCAATGCCGTCTTGTTCGGTGTCGATAGCTTCTGGCAAGGTGTTGATGTTCGTGGCGAAGCGCTGTCGAACGTGATAATCACCAAGCTGCCGTTTGCCGTGCCGGATCGTCCGGTGTCGGCGGCGCGGCAGGAAGCAATCGAAGCAGCGGGCGGCCAGCCGTTCTTTGATTATCAGGTGCCGCAAGCGGTCATCAAATTGAAGCAAGGATTTGGCCGGCTGGTCCGTACCTGCACCGATACAGGACTGGTAGTGGTCCTGGATCCGCGTGTACTGACCAAAGGCTATGGAAAGAGTTTTCTGGCCGCGCTGCCGGAATGCCGGCGCTTTGTAGATGGGCTTCCAGCAACTTATATACCAACCTGTTGATGCTGTCCGATTTTTTCTCCCTCTCCCACAAGGAGGGAGGAGGAATCAGACAGAATCAGCGAGAACGTGTATTAGTACGAGCCGGAAGCATAAGCGACGATGTCTTTGCCGTCGCGGACGCTTCCGGCTCGTACAGGACGCCGGCTTTCGGCCGCGGTCGGCTTGCAGATGGCGGTTTCGACAAAACGCACCAGCGGCGGCTGGCGGCGCTCGAAGCAGATGACATGGCCCAGGCGGCACGCCCACAAGCCGGCCGGCGAGGTCAGCGCCAGTTCATAGGGAACACCTAACTCGATTTCCTCGATGCCCAGGCGCGGACAGCGCCCTCCCCTTAAATCCCTCTCAAATGGAGGGGGATCCAAGGGAGGTTCAGGCGGTACAAACTCGAAGTAAACGCCGTGATCGACCAACAGCCGAAACAAACCGTGACGCGGATCTTCGACGGCAATCGGTCCCTCCGCACGCCCGACCATTTCCAGCGACAGCACATCCTCCCCTGCTTCAGCACGCAGCTGCGACGCCGGCCCATCCGACGGACGCCGTGTGTACAGAAGGACCGATAGCTGTGGCCAAACATCGCGCACCCAGCGCTTGCCGCGCACCTGTTTGATCTGCTCCAACAGCAACAGCAAGCGCTCCGCCGGACCAATCAAGCCGGTCACTGGCAGATGAGCAAAACGTTCCGCCTCGATTTCGGTGCAGGGGACGGTATAGGGACGGATAAGAGCCGGCAGACGCTCGGATAGCAAGGCGTGTTCCGTGCGGTTAGATGGCCCCTCTTCGGTGAGAAAGAGCAGAGCGCCGGACAGGAGCCGTGTACGTGGTCGCAAGTGCGCGGCCAGGGCCAAAGCCGTGTGCAAAGCCGAGCGATGACACGAGGACAAGCCCCGAACCGCGACCGTGAGAGAGGGGTTAGAGAGCCGCTCCCTTACGGTCGCGGCTCGAAATTTGTCCTCATGTCCCAGCTGCCAATATTCGCGCCACAGCTCGGCACGGCTGTACAGCGGCACCAGACGGCGATAGTCGGCGATGCTGCGAATGCGGCGAAAATCGTGATCGCGGCCAAAGTGTGTTGCCTGGGCACGGTGTACAAGACCGAGCAAGATGCGCTTCTGGCAGCGAGCGGGCGCAAGCCGATCGAGCCGGGCCAAATGACGACGACTGGCGGCAGTCCATACTACCTCCGCCGTCCGCCGGACCAGCGAACTGTTTGTTATCCATCCCGGCACGCTGTTCCCGTTCACGTGCTCCCCAAATCCATTGCCCGCGATGCCGTTGCGACAATTGTGAAACGAATCGGATGATTCAAAGAGTAACGCGCGAAGGCGAGAACGGCAAGAGGGAGAAGAGTGTAGGCGAAAAACAGCGCGAGCGGGGTTGCGTAAGCGCCCCGAGTGCTATGGTACTCGGGGCGTTTACGCAACCCCGCTCGCTCGGGGCGTTTACGCAACCCCGCTCGCTCGGGGCGTTTACGCAACCCCGCTCGCTCGGGGCGCTTACCAGTCCGTCCCCATGGGATAGCCGTCGTTAGGAATGAGCGCGAGGTTCCAGCTGTACAGACTCATGCCCTGAGCGATCATCTTGACGCTGCCGTCGCCCAGTCCTGCCAGGATGGCGCCCGTGTGGCCAGTCGTGGCCTGGTCGATCATCGGCGTTGAGCCGGTGGTTTGACAAGTGTTCTGGTTGACGCCGATGTAAAAATAAGCGGCCGGCGGCGTATAACCGGTGAACCAGCCGATCGCTGGTAAACTGCCCGGATTGGTAGCGCCCGGCGATTCTTGGAAGAGGTACGCGGGCCACTCATTGGAGACAGGACTCCCAGCGCCACAGAGACCGATTTTTTCGGTCCAGATAATCGTGTTAGAAGTGCCATCCGTCTGGATCGTGGCCGGGAAGCGTGCGCCGCCTGCCGCACTGCCGGGTGCGGTACTAAAAGTAAAAGCAACTGTCGGAGCCGTCGTACCTAGAGCGCCCGCATTCGTCATCGACGCATTAGAGTTGCCGAACACCAGACCATTGGCGGCATAAGAGGTATTGAGCGGGTTCGCAGTCTGCGAAATGGATGGATCCGAAGGACAGACGTAGACCTTCAGACCAGTCTTGATGGTGCCTGCGTAGGCATAGGCAGCGGTAATCTGGCTACCGGTCTGCGTGATATATGCCATCATCAGGTTGTACATGTTTTGCTGTTCGATGAAAGGCAAAATGAAGATGAAAGGCGAGCCGAACAGCTGATTGCCGCCCGTCGGCGTGGAATAATTATTGCCCGGATAGTAACCTAATAGCGGCGGCATCTGACCCTGGTAGGTGTCGGCGGCGTTCTGGATGGCGAGGCCCATTTGCTTGAGGTTGTTCTGGCACTGGCTGCGGGCGGCTGCTTCGCGCACCTTCTGGATGGCGGGCAAGAGCAAGCCGATAAGGATGGCGATAATGGCAATCACCACCAACAGCTCGATGAGGGTGAAGCCATAGCGCTTTCTCCCTCGCAAACTTCGGGACACGACAGGTCGCATAGTACTTTTCTCCAAAAAGAAGCGCAAAAAGAAGATTCGTCGCCAACGGCGTGTTCGCTTCAGGGGTAGCATCTGCACACCGGGCTTGCTAGGGCGAGTCAGCCCGGAGAGCCGAACACGTTAGGCGGCGGGAGGGTTTTCCTTCCAAGCGAAGGAGGGCATCCTCATGGCAAATCACCCTCTCCACCGGGCGATCGTTCTTGTATCGGTTCCCAGGAGTATCGCATTTCGCGTGCCGCAAAATGACGCACAGGATTCTTTTTCGAGTAAAGATGTGAAAATGCAGCGATAAGTCCTTTGACCATTGATTGTTACGATCAAAATAAGACTATATTAACAATATTTAATATATGAAAATCTCGTTAGAGTTGAAGCGAAGAATTGCAGCAAAATTGCCCACGCTGAGGGATTTTGACGCATGAGCTTTTGTTCATGTTGTCCACTTCGTTTCGTTTCCTTAAGGGAAGCGAAAACTATTTCGCCGCGCCTGCAAAGAGCTACCGGACAAAACCTCCTCCCCCCCCAAGGGGGAGGAGGGCTGGGGTGGGGGGCAAGGCAAGGGAGCCAAGGAGGGGTGTCCTCCCATCCCAACCCTCCCCCACAAGGGGGGAGGGAAAAGACCCCCAACCTTCCCTCCTTGTGGGGGAGGGCTGGGGTGGGGGAACTGCTCGTCGGTATTTACACAAGTCCCTTGAGCGGTTTGCCGTCGGCAATCTCCAGCGGCCGGCCGAGATTATCGCGGATCTTGGTGGTCGGATCGATGCCGAGGCCTTTGAAAACGGTGGCAAACACATCGCCGACGGTGGCGCGGTCACCCTGAATGTCCAGGCCATCTTTGCTGGTGGCGCCGAAGATCTGGCCACCCTGGATAGCGCCGCCGCCTAGCACAATCGACCAGCATCGCGCCCAGTGATCACGGCCAGCGTTCTGATTAATGCGCGGCGTGCGGCCAAACTCGCCCATCCACAGTACCACCGTGTTCTTCCACAGGCCGCGCTCCACCAGATCGTTGACCAGGGCCCCCATGCCCTTGTCCAATTTCGGGCCGAGATCGCTGCGCAACCTGTTGAAGTTGCCAGCGTGTGTATCCCAGCCGCCCAGATCGACCTCGACGGCGGTGACGCCTTGCTCGATCAGTTTACGGGCCAGCAAGCAACCCATGCCGAAGGGGTTGCGCTGTCCGCCGTAGGCTTCGATGACCTTGGCCTGTTCATTCTTGACTTCGAAGACAGTGCGCAAAGGCGAAATAGTCAGGTCGAAGGCTTTCTTATAGATGGCTTCGTGCGATTGAGCGGGGCTGCCGACTGCTTCGCGTTCGGCCGCAGCCTTCAGGTGCGGGAAGGCACTTTGGGTGAAGTTGTCTTCCACGGTGTAGAACAGACGTTGGCGGCGGCGTAGGCGTTCCCTCGTTTCGTCGTCGTTGCCGAGCCCGGGCGGCTTGATGTTTTGCGGCGGTTGGCCGGGATTCTGCACGGTGAAAGGAGCGTACATCATACCGAGAAAGCCCGGCCCGATGCGTTGGGCGGTGCCGCCGATGCCGATGAAGCCAGGCAACGGCAAATCCTTGGCGGTCAGCAAAGACGAAGCTGTAGCCCCCAGGGCCGGATATTGTACCACCGGAGTGGGTTGACGGCCGGTATTCATCAACACGGTGCCGCGCTCATGGCTGCCCTCGTTGGTCACCAGCGAGCGGACGATCGACAGGTGCTTGAATTGGCCGGCGATGGTTGGCAAGATCTCGCTGATCTCGATGCCGGAAACAGGGGTCTTGATCGGCTTGAATTCACCACCGGTCTGTTGGCCTGGCTTGAGGTCCCACAAGTCAATGGTGGCGGGGCCGCCGCCCATCCACAAGATGATGATGCTTTTGTTTTCTTTTTTGAGCTTGGGCGCCGCCGCACGCAGCCCCTGCCAGAACTGCATCCCTGGTATGGCCAAGGCCGAAGCCGTTGCCACGTGCTTGAGGAAGTGTCGACGATCCATACCTGCGGACATGGAGACCCCCCTAATTTCGTGATACCGTGCCTTAACTCGCAGCCCGCGCGTAAGCTGCAACCGATGGTCCTCAACAACTGTACCCATTAGACGCGGCTGGCGACGCCAAAGTTCCCAAAACGTCCGTAGATGCATCGGCTTCCTCACGGCGTGAAAAAAACGCCGCTGTGGCAAGAGGGACTTGATTTTGGGTGGGTAAACCTCCTATGGTATGAATGTACTCTCTGCGCCGGAGTGGCGGAATTGGCAGACGCGCCAGGTTGAGGGCCTGGTGAGGGTTAACCTCGTGCAGGTTCAAGTCCTGTCTCCGGCACTTCAATCAGGGCAAGGAGTTACGGCGGAACCGGACTCCTTGCCCTGGTGTGCAGAAAACAAGTCTTCTGCAATTCTTCTGCACCCGTTAGAATGGCGTTGCACTGGCATTGCGTCAGGAGACGCCGATGGCTTCCCTCCAGAAAAAAGGCGAATCGTACTATTGCCAGTTCATGTACCACGGCCGGCGGCACACCTTCACGGTGGGTGCCGTGAGCGAGGAAGAGGCCGGGAACAAGGCCCGGCAGGTCGATTACCTGCTCATGCGGCTGAAGCAGCGGCTGATCGTGCTGCCAGAGAGCACGGACATCGTGACCTTCATCGAGCACGACGGCAAGCCGCCGGACATCGGGCCGACGCTGGCCGACGCGCCCCGCAAGGCCGTCACGCTCGGCCACCTGAAAGAACGCTACCTGACCACGCACGGCAACGGCACCATCGAGGCCAACAGCCTCGACACCTGCAAGCTGCACCTGGGCCACTTTGTCCGCGTCCTTGGCGAAGGTTTCCCCCTCGGCGAACTGTCGCTCGCCAGGTTGCAGGAGTACGTCAACGAGCGGGCCAAGGCCAAGATCAGCCCGGTGACTATCCGCAAGGAGATCGCCACCCTGCGGGCGGCGTGGAATTGGGGCGAGCCGATGGAGTTGACCGCCGGGCGGTTCCCCTCCAAGGGTCTTCGCTACCCGAAGGCCGACGAGAAGCCGCCGTTCATGACGATGGCCGAGATCGAGCGGCAGATCGCCTCCGGCGGCGACCCTGCGGTGCTGTGGGAAGCGGTGTACCTGCTACTGCCTGAGATCGACGAGCTGCTCAAGACCGTTAAGGAACGGGCCGCCCACCCCTTCATCTACCCGCTCTTCTGCTTCGCCGCTCACACCGGGGCAAGGCGGTCGGAAATCCTGCGGGCTAGGGTGTCGGACCTCGACTTCGCCGGCGAAACCATCATCATCCACGAGAAGAAACGCTCCCGAGGACAGCGAACGACCCGGCGGGTGCCCATGACTTCGCTGCTGAAAGAGGCACTGCAAGAGTGGCTGGCGGTTCATCCCGGCGGGCCGTGGCTGTTCTGCCACGCGGGCACGGTCCAGCGAAGCCGCAAGCGGAGCGCGACGACCGGATACAAGGGCGAAAAAACGCGCTCCAGCAGCCTGAAGGGAAGGATGGCCGGTGTTCGCAAGCGAACCGAGACGGCATCAGGCCAGCCGCTCACCCGCAACGAGTACCACGATCACTTCAAGCGAACGCTGGCCGGGACGAAGTGGGAGATGATGAGAGGCGGCCATGTTTTCCGCCACAGCTTCTGCTCGAACCTCGCCATGAAGGGAGTCGATCAGCGGATCATCGACGAGTTCGTGGGACATCAGACGGAACAACAGCAGAAGCGGTATCGGCATCTGGCCCCGAACACGAAGACACAAGCGTTGAAGGGGGTGTTCGGCTAGACCCGGCTGCACTGCCGGGGGCAAAGCTTCATCTGAGCATGTGCCGGCAAAGGAATCTGTCAGCCGGCTCTGTGAATAGGAAGCAACGTCCCCGCTGGAGCCAATGCCCGTGGTTCCAGCGGGGATTCTGGACCCGCCTAATCCTTGGGCGGGTCGCCGCTGGATGGCTGCGGCGGGTTGTCGCCGCCAGACGCGATGACAGCGGCCGAAGCCGCCAGTCCCAGGGCGATCCCCACTGGACCCAGCAGGACCGCACCCGCGATGGCCGGCCCCCACATCATGGCCTTGCCAGTAAGCTCGTCGCGAAACTCTTCACCGAAGCTCTTTGCAGCCATTGCCAACTCCTTCTTGTTGTGACCGGCTTGAGGCTACGCCGGTCGGTTGCCACGTTGACGGTTTGGTAGGCTAAGCAGCCAGCGAGTTACCGTCCGAGGGCGGCACTTTTCCAACTGTTCGCCTCCGAACCGGACTTGATACTTTCGCATCATCCGGCTCTCCGGTGAACCTTTCAGAGTCGCGGGCCATCGTATTTGCCTGCGTGGATTGCCCCGTGGCACTCCTTGCAGACGGCCAGCGTCTTCCTCCTTCTCGCTGACATGATCTTCTGCCACTCGGCTTTCGGTCGTCGTCCTGCTCGGTCGATGTCGGCCAGTTGGCGGATGTGGTGCATCTGCACCGGCCCTTCGGCCCCGCACAACTCGCATTTCCCGGCCAGTAGGCGTTGGACGACCTCGGAGCGTCGTGTGGCTGGAAGAGACCATGCCTTCTCGAAGTTGAATTCTGCTGACGCCATCCCGTCTGGAACCCTCTTGAACGGGAAACCACCGAAGACGGCCACGAGCGGTTCCCCGTCGGGGCGTTCGATCACAGCTCGCAGGACTTTTCGCGTGCCCTCCCCGGTTTCGTCTGGGAGGGTCGTTTGATACCGCTTGTAGATGGTGGAAACGCGGACCCTGAATTTGCTCGCAAGCGTTTTCGTCAGGGAAGTTTGCAGAATCCACTTGATGCCGTCCATCCGTTTGCTGACGTTGATCGCCATGCAGTAGTAGTTGTAAAGCCCCCGCAGGACCGACTGGTATCGCTGGATGATCGTGTGGTCCGTGTCAGCCAGTAGTTCCGCCCTGTGGATGGACTTATCGCCCTTGCTGAAGCGGTCGCGATACGTCTGGACCACCTGTCTGGGCATCAGCAGAGCAATGCTCCCGTTAGTGGCCCGTTTCCCGTTTTCGGAAATGAGATGTCCACATCTCGATACCGTGATTTCGTAGCCGAGGAATTTGGCTTTCTCATCCGCTGCGTGGGTGATGAGCGTCTTCTCCTTCGACAAGGCGAGTTTGAGTCGCTGCTCAAGGAACTCGCCGAGTTTCTGGCGAATTTCTTCGGCCTCTTTCTTTGGTCCTACGAAACCCAAGAGGAAATCATCGGCGTACCTGATGTAGCGCAGTCGGCGGTAGTCCGGGTCTATCGGGTCCACTGCCATCAGCTTGCGGCGTTCTTGCCTTAGGCGTTTGACTTCGTCGAAGTCTTCCCGCTTTCGTGCCGCCGTAAGGTGTTGACTGAGTATCCGGTATTCCCGGTTTGCCTTGCGACGTTCGCCTCTCGTGTACGCCGGGATTAGCGTGTCCTCGGCAAACCTGTCCAACTCGTTCAGGTAGATGTTGGCGAGGAGCGGGCTGATCTCACCGACGTTGGCCAATATGGTCCTCGACGGGTTGGAACACGAGCTGGCGAGCCGTATCCGGCAACGGAAGACGACCAACGGCAAAGTGGTCTACAACCCGAAGATCAACCTCATCCGCTATGCGGACGATTTCGTCGTCACCGGCGACTCCCCGGAGACGCTGGCAAAGGCCAAAGAGGTCGTGGTCGAGTTCCTGGCGGAACGCGGTCTCGAACTCTCCCCAGAAAAGACGCGAATCGTGCCTCTGTCCGAGGGTTTCAACTTCCTGGGGCAGAACGTGAGGTTGTATGGCGACAAGGTCTTGATCAAACCCTCCAAGGAGGCGCTGGCCAAGATTTACGACAAAATTCGCGGCATCGTCCGGCGAAACAAGTCGGTCGAGCAGCGTGACCTGATCCGGATGCTGAATCCGGTCTTGCGGGGGTGGGTCAACTATCACCGCCACGCCGTCTCGTCGGTCGCCTTTCGCAAACTCGACTTTTTGGTCTGGAAGTTACTATGGCAGTGGGCCAAGCGCAGGCATCGCGGCAAGAGCCGGACGTGGATCGGGCGACGCTACTGGCGCACGCAGGGTACGCGGACGTGGACCTTCGCAACCACCGTCCTCATCGACGGCAAGCCGAGAACTCTCTCGCTGGCGTACGCGACGGACACCCCAATCCGTCGTCATGTCAAAGTACGCGCGGAGGTCAACCCCTACGCACCGCAATGGGAGGAGTACCTGATGGAGCGACACATCGAGTAAGGAGCCAACTCCCTGCACGGGCGGAAGCGACTCTTGCGCCTGTGGCTAACGCAGGACGGGCGTTGCTCGGAATGCGGCGAACCCATCACGCGCGAGACCGGCTGGGCGGTTCATCACGCTCATCGTCGGGCGGATGGGGGGCTCGGAGCGGTACAGCAATCTTCGGCTGCTGCACCCGAACTGCCATCGGAAACATCATGCCAATGAAGGCGGTCCGTTCCCGGGTCCGCGCAAGCGGGCCGATGCAAAGGCTTGAGCTGGATGCGGGGAAACTCGCACGTCCAGTTCTTAGGGGGCGGGACGGCAGCAATGCCGCCCCGCTACCCGATCAAGCGCTGGAAACCAAGGCCCGGTTCATCGGCCAAGTCATCACCGGCGATAACGCCACCCGTCGAGCCGAGGACATCGGCAGCCAAGAGCTGTCTTACGCCGAGGTCAAGGCAATTGCCTCCGGCAATCCGGCCGTGCTGACGTTGGCCGAGGCTGACGCCGAACTGCAACGCCTCAATCTCCTGAAAAAGAACCATGTGGACGAGCAATACGTCGCCCGCCGCAGTGTGAAGAACCTGCCTAGCACTATCGAGAGCCTCAGCGAACGGCTATCGAAACTGACGGCCGACGAAGCAACCGCCACAGCCCATGCCAGCGATCCCATTACCATTGGCAAGCGCGCCTGGCCGCGCCAGGATGCGTCTGGCGTGCTGGCCGATCAGCTCGATCACTTGCCTCGCCATGTCCTTGAGATCACCCGCGTACCCATCGGCAGCTACCGGGGTCTGCGCTTCGGCCTTATTCTGCATCCGCACTTCCCGCCGGACGTGTATCTGGAAGGCGCGCTCACGCGCCAGTCCACGCTGCCACGCGATCATCAGGGGCCGCGTGCCGTGCTGAATGCTCTCGAACGTCTTGCCAACGGTTACGGTTCCGAGTGTGTCCGCGTCCGGCAGGACCTGGCCATCGCCGAATCCCAGCTACGCGACTACCGCGAACGCTTGGGAAAGCCCTTCCCTCTCGACAAGTATCTCTCCGAACTGACCGATCTGCGCGACCAACTGAAAGCTGGTCTTTCCGCAGCGGCCCATGATGCGAGCAGCGGCAAAGGATCAAGAGTTATCGAACTGGCCGACAGGATCAAATCGCTTAAGGCTGCCAATACCATCGAGGCCACGCCGCAGCGTGTGCAGAGGAAGCAAGCAGCCGCCGAGGAACCCATCACCGCCCGCATCCGCCGCCGACAGGAAGCAAACCCCTTGTCCGATCAAGCGATTGGCCACGATGCCAAACGAAGGGGGGGAGAGACATTGCCGACAACAACAGGAGAGAATTTGGCCACGAAACCGCCGCTGTCTTTCCGAGAACGCATCGCCCGCGAGCGACAGAGCACGGATGGAGGACCAAGCCTTCCGTAAATCCGCAAATTTGTAAATACGGGTTGGAAGCTGGCTGCATCTGACCTCTCACGCTAACCAAAGAAAATATGCTCACTGATCAGTAGCGTGCCTTTGATTCTCACGCGGAGGCCGCTTCCCTTGGGGACCTTTTTCGACTTCATCAACTGTCGCGACCTAATCGGCGACATAACGAAAAAGCAATACATTAAGAAAAAGTAATGTGCAGAAGTCTTGACTTCTCCTCGAATGCATCTAAGATTCGACGATACGGTACCGTCCAAGAAAATCATTGTCTAGCCGCGATGCGCAACGGAGCGCGAGTTAGCTCGCGTTCTTCTGCGCATCGCGGCTATTTTTTTAGGATTGCTTTTGGGATGCCTCGTTAGCGAAGCTTAGAAGGATCGCACCCATGTTCGCTACCTCCCCGAAAACAAGTCCGAACACTTCAGCACCGAAAAGGAAGTATAGTGCGCCGCGTCTCAGCATTACTTTAACCTGCTTCCTTACTGTGCTTCGGTCAATAGGTCCGAGTTACGATGCGTTTCGCCTTGTGGTGGCTGCGGTGCTGCTTCTGGCCGCTGGGTTAAAGGGTTACCAGCTGTCTACTGAGCCAGTTCTGGGAACCGGCCTTCTTGATTCGCGCTGGTTTCTGATCGGCGTGGTTGAGTTCGAGTTGTTTTTCGGTTTCTGGCTTCTAGCCAACCTTCTGCCTTCCGTGAGCTGGGCGGCAGCCTTGGCTTGCTTTGGCATCTTCGCGGGCACGTCGCTCTACAAAGCTATGTCCGGCGACGCTAGTTGTGGCTGTTTTGGCCGCCTACCGGTAAACCCTTGGTATGCTGCCGGCCTTGACCTGGCCATCGTTCTCTGCTTGCTTTACTGGCCACCCCCTCAAATGTGCTCGCCCGCGAGCACAAGCCCTGCCTTTCGATGGATCGAATTGCCATCCCGTCCTTCTCGCTACTTCGGCGGCGTGGCCGCTGTATGGCTACTTGTGGGCATTCCTGCCGCTTTTGCAATGAGCAGTTACACGAACACGACGCTTTCCGATACGGGCAAAATCGTGGGTACGGGCGACATCGTGGTCCTGGAACCGGCGACCTGGCTGGGCAAGAGATTTCCGCTGCTGGACTATATCGACATTGGCGCTGACTTGAAGGAAGGCCGGTGGCTCATCGTGCTATATCATCACGACTGTCCCAAGTGCCGACAGGCGATAGGAAAACTGGCAAAGTTTGCGTCGCGTTCTGCCGTCAACTCAGCTGAGCCACGCTTGGCCCTGATCGAAATGCCGCCGTATGACGAAGCCGGAGTCCCTCCGTTGCCGCCCGACGTGCCCTTCGTGCATGGTCTATTGCGGAAAGATAAACAGTGGTTTGCGCACGCGCCCTTGATAGAGGAGATTTCTGGTTCAGTAGTCGTGCAGACCACTACTGACGCGCTGTACCAATGAAACGGAACCGAAATTGAGGATCAGAGAGGTTGTTCCCCTTAACCTACTTCTTCAGGAGGTGTTCCCATGAGGCGTTACTTCGCTATTGCTTCTTTGCTGTTCTTGACGACGGTTTTCGCCGTCATATACACTCGGCGGGCACATTCTTCGGAAGGCGCGCTCAGTGACCGCGAACTCGCGCAAGTGCGCGGAGGTGCTGAGAACTCCACAGGCTGTAAGCTTACACTGGATAACACCACTTGCTACCCTCCACCAGGCCAAGGACAACAATGGACATGCCCTGATCAGGGCTGTCAGTCTGTGTTAAACACGCAGAACTTCACAGGTTGCAGCGCGAACGGCTTAATGTACTGGAATCAGGATTTCAATACAGTCCAGGTCGGCGCGGGGTCAGGCAATAAGAATATTGCCACTTCCAGACAAGTCACTTGCACGACGAACAAATCATGCAAGCCTGGTACACCTGTGCCGGATCAGAAGTGTGTGGGTGGAAACTGTCAAGGAACCTACCTGGACTTTAAATGCCGAATGTGCTCGACCTCAACAGGGAATAATAATTTCCAGGATAATTGGAGTTGCACCGACCCCTAATGCAAACAATACAACTCCCTATGACATGACAGTGCTATAGGCGGGCGGATCAAACTCCTTGGCCCGGTGTGAGACGACTCAAGCGACTAGGACAAGTTCATGCCCGCCTGTAGTTACCGCCTCGATGAGGACTGAGGATTAGCCTTCTGATTGTTGCCATTAATCGTTGTCTCTTGACACGAAATCTCCTTGATTGAGAACAAGCTGCGACCCAACCCATCACATGCGAGGTGTATGATGTACACCAGACCACAGAAAACCCCTGTTTTCATTAACTTCATGTTTGTGGCTGCATCGCTGTTGTCTTTGTTTACTTACAATACCTCCCTCGCGGAGCCCTTATCGAAAGAGAGCATATCCTTGCTTGAGAGGATGGGACGGGAATACCTAGCGAACCGTGATCGGATTCGCACTTGGCAAGGCAAGATCGAGTTTAGCCGGAAGTTGGGAAAAGTAGGCGCTGAGCCACTTGAGGAGGTTGAAAAGGCAAAGATACGCTTCATCTACGATGGCGAAAAGCATCATTGGCTCACAGTACGTGAACAAACATGGGTGACCGAACAAGACAAAGAGCTGCTTCTCCAATCCTCGATGTTAACAGACGACGCCTATTACGTCTATGATAGTTACTCTCCCGAGCGCTTTCCGCGCAAATTCCTGCCAATTCTCAGAATCCTTACCAGTGCCGAAGGCGGAGAACTCAGCAAAAGTAAGTGGCCAGGAGATTTCAGACCACTAGACATGAGTACGGCAGGCGGTGATGTCTCGGGCCTTATGTTAGGTTACGCTAAACTGCTCAAGGAGGGGAAGGATTTGGGAAAATGTAGAACCTTATCTCGAACGAACAATCTTGTCAAAGTTCGGATCGAATTGACAGACTTGGTTAGTGAATACGTCTTCGATTTAGATAATGCAAGCAGCCTCGTAGAATTCAACAGTTCCGGCCCGGATCCTAGCCTCGTTTGGAAATGCAAGATGCAGAAAATCGCGAGTGTGTTTATTCCTGAGACATTGACGTTCGACGAAGTGAGGGGAACGGAACGGGTAGTTCAAGAGATGAAGTGGTTCGATCAGGTTGTAAACGAGCCCGTATCGAAGGACGAGTTCACAATAGCCAAGCTAGGCGTTCATAAGGGCGACCGGGTACACGACTACCGGACGGGTGCGGAATATGAGCTAACGGATACAAAACTCCCTCCACGATCAACGCCGAGTATTGCTCGAGAACTCAGGCAAACGGCCCAGCGTCCCTCCCATCTCCCTCATTATCTCTTCCTAGTTGGTCTGTTCCTCCTTGCCGCTGTCGTTTCGCTTATCATTTACCGACGTCGCCGAAGCGCCCAAGGGAGAGGATAGCAACATGCGTTACCGCAAGATTAGTATAGCTCTGGCGATCCTGGCCATTGCAGGAGGAGCCGTGGGAGGGTTCCTCCTCAAACACGACGCTCCTTCGGGCCGCAGCAGTTGTGAAGGTTTTCAGTGTGGACACTGGTGTGTCTATCGTTGCGCGCAGCTTCTGGGTGTGCCGGCTGGAATGGAGGAGGTCGTCAGGCGGCTGCCGCCGAACGAGCGCGGCCACAGTATGCTTGAGTTGTCGAAAGCGTTGCACGATCTTGGTCTGGGGACCGAGGGGCGGCGAAGCAATTGGGACACCCTCATGAAGATGTCCTTTCCCTGCATCGCCCATCTGAAGAATCCCGATCATTACATCGTCGTGTGCTCCGTGGAACCAGAGAAAGAATTCGTCCATCTTTTTGACGGATCCGGCCATCGTACCCGGCAATCGCGGGCAAAGTTTGAGCAGCGCTGGACCGGCGTACTGCTCGCGGTGAGCAAGCCTCAGCAATCATACGCAGCCCCAGCGCCCACAAGAGATAAAGCGCCTGGTTCGCCTGCGATTCAATTCGATACGCTTCTCGTTGATCTCGGCGATGTGTCGGTGGTAGGCAAGCCCGTCGAATTCGTGTTTCCAATTCGGAATACAGGGATGGAGGACCTGGTCATCAGCGAGGTGGCTGCCAGCTGCACTTGCCTGAAAGTCACCAAACCGGAGCGGCCCATACCACCGGGAAACACGGGAACAGTGAAGCTGCTCTACCATGTGGAAGCCCGAAAAGGGCCTTTCGCCCATACGGCATTAGTCAACTCAAACGATCCGCAAATTCCACACGTTCTCCTGACGGCTACTGGCTTCGCGGGAGTTGACGTGCAGGTTCACCCGCTGGCGCTCTATCTGAATAACCTGGTTACAGGCCATGAAATCACTGTTCGCTGCTTCGTCAATTACAGTGGGGAATGGCAGAATCTCGATGTTCACGTCGAGGGCGCATCGCTTCAAGGCGCCGAGTTGGTGCGGCATTCGTGTGTACCGATGGATGAGGAACGTTGCCGCGAGCTGATTCTCGGAGCCTATCGGGACCTCAAAGTATCGAGAGAGACCAAGATGCTGGAATTCGTCTTCCGGGCTACCGGAAAAGCGTCCGATGAGATCAAGGGTGCAATCCAGCTGCGGACGAATGTGAAGGGTTATGAGGACTTCACCCTGAACGTGCGTGGAAAGATCCTTCGGCCGGTTGAAGCTTCTCCCAACATGCTCGTCATTAGCGAGGTGGGGCCGGAGGCATCCTATTCTCAAAAGATCACTTTAGTGGAGCGTGTGGCAGAGTCCTTTCAGATCATGGGAATCGATGTCCCTTCGCCTTTGATCCGGTGTGAATACCCCCGATCAGCACTTACTGACAGCGCGGATGTCTCGTTCCAAGCTCCCGGCCGCGCTTGGTTGGCAGTGCCAGGTAAGGAACTCAAGATCCACTTGCGCTTGCTGTCTTCAGGAGAAGAGTTCACGGTTCCCCTGGCCGTCCATGTCTTTCCTAAAGCAGTCGTTACCAAGCGATAAATGCTCCTTGATGGAGAAACTTGGAAAGGGTGACGTCATGCAACGCATATGGCTCCTTGTCTCGGCGTTGTTGGGGCTTCATGCGTGTCTTTTGGGATGGAGTGCCTGGCGGCACTCGCCAACGCATCTGGAGATCTTCCATCTGGCCGCAGGCGTCAGCCACGTCAGTCTCGGTCGATTTGATCTCTACCGCGTCAACCCACCCTTGGTACGAGCCGTAGCCGCGCTCCCGGTTATGGCAGCTGGCGTAAACGAATCGTGGGTATCGTATGATACAGGCCCCAGAGCCGAAGTCGCCGTCGGAATTGACATGATGAAGGCGAACGACAGCCGGACGATCTGGCTGACGACCTTGGCCCGCTGGGCCTGCATTCCGTTCTCTCTGCTGGGAGGATGGATCTGTTTTCTTTGGGCCCGCCAGTTGTATGGGGACATCGCGGGGGTCGTGTCTTGTGCGCTCTGGTGCTTCTGCCCGTATGTGCTTGGGCACGGTTCAACGATTATTCCGGATGCTCATGCGGCCGCCTTGGGAGTTACGGCGGCTTACACCTTCTGGCTGTGGCTAAGACATCCTACCTTGGCCCAATCTTTGCTAGTTGGCGTGCTTCTGGGCTTCGCCGAGTTGGTGAAGTTCACATTGCTGATCTTCTACCCGGTTTGGCCGATCCTTTGGGCAGTTTGGCGATTCACAAGACAAGAGGACCGAAGATGGCCAGTGGTCTTGCGTGAGGGCGGGTCTCTGCTGCTGCTGATGGCAGTAAGTCTTATGGTCGTGAATCTAGGGTACAACTTTGAAGGATCGTTCCGGCCCCTTGGCGACTACCGTTTTCGGACACGAATGTTGACGGGGAGGAGTTCCCATAAGGAGATTCCTGATGATGGAGCGAATCGCTTTTCCTCTACCTGGCTGAGTTCATGGCCTGTGCCGCTTCCAATGAATTACGTCCAAGGCATAGATGACCAAAGCCTTGATCTTGAGCGAGGAATTTGGTCTTACCTTCGGGGCACCTGGAGAATTGGCGGCTGGTGGTATTTCCATCTTTACGCGTTGTCGGTGAAGCTGCCTTTGGGGGTATGGGCTTTGTTCTTCATGGCAGCGGCAGCCAGTCTTCTGGGATTCCATGCATCGGGAAGAGACGAATTCTTCCTCTTGGGAACAATGAGTGCGTTTCTCCTGGCCTTGTGTTCTCAGACAGGAATTGGGGTTCATTCCCGGTATTCAATCCCACTTCTCCCATTTGTGTTCATCTGGATAAGCAAGGTCGTGCTGTGGTGCAAAGCCAAAGGCCGGCTCATGAAGGGCGTTGTATTCTTGATGCTCGCCTGGGCCATCGGAGATAGTATCTACCAATATCCTCATAGTCTTTCTTATTTCAATGAGTTGGCTGGTGGACCCGAAGGTGGGTACGAACACTTGTCGGATAGCGACAGTTCCTGGGGACAAGACTTGCTTTATTTGAGAGAGTGGCTCGATAACCATCCGGAAGCTTCTCCGATCCATCTCGCTCATTGCGGCCCGTTCGATCCGCGGCTAGCGGGCATCGATTTCGTACTCGCTCCAGTAGGTCCCAGAAATACGGCCCATCCTGGTAATCCTCCTCCTAGCCAACTAGGCCCAATCCCTGGCTGGTTTGCAATCGACGTATGCTTTTTATTGGGCGGCGATCCTCTGTCTGCCAGTGACGGAAAGGGCAGTTGGTACGAGCCATCGGGACAGCCGGGATACGATCTTTCCTATTTTCGTCGATTCAAACGAGTAGCCAGGGCCGGATACTCCATCTATATTTATCACATTACCCCAGAGGAAGCGAATACAGTACGAGCAGAATTAGGATTGCCTCCACTCTCGATGGGAAGCCTCAGTGGTAAATCATGCTCTGCGGTGAGGCCAACCAGGCTGACAAATTGCCCAGATAACCCATGAATGCCTAGAGACTGTTTCAAAACCGCTGTAAGGCTAGGTGAATGAAGCTCAAGTAGACCAGGCCTGTGTACAGGAACGAGTAATAAGACCAGCGAACAGCAAG
>Ga0209061_1002058_pt1 | contig 28022 bp, 32 predicted proteins | sample Coa_R1_10_FD_187157 | JGI IMG/M metagenome (GOLD analysis project Ga0209061, IMG submission 187157) | Surface soil microbial communities from Centralia Pennsylvania, which are recovering from an underground coalmine fire - Coalmine... | ecosystem: Environmental > Terrestrial > Soil >... | reverse complement strand
ACCAGCCGGCTCAACCGTTCGATCTCGGCAACGATGTCCTGCACTACGTCCTGGTATTCCGCGAGCGGGCGTTCGGGATGGCGCGTCAGCAGCTCGGCATTCGTGAGCATGACGGTCAGCGGTGTGCGCAGCTCATGCGAGGCATCAGCGACGAAGTTCCGCTGCCGCTCCAATGCCCTAGCGATCGGGCGTAGCGTGCGGCCCGCCAGCCAGTATCCGGCAGCACTCGACAGCGCCAGCCCGATGAGCCCTGCCCCAACCGCGCTCAGCACGATCTGACCCACGGCAGCATTGACGAAGTACCGCGATCGCGCGACTTGGACGATCGCCGCCACGCTGCCGTTGCGCTGCACGGGCAGGTTGTAGACGCGCACGGTACTGCCTTGCACTTTGATGGTCGCGTAGCGCGGGGTGTCGGTCCGCAGTACTTGCTGTGCCGAGGCAAGGTCGGGCAGCCCCGGCAACGCCGAGTTGGGTGGCGGATAGATGACACCGTCGCTGACAAGCAGGAGATATTCCAGCAAGCCACGTTCCTCCAGATGGGGCGGACCGTGATCGTCGTGATCGCGCGGCGGAGCGGGTGGTGGTCCGGAGGGCACCGAGGGTAGTTGCGCCGGCAGTCCGGCGGCGATCGTGGAAGCACGCAACCGCAGCTCGCGATCGTCGGTCTGGCGTGCCTCGCGCACGGCAAACCACGCAATCGTGCCCGCGATGAGCACAACCGTCACGCCGAGCAAGGCGGCGTAGAGCAGCGTCAACTGGAGGCGCGCCCGCGTGAACACTGCTCAATCTCGCAACACGTAGCCGACGCCACGCTTCGTATGCAGCAACTTCCGCGGGAAGCCCTCGTCGATCTTGCTGCGCAGATAGTGGACGTAGATATCGACGACGTTCGACACGACCTCGGTATCGTACCGCCAGACGGCGTTCAGGATCTGCGTTCGTGTCAGCACCTGGCCGGGATGGCGCATGAAGTATTCGAGCAGGGCGAACTCGCGCGCGGTGAGTTCGATCGGCTTGCCGTCCCGCGTCACCTCGTGCCGCACGAGGTCCATGACCAGACCATCGATCTCCAGACGGCTCTCGTTGAGCGCATCGGTGCGCCGTCGCCCCAGCGCGCGCAGCCGCGCCAGCAGCTCCACCGTGGCGAACGGCTTGACGAGGTAATCGTCCGCGCCCGCGTCCAGGCCCTGCACGCGATCGTCGACCGTATCGCGCGCCGTCAGCATAAGAATCGGCGTCGCGATGCGATCGCGGCGCAGGTTGCGGCACACCGTCAGACCATCGCGTCCGGGCAGCATGCGGTCCAGCACAATGAAATCGTAATCGCCCGCGCGCGCCAGCTCTTCGCCTTCGATGCCATCGAACGCCTCATCGACGCTGTAGCGCTCCTCTTCGAGCACGCGGCGTAGTGCTCGCACCAGCCGCCGGTCATCTTCGATCACAAGCACCCGCATAGAACCATCTCCTACCTCGAGCGTGTGCTGGTTTCATTGAATTTCCATGAGAGCAGGATGTGACGTTTCATACCTATCTGCCGGTCATCTTCGATCACAAGCACCCGCATAGAACCATCTCCTACCTCGAGCGTGTGCTGGTTTCATTGAATTTCCATGAGAGCAGGATGTGGCGTTTCATACCTATCTCCAATTTTGGCCCAACGCGCGCCGCCTAGCGTGAAGGACGGGACGACATTCCCGGAGGAACGGTATGGCAACGACATCGACAACGCGGGCCGCTCGTGCGGCCATGCTGCGCAAGCGCGCCACCGCCGCGAGCTTCGGTCTCCTCGCTGGCGCTTTCACGATGGTGCTGGTCTCCACGCAACGAACCTCGTCTAGCGCGGCTTCGGTGGCCAGCGCGGCCCCTGCCGCGACGACGGCGGCCGCAACGGGGAACACAGCCATCACAACAGGCAGGGCGCATGAACAACATGAACAAGAAGAAAAGGAACGAGAAAGCCATCGCGAGGCACCGGAGAACGCCGCCAGCGCAACCAGCGGTGCGCCAGCAGAGACAACCACCACGGTCCCGACCAACAGCACGGTCTCTGCAACGGCAGCGACGACATCGGCGCCTGCCACAACGCAGACACAGCAGAGCACGGCCACAGCAACCACGCGCAGCCACGCCACGACCCGCCAGTCATAGCGCGAGAAAGATGCCATGACCACCGTAACGGCCCAGACACCTCTGGAATCCACCTTTGCTGGCATGGGCACGCAGATCACGCTGCGCCTCTGGCCAGCGGATGAGAAAGCCGAGCGCGCCAGCCGCGCACTGGCGCGGGAACGCGCCTTCCTGCGCCGCGCCGAGGCGCTGCTCAGCCGCTTCCGCCCCGATAGCGAGATCAGCCAGATCAACACGGCAAAGGGAAAGCCGGTGCGCGTGTCGCCCCTGACGCTCGCCGCCGTCGCCGCGGCACGCGACGCCGCCGAGGCAACCGCCGGGCTTTTCGACCCCACGGTCTACAGCGCCCTGCTCGCCGCGGGTTATCACCGCGACTTCGCCACCGTCGCTGCCCTGGCGCCAGCAAGCGCACGCCCCGCCGCGCCGCAACGATGGCAGGCAGGCCGCTGGCGCGAGATCGCGATCGACCACGCCCAGCACCTCATCACACTGCCGGCCGGCGTTGGCCTCGACCTCGGTGGTATCGCCAAGGGGTGGCTGGCCGATATCGTCGCCAAGCGGCTGAGCCGGTTCGGCCCGGCGCTGGCCGATCTCGGCGGTGATATCGCCTTGCGCGGCCTGGCGCCCGACGGCGATCTCTGGCGCATCGATGTCGAAGACCCGCGTGGCGGCGTGCTCGGCACCGTACGCCTGCGCGGCGGTGGTATCGCCACCTCGGGCACCACGCGCCGGCGCTGGCAAAATAGCGCTACCTGTGCCGCCCATCACATCATCGACCCGCGTACGGGGATGCCGGCGCTCACCGATCTGCTCGCCGTCACCGTCGTCGCGCCCGACGCCACCACCGCTGAGGTGGCCGCAAAAGGGGCGCTGCTGCTCGGCAGCACGCTCGGCGCGGCCGCGATCAGGTCGGCAAACATCGCCGGCATCCTGGTGCGCCAGGACGGCAAAACGATCGTCGTCGGCGCGCTCGACTGGTCAGACGCGCGTGCTCGAGCCGCATAGGCGATGCCCAGCAGCGAGAGAGACGGAGGTAGAAGATGACCGCGAAGCTCATGAACCGCATGACAGCCGGCGCAGCGCTGATCCTCGTCGCAGCGCTGGGCGCGACAGCGGGCGCGCTCGCCGCCGGGGCGTTGGCGATGCTACTCAGCACCGCCGCGCCGGACCTCGCTCTGAGCAGCAACCTACCCTGGTACATCACTCGCGCCGCCGGCGTTACGGCATATCTGCTGCTCAGCGCCGATGCCATCCTTGGTCTCGGCATCTCCACACGGCTGCTCGACCGGTTCGTCAGCCGCGCCACCTCCTTCATCCTGCACGAATGGCTCGCCTGGCTTGCGCTGGGAGCGACGGGGTTGCACATCGTTGCGCTGCTAGTCGATACCGTGCAGCCGTTCTCCTTCGCGGATATCTTGATCCCGTTCGCGGCCACGTACCGGCCTCTCGCCACTGGCCTCGGCGTCATCGCCATGTACCTGGCGGCGTTGCTAACGCTGAGCTTCTACGTGCGCGGCCGGATCGGCCAGCGCGCCTGGCGAACGCTGCACTACGCGACCTTCGCCCTCTTCGTCCTCGCCACCATCCATGGCATCACCGCCGGGGCCACACAGGATCTCGGCTGGATGCGATGGATCTACGCCGGTAGCGCCGGAGTGGTCGGGTTCATGACCGCGTGGCGCATCGCAAACGGCCGCCGCGTTGCCCGCCGCGCGACCACGGCCGCTAGCACGACGGTTTCACGGTAGCGCGAGAAGTCTTCGCCCGAAGGAGCAAGCCATGCACCGCACCTCTTTCCGCCGGCATCTCTACCCTGTCCCGTCCAAGTCTGCATCCGCGCGCGAGATGACCGGTTCGACGCTGCTCGATGCCGAGATGCGCGCGCTCGTCGCCGTGGCCCATCTGGCGCGCGAGCTCGGTCCGGATACATACGTCGACGCCCGTGCCGTGCAAGGCCGGATACGCGGCTATCCGACGCCCGATGTCGATGCGGTGGCCGGGGCGCTGGCGATGCTCGCTTACTTCGGCCTGCTCGAATGCCGTGGGGGCATCATCGTACCGCCCAACCCCGCAACAGCCTACCGGCTCACCCTCACGGGTTGCCGAGAGCTGATCCGTCGCGGCATCGGTGCAGAGCGCGCTGCTGCCATCGCTTGAACGCCGCCTCGATCGGGCGGCCCGCAGACACCCAAAGACTGATCGCAGCGGAGCATCACGATGAACCTGCCAGATCCGAAAACGCTGCCAGGCTCCTGGCTGCGCCGCACCACCACCCGCCGCACGTTGCTGCGCAACGGCGCGTACCTCGGCCCGCTCCTGCTTCTGGGTCCGGAGGCTGCCAGCGTTGTCCGTGCCGGCGCCAGGTCGATCGCGCTGCCGACGCCAGCGGCACGCGGCGCACAAACCGTACCTGCCTGCGTGCTCACCCCCGTGCTCACCGAGGGCCCGTACTTCGTCGATGAACAGATCTACCGCACCGATATCCGCTCCGACCCGACCACCGGGGAGGTCAAACAAGGGGTACCGCTCTCTCTGACGCTGCACTATTCCGCTGTGGGCAACAACGCCTGCACACCCCTCGCCGGCGCCGTCGTCGATATCTGGCAGTGCGACGCGCTCGGTCGCTACTCCGATGTGCAAGACCCGCACTTCAACACGAAAGGGCAGAAATTCCTGCGCGGCACCCAGCACACCGACGAGAATGGCACGGTCAACTTCGTCACGATCTACCCTGGCTGGTACTCAGGCCGCACCGTCCATATCCATATGAAGGTGCGCACCGATCCTGGCTCGACCACAGGCTATGAATCCAACACGCAGCTGTTCTTCGACGACGCGCTGAGCGATGCCGTGTTCACCTTGCAGCCTTATGCGAGCAAGGGGCCACGCGACACGCGCAACGCCGACGATAACATTTTCCAGCAGAGCGACGGCGCGACCCTGCTCGATATCCAGCTCGCACCAGATGGTCAGTCCTATATGGCCACGATCAGCATCGGTGTGGACCTCAGCGCACCTCCGCAACCGGCAAGCCCAATCGGGCCAGCGCGCCCGGGCAGCGCTGGTTGAACCACATCGTTCGCCACCCCCCACCGCTATGGCACGGCCGCTTCTCCGTCCCAGAACAGGGAAGGCGGCCTCAGATCGCAAGGAAGGTTAGCCCAGACGCACGACGATCCGGCACGTGCGGCCGAGGACGATCACGCTGCCATCGGCAAGCGGCCGCGGCTCGCGCGGCGGAACGGGCCGACCATCGATCGTGCTGCCGTTGGTCGACCCCAGGTCCTCGAACATCAGCGTGGCGCCGTCCCAGAAGATGCGGCCATGCCGGCGCGAGACGGCGTGCACCGGCTCGCCGCGATCGAGCACGATATCGTTGCCGTCGAAATCGATCTCGGGATAGATGCCCTGCTCGGGATCGCGGCGGCCCACAAGCGCTTCGGCCCCGTGCAACGCGTACGTCGTGCGCGCGGTCGGGCCGGCAAGCTCCAGCCGCACCGCAGGCGGCGCAGCAGCGGCCGCCACGGGGGCCGGCTCGGTCTGCACCGATGGACCAGCCAGCTCGCTGCCGCACTCGGCGCAGAAGCCTTCGCTGGCGGCGTTCTCATGCCCACATGCGGGACAGTTCATGCTCTGCGTCCCCCTCGCGCCACGCTCAGCTGAGACGCGTCGTACCGCGCGCCTGGTCGTCCACTAGCTTGCGCGTGCCCGCCGAAACCTCGCCTTGTGTCAGCTCGCGCTGCATCTGATCGATCGCGGCCAGGTCGCTGGCTAGCTTCGCCGTCGCCGCCGCGTCCCCGCGCGCCTGCGCCTGCGCCAGCAGCCGGCCCGTCACCGCGCGCGCCTCGTCGAGCAGGCGGCCAGTACGCATGGCCGCATCAGGCGAGAGACGGCTTGTGCGCGCCATCGACACCGCCTGTTTAACGAGATCCGCCTTGCGCAGCTCGTCGGCGTAATGTTCGACCGTCGCGTCGATCTTGGTTGTCAGCGCGGCGTCGCGCGTGTACTCGACGATGATCTGCCCACCTTCCGGCCGTTCGCTGCGCGCGAAGACGCCTTCGCTCGGCATGTCGTACGTGAGCTGCACGAAGCCGGCGCGCTTCCGCCCTGGCATGGTTTGCGGCGGCATCGTAAAGCCAATCAGCACCTGCCTCTCTTCCTCGGGTGCGAAGCCGGGCAGGGCAACGCGCACCGTCCGCGCGTCCAGCCGCGTGGCAGGCAGATCGATCGCAACGGGAAAGACCTGCGCGATCTGGCCAACCTCCACGCCAGCCACCACCGCCAGGTGCAGCGTGACGCCGCTAAAGACGATGCTCTGCGTCTGCTGGAACTCCTGCGTCAGATGGTCGACCAGCGTCTGAGGATCGCGTACGTAGCGGCTGTTGCCGCCGGTGCGATCGGCGATCTCGTGCAGCAACTGCTCCTGATACGTCTCGCCGACACCGTACGTCGAGACCGGAAGAGGCACCGGGCTTTCGTAGAAGCGGTCGCGCAGCAGCGCATCGAGCGCGCGCATATCGGCGCGATCGTTCTCGCCATCGGTGAAGAAGATGATCCGCCCCACACGACCAGCGAGTTCGGGCTGTAGCAGCCGCCAGGCCTCCTCCAGCCCGCGCGACATGTACGTGCCACCGCTGGCACGCACGCCATCGAGCGCGCGATTGGCCGCCGCTTTGCCTACTGTATCCATGCGCGCCGGCCCGAAGATCGCGCGCGCCGCGCTCGCGAACGCCACCAGCACGAGCGTGTCATCGGGTGTGGCCAGATCGACCAGTTCACGCACCGCGTACTTCGCCCACTCGAGCTTCGTGCTGCCCTGCGCGGCATCGTTCATCGAGCCGGAGACATCGAGCACCACGGCGGTGGCGCGCTGCGCGAGCCGCTGCGCCGCCGGCGCGCGGATCGTGAACAGCGCAAAGTTTTCGCGGTCGCTCTCGTCCATGGCGCAGAACGGCCGCAAAACGTGCGTCGTGATGGTAAAAGCCGCAGGCATGTCTATCGCTCGCGGAACGATCACGCGGGCAGCATCTCGATCAGCGCCGCGGTAATGTTATCGTAGCCTCCACGCGCCAGCGCCTCGCGCACAAGCGCGGCAACCGCTCCTTCGACATCGCCATCGTGGGCTGCAACGATGCGCGCCATCTCCTCCGGTTCGCCGGCCGGCGGCTCGAAGTACATATACAGCCCGTCGCTGCATAGCAGCAGCCGCTCGCCGGGCGCCAGCGTGCAGCGAAACGTCTCGACGCCCGCCTCGCGCGCACCGGTCGGTCCCGCGCCGAGCCAGCGTACGATCACATGACCGCGTGGATCGCGCTGCGCCTGCTCGCGCGTCATGCGGCCGCTGGCAATCATCAGATTGACCCACGAATGATCGCGCGTCAACGCCGTGACGGCACCACCGCCCAGGCCATAGGCGCGCGAATCGCCGCACCAAATCCCCACAACCTCGCCGCCGACGGCGCAGGCGGCCACAAGCGTCGTTGCGCTGGCGTTTTCATCGCGGCTGACCGGAATCGCGCTGATCTGGCGGTGTGCCTGCTCCGCCGCATCGGCCAGCAACCGCACCGCTCGGTCGGGCGTGAAATCGTTCGCGCCGCACACTGCCTCCACCGCCTCACGCAGCGTGTCGACAGCGATGCGTGCCGCTTCGTCGCTGCGTTCGCTCGCGCTCACACCATCGCACACCACCGCCAGCGTCACGGGTGTGCCGTCGGCGCGTCGCCACGTCCAGGCGCCGCCGGCATCCTGGTTCACGGAGTGGTGATGGCCGATATCGCTGAGCCAGGCGGCGCGATGGCCGCCCACCGTCTCCGGGGCGCTAGCCGCATCCAGCAGCGCCAGCAGACGTTCGTGGTCGTCGGTCGTCAACATCGATTCCTCCTCGGTGATCAGCGCGAGCGTCTGCCGCAACGCGGCCGGCCAGCCCAGGCGCGGCCCCACCGCGGGCAGCAGCGCCATTGCGGCCAGGTACGCCGCCGCGCCGTACGGGTTCTCTGCTCGCCTCGGCGGCAGCAGAGCGGCAGAAGAAAAAGCGCCCACGGGCGGAAACAGCTCGTCGCGCGGCGCTATGAGCAGCACACACCCTGGCTCGTCGTCGGCAAGCGCGACATCCGCGGGGGAGAAGCGCAACACCCTGCCCCGGCGCGCGAGCACGGCAGCGGCGTCGAGCGCGGCACGCAGAACGCGGGCAACCTGCGCAGCCGGGAGCGGCGCGGCATCGGCAAGCGGCCGCCATAACCCCGCCGGCAGCGCCAGCACGAGGCACTCACCGTAACGCGTGTCGGCCCGGCGAGCGGCAACGCGGGGCAAAAGCAGCGCGGGGCCGTCGCCGGCCAGCAACGTCAACGCGCCAACCACAGCCTCGATCTCGGCGGGCGCACCGCAGAGCAGCACGCCACGCTCGGCGCCATCCTCCCGTTCGACGGCGAAACGCGCGATATCGAGCCGTTCACGCACGCGCCACCCGGCGATGATCTCGCCCGGCCGGAACACAGACCCGGTACCGTCGCGTTCACTGCCGCAGGCGTCGCAGAAGGTCTCGGCAGCAGCGTTGAGCGCGCCACAAGCGGCGCAGCACCATCCGTCCGACGTCTTGCCGGTATTGCGCTTGTCCTCGATTGCGCGGGCTGCAAGGGGAGGCTGGTCTGGAGGGTCGTCGTTCGCTGAACTCATACGCAGCGCGGATTCGCTCGCGAGTGCGGCGCGCGACCATCGCGCGCTCGCTGTTGTTCTTCCGACAGTGTAGCATGGCTCACGACGCCACCGGCGGCGGCGTATCTCGTACCCGAGGGTGTTTTCATGGGAACGCTCGACGAGCTTCAGGCACAACTCGAAGCGTTCTTCCGCGCTCAGAGTGGCGATCCTGCCGCCACGATCAGCGATTTGGCAACGATGCCAGGGCATGCTGGCTTCTCCTACGGCTTCACGGCGCGCTATCGCCAGAACGGCGCGGAGACGGTCGAGCGGCTGGTGCTACGCCTGCCGCCACCGAACGTGCGTTACGTCGGCACCGCCGACGTGATGCGACAGGTGCGCATCCTCAACGCGCTGCGCGGCACCACCGTGCCCGTCCCGGAGGTGCGCTACGCGGGCGAAGACCCGCAGTGGTTCGGTCGACCGTACTTTATGACGGTCTGGCTAGACGGGTACACGCTGCACACCGCGCCGGGCGAGTGGAGCGCACATCTCTCTGCCGCCGACCTGCACGCAATGGCAGAGCAGGCGATGCAGGCGCTGGCCGCCCTGCACAGGCTCGACTGGCAGCAGAGCGTGCCCGAACTGGGCCCGCCGCTCGACCCGCTCGAAGACGTTCAGCGCTGGGATCGGTTCTGGGAGCGCGCTGCCGATCCGGAGCTCGTCCGGTTGGGTCCGGAGGTGAAACGGCGGCTGCTTGAGCGGATGCCGCCCGTGCCGCGCATCGGCGTCTTCCACGGCGATTACCAGTTCTCGAACCTGCTCTGGCAGGGGACACGGCTCGTCGCCGTGCTCGACTGGGAGCTGGTCGGCATCGGCTCGGTGCTGAACGATCTCGGCTGGATCATGCTCTTCGTGGACAACAACAGCTGGGCGCACCCGCGCGTGACGATCCCACTGCCACCACCGGCCGAGTTCGCTCGTCTGTACGCCGAGGCCTGGGGCGGCGATCCCGGCGATGTCGCCTGGTATCGCGCGCTCGCCGGCTACAAGTTCGGCATCATCAGCGGCTTCAACTTGATGCTGCACCGCCGCGGCAAGCGCCCCGACCCGCACTGGGAAGAGCTGGTGCCCTCGATCCCGCGCCTCTTCGAGCGCGCTCTCGAAGTGCTCGACGGCATGGAGTAGCCCTTCCTCGGCGGCGGTCCGTTCGCGCTCTGCTATGCTGGCGCCAGCACGGGGGAGGGAGCGGCCATGACGAGAGACGAGCTGATCGCGGAGTTGCGCGCGTCGGGCGCCGAGGCGCTAGCGGCGATGGGGAGCGTGCCGGCGAGCGCGCTCGACAACCCCGGCTACGAACAGGGCTGGACGGTCCGCGGCATCATGGCGCACGTGGCGGCGATGGAGTACGCCTACCGCCGCCTGCCCGACGTCGCCCGCGGCCCCAACCGCGACGCTCAGACCACCCCTACCGGCGAACGGTTCGATATGGACGCTTACAACGCGCGGCAGGTGGAGAAGCGTCGCGCCGCCGCCCCTGCCGAGCTGCAGGACGAGTTCGCGCGTGGCCGCGGGGCGCTGATCGTGACGGTCGCGCGCATCGAACCGGAGCTGATGGCAATGCCGATCCGCTCGGCGGGCGGCATCACCGGCACGCTGGCGGAGGTGATCCACATCACGGCGGTGACGCATACGCGTCAGCACACCGCCGATTTCATCCGCGCGGCCGGTGGGATGCAGCCCACGGACACGGAGCGCTTCGCTGCGGCCGTTGTGTTGGCAGCGCACGAGGCACGCGCGCTGGTCGAGGGGATCTCCGCTGAAGGGTGGCGCGCCGCCCGCGATGGCGCGTGGTCGCCCGCGCAGATCTGCGGCCACATCGCCGAGATGCTACCTTACTGGGCGGAGCAGGCGCGCCGCGCCCTCGCCGATTCCGCGGCGCGGATCGGCCGCTCGCTCGACGACCCCGAGCGGCTCGGTGGGCCAGCCCGTTTCGACGCGCTCGACCCCGCGACCGCACTGGTCGCGCTGGAAGAGGCCGCCCTGCGTGCCGCAGCGACGATCCGCAACCTCCCGCCGGAGCGTCTCGATGCTCCGCTGCGCTACCGCGATGGCAGCGAAACGACGATCCGAGAGGCACTCGCAACGCGCGTCGTTCGCCACGCGCACGAGCACCTCGACCAGTTGCGCACCGCGATCGACGCGGCCTGAACGCTCGCGGCGCTACGCCGCCGTGCTGGTTAGCGTCGACGTGCAGTAAGCGCAGCGGCGCGCATCGATCGGGATCTCGCTCAGGCACTCGGGACACTTCTTCGTCGTCGGGTCAGCCGGGGGTTGCCGGCGCGCGCGCGAGATCAGCGTGTTCACCGGCAACACGACGAAGTAGTATACCGCGGCAGCGATGATGACGAACGAGAGCAGGGCGTTGATAAAATCTCCGTAAAGAAACTTACTGTTATGGATGGTGAATGTGAGCTGGGAGAAATCTGGCTTGCCCGCAATCGCGGCGATCAGCGGTGTCAGGATATCCTTCACGAACGCTTGCACGACGGCGACGAACGCCGCGCCGATAATAATCGCGACCGCCAGGTCGACAACGTTGCCACGCAGCAAGAACTGGCGGAATCCTCTCATCGTGCAGCCTCCAGCATCTTTTGCTGGTGAATCTAGAGACGAGACCGGAGCGCTGTCAACGGTGTTCGCCCATGAGCCGCTAACGGGAGGGCGAACGCAGGTAGAAGCCCGAAGTAACGAGTTAAGCTCAGAAGAGACTCCTAAGCGCACCGTCGCAGGCAGCGAGAGCGAGAAAGCACCGCTTCGCCGCGATAGCGCGCAGGGCGCAAAAAAGCACCCTCAGCCCAGCAACGGCCCACCGGGATCAAGGATCTCGCCGGTCACGCTGATCACGGCGGGGCGCTCTTCGCAATAGCCACCGAACTCGCATTTGTCGAAGTAGAAGGCGTTGCGCTCTTTATCGTAGCGAATCTCCCAGGTCCCCAGCGCCACGGCATCGGGGCCAGCGGCAAGCTGCGCCTGGAGAATGCGCACCAGCGCCTCGAGCTGTTCGCGATTCATGCGTTCCTACTCCGTGGTCCAGGACGCTCAGCCGCGCCAGGCCGCCAGCGCCAAGCAGCACCAACCCGCGATGAAACACAACCCGCCGAGAGGCGTGATCGCGCCGAGCGGCTTGAGATCGGTGAGCGCGAGCAGATAGAGGCTGCCGGCAAACAGGACGATCCCCGCGATGAAGAGCCAGCCCGCCGCCGGCACGAGCGCGCTGCTCCAGCGCGTCGCGGCGTACGCCACGGCAAGCAGACCGAGCGCGTGGTAGATGTGGTAGCGCGCCGCCGTTTGCCACAGGTCGAGCGCGTCGGCCGAGAGCCGCCCTTTCAGGCCGTGCGCGGCGAACGCTCCCGCCGCGATGCCCAGCGCCATCAGCACGCAGCCCGCGGCGAACCACTGTCCGTCCATAACTCGCCTCCAGCGCGCGCGGCCAGGCTCGGCACGCCGCTCTTTCACGACCAGCCGCATCGGTGCACCCCCTACGCGCAGGGCCCGGCACGTTCAGACTACCAGAGCAGCGGCGTTATGCGCCGTCTTCGCGCCCGGCTTTCAGCGCCGCCATCAGACCTGCATACGTCGGCCGCGGCATCTCGAAGAAGGTGCCCGGCGCCACGTAACCGGCGCCGCTCAGCCGTCCCAGCGGCCGGATACGGCTTGGATCCACGCGCTCACCGCGCATCACACGCTCGGCCACGTGAACGTACACTACCTCGCCCAGCACGACATAGTTCGGCGTGTTGCCGATCTCGATGATGTGGTGCAGCCGGCACTCCAGGTTGGCGGGTGACTCCGCTAGACGCGGTGCGCGCACGTGGAGCGAAGGGAGCGGCGTCAGCCCGGTGAAGGCGAACTCGCTTTCGTCGGGCGGGAAGTCGGCCGAGGTCAGGTTCATCTTTTCGGCCAGCTCCTCCGGCACAACGTTCACGACGAAATCGCGGGTAAAGCGCACGTTCCGCAGCGTATCCTTCTCGCCCATGCTGCTGAAGCAGACGATCGGCGGATCGGGCGAGAGGATCGTGAAGTAGCTGTGCGGGGCGAGGTTGGCAACGCCGTTGGCGCCGATCGTCGAGACCCAGGCGATCGGTCTGGGCACGACGAGGGCGTTGAGCAGGTGATACATCGTGGTCGGGGAGAGTGTGCGCGGGTCGAAGACGCGCCAGCTACTTTCGAGCGAGATTTCTTGCGCCATACCCTACCTTTGTGGTCGGGGAGAGTGTGCGCGGGTCGAAGACGCGCCAGCTACTTTCGAGCGAGATTTCTTGCGCCATACCCTACCTTTCGGCGCGGGGCAATGGTAAGCAACCACCGCGCATCGTCTTGGAGTAACGGGGGTCAACTTCTGCTGAAACAGCGAGGATCACCACTTGCAACATCGCAAGCGTATGCTATTATACCGCGCGGTACAGCCTTGGCATCCGTTACCCGGTCAGCGCGCGTTAGCTCGCCTCCGGACCCGATCGCAAGGCGCTGTTACCTGTTAGAGACCTTTTGCCGGAGGCGGTGGCGTGCCATTCGTCGACAAAACCCTCACCTGCGTCGATTGTGGAACCGAGTTCGTCTTCTCCGCGGGCGAACAGGAGTTCCACGCCTCGAAAGGCTTCACCAACGAGCCGCGTCGGTGCGCGCGCTGTCGCGCCACGCGTCGCGCGCAGCGCGCCGGGCAGGACGCATCGGCCGCTGCGCCAGGCTACGGCACAGGAGGCGCGCCGCGCCGCGAGTTCTTCACGGCGACCTGCGCTAGCTGTGGCGGGCAGGCGCGCGTACCGTTCGAGCCACGCGGCGATCGGCCCGTCTACTGCTCCGATTGCTTCCGCGCGCAGCCGCGCTCGACGTCGTCGTCGTACAACCGCAGCGCCCGCTGGTAAGGCCACGCGCATCCTGGCAGCCGCGACCCTTCTCTGCGCACGGCTTCATGCGATGCGTACGCATGCGCGCGCGTTGCCGATCTGACCGGCCACGTACGCTCGCGCTTCGGTCTAACGGCACCGCTCCCGGTACAATGCAAGCCAGGAGATGCGAACGCCCGGCTTGCGCCGGGCTGGTCAGGCAGAGCGCGTGCGCACCGTGTGGCAACGTCTGGCGATCCTGCTCGGCCGCGGAGCGCCGCCGCGCGTGCGTTTCTTCCGCGCGCTTGCCGCGCTGTGCTTCGGCGGCGCATTGACCCTGCTGGCGCTGGCGGCCGTCACCGCGTTCGAGCAGGCGAACATACCGCACAAGAAGCCGCTGCCGGTCGGTACCGTCTTCAGCGCGGCGTTGACGCCGCAGCCGATTGCTACCACGGCGACGCCGCAGCCCGCCACACCCTCCTCCACAGAGGCCGCCACGCCGGCGGAGACCGCCACACCCGAGCCATCGCCCTCGCCGAGCCCTTCGCCAACACCCCCGCCCGACGATGCGCCTCTAGCGCGGCTGATCATCCCCGCCATTCACGTCGATGCGCCGATCACTGTCAAAGGCGTGGACCCCGACGGCACGATGCAGGACCCGAACGGCCCCGATGATGTGGCCTACTACTCGTTCTCGGGCCGGCCCGGCTTCGGTCCTGGCAACAACGCCGTCTTCGCCGGCCACGTCGATTACTATCCGCACCGCACCGCTGTCTTCTGGGACCTCGACAAGCTACGCCCCGGCGACGTGATCGAGGTAGCGCTCCAGGACGGAACAACGTACATATATCGTGTGACCAACGCCGTGGTGTACTCCGCCGCGTCGGCACCCATCGCACAGATCGTCGGGCCGACGCCGCAGGAGACGGTAACGCTCATCACCTGCAACGGCACGTTCAGCGGAGGTCACTACAACAACCGGCTCGTGGTGCGCGCCGAGCGCGCCGATCAGCCGCCCGCGCAGGCGGCCGAGCCAGGCAGGAGTTAGCACCGTGCAGATCGGGGGGACGGTCGCCGTCATCACCGGCGGCGGCTCGGGTATCGGGCGCGCCATGGCACTCGCGCTGGCACGCGAGGGGGCGCGCGGCATCGCGATCGGTGATATCGACGTCCAGGGCGGCGAAGAGACTGTTCGGCTGATCGAGGAGGCCGGCTCGCGCGGCCTCTTCCTTCGCACCGACGTCACCGACGCGGCGCAGATTGAGGCGCTGCTCGATCAGACGATCGCCCAGTTCAGCCGCCTCGATATCCTTTGCAACAACGCGGGCATTGGCGAGCCGGGCAACCTCTTTGCCGAAGACGCCGATATCGAGAGCTTCACGCGGCTGGTCGCGATCAACCTCACCGCTGTGATCCTGGGCACGCGCCTCGGCGTGCTCAAGATGGATCATCTTGGCCGCGGCGGCGTGATCGTCAACACCGCCTCGATGGGCGGCCTGCGGCCGATGCCAACCTCGCCCGTCTACGCGGCGACCAAGGCAGGCGTGGTGCATTTCTGCCGTTCGCTGCGCCATTTGCACGAAGAGATGAACATCCGCGTCAACGCAATCTGCCCGAGCTTCGTCGATACCCCGCTCGTCTGGCGCGCCGGTCCGGAGCGCGTGCAGGCGCTCGCCGGGCAGATGGGACTACTGAAACCTGAACTCGTTGCGCAGGGGCTGATCGAGCTGATCGAGGATGATACCCGCGCTGGCGCTGTCATGCGCATCACGAGCCAGCGCGGCATCGATTACGCGCGCGATATCAGCCCCTGAGCGCCGTTCGCGACGCATCCAACCCCGCCACCTCGCCCGCCGCGCCCGGATGGCGCGCGGCTTCACCGCGTCCCCGCCCGTGGTGAGCGCGAGCACAACCTCGCAACGCTGCCGGAGGAGAACAGCGCCGTGCCCGTCCGCTTGCCGCGCCTGACGGCCCCACACGACCTGCTGCGCGACCTGGCCGCGCTGCTGGGCGTGAAGCGCGTCGTCGTCGCGGGCGAGAGCATGGCGCCGACGCTGCTCCCCGGCGATCGCCTGCTCGTCAATAGCCTGGCGCTGCGCCTCCGCCGGCCGCGGCGTGGCGAGATCGTCGTCCTCCACGGCAGGCGCTACGGCTTCGGCGACGAGACCGACGCGATCAAGCGCGTCATCGGCCTGCCGCATGAGCGTGTCTCGATCGCCGGCGGTGTCGTGCGCGTCAACGGCAGCATCGTGCCAGAGCCATACCTGAGCCCGGAGATAGCGGCCGCCTGGCGCGCTCAGCAGGAGCCGCCACGCGAATGGAACCTCGCCGCCGATGAGTACTTCGTGCTGGGCGATAACCGTCTGCGCAGCCGCGATAGCCGCGCCTTCGGTCCCGTCAAAGCCCGCTACCTGCGCGGCATCGCCTGGTATCGCTACAGCCCAGCGGGCCGGCGCGGTCGTTTGCGTTTCTAGCTCAGGCCGTGAGCGTGCCTTTGGTGCTGGCAACGGCGCCGCCCTGGCGCGGATCGAGCGCGACGGCGTCGCGCAGCGCGCGCGCCAGCGCCTTGAAACATGCCTCGGCGATGTGATGGTCGTTTTCGCCCGCGAGCTGGCGCACATGCAACGCCATCCGCGCCTCGTTAGCAAAGCTATACAGCGCGTGCTTCACCATCTCGCTCGGCATCGCGCCGATGCGATCGCCGTGAAAACGGAGATCGATCGCGTGATAGGGCCGGCCGCTGAGATCGACGACGACCTGCACCAACGCCTCGTCGAGCGGCACGGTGCGGTCGGCCATGCGCACGATCCCGCGCCGCTCGCCCAGCGCGCGGTTGAACGCTCGCCCCAGGCAGATGGCGACATCCTCGATCGTGTGGTGCGCATCGACATCGAGGTCGCCATCCGCCTCGGCCTCGATGTCGAAGAGGCCGTGACGTGCCAGTTGTGCCAGCAGGTGATCGAAAAAGCCGACGCCGGTGCGGATGCGCGCCTCGCCCGTGCCGTCGAGCACAATGCGCACGGCCACGCGCGTCTCCGCTGTCACGCGCCGTTCCTCGCCGATGCGTTCCGCTGTTGCCGCCACGAGTTTCTCCCGCTGCTCCGCCGGTGCGAGCTGCCCACAGTGTCGCGCAAAGCCGCTGCCGCTGTCTAACCCGCTGCCCCACGCGTGCTCTTGAACTTATCCATCAGCGCCGCTGGGCAGAGGATCGTATGCGAGGCCTTGACCGCCGCAATGATGCAGTTATCGACCTCGCTATCCGGTGCATCGGGGCGCAACGGCAACAGCACGTCGCAGCGCTTGCCCGCGTTCGAGCCATCAGGATGCGCGGCCGCCTGCCGTGCCTCCAGATTTTCCGCCAGAATCATCTCCACGAAGACCGGCGCGAGCTCCTCCGATTCGACGCAGAACCCTACTCGACAACGCTCGATGTCGAGGATCGGCTCCAAATGCGCCACCAGCTCCACGCCCAGCGCGACACGCCAGCCCTGCGGCTGCCAGGCAGCAACGACCTCCGCCGCGGGGTTTGGTCCCGCGTCGTAGAACGGGAGCAGATCGCCGCGTACGGGCAGACCGCCCGCCGAGACCGGCTCTCAAAACTCCTGCCAGCGCGCCGCCCACTTCGCGTACAGCGCCTCGGCGCCCGCTCGTCCTGGCCCTCCTGGAGCATCTACGGGCAGACGCGTCGCGAAAGCGGGAGGCTCCTCCTCGGTCTGTAACCGCATCGGGCGACGCAGCAGTCGTTGCAACCAGTTTGCCACTGCAATCCTCGGCAATTGCGCGCTCATCCCCGGAGCGCCTACTGTTATCATACGGACGTGGTGGCGGCGTCTTGAGCGGCAGCCGCCCATTCTGTTGCGTGCGCTCCGTTCGGAGGGGTCGATGGCGGGTGAAGCGGTTGCGCGCTGGCGCGAGTTCGTCGAAGCGCGTCGGCGCCAGATGGACGCGGCTTACGCGCGCCTCAACCGTAGCAGCGCCGACTACTGGGCGCGCCGGGCGCAGCGCTTCCGGCAGGGTCACACCGTCATCGATATGGAAGCTCCGCTTGTACAGCGCGTCAACGCGTTGCTGCCGCCCGGTGGCACGGTGCTCGACGTTGGCGCGGGTACAGGCCGCTTTGCTCTGCCGATCGCGCGCTTCGCCAGGCGTATCATTGCGCTCGAACCGGCCGAGGCGATGCTCGCCGCGCTCGCAGAGTCGGCCCGCACCGCTGGTCTCTCCAACATCGAAACGGTGCAGAGCGGCTGGCTCGAAGCGGAAGCAAGCGTTCCTCCCGCCGACATCGTGCTCTGTGCGCACGTGCTCTATCCCCATGCCGAGATCGACCGCTGGATCGCGACGCTGGACGCGCACGCTCGGCGGGCGGTCGTCATCGAAACGGTCGTGCGCTGGATCGATCCCGACGTGCTCAACGACCTCTGGCGCCGCTTCCACGGCGACGAACGCATCGGCCAGCCAGGCCTCGCCGAGCTGTACGCTGTGCTGCTCGAAATGGGCATCCCGGCCAACGTCAAAATCTACCGCCAGCCCTCCACGCTCTGGCGTTTCACCTCGCTCGACGAAGCGGTCGACGTCGCGCGCGAGCACGTCATCGTCGCAGAAAGCCCGGAGAACGATGCGATCATCCGCGACGCTCTAGCCGCGGCGCTGCGCCCGGAGGGCGAGGCGCTTGCCCTGCCGTACGACCGTATCGTCGCTTGCGTCTGGTGGGAACGCGAAGGACCGCGCCTGCCAGCGCTCGCCTGACCACGAGCGCCGGGCCTAGCACTCGCGAAAACGATAGCCAACGTTGCGTACCGTATCGATAAAACGATCGCCGGGGCGGCGTTCGATCTTGCTGCGCAGCCGGCGGATATGCACATCCACCGTGCGGGCGCCGCCAAAATAGTCGTAGCCCCACACACGGTTCAACAACTGCTCGCGTGTGAAGACCTTGGCAGGATTGCTCATCAGAAAGCGCAGCAGCTCGTACTCTTTGTACGTCAGGTCGATCGGCACGCCGGCGAGCGTCACTTTGTAGTTGGCGAGGTCGATGACGAGATCGCCGCAGTGCAGCACGTTCTGCGCGTCGACGTTGGTGCGCCGACGTAGCGCCAGCCGCACGCGCGTCACCAGCTCGCTCGGCTGCACCGGCTTCAGCACGAAATCATCGACCAGCGGGCCGTTCTCCAGGCGCCGCAGCTGATCCTCGCGTAGCGCGGCGATCGCCCCTGTATGTTCAGCGAAACCCTGTTCGCTCAGCAGGCGACGAGCGTAGTCGGGTGGCATGGCAGTATAGTCAATCACAAGAATATCGGGCGGCGCCTGCAGAATACGCTCCACCGACGCCTCGCCGGCCTGTACGTACTGGACGCGATAATCAGCCTGATCGAGCGCCGCGCCCAGCAGCCGCGCTTCAGCATCGCTAAAACCAAGCAACACAATGCGGTACACGCCCGTACCCTCGATACGCCCGACGGCTGCGCTGTGGGACATTTCACTGTAGCAAAATCGAGGCAACACGCAATCGCGAAGCCGTATGCTAACCGTGCGCAACGCACAATGTTTCATGCAGGGAGGGAGCAAAGATGCTGGAAGCGCGCGTCAACGGTCTGACACTCGTGTACGACGAAGCTGGCACCGGCACGCCGCTTGTGTTCGTGCACGAGTACGCGGGCAGCCGCGAAAGCTGGGAGCCGCAGATGCGGTTCTTCGCGCGGCGTTACCGCTGTCTCGCCTACAACCAGCGTGGCTACCCGCCAAGCACCGTGCCCGACGATCCGGCCGCGTACTCGGAAGAGCACCTCGTGGAGGACCTGCGCGGTCTGCTCGACGCGCTGGGCATCGAGCGCGCGCACCTCTGCGGCCTCTCGATGGGCGGCGCGGTGGTCATCAAGTTCGCGCTCGCATACCCCGAACGCTGCCTGGGTATCGTCTCTGCCGGCACCGGCTCCGGCTCGACGCACCGCGACGTCTGGGAGCGCGAGATTGCGGCCACCGTGCGCCGCTACCAGGAAGAGGGGCTCGAGGCGGTGGCCGAGATCTACACCCGCGGCCCGAGCCGGCTGCCGTTTCTGCGCAAGGACCCCCTGGGCTGGCAGCGCTTCCACGATCTCTTCCTGACGCACTCGGCAAAGGGCATGGCGTACACGATGCAGGGCGTGCAGCTTCGCCGGCGTACGATCTTCGACATCGCCGACGACCTGCCGCGCATCCAGGCGCCCGTGTTGATCGTCGTTGGCGATGAGGACGAGGCCTGCATCGAGCCATCGCTGCTGCTGAAACGGCGCATCCCGCGCGCTGGTCTGGTTGTGTTGCCGAATACGGGGCACACGATCAACCTGGAAGAGCCGGCGCTGTTCAATCGCTTCGTGCTCGACTTCCTCACTGCCGTCGAGCAGGGGGTGTGGCCGCGCCACGAGCCACCGGCCGTGTCGCTGCTGCCGCCCGAAGCGCGGCCGGTATAGCGGCGCGCTTGTGCGCCGCCGGCGTACGCGCCTACGATCGAGCCAGCGGCAACCGGGCGCCGTGGCACGAGGCGCGAGTATGTCGACACAGCAGCGACCGGAGGACCGCCGAGCGCCGTCCACGCCCGCCCGGCCGGTTCCCTGGCACTTTAAGCTCTTTGCCACCGTTGCCGGCATCTACGTCGCCCTGCGTATCGTGCAGATGCTCGGCTGGATCGGAGTCGGTGTGGTCCAGCTCCACAACGCCATCGCCATCGTGCTCATCGTCTGGAACGGCCTGATCGCGCTGTGGGCGCTGCTCGCCTGGCGCCGCCTCGTACCGCTCATCCAGGGGTACCCGTTCCTGGCGCGCGTCGGCTGGTACCTGTACGTGCCGCAGGTACTGCTCGGCATCTGGCTCTATACGCACGGCCATCGCGCGCCTGTCGGCTGGCAGCACTACGTGTATGGCCTCGGCGCGGCGCTGGTAATTGGCGTTGGCGAGTTCTATCGCCCCCGGCTACGCGGTCGCGAGGCGCTGCTCTTTGGCCTCGTGGGGCTGTTGCTGGCGGGCGTTGCGTTGCGCGGCTTCCTCACCGGCCACGGCGTCGCTTGAGCGCGCCTCAATCGCGATCGATCTGCGCCCGCTGCAACCGGCCCGAGTAATCGACGTAGACGGCCTTCCACTCGGTGTAGCTTTCGAGCGCCGCCCAGCCCGCCTCGCGGTGGCCGTTACCCGTACCGTAGGTACCACCGAAGGGCAGGTGCACCTCGGCGCCGATCGTGCCGTGGTTGATGTACACGAGACCCGTTGAGAGCGCCTCGATCGCCGTAAACGCCTTGTTCACATCGCGCGTGAAGATCGCGCTCGACAACCCAAACGGCACGCTGTTATTGACGGCGATCGCCTCGTCGAGCGTATCGACAGGGATGATCGTCGTGACGGGGCCGAAGATCTCCTCCCGCGCGACGCGCATCTCGGGCCGGCCATCTATGAGCACCGTGGGCTGGAAGTAGTAGCCGCGGTCGAGGTCGCCGCCCGTTGCCCGCGCACCGCCCACAGCGATGCCCGCGCCCTCTTCGCGCGCGATCTCCATGTAACGCTCGACCTTTTCGAGCTGCTGTGCGTTGATCAGCGGCCCCACGTCGGTCTGCGGGTCGAGGCCGGGGCCAAGGCGCAACGCCCGCGCCCGCGCGATGAGCCGTGCCTGGAACTCCTCCAGCACACCACGCTGCACGATCACCCGGCTCGCCGCCGTGCAGCGCTGTCCTGAGGTACCGAACGCGCTCCAGACAACGCTATCCAGCGCCAGCGAGAGATCGGCGTCGTCGAGCACGATGACGGCGTTCTTGCCGCCCATCTCCAGCGCAACACCCTTACCCAGCGCACCGGCGCGCGCCGCCACCTGTTTCCCCACGGTGTTCGATCCGGTGAAGGAAATGAACGTGATGCGCGGATCGTCGACGATCGCCTCACCCGCTTCTGGACCGCGCCCGAAGACCAGATTGAGTACCCCGGGTGGCAACCCCGCCTCGATTAGGATGCGCACGAGGTTGAAGGCACTAAGCGGCGCGTACTCCGACGGCTTGAACACCACCGTGTTGCCCGTCACCAGCGCCGGCATGAGCTTCCAGCTCGGAATCGCCATCGGGAAGTTCCAGGGGGTGATCAGGCCCACCACCCCCTTCGGCTGGCGGATCGCCATGGCGAACTTGTGCGGCATCTCCGATGGCGTCGTCAGCCCGAACTGCCGGCGTCCCTCACCCGCCATGTAGTAGGTCATGTCGATCGCCTCTTGCACGTCGCCACGCGCCTCGGCGATCACCTTGCCCATCTCTAGCGTGAGGTCGCGCGCCAGCTCCTCTTTGCGCTGTTCGATCAGGGACGCGGCGCGGAAGAGGATCTCGGCCCGGCGCGGTGCGGGCAGCGCGCGCCAGCGCGGCAATGCTTCGGCAGCGGCGTTCGCCGCCGCCGCCACATCGTCGCGCCCCGAATCGGGGAAGAAGCCCAGCACCTCGCCCGTCGCCGGGTTTTCATTGGCGAAGGTGCGGCCCGAACGCGCCGGCACCCACGCGCCGCCGATGTAGTTCGCGTACGTCTCCATCGCCGTCCCTCGTTGATCCCTTACGGCCCAGAATACCCCGCGCGGGCGCGCGCCGGGGCAGGGAGGTAGAGCGGCTTCGTTGCTGTTACTCGTCTTCCCAGCCAGGGCGGAGCCGCTCCGGCCGCCGCCAGACGAGCGGCATGACAACATCCTCCGGCTCGTGGCGAGCGGCGCGCTCGGCCATGGCGATCAGATGCGCCTGCATATCGAAGCGCGGCTGGCCGGGCGCGACCACTGGACGCCGGTACACGCCATCCGGGCCGAGCTCGGAGCCCTGGACGTTATCCCGCAGATAGCCGTGCAGCACCTCGTCGATCAAGTAGCGTTTGAGTGCCGGCGAGTCGATCGGCACGAGCGTCTCGACACGGTAATCGAGGTTGCGCGGCATCAGGTCGGCGCTGCCGATCAGCACTTCGTCCTGCCCGCCGTTGTGGAAGTGGTAAATGCGGCTGTGTTCCAGAAACCGACCAACGATGCTGATGACGCGGATATTCTCCGAGAGGCCAGGGATGCCCGGGCGCAAGCAGCAGATACCGCGCACGATCAGGTTGACGCGCACACCCGCTGCCGAGGCGCGGTAGAGTGCATCGATCATCTCCGGATCGACGAGCGCGTTCATCTTGAACGTCAGCGCGCCGCTGCCCGTCTCTCGCGTGCGGGCGATTTCGCGCTCGATACGTGCCAGCAACTGCCGCCGCATGCTCACCGGCGCAACCAGCAGGCGCCGATACTCCGTCTGGCGCGAGTAGCCGGTGAGATAGTTGAACACTTCGGAGACATCGGCGCAGATGTCGGGGCGGCAGGTAAACAGGCCAAGATCGGTGTAGAGGCGCGCGGTGGTGGCGTTGTAGTTGCCAGTGCCGATATGCGCGTAGCGGCGCAGCCCTTCGCGTTCACGCCGCACCACCAGCGCCAGCTTCGCATGCACCTTCAGCCCCAGCACGCCGTACACCACGTGCACCCCTGCCTGCTCCAGCGCGCGCGCCCAGTCGATATTGTTCTCCTCGTCGAAGCGCGCCTTCAGCTCGACGACGACCGTCACCTGCTTCTCCGACGCTGCCGCCTCCAGCAGCGCCTCGACGATCGGCGAATTCTGCCCCACGCGGTACAGCGTCTGCTTGATCGCGATCACGTCCGGGTCTTCGGCCGCGCGCTGCACGAACTGCACCACGGGATCGAAGCTATCGAACGGATGGTGGAGCAAAATATCTTGCTGGCGGATCGCGTCGTAGATATCCTCGTGCCCGGCGATCTCCAGCGGCATATGCGGCGCGAACGGCGTCTCTTTGAGATCTGGCCGCTGGATATTCGTCAGCTCCATCAGCGAGCTGAGACCTGGCGCGCCCTCGACGACGTAGACATCGTCGCTTTCGACCTTGAGATATTCGAGCAACAGCGTGCGCAGCGCAGGCGGCATCGAGGGCTGAATCTGCAACGCCGTCACGCGGCCGAAGCGCCGTTGCTGCAGGCTGTTCTCAACCAGCTCCAGCAGGTCGTTGGCCTCGAGCTCCTGGATCGCCAGCTCGGCCTCGCGCAGCACGCGGAACACGTGCGCCTCCTCGATCGTCACGCCGGGGAAGAACGCCTGCAGATGCGCTTTGAGCAGGTCGTCGAGCCAGATGAACGCCTGTCGGGGCGGCGTTTCTGGCCGTGCTGGCGGGGCGCAGCCATCCAGTGGCACGGGCACAAGCCGCGGCAGAACGTTGGGGATCTTCAGACGCGCAAAGCGGCGGCCAAGCTCGGCATCCTGCAGCAGCACGGCGAGGTTGATGCTCTGGTTCGAGATAAACGGGAAGGGATGCGCCGGATCGAACCCGAGCGGCGTACACACCGGGAAGACTTCACGCTCGAAGTAGTCGCGCAGCGCCGCCTTCTGCTCGTCGCTGAGCGCGTCGTAGCTGACGAGCGAGACGCCGTGCGCGGCCAGCTCGGGCATGAGCACGTCGCGCAGCAACGCCGACGCCCGCTCCAGCGCATTGTGGATGCGTCGGCGCAGTTCGGCGAGCAGCCGCAGCGGCGGGATACCGTCTGGCCCCGCTTCAGACGCTCCGGCCTGCACGCGGTTCTTGATCGCCGGCACGCGCACCATCATGAACTCGTCGAGGTTCGAGGCGTAGATCGCCAGAAACTTGACCCGTTCGAGCAGTGGCCGCGTCGGATTGACCGCTTCAGCAAAGACGCGCTCGTTGAAATCGGTCCAGCTCAGCTCGCGGTTGTAGAAGCGGCCTGGGCCGGCGGTCTCCGGCTGGCCGGGCACGGGCGTTTGCAACGGTGCAACGAGCAGCGGCCACGAGGCGCCGACAGGCTCTCCCATCCGCGGTCGGTCCTCGGTGGATGCCGCTCCGTCAGTCTGCTGCCGTTCATCCTGCGTCTGCTCGATCACGGCTCGCGTTCCTCTCTCCTGCGAACGCCGCACGACAACGCCACGCGCCGCCAACCACGTCCCATACCAGCGATCACGACTATCGTACGGTATCCTGGAACGAGGCGGGCATGCGATGCTTTCTACGAACGTAGGGACATGGCAGGTGGCTGGTGGCAACGGCACAGGATAAACCGGCGCGCGTGGTTCCGGCGCGTGCCATCGCCGAAGGCGCGCTTTTCGCCGACCTGACGGTGCTGATCGTGTTGCTCGCCCTCTACGTCCCGTATACCGGTCCGGTGCTGGCGGCGATCTCCTCCATGCCGCTGCTGCTGCTGATCCTGCGGCAGGGCTGGCGGATCGGCGCGCAGGCGACATGCGTCGCGCTGCTTCTCGTCGGCTTCCTCACCGGCCCGCTCAGCGCCACGGCGGTCGGTGTGGTCGCCGCGCGGGCAGCGGGTCTGGGCTTCGGCATGCGTCGTCGCTGGAACGCCTGGCTTGCCGTTGTCGCGGGTGCGACGATCTTCTGGGCCTTTTTCTACGGCTTCTCGACCGGCGGCGCCTTGATCGTGCCGTCGTGGCGTGCCGCCACCGAGCAGGGGCTGCGGCTGACATACGACCAGGGATCGGGGCTGCTTGGTGGCATCGCCAGCGCGATCGGCGCGGGCAGCCTCTGGCAGCACCAGGCGCATCCCTGGCTCGACCACGCCTTCGCCTTTTTCATCCGCAACTGGCTGTGGTTGCTACCGCTGCTGGGCTGGCCGGTAATCTGTCTCGCTATCGCCGCCGAGTACGTGATCGCCGAGGCGGTGCTGCCGCCGTTCGGCTACCGGCCGCGGCCACTGCGCCTACCCCTGCCGCGCCCCGAACGTCCGGCGCCAGCCGCTCCCACCACGCAGCACCTCGACAAAGAGCACGAAGCGGCCGCCGAGGCGGCGATCGCCACGAGCCGTTCCAGCACGCCGCTCGTTGTCGAAAAGCGGGGGCGCGAATGAACGGCAGCCAGTCACGCGCCGGCCTGCACGCCTCCCGCCTGGAGTACAAAGCGAAAGGCCTGGTCGCGCAGGACCTCTGGTACACGCCACCAGGCGCATCGGCGCCCGTGTTGCGCGGTGTCTCCTTGGTGTTGCGACCAGGCGAGCATGTGGCGTTGCTCGGCCACAACGGCTCCGGCAAGACCACGCTGGCACGCCACCTCAACGGTCAGGCGCTACCGCAGCGTGGCCACGTGACCGTCGACGGTCTCTCGACAGCAGACCCACACCAGCAGCCAGCGATCCGCCGTATCGTCGGCCGGCTCTTCCAGAACCCTGACCATCAGATCGTGGGCGCAAGCGTCGAAGAGGACCTGCTCTGGGGTATGCCGCGCGGCCTCGACCCGGCCGAAGCCCGTCGCCGCGCGCACGCGGCGCTGGAACTGGTGGACCTCGCTGGGACGGAAGGCCGGCCAACATGGCGCCTCTCCGGCGGGCAGAAGCAACGGCTGGCGCTGGCAGGAGTGCTGGCGCGCGGCGCGCGCTACCTGGTCTGCGACGAGCCAACGGCGCAGCTTGATGGCCGTTCGCGCGAAGAGGTCGCCGCCGCGCTTCTCGCCTGCGTCGAGCGCGGCATCGCTCTGCTCTGGATCACGCACCGGCTTGAGGAGGCGATCCTGGCGCGGCGCATCGTGCTGCTGCAGGCGGGCGCGGTTGTGCTCGATGCGCCGCCAGAAGCGGCGCTGACGCGGTACCCCGCCCTGCGCGCGGCCCTGCCCGCCACAGTGGCGCTGGCCGAGCGTCTGCGCGCGGCCGGCCTCTCTGTCCCAGCGCTACCCCGCTCGCCAGACGAACTGGCTGCCGCGCTGGTCACCGCGCTGGAGGCGGCGCCGTGACGCTGTGCGTCGAGAACGTGTCGCACACCTATCTGGCGGGCACACCGCTGGCCCGGCGGGCGCTCACCGACGTTTCGCTCACGCTCGAGGCGGGCAGTTGCGTAGCCGTGGTAGGGATCAGCGGTTCCGGCAAATCGACGCTGGCGCGGATCATCGCTGGCCTCATGCCGCCCGACCGCGGCCGCGTCCTGCTCGATGGCCGCGATGTGACTGCCCGGCCGGCGCGCGCCGGTTTCATGCCGCGAGTGGCCGGCTGGCTGGCGCGGCTGCCGCGCGCGCTGGTCAACCGTTCGGCTGCACCGCCGGCAGAACAGGCCTTCTTTGGGCCGCGACGGCCGATCCTGCTCGCCTTCCAGAACCCCGAGGATCAGTTCTTCACCAGCAGCGTTATGGCCGAGGTCCTCGCCGGCCTCGCACCCCCTCGCGATCCGGTGCTCGACGAGCGCGCGAAAAAACAGCCGGAGCATCCGCTCGTCGTGGCGCGGCGCGCAGCCGCGGCAGCGGACCCGCCGAACGTTACGCCGCGCGCAATCCGTTCACGCTCAGCGGCGGCGAGCAGCGTCGCCTCGCGCTCGCGATCCTGCTGGCGCGGCAGCCGCGCGTGCTCGTGCTCGATGAGCCATCGGCAGGGCTGGACATTCCCGGCCGCGCCATGCTCTACACCGCCATCGCCCGCGTCCGACAGACATTCGGCACCGCCGTACTCGTCGTCTCGCACGATCTCGAGGAGGTGGCCGCCATCGCTGACGAGACGATCGTGCTGCGCGAGGGTCGGATCGCCATTCAGGGCGAGACCGGGGACGTGCTCGCCGACGCGGAAGCGCTGGAGGCTGCGGGGCTGATACCACCCCCGCTGGTACGGGTACGGGCGCTGCTAGCCAGGCGTGGCTATCCTCTTCCCGGGCGCTGGCTCTCGGTCGACGAGGCGGCGCGAGCAATTGCCGAGGCGCTAGCAGCCGGAACCATGCAGAAGAGGTAGTCGATGCTCGACGCGCTGCTAGATATCAGCGCCATTCCCGGCGAGACGCCGCTGCACCGCCTCTGGGCGGGGACGAAGCTGATCGCTGTCTTTGCCCTCACAGTCGGGTTGAGCTTCTCGCGCGGCCTCTGGGGCTTCGCTGCCGTGGCCAGCGTGCTGCTCGCTGGCATCGTCGCGGGCCGCGTCGCACCCGCTCTGCTCTGGCGCAGCGTGCGGCTGCTCGTCATCATCTTCGCTATCACAGCGGTCGTGCTGCTGATCACAACGTCGGGCACGCCGCTGTTCCGTCTCGGCCCTGCTGTGGCCACACATCAGGGAGCGGAGCTGGCGCTGCGCGCACCGGTGCTACTCTTGCTGATCGTGCTGCTCGCGCAACTCGTGAACCGTACCACACCCCCGGCCGAATCGGTCGCGGCGCTCGGTGTGCTGCTGCAGCCGCTCAAGCGCGCGCGGCTGCCCGTCGATGAGTTCTTGACCATGATGGCGATCAGCCTGCGGTTTCTGCCGATCCTCGCGGAGGAGATCACACGGCTGCGGGAGGCACAGGCTGCGCGCGGGCTCTCGCCCGGCCGCGGTTCGCTCGATGCCCGCCTGCTCGCGCTCGAAAGCTGGATCACGACGCTGATCAC
>Ga0209061_1002057_pt1 | contig 28052 bp, 25 predicted proteins | sample Coa_R1_10_FD_187157 | JGI IMG/M metagenome (GOLD analysis project Ga0209061, IMG submission 187157) | Surface soil microbial communities from Centralia Pennsylvania, which are recovering from an underground coalmine fire - Coalmine... | ecosystem: Environmental > Terrestrial > Soil >... | reverse complement strand
ACTTCGGACACATAGTCTTGTCCGGCAATGGTGGTCGGAAACCCGGCCGCAATCACCCGGCGAATCTGGTTTTCTTGCGAGGCAAGCCGCAGGACGATTCTCGCCCCAAACGAGAAGCCTCCAGCCAGAAGCGGCAGGGCAGGGTAGCGGCTGTTCAGTTCCCCGAGCGCGGCCCGTGCATCCTCCGTTTCTCCGATGCCGCCGTCGTACCGGCCCTCGCTCAGGTTCACTCCGCGATAGTTGAAGCGCAGCACCACGCATCCGGCTTTGCGAAGTCCGCGCGCCATACGATAGACCACCTTGTTGTGCATCGTGCCGCCATGCTGTGGATGCGGATGGCAGATCAAGGCAGCCTCTCGCGGCTCCTCCTGTTCCGGCTCTTCGAGTAATGCCTCCAACCGCCCGGCTGGTCCAGAGAGAAACAGCGACTCGATCCGGCGTGGCATCAGGCAGTTCGGTAGTTTGTGAACTGCATGTCAATGCCGAAATCCCGGGCTCGCAGCATCGCAATCACCTGCTGCAGCGTGTCCCGATCCTTTCCCCCCACCCGGACGTAATCGCCTTGAATGCTCGCTTGCACTTTCAGCTTACTGTCTTTGATCGCTTTGACAATCTCTTTGGCTTTATCTGTGGGAATCCCTTGTTGCAGGGTGATCTCTTGACGCGCGCTGCCATGAGCCGCCGGAATCACAGGCCCATGGGTCAAGGCTTTCAAGGGTACGTTCCGTTTCACCAGTTTTTGGCTCAGAATTTCGTTGACTGCTCGCAACTTATACTCATCAGAACTCGAAAGCTGAATCTTCCGCTCCTTCTCATTCAGCTCAATCGATGACTTGCTGTCTTTGAGATCGTAGCGGGTCTGTATCTCTTTCATGGCCTGCTGAATGGCATTTTGCACTTCGTTCAGATCAATCTTCGAGACGATATCGAACGTATTTTCCGGCTTAGAGATCGGACACATCCATGTTAGAATGCGCCGCTGCATCTCGCCCGGGTTCGCCCCAAGGAGAAGAGCACCCGCGAAAGCCCTACAGCCGCTGGGTCATCGCCAGCAAAACCCGCTCGGTCAGTTCTTCAATCAATGTCGGCATAGCGGCATCGAGCGCCAGCGTCACGGCCGCGCGGATCGAATTCCGGTCCAGCGCCGAAGGAGAGTCGCTACGGGCGGCAGCCGCGCTTCTGCTCGCCAGCTCATGCACAGCACCAAGCAGTGAGGACGCCTCAAAAGGCTTGCGCAGGATAATATCGGCTCCGGCATTCTTTGCATCCTGTTCGTTCAATTGGTCTGCCGGACCGGCCGCAAAGATGATGCCAATATGACGGTGCTTGGCCTGTGCCCGGATATAGCGCGCCAGATCAAACCCGTTTTTGGTAGGCAGGTAAACGTCGGTGATGAAAACATCCGGCTTCACGTCTTCGAGCCGGCGTAAGGCCACCGCTCCGTCAGAGACGCTCACCACTTCCAGGCCATCGCCGGAAAGGATGTGCTCGGCCATCCGCAATGCTTGCGGGCTGTCATCGGCCAGCAGGATGCGGCTCATTTCTGCTGCGTCAGATTCGAAGCAGCCGGCGTACCCGTTGCGGCAGTGCTCTGATCGCTTGGCGCGGGCTGCTCCTGCTGCTGTTTCTTCTTCTTTTTCTTCTCGAGTTTGGCCTGTTTCTTGGCCATCTTCTCGCGATACTTCTTCAGCTCGGCATCGCGATTTGTCGGTAGCGGCTGGCTCTGATCCGCAGCCTGTGCGCTGCCGCCGCTGCTGCGCGCATCTGGCTTCTTATCGAGCGCAGTATCGTTCGCACTCACCGTAGTGGCAGTCACGTCCGTCGTTCCGCCGCCTGAGCTTGCATTGCTTGCTGTCTCAGTGTTCGCCACAGGAACGCTCACCGGGATCGTGCGCGCCGGATCGTGCATGGTAGGCTGGCCGATCTTCGAAGCATGGCTGACATCCGGGCCGCTATGCATCCACCCGGTTAACCGGGCCATCAAGCTGGGTGGTTGGTAATGCTCTTGGTTGTACTTCTCGCGCGCCACAGCTTCCGGATCGGGCTGCGGAATTGGCATTTCCAGCTCTTCGAGCTTCTTCTTGGCATCCTCGGCGCGAGCGCTGAGCGGGTATTCCCGTACAATGCGGCTGAACATCTCACCAGCCCGCTTGCGGAAGCGCGGACCCATTCTCTCGTACGAAATGCCCGCCTCATAGAGCGCCTGGTCGGCCTTACTATAGAGCGGGTATTGATCCACCAAAGCATTCAGCCGGTTGGCAGCCGCGGGATTCATGTCGCGCTTGAAATAGAAATCCCCGACCACGAACTCGTGCTCCGCCAAACTCTCCTGAATATTGCGCACCATCTGCATGGCCACCGGTGCAAACTTGCTGTTTGGAAATTGCGTAAGCACGGCCCGGCATTCGTCGTCGGCGCGCAACGTCTGCGTCCAGTCCCGATCGCTGCGCTCCATCTGCTTGTAATGAATGTTGCAAACACGAAACTGCGCTTCGGCCGCCTCGGGCATATTGGGATAGAACAGGATGAAATCCTTGTATTCAGCCTCTGCCTGCGCCAGGCCGTTTACGCCGCCCTCGCGGAACCAACTGTCTGCAACCGCCAGCTTCGCCTTGGCCAGATACTCGCTTGATTCATAGGTATTCATCAAGGTTTGCAGCGAGATCCGCGCCACTTCGTAGCGCCCATGCTCGATATCCTTGATGGCCTGATCATAAAGTACCTTGTCTGGTTGCTGCGTGTTCTTGGTAATGGGGGTTTCGTATTTGTGCACGCAGGAGGTGAGAAACGCCAGCCCCAGTGCCCCCAACAGCAGACGTCCCTTGCCCAACCTGTTCGCTGAATTCATAAAGTCACACCTTCACTAAAGTTGCCTCGCGGGCTATGCGCTCCATTTCCTGGATCGCCTTCGCCGGATCGGGCGCATGAAAGACCGATGTGCCTGCAACTACCCAATCTACTCCTGCGCGGGCGACCTCTGCAATGTTTTCTGGCCCCACCCCGCCGTCAATTTCAATCGAAAACTCTAGCCGCCGCTCTGCCCGCTGCCGGTAGATTTCCCGAACCTTATTGAGCGCGTTGGGGATAAATTTCTGACCGCCATAGCCAGGATTGACGCTCATCACCAGAACGTAATCCACAATATCCAGCACGTCTTTCAACAGCAGCGTGCTGGTCGCCGGATTGATCACCACGCCCGCCTTCGCGCCGTGCTCTTTGATCATGTGGAGCGTGCGATCCAAGTGGCGGCAAGCCTCATAGTGCACGCTGACACAATCGGCGCCCGCTTCAATAAAGATCGGAGCGTAAGTGTCCGGATCCTCGATCATCAAATGGTGATCCAGCTTCAGGCGGGTGAATCGCCGCACCGATTCGGTGATCGGCGTTCCCATGGTGAAGTTCGGCACAAAATGGCCGTCCATGATATCCACGTGCAACATCTCCACGCCCGCCTGCTCCACTTGCCGGATCTGCTCCCCGAGACGGGTGAAATCGGCCGCAAAAATGGAAGGAACGATCTGAAGCACGGTGCACTCAACAGGATGGATTCAAGCGGCTTAGCCGCTCGCTACACCACTCCACTCATTCAACCCTATCATGCTGCGGTAATGACCGCCGCAAAGAATCCGTCCCCCTCCTCCCGGCCAGGCAAACGCCAAAGCGTGCGCTCAATACGGAATTCGCTCCCGATCGAGTCAATTACCTCTTCATTCTCCTCCTGTTCGAGAGAGCAGGTTGCATATACCAGCTTGCCCTGCGGGGCCAGATGCCGTAACCCTTGCTGCAAGATCTGACGCTGCTTCTCCCGAAATCGCGGAAAATCTCCGGGTTGGACGCGCCACTTGATCTCCGGGTTCCGCCCCAGCGTTCCCGTGCCCGAACAAGGCGCATCGATCAGAATGCGGTCGAATTTGCCAGAAAACGGTAACGGCTGTGTCGCATCCAGTACAATGCGCGGGCAGATACTGGGAATTTCACGGATGCGCTTCTCACTCACATCACAGGCAATTGCCAGAGCGAGTGGCTTTTCAAGCGCCTGCAGCGTTTTGTTGCCAGGCGCAGCGCACAGATCGAGATAACGCTGGCCGGCCTGAAGATCAAGCAGCGGCACAATCGCCTGGGAACTAATGTCATGCAGGCGCCATCCAGGCGGCAGCGGCGAAAGCAGCCGGAAAGCGCCATCCACACTCGTAGGCTCAAGCTCAAGATGCGGGAGGGGCGGCGATACCCCCGTTGTGGCGAGGCGGATGTAACGCTTCGGCTCCTCCAGCGCCGCCCGCGCGATCTTGCGCGCCGTCTCGGCATCAAAATGCGCCTTCCAGCGCTCGAGCAGCCAGGCAGGCACCGACAAAGCCGTCGCTTCATCGGGCCACTCCACCGCATTGCGGTTCACCTTGCGGAGCACAGCGTTGGCGAATCCGGTCGCCGAAGGCCGGTGCCGCTTGACGAGCTCGACCGTTTCATGAACCGCGGCATGAGCCGGAACGCGATTGAGATACCGCAACTGAAAAATGCCCATCCGCAGCGCAATCCGGACGTGTTCGTGGAGCGTCTGGGCGCGCCTTCCCGAATAGAACAGCACGAAATAGTCAAGCTGCCCTTGGTAACGCAGGCATCCAAATACGATCTGCGAGGCCAGTCCGGCATCGCGAGCATCGAGCGAGGCGGTGCATCCACGTAAAACTTCGGAAGCGTAGGCGCCACGGGAGACGGCAAGCAGCGTCTCAAAAGCCGCTTTTCTCGCTGCGGAAATGTGTTCCATCTAAATTGCGTTCACACGCATCCAATAGTAGTACTAGTCTTTTGGTAGCAACAAATTAAAGCGCATTTTGGTGTTTACCAGAATCGCCTGCTTGTGCTAGCATGCTAATAGCCTCCGGCTAAAATATGACCCCGCGAGGTGGTCCTCGCACTTCCCCACGGAGCACAAATAAGTAACAAATGAGTTTTACCGTCTTTCTCGGAAATCTGCCTGCCTGGGTGACAGCAGACGATATCAAATCCTGGCTGGCCTCTGAAAACTTGGTCGCAGACGCGATCAAGGTTATTCGCAACCCTGAGACCCAAGAGTCGAAGGGATTCGCCTTTATCGAATCACCAAACCAGGAGGAAATGAACGCTATTATCCGCCGGTTTGATCGTGCACCACTCGAAGACCGACTCTTACGCGCAAATCCCGCTCAACCTCCAAAATCGAAGCATGCCGGCAAGAATGCTTCCGCCGCCGAGCGTGCCAAGCGCCCGGCAACTGCCGGCAATCAGAACACACAGCCGCAGCGCAAAGCCGGCAGCCATGCCGGCCGGCGCTCAGACAACAAATCGGCCGTGCGCCACAGCGCCTTCGCCGAGGAACTCGCAAAAGCTCTCTAAGGCATTCCTTCAGTCTCGCTGGAGGCCGCTCGGGCGCGCGGCTGCTCCCTACCCTTTTCATCCCCTTGCCTTTAGCTGTTCCGTTCAGTTCTATCCCTTAGCAAGTGCTATATTTGCAGCAATGCGGGTGAGCGCAGGCACAATCAGGCGCGCTCTGGAGGAAATCACTTGAACCGCACTCAATGGGAACTCATCCTCATCCGTTTTTGCTTCACCGCTTTACTAGCAGGTTTAGGTGCTGCAATTCGTCCCTTTGGATTGAGTCCAGCCGCGGGTACTGCTTGCGGAGCCTTGGCCGGCCTCTTTGCGCTGTTCTGGGAAATCCGCCTCCGGCGAGCTAATTTGAACGCCGTGGCCTGCGGGTTTGCCGGCGCGCTCCTCGGCGCGGTGCTCGGCCTGGTGCTCGTCGCCGTGGTCAATCAGCGTCCCCTTCTGGCAGGGACAACCGCTGAATTCTTTCGCATCATCGTGCCTCTGGCCGGCGGCTACGTCGGCCTGCTGATCGGTATCGCCAAGTCCAGTTCGATCAACCTCAGCTCGCTCGGTGTGGTGGAAAGCGCGCAGCCAGTCGCCGCCAAGATCCTCGACACCAGCGCCATTATCGACGGCAGAATCTGTGACATCGCGGAATCCGGCTTCCTCGAAGGCAAGCTGATTGTGCCCCAATTTGTATTGCACGAGCTGCAGGCCATTGCAGACTCCTCCGATACCGCGAAACGCAACCGCGGCCGGCGCGGTCTCGATATCGTGCAGCGCCTGCAAAAACTGCCTCGCGTCTGCTTAGAGATCTCCAATGAGGATGTTCCAGCGGTTCGGGAAGTCGACTTGAAGTTGATTGAGCTTGCCAAAGCCCGCAGCGCCAAAATCATCACCAACGACTTCAACCTCAATAAGCTCGCTCAGGTTCAAGGTGTGGAGGTGCTCAATATCAATGAGCTGGCCAATGCCTTGAAGCCGGTGGTCCTGCCGGGAGAAGCCATGCGGGTCTTCATTTTGAAGGAGGGAAAAGAATATAACCAGGGAGTCGCTTATCTAGACGATGGAACCATGGTCGTCGTCGATAATGCCCGGCGCCTCATTTCGAAGACCGTCGATATTACGGTTACCAGCGTGCTGCAGACCACTGCTGGCAAAATGATTTTCGGCCGGTACGATGAGCGCCAGCAGGGCTCCGGCGAGCACCGTGCCGCCAGTTCTGCGGCCGGATAAGGAAGGAGCTGCGCAGGAATACACGGGAAATCCTCGAAACAATTCGTGAATTTTGATTCCTTCGCGGCTATCATGTAAGTTCTCATGAAAGTCTCCGTGATCATTCCCGCGGCCGGTCTCGGCACGCGCATGGGACGTAGTGCACCAGAAAAAGAGGGCATCAGCCGGAAGCAGTTCATGCTGCTCAACGGCTCCCCCATTCTGATTCACACGATTCGCAAGTTTGTCAGCTCGCCTTCGGTCTCCGAAATCGTGGTAGCCTTGCGACCCGACGACATGGGCTGGGTCGCCGAACTGTTTCAGGCGCAAAAATTTTCTAAACCCGTACGCATGGTCCCCGGCGGAGAAACGCGGCAGCAATCGGTAGAGAATGCGCTCAATTCTATCGGCGAGGATACCGATCTGGTCGCCGTGCACGATGCCGTGCGCCCCTTTGTTGAGCGGGAATTAATCGAAAAGGTCATTCGTGAGGCAAGCGAGACCGGTGCGGCCATTCTGGGCATCGTGCCGGTGGACACCGTCAAACAGGTGCACCGCAACAAGGTGCGCGCCACCATTCCGCGTGAGCGCCTGATTCTCACGCAAACGCCTCAAGTCTTCCGGCTCGGCTTGCTGCGCCAGGCCTTTGAACGGGCGCGGCAGGATCTCTTTATCGGTACCGATGAGTCCTCCCTGGTGGAGCGGCTCGAAGAAGTGGAGGTTTCCGTGGTGCCGGGCACGGACCGCAACATCAAAATCACAAAACCGAGCGACATGGAGCTGGCGCGGCTGTACCTGGCGCTAGAGAGCTCGGCGCTCGATCTGGCCGGAAATGCTCAAAACTAGTCCGCCGCCGCTGCGCGTGGGTCAGGGCTGGGATTGTCACCGTATCGAGCCGGGCCGCCCCTTAATCATCGGTGGCATTCCGATCCCTTCCGCAGTGGGGCTTGCGGGCCATTCTGATGCCGACGTCTTGTTTCATGCGGTTACCGATGCGGTGCTGGGTGCGCTGGCGCTCGGTGATATCGGCATGCATTTCCCGGATAGCGCGCCGGAGTGGAAGAACGCTGCTAGCGAGCGCTTTTTGCAACATGCTCTTGCATTAGCTGCCAGAGAGGGGTATCAACTGGTGAATATTGATGCGACGGTCGTGCTCGAAAGGCCGAAGCTTAAAGAGTTTCGCAGCGCTATTCGGGACAACCTGGCTCGGGCCGCCGGGCTCGAGTCTGCATGCGTGAGCGTGAAATTTAAGACTGGGGAGGGAGTCGGCCCAGTGGGCCAAGGCCTCTCCTGTGAAGCCCAGGCTGTGGTCTTGCTTGTGGCGCGTCAGACGTAAAGACAAGCTTTAGGAAGAGTGTTCCTCATTGCCGGTTTGTCCGCTCTGCGGCAGCCGCGATGCGCGCCGTTCGCGCCGTCGTGGCGCGCTGGATGTCATCCAGCGATGGCGAGGATTGTGCCGTTACCGTTGCCGCGAATGTAAATCCCGGTATTATGCGCCCTATCCCGTCTCGGAGGTCAGGCGTGCTCACAAACTGCTGCGTCGCCGCAGACATCCAAGACGCCGCCGGGCCTTCGAACTGCTGCTGTTTCTCATATTGGTGACCGTGTTCTACTCGATCTTACGCTTGTTACGCGGCTGAGCCCGCAGTCTTTAGCCGGAAAGCATTAGTACTGCAACCCCTCAGTTTTAGAACCCTTTTGCGGTCGCTTTCGGGAGTCTGGCGAACCGATTTCACCTGTAAATTGCGCTAGTGAACTTTAGAGGGGAACAAAGATACCGATGAAAAAGAAACATTACTACGTCTTGTTTGGACTGTTCGCCGCAGTCATTCAGGCGCCGGCGGTGCTGGCAGATGGATTTTATTTTTCCTTCAATGGAAGTGGCGTCAGCAGTTCCGGCACACTTTGGGTTTCACCCAGTTCGACGCCCGGCGTGGATGAGATCACCGGAATCACAGGAACCTTTACCGATAGTAACGTCGGAATCTCGGGTGCAATCACGGGCTTGTATCAGCCCGTATCGTATGTAAGTGATACCTCGGTGGGAATCGCCTTCACGACAGGCGGTCTTTCCTACGACGATCTGTTTTATCCGTCAGGAAATGCTCCGCCGCTCTGTTTTGACCCCGTTACCCACCAGCTCACTTATCCCTTTTATGGCGGGCAACTGGACATCTTCGGTGTCGCGTTTGATATCTCGGGAGGATATGTAGGCGAGTTCTGGAGCAACGGGAACATTCCAGGCCTGGGCCTGGTGTATGCAGCGGGAGTCGCGAATGCCACTGGCTTGGTCGATAATCCCAACGCTGGGAGCGATTCCGTGCCTCCAGGGCGGTTTGGCTCCTTCACGACAACTCCCACGCCAGAGCCAGGCTCGCTGCCACTGCTTGGGTTCGGAACGTTGGGCTTAGCGGCCGTTTTCGCAAGAGGAAAGAGACAGCGTAGCTAATAAAGTTAGGGCGGGAGTTGCCAGCACAGAGCGGATCGTGGACTATCTCCGTTTGAAGAAAGCTCCCACGATTCCGCTCAACCAGGGGGCTCGAGCGCTTCGCTGGATCTAGTGAGCTGCCGCAGCAGCAACAAACTCTTCGTATGTGCCGGGGAAGTCTTCAATCACACCGTGTTCAAAATGCCAGATGCGTGTTGCGACTTCATCGACCAGATCTTCATCATGCGTCACGAGTAAAACGGTGCCCTCGAATTTCTGAAGCGCGATGTTCAGCGCGTTAATCGATTCGAGATCCAAATGATTGGTCGGTTCATCTAAGACCAGGAAGTTTGGCTTCTGCAGCATCAGCTTGCAAAAGATGAGCCGCGCTGCCTCGCCGCCCGAAAGCGCTTCCGTCGGCTTGAGTCCTTCTTCACCGCTGAACAGCATCTGTCCCAGCAGGCCGCGAATTTCTTCCTTCGATGCTTTGGGATCGAACTCGTGCAGCCAGTCAGCCACGGTCGTGCCGGGAGGGATCGTGCTGCGGTGATCCTGGGCAAAATAGCCCACCTGCACTTCATGACCCCAGATGACGGTCCCTGCGTCGAGTCCCGTGTCCGGGTCGTCGACCCCGGGAGCATTTGCTAAAAGCGCACGTAACAGCGTGGTTTTGCCGGCGCCATTGCGACCCATCAGCGCGATCTTTTCTCCGCGCTGCACGGCGGCAGAGAACCCTTTGATGACCGGCGTGCCATCGTAGCCCTTGGTCACGCCTTTGCATTCGAGCGCATGGCGCCCGGAGGGCCGCTTCATCTCAAACCGGATGTACGGCCTTTGGATATTCGACCGCGCGAGCTCGGTGGTTTGCAAACGCTCCACTTCTTTTTTGCGAGAAGTGACTTGGCTTGCGCGGGTTCCCGCGGAGAAGCGCGCAATGAATTCATTTAGCTGCGCAATCTTCTTTTCGCGCTGCGCATTTTCCGCTTCAATGCGGGCGCGAATCTGGGTCTTTTGCAGGACCATGTCATCATAGCCGCCCGGATACGTGATGATCGTCTGATAATCGATGTCTGCGGTGTGCGTGCAAACGCTATTGAGAAAATGCCGGTCGTGTGAGATTACCACCAGCACCCCGTCATAGTGCGTAAGGAAATTCTGCAGCCAGTGTATGGACTCCAGGTCGAGATAGTTTGTCGGCTCGTCGAGCAGCAGTGCTTCTGGATGGCCAAACAGTGCCTGCGCGAGTAACACGCGCACCTTTTGTCCGCCCTGCAGTTCGCCCATCTTGCGCTCATGCAGGCGCTCGGGAATATCCAAACCATCGAGTAGCACCGCGGCGTCGCTTTCAGCAGAATAGCCGTCTTCTTCGGCGATGATGCCTTCGAGCTCACCCAGCCGCATGCCGTCTTCGTCGCTCAACTCGGGTTTGTTATAGAGGGCTTCGCGCTCTTCGAGCGCCTTCCAGAGCGTACGGTTGCCCATGATGACCGTGTCGATGACCCGATAGGCATCGAAGGCAAACTGATCCTGTCTCAGAACGCCCACTTTTCTGGGGCGCTGGACGGTGCCTTTCTGTGGCTCCAGCTCGCCCGACAGGAGCTTCATGAATGTGGACTTACCAGCCCCATTCGGACCGGTAAGACCGTAGCGGCGGCCAGCAAGAAACGTCGTTGTGACGTCCTCAAACAAGATCTTGCCGCCATAGCGCATACTGACATTGTTTACGGAAATCATTGAAGGAAAACAGGGGAGGAAGTTACATTGTAGCGTAGCGGCTTTTAAAACCGCTTTTCGGTCACAGCTCAGCAAACCAAAGATACACTAGGCGTCGTATGCCGGCTGCGAACACCACAGTTTCTGATCAGGCCGCACAGCTACTAGATGAGCTCGGCGTGCCGAAGCAGACCTATCGAGACGGCGAACTCGAGACGCGAACGCCCATTACCGGAGAAGTCATCGGGCGAGTGTCAGTCTCTGCACCCAGCGCAGCGCATCATGCCATCGATGCGGCTCATGAGGCGTTCCTTCGCTGGCGCAAGGTTCCCGCACCGGTGCGAGGCGAGCTGATACGCGAGTTCGGCGAGGAGCTGCGGAAACAGAAGGAGACTCTGGCTCAGCTCGTGACCTTGGAAACGGGCAAGATCCTGGCCGAAGGGAGAGGCGAGGTGCAGGAGATGATCGATATCTGCGCCTTTGCCGCCGGCCTTTCGCGGCAGCTTCACGGGCTGACAATGCCTTCTGAGCGGCCGAACCACCGCCTGATGGAAACCTGGCATCCGCTGGGCGTCACCGGCATCATCACGGCGTTCAACTTCCCGGTCGCGGTCTGGTCCTGGAACGCCGCACTCGCGCTCGTGTGCGGCAACACCCTGGTCTGGAAGCCTTCCGAGAAGACACCGCTTTGCGCCTTAGCAGTTGCAGCGCTCTTTCAGCGTGCCGCAGCGTTACTGGGGGAAAAGGATCTGAACACGGTCCTGATTGGCGGCCGTGAGATGGGTCAAGTTCTGGTGGATCATCCCCGCATCCCTCTGGTGTCTGCCACTGGTTCGACCGCCATGGGCCGGCAAGTTGCGCCTCGACTCGCTGCGCGGTTCGCGCGCGCGATTCTCGAGCTCGGAGGAAACAACGGAGCGATTGTGTGTCCTTCTGCCGACCTGGAGCTGACGGTGCGCGCCGTTGCCTTTGCCGCCATGGGTACGGCAGGGCAGCGCTGCACCACACTGCGGCGGCTGTTCGTGCAGGAAGAGATCTACGAACGGCTGGTTGAAAAGTTGAAGCAAGTCTATGCCACTGCCGTGGTGGGCGACCCGCGCGAGGAGCGTACGCTCGTGGGACCGCTCATCGATGAGTCAGCCTACCGGAATATGATGCGCGCGCTCGATGAGGCGCGAAGCGATGGCGGCCAGATTCTGGGCGGCGAACGCCTGGATGTCAAAGGATGGGAACAGGCCTTCTATGTAAGCCCGGCAATTGTCGAAATGCCACAGCAGACGGCTGTGGTGAAACGGGAAACATTTGCGCCGATTTTGTATATCATGCGATATCGCGAACTCGAAGAGGCCATCCGCGAACACAATGACGTTCCACAGGGATTATCCTCTTCGATCTTCACCAACGACATTCGCGAGGCGGAGCGCTTTCTCGGCCCCGAGGGCTCTGATTGTGGCATCGCGAACGTGAACGTTGGAACCTCGGGCGCCGAAATTGGCGGCGCCTTCGGAGGGGAGAAGGACACGGGCGGAGGGCGCGAATCGGGCTCGGATGCCTGGAAAGCCTACATGCGCCGCGCCACTAATACCATCAACTACGGCCGGGAACTTCCGCTGGCGCAGGGCATCCGCTTTGAGGTGTAAGCCGGGGGCAGGGCGTGTGGTGAGTGGAATTAGGAAGCGGTAAGGGGAGTGGCGGAGGCCACAGCCAGGATTCCGTTCCACCAGTGCTCTCGCCGGCCCGTCAGGAACAGATCGCCCCACAACTGCAAATTGAGCAGTCGCCAGATGCGATCGGTTGCGTCTTCGCGACGATCGAGATGTCTCTCAATCAGGGCGTCCAGCGCACTGCGGTTGATGAGGGAGGCGATAAAGCCCGAGGGATCGCGCAGCGCCTCATAAAGCGGTTGTGCGCGGCGGTCAAGCAGCCAGTCGCGGATCGGCGTAGGAAAGCCCATTTTGGTGCGATAAATGATGCTCTGCGGCAGCAGATCTTCGACCGCGCGCTTCAGGATATACTTCTGCGTTTTACCGTGAATCTTGAGTGAATCCGGAATCGTGGTGGAGAACTCGACAAGTTGATGATCGAGCAGCGGGACCCGGCTTTCAATGGAACACGCCATGCTCATCTGATCTTGCTTCATTAACAGTTCGACCAGATAGGTCTTCTGATCCGCATACAGCATGCGTGAGAGCAGCGAGCCGGCTCGCGCTCGGAAATACCGGAGGTAATTTCCATAGACTGCATCCGGCGTCCCGTCGAGCAGTGCGTGCTGCTCTTCGCGCGAAAACGCGCAGTAGAAGTTATCAAGTAAGAGCGATTCAACGGAAGCTTCGCGGCCAATAAAGCTATGCAGCAACTTCCGCCGGAGCGAAGCATCGAGTAGAGAAGTGCTGCTCAGCCAGGAGCGCAGAGCATTCCGCAGCCGCGCCGGAACAATCGAATAGATCTCGGCAGCGCGGGTGTTGACCATATTCCAGCGATAGCGCGTATAACCACCGAAGATCTCATCACTGCCTTCGCCGGTCAGCACGACTTTCACCTGCTCGGAGGCGAGCCGCGCTACGAAGTAAAGCGATATGCTCGAAGGCCAAGTAATCGGCTCATCCTCATGCCAAATCAGGCGCGGGAGCTGGTTGAAGAAATCCTCGATGCCGATTTTGATTTCGTGATGATCGGTGCCGATGGTTTTGGCCACCTGGCTGGCGTAGCTCAGCTCGCTATACTGCTCCTCGCGGTATCCCACCGAAAAGGTTTTTACGGGCCCATCGGTGAGGCGTCGCATGATGGCCGCGATGGCGCTCGAATCGACGCCTCCGCTCAGAAACATACCGAGCGGTACGTCGCTCATCAGGCGTAAGCGGATGGTCTCCTCCAGGCGCCGGCGAGTTTCGGCGATCAGCTCACCTTCGGAGGCAGCGGCGGTTTTGGAAGGCGGCACGTCCCAATACTGGCGGATCTCCAGTCGGGGTGTGGCGCCCTGCATCTCGAGAGTGAGATGATGACCCGGCATCAGCTTGCGAATGCCGTGAAACAGCGTTCGTTCCTCACTGATATAGCCGAAGGCCAAGTATTCGGGTAAAACCTCTTCCTCGAGCTTGGGGCTGATGGCCGGATGCGCCAGGAGCGCCTTGATCTCGGAGGCGAAAGCAAAGAGCTGGCCATCCCAGTAGTAATAAAACGGCTTGATGCCGAGCCTGTCTCGCACACAGAACAGGCGCCGTCGCTCGCGGTCCCAAATCGCATAGGCAAACATGCCGCGGAACAAGTCAATTGAGGCCGGGCCAAATTCCTCATAGGCATGAAGAATGGTTTCGGTGTCGCAGCGGGTGGCATACACGTGGCCCGCCTGCTCCAGACGGGGGCGAATCGCGAGGTGATTGAAAATTTCGCCGTTGTAGACGATCCACTGCGAACCACTCTCGTTGGACATGGGCTGGTGGCCGGCGGCGAGGTCAATGATGCTGAGACGGCGATGACCGAGGTGGGCGAACTCGTCATGATAATAGCCAGAATCATCGGGACCGCGATGCGCGATTGCATCGGTCATGCGCCGCAGAATCGCATCGGCGGAGCGGGGAGCCTGCAGACAAAGATAACCCGCTATGCCACACATAGCCGTTACCAGTGTAGCGATTCTGTGGCTTCCTACAAAACAGGCGAAACGGTCAGGGATTTACAAATGAGCTGTAGGTGTAGATGACGGTTAGCGCGATGATGATCACGGCTGTGGTCCAACCGATAAAGTTCTGCCAGGAGTTATTGCGAAAATCACCCATCAGGCGGGATCGGTTAATCAACAGCAGCATGTAAACGAGTACGAAAGGCAGTAAGATGCCGTTGGCCACCTGTGAATACACGATGACTTGCAACAGAGGGAGATGCGGCACAAGCACCACTGCGGCTCCGCCTCCCACTAACAAGGTGTAGAGCCAGTAGAAAACAGGCGCCTCCACAAAGCGCTTATCTACTCCTGATTCAAAGCCCAATCCTTCGCAGATGTTGTAGGAGGTGGCAAGCGGGAGAATGGCGGCCGAGAGGAGCGAGGCATTGATCAGACCGGCAGCAAACAGGACCGCCGCGAACTTGCCGGCAAATGGTTTTAACGCCAGTGCAGCCTGAGCGGCATCGGAGATTTGCGGATGATTGGAATGATAAATCGTCGCACCGCAGGCGACCACGATAAAGAAGGCGACAACATCGGTGACAATGCAGCCGGTGATTACATCTAACCGGCATAAGCCGTAGTGGCGCCGGTCGATGCCCTTCTCAACAACCGCGGCCTGCAGATAGAACTGCATCCAGGGGGTGATCGTCGTTCCAATGAGCGCGATAACCATGCCGATATAAGCCGAGTCGCTGCGCAAGGTAGGAATAAAGGTCTGCTTGATGGCCAGATCCCAATCGGGCTTAGCCAGAAAGGCAGAGACGGGGTAGGCAAAGTAGACCAGAGATGCGATGACGAGGATGCGTTCCACCGGCTTATAGCTGCCGCGCACAATGAGCGTCCAGACAAGGATGGCGCCCAAAGGCACGGCGATGTATTTACTGACGCCGAAGATTCCTGCGCCAGCGGCTAAACCCGAAAACTCGGCCACGATCGTGAAGAAGTCGGCCATGGCGAAGACCAGCATGGTGAAAAACGTGGCCCGCAGGCCAAATTCCTCACGAATCAAATCGGACAGGCCCTTGCCTGTGATCGCGCCCATGCGGGCGGCCATCTCCTGAATGACAATGAGGGCGATCGTGGTGGGGATTAAGGTCCAGAGGAGCTGATAGCCAAATTCGGCGCCCGCTTGCGAGTAGACAAAGATGCCCCCGGGGTCGTTGTCCACGTTTGCTGTGACGAAGCCAGGGCCGAGCACTGCCAGGAATGCCGCAATACGCGACATGTAGGTAACGAGCAGCGAGCGCCTTCGAAGAGCAGCTTGAATCATGCGTTAAATCTGTGCTTCCTGCGATCTAGAACCGGTTTTGAGGAACGTGTGCACTGTCCGAATCACAGGTTTTCTGATCTCGAAAAACAAGCGAATTTCTGACTGTATGCTGCATGCTTTGTGTTTCATAAAATCGAGAAAATTCTCTGAAATACTAAAGCTACTGGCCTAGTCCGAGGTTCAGGCCAAAGCCAAATGCCTACTATTACACTTTGCTTCATCTGGCATATGCACCAGCCTTGCTATAAGGATCTGGGCAGCGGTGAATACAGGCTTCCGTGGGCGCGACTCCATGCTCTGAAAGATTACTACGGCATGGTGAAAATACTGGAAGAGTTTCCAGCCGTTCACGCCACGTTCAATCTCACCCCCTCGCTACTGGCGCAAATTGAGGAGTACGCCGAAGGAAAGGCGTCTGATCCATTCCTGAAGCTCGCGCTTCGACCTGCAGAAGAGCTGGATCCGAAGGAGAAGGAGTTCGCCTTACGCTACTTCTTTCAAGCCAACGAATTCCGCCTGATCGACCGGTACCCACGGTATCGGGAGCTGTATGCGATTTACAAGCAGCACGAAGGGATGCCGCAGCGGGCAGCGGAGTTCTTTGACACACAGATGCTGCGGGATCTTCAGGTACTTTCGCAGCTTGCCTGGTTCGACGAAGAGTATCTTGCCCATGACCGGGAAATTCGGGAATTGGTGGAAAAAGAGCGGAACTACGGCCGCCAAGATCAAGAACGGATCGCCCGCAAACAAGCCGAGCTTCTCCAGAAAGTGATTCCCGCGTACCGGGAGCTGGCCGCGCGCGGCCAGATCGAGCTTTCCACCTCGCCCTTTTACCATCCGATTCTGCCGCTGCTCTGTGATTCGGCGATCGCGGCGGTCTCTCATCCTTATCTGCCCTTGCCGGCGCAATTTGCGTATCCGCAGGATGCGGAAGAGCAGCTTGTGCGGGCGCGCTCCTTCTTCGCCGAACGGTTTGGCAAAGCCCCGGACGGATTATGGCCGTCGGAGGGATCGGTTTCGGATGCTGTGCTGCACATGGCGTCGCGGGTTGGGTTTCGCTGGACCGCTTCAGACGACCAGGTGCTGGCTCGCACGCTCGAGACTGCCGCCGGCCCGGCGCATATTTACCGGCCTTATCGGTGGCGGCAGGGCAGCGACGCCATTGACATTCTCTTTCGCGACCACCTGCTCAGTGATCTCATCGGGTTTGCCTATCAGCGTATGGATGCCGACAAGGCGGCCGATCATTTTCTCGCCGAAGTGCGCAAGAATTGCTATCCGCTAAAGCGCCGGCGCGATATCCTGGTGCCCATCATTTTGGACGGTGAGAATGCCTGGGAATACTATTTCGAGAACGGACGGCCGTTCTTGCGCGAACTCTATAAACGCATCTCAGCCGATCCCGGGATCCGTGCCCGGACGGTGAGCGAGGCGCTTAGCGGGGCGGCCCCGGAACCGCTGAGCAAGATCTTCCCCGGTTCCTGGATCCATGCGAATTTTGACATTTGGATCGGTGCTGAGGAAGACAATCGGGCCTGGGAGCTGCTCTTGAAGGCCAGAAGGACGCTGGATGAGGTGCTGCAGTCGCCGGCCGGCGCCGCGCTCTCAGAGGAGGCAAAGCGCACGGCTTGGGAAGAGATCCTGATTGCAGAAGGCAGCGACTGGTGCTGGTGGTATGGACCAGAACACTCATCGGCGAACCGGCCGGAGTTTGATGAGTTGTACCGCAATCATCTGATCCATCTCTACCGGGTGCTGGGGCTTGAGCCGCCATCCGAGCTCGAACAATCGATTTTGCGCGAAGGTGAGCCGCGCCTTCACGAGCCTCCTTCTGGTCTCATCCAGCCGGTCATCGATGGCTCGATTTCCTCGCCCTCCGAGTGGTCGCAAGCGGGCAGGCTGCGCGTGAGCCAGTCGGGGGCCATGCACAGTCGGCGCTCGATTATTCGCGATCTGTATTACGGCAGCAGTGGGGAGAGCCTTTATCTGCGGGTGGATTTCATTGAGGAGCTGGTGACGGATGCGCCGGTAGAGTTCCGTTTCAACTTGCGCAATCCGGCAGGCGAACGCTTTCCGGTGAACGTTGTCGCCGGCCGCGGGCCGGTTGCGATCGAAGCTCCCGGGCTGCCACAGGGCGCTGTGGAGGCCGCGCTCGGGGAGGCTTTCGAGATACGGCTCTCCATGAGCGCTCTCCATATTCGCGCCGGTGATCCGGTGTATGTACGGCTCTCAATCCTGCGCGAAGGGCTGACCATTGCCTGCTTGCCCTTTTTCGGCGAGCTCGTGCTCTACGTACATCCTCTGGCGGCGTACGCATTTTAGAGCGGTCTCAGAGGGAAAGCAGGATGTTAGTAATCCGCCTGGAGTGAGTGCTGCCGAAACCAAAGATTTCTACGATGGTTGGGATGCGGATTGCAATCGCAGTACTGGTATGCGGGCTGGCTGTCGCCCTGGGACTGTTCGTGTGGCGATGGGGCAGCTCTGCGGCGCCGAGCGATGCCACCGCCCCGACTGCTCAGCCGCAGCACCGGGCGCCAAGCAGCAAGTGGAGGCCGATCTCGGATTCCGGCTCCACAAACATCTATGCGCATAATTTAAAGCTGCGGAAAGGCGACAATTTCCGCATCTACGTGCGCTGGTTTCGCGGCCAGATGCGGCGCACGAGACCGGCTGTGAATCCTTCCTTCGACGATCTTGACTCCTTTTATCTCGACGTTCAGGCAGGCGTGATACACGCCAATATCGGCGATATCGCCAACTTTCTCAATGCGAACAGCGGAATCGTTCACTCGCCGCTGCGGAACTTGACGCTCGCCGGGGATGGCAATCAGATCCGGCTGCGGGGAACTCTGCACAAGATCATTCCGCTGCCAGTAGAACTTCTAGGGGAGATCTCTGCGGCTCCGAACAATCAAATTCACATTCACGTAACGAAGATCAACGTTTTGAAGATCCCCTTCAAAGGACTGCTGGGCGGCTTCCATATCACACTCGCGGATTTCTTCAATCCCAAGGGCGTTGCCGGAATCCAGGTCACCGGCAACGATATCTTTCTCGATAGCGAACGGTTGCTGCCGCCGCCGCATATCCGAGGTGAGCTGACCGCCGTGCGTTTTGTCAACCCGGATCTTGAAGAGGTCTACGGAAATGGCGCGGGCGAGGTGGAACGCGTAGACCAGTGGCGCAATTTTCTGCGGCTGAGAGGGGGCACGATTGACTTTGGCAGGCTTACCATGCACCCGGTGGACATTCTGATGGTGGACATCTCCGACGATGCCTGGTTTGATCTGGACCTGGCGCATTATCAGGAGCAGCTTGTCTATGGGTACACCCACATGACACCTCAGGCCGGGCTGCAAATCTTTATGCCGGATATCGACAAACTTCCCAAGACCAAGGCGGTTCAGAGCATCAGTATGGAATGGCTGAGGAATCGCAATGAGCCGCCGCCGGCGGATGTGTATACCAAGTAAAGAAAGTGGGCGCGGATGGACGAAGGTGCTTCTCGCAGGGAGCAGTTTGACACCCTCTTTCCGCATCCGCTAGACTATGTAAGTTGAGTCTTACCAGCAGAGAGAAGAAGTCTGTCCATGCGAACTGAGATTCCGTCCAAGCACGAAATCAAGCGTGTTTGGCACGTGATTGACGCGCAAAACGCGGTGCTTGGGAGGGTTGCCAGCCGCGCTGCCACCCTCTTGATGGGAAAGCACAAGCCGATTTTTAGTCCGAATCTGGATACCGGCGATCACGTGATCATCATTAACGCCGCGAAGGTCAAACTGACCGGCGCGAAAGAGCAGCAGAAGATTTACCGGCATCACACCGGGTACCCAGGCGGTTTGGTGGAGGCGGGAGCGCGCTACATGCGCGAGAACCGGCCGACACGCATGGTGGAGCTCGCGGTGGCGGGCATGCTGCCTAAGACGAAATTAGGCAAGCAGATGTACCGCAAGCTGAAGGTGTATGCGGGCGAGCACCATCCGCATCAGGCGCAGAAGCCTGTACCGTTGCCGTTATAGAAAGGATTGTAGTGCCAAAGCTAGTGCAATATCTGGGAACCGGGCGCCGCAAGACATCTACAGCTCGGGTTTTTCTTCGGCCGGGTAAAGGGACCATTACGGTAAATGGACGGCCGTTTGAGGAGTATTTTGTGAGCGAGTCGGCGCGCACATTTGTGCGCCAGCCGCTGCTCGCGACTGAGACCGCAGACCGGTTTGATGTTCTGATTCTGGCTCAGGGTGGTGGCATCAGCGGCCAGGCCGGTGCGGCGCGTCTGGGGATCGCCCGGGCGTTAGTGGAATTTAATTCCGAGCTGCGGAGCAAGCTGAAGCAACTCGGTTTTCTCACGCGCGATGCTCGCGCACATGAGCGAAAGAAGTACGGTCAGAAAGGTGCTCGCAAGCGCTTTCAATTTTCTAAACGGTAAGCCGTACTCGACTTTCGTTCCCGTTCTGGGGTCCGCAAGGGCCTGGCTTTGCGGCCGGGCCGTTGCATAACCGGGCTTCCTTTGCCATGGGCGCAAATTTCGCTTTGGGCCGCGCACATTCGGCGGGTTGCCCGTAGAAGTTTAAGGAGGCAGGTTGCCATCAATTTCAATGAAAGAATTGCTCGAAGCGGGCGTTCACTTCGGGCACCAGACCAAGCGCTGGAATCCAAAGATGAAGGAATACATCTTTGGCGAACGCAATGGTATTTACATTATCGATTTACAGAAGACGCTGAAGCTCTTTAAGGATGCTTTGCGCTATGTGGGCGAAATGGCCGCGCAGGGCAAGAATGTTCTGTTTGTCGGCACCAAGCGCCAAGCGCAGGAGGCGGTTGCGGAGGAGGCGACTCGCTGCCACCAGTTTTATGTCAATCAGCGCTGGCTGGGCGGATTGCTGACTAACTTTTCCACCGTGCAACGCTCGATCAAGCGCCTGAAAGAGCTGGATGCGATGTCGATCGATAACGCTTACGAAGGCCGCGCCAAGAAAGAGGCGGCCCGGCTGGAGCGTGAGCGCAAGCATCTGCAGCAGAATCTGGCTGGCATTAAGGACATGACTGGCTTGCCGGATGTGCTCTTTGTGATCGATTCCAACAAAGAAGCGATCGCGGTGAAGGAGGCCCGCAAGCTGGGCATTCCGGTGGTGGCGGTGGTGGATACCAACTGCGATCCCGATGAAGTGGATTATGTAATTCCCGGCAATGATGACGCCCTGCGCGCAATCCGGCTGTTTACGACGAAAATAGCCGATGCGATCATTGAGGGTCGCGCCCTCGCGAGCGAACAGGAGTTTGCCGCCGAGCGCATCGTCAGCGAAGAAGAGGCTGCGGTGGAGCATACTCCGGAAGAATTCACCCAGTATCTCGATCCGAAGTATGCCGAGCAGCTTATGTCGGAGAGCCTCGCCACCGGGGATGAGCCCGAAATGCCACCGCGCAAGGGCCCGGCGAGCGAATCATCCGAAGAAGTCACCAGTTCGACCATCAGCGAACATTAAGCTCAACAACCCGGCAAAACAACGGCTCATGCCGGCAGGGGCGGACTGGCTAGAACCAGGCCGTCTAAGCGGGCGTGCGTACGCGCTAAAGGAGAATGGAATAAGAAAGAAATGGCTGAGATTAGTGCACAGCTTGTGAAGCAGTTGCGTGAGAAGACGGGCGCAGGCTTTATGGAGTGCAAGAAGGCGCTCCAGGAGGCTAACGGCGATCTGGCTCAGGCCGAAGTGATCCTGCGCAAGCGGGGTCTGGCGGCCGCGGTCAAAAAAGAGACGCGCTCCACCAAGCAAGGCATGGTGGCTTCGCATATTTCACCAGACCGCAGACTGGGCGTGCTGGTAGAGGTCAACTGCGAATCGGACTTTGTTGCGCGAACCGAGGACTTTCAGAGCTTAACGGCCGACATTGCGGCCCACATTGCGGAACACAAGCCGAAGTATGTGCGGGCCGAGGAAGTGACCGAAGCCGAACGCGCCAACTTCAAGGCTCACGAGGCGCTCTATGAGCAAAAGTTTCTCAAGGACCGCGAGACTTCGGTGGGCGATTTAGTCAGAAGCAAGATTGCGAAGCTGGGAGAGAACATCAACGTATCCCGTTTCGTGATCTATGAAGCGGGCGCAAACAGCGTGGTCACTTCGTATATCCATCACGGCTCGCAGATTGGTGTGCTGTTGCAGGTGAACACCGGGACAAACGGTCTGCCGAACAGCAAGGAATTTGAGACTTTGCTGGCGGACCTGGCGATGCAGGTGGCGGCTTCGAATCCGCAGTACGTCAGCAAAGAGGATATTCCGGCGGAGGTGCTCGAGAAAGAGCGCGAGATCCAGCGCGATCGGGCGCGCGGAGAGGGCAAGCCGGAAAAGATGCTGGACAAGATCGCCGAAGGCAGGTTGAGCAAATTTTATGAAGAGGTCTGCCTGCTCGAGCAGCCCTACATTCGCGAGAACTCGATTTCGGTAGCGGAATTCATACGCACGGCGAGCGCGAAGTTTGGGAGTCCGATTTCCGTAGAACGTTTTGTGCGTTTTAAAGTGGGCGATGCTGGTGATGCTCCCGGTGTTCAGCCGACTCCGGTGTTGGTACCTTCTTCCTAAAGGGCCGACCCGGAAAAACGCATGCCACCTTATCATCGAATTCTGCTTAAGATCAGCGGTGAAGCACTTGCGGGACCGCAATTATTTGGACTGGACCCGGAGCGCATACGAAGCTTAGCGGCTGAAGTTGCCCAGGTGGCGCGCGCCGGGGTGCAGATTGGGCTGGTGCTCGGCGGCGGGAATATCTTCCGCGGGATTGCGGCTGCCGCGCATCAGATGGATCGCGTGACGGCTGACCACATGGGAATGCTCGCGACGGTGATCAATGCGCTCGCATTTCAGGATGCGCTCGAGCGCGAGGGTATTCCGACGCGTGTGATGACGGCGATCGAGATGCATCAGGTCGCCGAGCCCTACATCCGCCGCCGCGCCATCCGGCATCTGGAGAAGGGCCGGGCCGTAATCTTTGCGGGCGGAACTTCGAATCCCTACTTTTCAACCGATACGGCGGCTACCTTGCGTGGCCTGGAGATTCATGCCGAGGTGATCGCCAAGGCCACGAGCGTCGACGGCGTTTACGATAAGGATCCGAAGAAACATGTGGATGCCGTCAGATACCCGGAAGTGAGCTATACAGAAGTGCTGTCGAAGGCGCTGGGCGTGATGGATGCCTCTGCGGTGGCGATGTGCCGCGACAACGGTATGCCGATTATCGTTTTTGATCTGAATGTCCCCGGAAATATAATGCGAATGGCGATGGGCGAGCCAGTTGGCACGACTATCCGCTGAGAGAACGAACCAGAACCGGAAAGCAGAGCGAGCGGTTTTCAGAGAGAAACATATGAAACAGGAACATCATGCCTCCACGGGGGCGCCCACATATAAAAGCGTGAAGGAGATTGAGGCAAGCAGCCGCAGCCGTATGGAGAAGGTCCTAGCTGATCTGCAGCAGGAGATGGCGCATATCCGTACTGGCCGGGCTTCGATCAGCCTGCTCGACAGCGTGCGGGTGGAATATTATGGCGCTCCGGTTCCGCTGAACCAGGTGGCGCAGCTTCATGTGCCGGAACCCGCGATGATCACGGTGCAGCCCTGGGATCCCTCCATGATCGGGCCGATTGAAAAAGCGATCCGGAATGCTGATCTCGGGCTGAATCCATCGAATGACGGCAAACTAGTGCGGGTGCCGATTCCACCGCTTACCGAAGAGCGCCGGCGCGAGCTCGCCAAGCGCTTGAACCACATTGCAGAAGAGCGCCGCGTAGCGCTGCGCAATATCCGGCGCGATGCCAACGAGCAGCTCAAGAAGATGCTGAAGGACAAGGTGATCAGCGAGGATGAGGAGCGGCAAGCGCTCGAATCGATCCAGAAGTTAACCGACAGCTATATCGGCAAGATCGATCAAGCAGCCAAAGTGAAAGAGAAAGAGATCCTGGAGTTTAAATAAAGTCTCGAGAATCAGCCGGGCGCGGGGCTAGAGGAGCGCCAGCACGGCGCTCGCTGCCGGAACCTCGATGGTGAGTATGCTGCCGGCGGGCGAGAGATGTTCTTCCTGCCCGGGTGACCAAGAGCCATCCCGGCTTACCTCGGTCCCCGCCAGTGTGACACCCGTTTTGCTATCTAGCTGAGGCGCCGTTAAGCGCCAGAGCCGTGCAGGCTTGTGCAGCGAGATGCCTTGCACTCTGACGCTGATGTCCCGCTGCGAATCCTTATTGAAGATGGCGATCTTCCAGCCCGATTCGGTGCGGGCCGCATACGCGGTCGCATTGATGCCGCTGGCGTTTAAATGAGCGCGCACCAGTTTCGTGCCGGCGAATTCTCGGGCGAGCAGCATGCCGTAATACAAGGGGCGTGCGGAAAAGCCGGTTTGGGGGCTGAAGGCGATGGGAGTATAGTATCCCAGGCCGCCGCCATGAAAGTTGATGCCGGTGAATCCGGCTTGCATGAGCTGCAGCGTGTAATCGCCACCCCAGAGAGCGGCCGCGAAGGTGTCGCTCACGCCCGCCTTGCCGCCGTGATAACAGGAGTTGGTTTCCGCCATGCGGTAGGGACGTCCGCTCATGCGGCAGGCCTGCTGGATGAGCGGGATGTTGCGCTCGAGCTTCGGATCGGGATGCAGCAGGCGATCGATGTTCATGGCCGGATTTTCAGGCGGGCCCTCAGCGTAGTAGTGGCCGGACAACTCTACAATTTCGCTTCTGCCGCGGCGTGCGAAATTCGTGATCCATTCCACATTGGTTGCGACATCCGGAGCGGCAAAGCGCGCCTGCGGAGACAGCCGGCGTACTGCGTCTGCAAACTGCTTCCACTGGGCAAAGTAATCCTCGAAGGTCCAGTCGGGTGGCCGCAGGCCGTTGCGATGGTACAGATCCGGTTCATTGCCAATTTGAAAGGCGATTAACTGGTCGCCTGCCGCCTCGAGGACCGCTTTGGCTTCCTGTGCGGCCTGCTCCGGCGTCCCGTTGCCCAGATTCAAGCCGTAAATGAGCTGCCAGCGTGCGGCTTTAATAAAGCCGGCCAGGTTCTTGACCGCTTCTTGTGAAATCACGGTTCGCGGGCGGGGCTTTCTGGAACCGGTATCCGGGCCGACCGCCTCTTGCGGACCGGCAGGTTGGACGGTGGGAGACCAGATTGTGAATTCACTGGTGTTGCCGCCCAGCCGCAAAACGCCCCGCGGGCTGAGCGTTTTTAGAAAGGCCAGCAGGCGCTCGTTTGAAGGAGCAAAGAAATTCGGGGACCGGAGCTGAGCGGATTCGTAGCTGAGGCCCATGAAATTCTCTGGGACGCTTGCCACCACGGCGTGCGGCTCAAGCGTGAGCGTGCCTGCTACTTTTGCCGGCGATTGTGCAAGCGCGATGCCGGGCAAAAGGGGAAGGGCTGCGCCGCCCAGAAAGCTTCGCCGCGTGAGAGGTTGCAGCGCGCGGCTCGAGCGGAGAGGAGTCTGCGGGCCGGCAGAGGAATCTGGATTCGCTAATGTGATTGCAGTGTGGCTGATTCGCGTATTTTGCAAGCTGTGCTCCGGAGGTTTCGCTCGCGCCGGATGCGGCTGTTTGAGCGCACGTTTTCTGTCTCCTCTCACACTCGCATTTTAGACGTGGGCGGTTCGCCTGCGATCTGGCAATTTCTGTCGAGCCGTCCCCAGGTTACGATTCTCAATTTCCCCAGCGCGCTCGAACCGGGCACGCACGGCATGGAGCTGGTGGCTGGCGACGGCTGCCAGCTTCCCTTTGCGGACCGCGCCTTTGACATCGTCTTCAGCAACTCGGTCATCGAACATGTGGGCGGCCCCGCTGCCCAGAAGCGTTTTGCCGAAGAGATCATGCGAACAGGCAAGCGCTACTGGGTGCAAACGCCGGACCGCAGTTTTCCGGTCGAGCCGCATCTGATGGTGCCGTTCCTGCATTACTTTCCGAAGTCGTGGCAGGCGACGGTTGTCAGACGCTTTACAATTTGGGAGTGGCTAACGCGACCTACAGCGGCGCAGCGTGCCTACTATCTGCATCATTGCCTCTATGAAATGCACTTACTCAACAGGCACGAACTGCAAGCCTTTTTCCCAGGCGCACAGATCCTTTCCGAACGGTTCCTTGGCTTGTCGAAGTCTCTGATTGCGGTGGGAGATTGCGGCGCAGGAGCGACTGGCGCATGAAGGGCGGCGTGATCTGTTCGGGCAATATCGTTTTCGACATTCTGGTCCGGCCGGTGGACGAGCTGCAGTGGGGCGGCACGACCTTTGTCGATGCGATTGAGTGGCATGCCGGGGGCAACGGCTGCAATACGTCGCGTGCGCTGAGCATCTTAGGCGTGCCGGTGCGCCTGCTGGGGGCGGTGGGGAAGGATGAACCGGCGCGCTTTTTGCTGCAGCGGCTCGAGCAGGCAGGCGTCGATATCAGCCGCATCGAGCGGGTCGATGCTCCGACCGCATCGACCGTGGTGCTGGTGCGCTCAAACGGCGAGCGCAAATTCTTTCACAGGCAAGGGGCGAGCAAGCTCGCCTTCGCTAATCTGATCACCTTTACGCCGGAGCTTTGCGCGGGGGCGGCGCATTATCACATGGGCTCGCTGGTGGTGCTTCCCCGTTTGCGGCCGCATGGCGCAACGGTGCTCGCAGCGGCGCGCGCAGCCGGGCTCTCCACTTCGTTTGACACGAACTGGGATCCGGAGGGCACCTGGATGCGCAGTTTGGAGCCCTGTCTGCCGCATCTTGATTACCTGTTTATGAACGAAGAAGAGGCGCAGATGATGACGGGCCAGCAGAGCGCGCGGGAGGCGGCTCGCGTGGTTCTCAGCAAGGGCCTGCGCACGGCTGTGATGAAGTTGGGCGGGCGAGGCTGCGCGATCTACACGGACGGGTGCGAAATCCTCTGCCCGGCATTTGCCGTAGAGGTGCGCGACACCACCGGCGCCGGGGACTGCTTCGCAGCCGGCTTTATTGCAGCGATGTTGAAGGGCGCATCACTTGATGAAGCGGGCCGGTTTGCTAATGCGGTTGCGGCAATGAGTGTGCAGAACATGGGTGCTGTCTCCGGCGTGGTGTCCTATGCCGATACAGAAGCTTGGATGAAGACAGCGCGGGTGCGCACGTAGCTTCTAGGATATATTTGCATCGATGCTAAAGAAGACGTGTGTTTTCCTTGCGATCTTTGCCACTATCGCCACGGCTCAGCCCACAACAGCCGTTTTGCGATCGCCCGACGGCCAGCTTGTGGTCACCTTTGAAACGGTGCAAAATCAACAGCCGGCCTCGTCCGGACAACTCGTGTATTCAGTTACCTACAAAGGGAAGCCCCTGCTGGATCGTTCTGCGCTTTCCCTCGAGCTTCAGGGCGAGCCCGCACTTGGAACTCACGTCACGATCTCTCATCAAACGCCTTCGCAAGTGGATGAGACCTATCATCTGGTGACAGGTAAGGCGAGCGAGGTGCGGAACCACTATCAGGCGCTCAGAATCGATCTGGAAGATACCGACAGATCGCATTTACAGTTCGCGATCGAAGCACGAGCCTACGATGATGCGATTGCCTTTCGCTATGTCGTGCCGCAGCAGACCACGCTGCGTGAATTTCGCCTGGTCAAAGAGAACACCGAATTTGCCATCAGTAAAGACGCGAAGACTTATGCGCTAGTCCTGCCGCATTTTCGGACCATGTATGAGGCTAATTACATCCCTCTGAATGTCAGCGCATTTGCGACATCGAATGGACTTTCTAAAAAAGTGCTGATCGGCTTGCCGCTCTTGATGGATGTGCCGGGTGTGGCCTGGATGGCAATTACAGAGGCCAATCTTCGCGGCTACAGCTCGATGTATTTAACAAATCCGGGAACGGGATGGAACCAGCATAAATTCGTCTCCGTGTTAGCGCCGGGAGATGATCCCGATGTCGTGGTAACCGGCGATTTGCCGCATCATTCCGGCTGGCGTGTTCTGCTGGTCGGCGATGAGCCGGGACGACTTGTGGAATCGAACGTCATTACCAGTTTGAATCCGGAATCCGCTATTCGAGATACTTCATGGATTCATGCCGGACTTACCGCCTGGGATTGGTGGAGTGGAAGTCTGGGCCCGGATGGCCAGCATGCCTACACGACGGACACGATGAAGTATTACGTCGATTTTGCTGCGAAATCGGGATTCCCCTACATGCTTATCGATGCGGGATGGTCGAAGCCAGGAGACATTACGCAGATGAACGGGCGGGTAGATGTGCCCGAGGTCGTGCGTTATGCGGCCACCAAGAATGTGAAGGTCTGGATCTGGATGAATTACCGGGAAGCGGATGCGCAGATGGAGCAAGCGTTTCCGCTATTTGCAAAGTGGGGCGTGGCCGGATTGAAGATCGATTTTGTCGAGCGCGACGATCAAAAGGGCATCGAGTTTTATTACCGCGCCGCCGAGGAGGC
>Ga0209061_1002055_pt1 | contig 28069 bp, 22 predicted proteins | sample Coa_R1_10_FD_187157 | JGI IMG/M metagenome (GOLD analysis project Ga0209061, IMG submission 187157) | Surface soil microbial communities from Centralia Pennsylvania, which are recovering from an underground coalmine fire - Coalmine... | ecosystem: Environmental > Terrestrial > Soil >... | reverse complement strand
AAGGCAATCACCGCGACGACGACGAAAAACAAGCCGATGAGCAGGCTGGTGAGCACCTTTCCCATCACACGACGCCACGCTAGAAAGAGTGTCCAGCGGGTCATGCGTCCGGTTTGCGCCAGCCAGTCGCCGGTTGGCTTGGGCGCTGGCCCCTGCGCTACGGCAAGCAACGTAGGCGGCAGAACCGGCGGCAAAGTGGGAGCCAATGGTTGTTGTGGCGCTTGTGGAGCAGATGGTGTTGGCGGTACTGGCTGCGTCATGCCGGGCCTCCTTGCGTGGGCGGTGTGGTGGACGTGGGAGATGTTTGTGGGCCAATCGCTGGCGGCGGAGATGCGAGCTGCGGCGCGCCTGGCGCATAGAGCGGATAGGATGTATAGGGGTAGGGAGCATAGCCCGCCGGTGTGGCTCCTGTTGGCGCGCCCAGACTGCCAGGAGGCGCGAACGGTATAGTGTTAGGAATGACCGGGGCGACAGAGCCAACCAGGGGGAGCGCCGCGTTTACCACGCTCAGGAAGTATGTTTCCAGGCTGGGTTCGCGCCGCCGCACCTCCGCAGGGGGAAGGTTCGCCGCGTTGAGGATGGCGTTGATCTCGCTGGCACGTTCGGCAGGAGCGTCCACCTGCAACAGCCAGCCACCCGGCGGCGCCCAGGCGCCTAGTTCAGGGCGGGCGTAGACAGCGCCACGCAGCCAGGGCTGATTGGCCGCCTGCAACGCTTGCACGGCAGGGAAGAGCATCTCCGGTTTGTCGAAGCCGACGATTATGCCGTTCTGCGCGCCAAGCAACTCCTTGACATTGCCCTGCGCCAGCAAGATGCCCTCACGGATGATAGCGGCGCGCGTACAGACCTGTTGCACTTCATACAGCAGATGGCTTGAGAGCAGGATGGTGATGCCGCGTTGCGAAAGCTGCATGATCAGTCCACGCACCTCGGCCATGCCGCTGGGATCAAGCCCGTTGGTTGGCTCGTCGAGAATCATCAATTCGGGGTTGGTGAGGAGCGCCGCCGCGATGCCCAACCGCTGTTTCATGCCCAGGGAATATTTGCGATAGGCGTCGCCCGCGCGGCTGGCCAGCCCCACCTGCGCCAGCGCCAACTCCACGCGGGCGTTGGTCGCCTTGCCCGCTGGCAGCCCCGAAAAGGTGGCGATCCCATGCAGGTTCTCTCTTCCCGAGAGAAACGGATAAAATGCGGGCTGCTCAATGACCGCCCCTACTCGTCGCAGGGCCTGCGCGCGCAGGTCTGGATTACTTATATCGCTGTCGAAGAGGTCAATCGCGCCGTCGGTTGGCAGGATCAGTCCCAGCGCCATGCGTAATGTGGTGGTCTTGCCTGATCCATTCGGCCCCAGCAGCGCAAAGACATCGCCACGCCGCACCTCGAGATCAAGCGCGCGCACAGCCGTCCGTGAACCAAATTGCTTGGTCAGCTTGCGCGCACGCAGGATCACCTCCTCCGTGTTGACCGTGTTGACCGTGTTGGCTGGGTTGGCTGGCGGCGCCATTGGCGCCACGGGCGAAGTGTCAGGTATGCTCAATGCCGTCCTCCTCTTGCTTGCAGAAACATCTCCTCAGAGCATAACGGATAATAGGTCGCGAGAAACAGCGGCTATCCGGTTCAGCGTACGCCCAGCTTTCCAAGAGTACGCGCGAGGATGGTTCCTTGTCACGTGGACGCATGCGCGGCGTGTGATATGTGATAATTGACGTTCAGGCGCCGCTATGCTATGTTAGCGGTGTACTGTTTTGCATGTTTTATTCGCCAGTGGGATGGCCTCCCACGTTCATCATTCAGGCGAAAGGATCGGTTGCTTCTGTGAGTGTAGACATCACACAACTATCCGCGCATCTGGCGCCTCCGCTTCAGGATCAAGTGAAAGAAGCCTATAAGAAGCAGGCCAAGAGCGACACGACGGCGTTCTTGCTGACGTTCTTTCTGGGATTGGTTGGGGCGCATCGGTTTTATCTCAATCAATGGCTTTCAGGTATCGCCCATCTGGCGCTGACCATCGCCGGAGTGATCGTGCTGGTGGAGGGTCTGATCAATTCTGGCGACTCGCGCTTCACGCTGATTATCGTTGGCGTGGCGCTCCTCCTGATCGGCTTGCTCTGGGAAGCCATTGACCTCTTTGTGATTGATCGCCAGGTCAACGCGCGTAACCTGGCGCTGGCCGAGCGATTGATCGCCGATGCGGAACTCTCCGATGACACGCCGGAAAAATCGGCGCTTGCCGAACTGGATAAGCTGAGCCGTGCGACCGCTGCGCCAGCCGCCGGGGGCGCCGAAGGAACCGGCATCATTACCCCCGCTGCGGTGGCCGAAGCCCGCGCAATGGCAGAAGAAACGGCCCCAGCGGGAGCCGCGTCGGCCCAGTTCTCCTCGATGTCGCGCATGGAGCTAAGCGATAGCCCTGTCGAGGATCGCCGTGAGGCCGAGGTGCGCGCATCGGAGGCGACGGTGACGGGTGAGCCTGCCGCAGAGGCGCCGCTCTCGAATCTGACCGAGACCGAGGGCGTCACGCAGGCCGCGCCCGGCGCAACCACAGTGGATGAAACGAGCGTCCTCGAAGAGGCTGCGCCTGCCGCCGCGCTTGGCGCCGCAGCCGGAGCCGCTGGCATGGGATTCATTGAGGTGGAACACCACATGCACGAGGAAAGCGGCTACCGCACAACCGACAGTGTTGAGACGGAGAAATACGCCGAACCCGAAGCGCCTGTGACCGAGCCATTAGCCGCTGCGCCTGCCACAGAGGCGCCTGTTGAGCAGCCAACCGCCGAAGCAGAGACGCCCGCTGCGTCCGAGCCGCCGGAAATCGCAACCGAGAGTACATCAACCGAGCCGATTTCGTCGGCGGAAGTTGGCGAACCCTCTCCGACGATGGTAGAGCCTGCTGTTGAGGAACAGACGGCAAGCGGCCCATCCGCCGCTGAGGAGGCTGGCGTGGGCGCGTTGGCCGGAGCAGGCGCAGCCGCCGCGATAGAGCAGCCCACTCAACCAGCCTCCACGCTCAATATGGTCGCGCCCGATCATACCGACGCGCACCCTGTAGACATCGAGAGCGCGCCTATGGCGGATGTCGCGACGCCTGGGGCCTCGGTGATACGGGTAAATATACCAGATGCCGAGCAGTCTGCGCCGGAGCCTGATGTGGCCGCTATGACCGAATCTCCGGTGGATTCCGCCTTGCCGCCGGTTGAGCCTGAGCCGCAGGAATATGTGCCGCCGACTGTGCCGATGAGTGATCTCACGAACGCGCCCACGAACGACCCAACCGATGTGGCAGTGGCTCCTGTAGTTGCGACTGAACCGGATGCGACGGCTGAGCCTGCCGCCGGTTCCCCGTCAGGGGCGGAGATCGCAGGGGCGGCGGTGTTGGCAACCCTCGCGGGCGCAGGCGCAGCGATGGCTGGTGATGCCTTGCTGCATAACGAGTCCAATGAGGCGCCCGCTGCTACAGAACCCGCTCCGGCTACGGCGCCAACTGCTGATGAGGCGCCTACCGCGCCCGCGATGAAGCGTATTCGTGCGGTGCGCCAGATCGTGGTGGATGGTAAGGTGGTCTCCGAGGTGAGCGCCGAAGAGATCGTGCCGATAGACGCCGATAGCGCCCAGGTGGAGGCTGAGCTTCAAGAGCGGCTAGGCCATCTTACCGCCGAGCAGATCGCCGAGATGACCCACCTTTCGCCCGATGAGATCGAACTCCATCAGCAGTCCGAAAGCTAGGGAATAGAACCTCACCCACTGTCCCATCATTCGCCCCCTTCCCATGAATGGGAAGGGGGTCATCTTATGTAGGCCGTGTGGGAAGGGGAAAGCGTATCAACCAGTGATATGTTGTTCCCCTCCCCATCTATGGGGAGGGGTCAGGGGAGAGGTCAGCCCTTCAACGCCAGCAATTTGCCATCTTTGAGCAGCGTGACGCCGTCCACAATCACTTCGCCGCCGCCCGCCGCCTCGCGCAGATCGCAGATCATATCCCAGTGCAGCGCCGAGACGTTCTTGCCACCTGTCTCCGGGTAGCTATTGCCAAGCGCCATGTGGATTGTGCCGCCGATCTTTTCATCGAAGAGCGTGTTGCCGATGCTGCGCTGGATGCCAAAGTTGTTGCCAAAGGCGAACTCGCCAAGCGTGCGCGAGCCGTCGTCGAGGTCGAGCATCGTTTGCAGATACTCGTTGCCCTGCGCCGCGCTTGCCTCCACCACGCGCCCATGCTCGAAGCGCAGCCGGATATCCTGGACGCGGTTGCCGTTGATGACGCTAGGAATGGTGAAATGTACATGCCCCTCCACGGAGTCTTCGACGGGGCCGGTGAAAAACTCGCCGCTGGGGAAGTTGCGTTTGCCGTCGCTGTTGCGGAAGGTGCGGTCGGCGATGGAGAGCCGCAGGTCGGTTTCCGGCCCAACCACATGCGCCTCGCGTTTGTCGCGCAGCCAGTCTACATACACCTGTTGCTTGCGGCCAAGTTCGCGCCAGCGTTCGGCGGGGTTTTTGCTATTGAGGAAACACGCCTCGTAGACGAACTCCTCGAACTCGGCCAGTGACATGCCCGCTTCCTGCGCATACGCCTGAGTGGGGTAGAGCGTCAGGCACCAGCGGCGATCAGGCTTTTGGAATTGCCGGTTAAGTTCACGAAAAGTGCGATTGAGCGTCCCCTGACGTTTGGGATCAATCGAGGTGAACTGGCGGGTGTTCATCTCGCTCTGGATGGTCAGTTGCACGTTGACATGCTCCAGCAAGGCGCGCTGGATGGGGCTGATCCAGCTAAGCTGCTCGTCATTGCCCTCGCGCAGCAACACCTCGCGTGTGGAGGAGAGGCTGATGATGGGGATTGGATTGCCACCTGCCCGCAAGATTTCGCGGCAGACCTCGGCGACGAGTGGCTCGGCGGCGGGTGTCGCATAGACGGCGACGGCCTCGCCCGCCTGCACTTCCAGACAATAGCCGACAAGTGTTTTTGCCCAACGGGTGATGCGCTGATCCATAGCTGTTTTTCTCCAGGAAGAAATAGTGTACTCAGGGTGAGCCAACGGGTTTGCCCCAGGCGCGCGTGTGCTCCCAAACGGCAAGCGCGGCGGCTTCGATCTCGCTGAGTGGCGCGCCCGCCAACGTGCGTGCCAGTTCGCCCATGCCATAACCGCGCGCGATCACATCGGCCCAGAGGGTGCGCAGGCTGACGTAGGGGCGTCGCTCGTGCAGGGCGATCCGTAAGGCGACGGCATAGGCGTAGCGCCAACCGACGTAGCGCGTCTGCGGGTCGTCGCCAAGCGCGGCGGCATTGCGCAGCTTGCCGAGCATCTCGTAGGCCCACCACCAGGTTCGTTCCAACGGCTGGATAAACGCCTCGTCTGGGATACTTTGCACGGCAGCCCAGACCTGCGGAAACAGGCCCTCTGGATCGAAGACGATCAGGTGGTGAAGGTGCTGATCCGTCTCGACACCCCACTCTGGCCCGACGCGCCCAGCGGCGGCGATCATACGTGTGGCAGGCAGGCGATCACATTCCACCATGACGCCCTGCTCGAAGAAGCGCTCTTCCAGCAGGGGCGTCTCGTCGTCGGTCAGCAGGACGATCTCCACATCTGAGTGTTCTTGCGCGGCATGGTGCGCGACGGAGCCATAGAACGCCGCCGCGCGTAGATGCGCTCCCAGTTCGGCTTGCTTGCGCGCGATGACGGCGCGGCCCAACGCCAATCGCTGTTCGTTTGCGTCGGAAGATGCTGAAGATGCTGTACTCATATGCGTATCGTATCATATCAGTCATAGTTGTGGATATAATTGCGCCACGTTGGACTGTGTTAGATCGCTTGGATGTGCGTGTCCGGCTTCGCCTGCGCATTTAATGCGCAGGCCCCTTGATAAAGTTGGTATGGCACTTGCGTCTCAGTTGCTTTTTCTGCTACACTGGCGTCAGCAGCGAGGCGTGCGGAGAGGAGCATATATGGGAACTCCTTCACCTGCATAGCTTCTTCATAAAGAGAGGGGCATCATGGGGCTAATCGCACGACGAGCCATCGGAAGTAGCATTGTTGCCGGTATCATTGCAGGGATCATCTATGTCATCTTTGCCATTGTTGAGAAGGCAGGATCACTGGCAGCTATCGCCCTGGGCGCAGTGGTGATTGGGGTGATTACCCTTGTCATCGCGTTCATTATCAACGTCATCATCTCTTCCATCTTTAGGCGAAAGTAGTGGCGTAGCCGACGCTGCTATCAGTTAATAGTATCCCCCTATCTGGCCGATAGGGGGATACTTGCTATGGCCTTGACAAGACCTCGTGTGGAGCTATGCTTTTGTGTTTGCCTTGATGAACGCCAACATACGATCCCAGGCGTCGGCAGACTCTTTGGCGAACTCGGCCTGTTTGCGGTCGAAGAAGCTGTGTGGCGCGCCGGGATAGATCACAATCTCATGCGGCACGTTCGCCTTGGTGAGCGCCTCGTCAAACTGATGAACCTGCTCCACTGGAATGCCCTGATCGGCTCCGCCAAACAGACCCAGCACGGGACACTCATAGTGGCCAACCATATCGATTGGCGCTGGCGAGCCGCTCATGAGCGGGTGGGTGACTGGTCGCCCATAGAAGCCGATGACACCGGCCAGCCCTAGCTTTTGCGCCGCCTGGTTAAACGAGACTGAGCCGCCAAAGCAGAAGCCGACGGTAAAGATGGAGGATGGCGCCTGGCCGTTCGCGCCGGTCTGCGCCCGTAGGTACGCCACCGCGCTCGCTGCATCCGCTGCGATGTTTTCCCACTTTGTCTGCTGCACATGTGGCATGAACTCAAAGTCATCGTCGCGCGCGGTTAGCCCTGCGGTGCGGGCGAAATAGTCTATAGCCACCGCTGCTACGCCAGCCTCGGCGAAACGCATCGCCAGGTCTTTGTAGAACTGATAGAGGCCACGCACATCGGGCAGAATGACGATGCCTGCGCCGTTCGCTGTTGACGAGTCGGCCCGCGCGGCGTAGGCGGCGAATGTCGTTCCGTCGGCGGAGGTGAGTGTGATGTCAGCGCCCTGGGCGTCGCTGCCAAACAACGGCTGTACGGGTGGCTGGGAGTCCACATCGAAGCACATACGGAGAGCCTGCCTTTCTCAAGGTTCCAGTATTGGGGAAGGTTGCGAGTGTTCTGTGTATATCCCTACCACAGAGTGGGCGCCGCGTGTCCAGTGGGCTGCAATCTTCCCCAAAAACATGCTATCCTGGAAGCGGAGTTATCAGATGGGACGCATGATCAAAAGGGAGACAAGCTATGGGCGTGACGACCGATCAGGCGCTGACAACGCGCTCTGGGATCGAACTGGCGGCGGCCATCGCGCAGGGGGAGATCTCTGCATTGGAGGCGGTGGAGGCGCATATCGCGCGGATCGAGCAGGTGAATCCTGCCATCAACGCGGTGGTCGTCAAACGCTACGATGCCGCCCGCGCTGAGGCCTGCGCTGCCGACGAACGCCACGCCCGTGGTGAGCCGCTTGGCCCGTTGGGCGGCGTGCCTGTCACCATCAAAGAGTCGCTCGATCTTGCCGGAACGCCAACCACGTTTGGCTTGCCCTCGCGCGCCAACACGCCCATGACAAGCGATGATGTCTACGTGGCGCGATTGCGTGCGGCGGGCGCGATCATCCTGGGCAAAACAAACGTCTCGCAGTTGTTGATCTACACCGAGGCGGATAATCCGGTCTATGGGCGCACGAACAATCCCTGGAACCTTGAGCGGTCGCCTGGGGGTAGCAGCGGTGGCCAGGGCGCGATCATCGCGGCGGGGGCTTCGCCATTGGGATTGGGTACCGACATTGGCGGTAGCATTCGTGTTCCGGCGGCCTTCTGTGGGATCGCCGGATTGCGTCCCACAGCTGGCCGTACGCCCGACGCGCCGAGCTTTGGACTGATGTCGGGCCAGCGGGCGATTGTCAGCCAGGTGGGGGCGCTGGCGCGCACGGTGGCCGATGTGGCGCTGACCACAGAGATCATCAATGGCGGGCGCAATCCGCAGAGCGAGCCACCGATGCCGCTTGGCGACTATACATCTGTGGATGTCGCGAAGCTGCGCGTGGCGTATTACACGGATGACGGCTCGTTTCCGGTGGCGGCCAGCGTACGGCGGGCTGTAGTGGAGGCGGCTGGCGCGCTGGCCGGGCGTGGCGCGCAGGTGACGGAGTGGCGTCCGCCGGAGATCGAGACGGTGATGCGTATCTTCTTTGGCGTGCTGAGCGCGGATGGCGGCAAGGGAGCCATCGAGGCGCTGGGCAAAGATGCGCGCGACAAACGAGTGGCCTCGCTGCTGCTGCTGGCGACGGCGCCGCGCCCGTTGCTGGCGGCGCTTGCCGGGGCGCTGCGTCTGGGCGGCCAACGCAATCTGCCGCGCCTGATGGGCTACTTCGGCTACAAGGACACCGATCACTATTGGAAACTGATCGAGGCGCAGATGGCGTATCTGAAGCGATTTGCCCATGCGCTGGATACGGATGACGGCGGCCCGTTCGATGTGATCATCAGCCCCGCCTGGGCGCTGCCCGCCATCCCCCACGGCGCAACGCAAGATTTGGTGACGGCGGGCGCGTATGCGATCATCCATAATGTGACGGGCTATCCGGCGGGCGTCGTCCCTGTGACGCGCGTGCGCCCGGAGGATGAGCAGCCCCGCAAGGCAGGAGCCGACTCGATGCAGAAGGCGGCCCGCCGGACGGAGATGGGCAGCGCGGGGCTGCCGGTGGGTGTGCAGGTGACTGCGCGTCCCTGGCGTGAGCATATGGCGCTGGCGGCCATGCAGGCCATCGAAGAGGCGATGCGCTCGCACGAGGATTACCCCACCATCGCGCCGCTGTAGGGGATCGTCGGTGAGTGGGATCAACGTGTTGCGGAGTATAGGCGGGCGCTAAAGGCGAGCGGCAGGCGTGGCGGGCGGTAAACGCGCGCCTAGTAGTCAGTCCATTCAGCAAAGCAGTCAACAGCCGACGGATAGGAGGCCGCGCAGGTGGCCTTTGTGGCGTAGCCTCTAGGCGCGGCTTGAGCCGCCCGCTGCTGACTAGAGGACACGGGCCACCATGCTCGCGCAGGGGCCTGGAGATCAGTTTGATAGGTTTGCCATAAACTATGTTGCTTCCGTTTGTTGGGTTGGCGCTAGCGTGCGCGCTCTCGTTGGGATTTTCTCTGCTGGTGGAGCGCGTGTGCCGTCGTCTGCGCTGGTTCGATCAGCCCGCGCTACGCCGCGCGCATCGCCAGCCGACGCCTCGCCTGGGCGGAGTCGCCATCTTCCTTGCCTTTCTGCTGACCACCTGGCTGCTGTATTTCCCTAAGACGCTGTACGAGGGGCGCGTGATCGCCGGGCTGCTGGTAGCGGCGACGCTTGTCGTGTCGGCGATGGCCTATGACGACGTTCGGGGCTTGCCGCCGCTGCCCAAGCTGGTGACGCAGACGCTCGCCGCCTTCATTGTCATGTTTCCCGCGAGCCGTGGCATGATCATCGAGGTGCTCCACAATCCCTTCGGCGACGCGGCCCATGCGCATATCTGGCTGCCGCTCTGGGTGGCGATTCCCTTCACCTGGTTCTGGCTGACGGGCATGATGAACACCATCAACTGGATGGATGGGCTGGATGGGCTGGCGGGCGGTATTGTTACCATTGCCGCGCTCGTGATGGCGGCGATCAGTTGGGCGCTTGGGCAGCCGGGCGCGGCGCTGCTCTGCGCCATTCTGGCGGGGGCGACGCTTGGCTTTTTGCCGCTCAATGGGCTGTTTGGCCTGCGTCCGGCGCAACTGTTTATGGGCGACTGCGGCGCGATGTTTCTTGGGCTGGCGCTGGCCACGCTCTCGAATGTGGGTGGCACAAAGCTGGCGACAACGCTCATTCTGCTGGCGCTGCCGATTCTCGACACCGCACGGGTCATCCTCTGGCGGGTGCGGCATCGGCGTTCACCGCTGCGCTTTGACCGCGCGCATCTACACTATCTGCTGCTGGCGGATGGTCTCTCACCCCGCCGCATCGTCTGGCTGTTCTACGGGATCACCGCTGCGTTTGGCATGGGCGCCATTGTAGCGACCTCGCTTGGGGCATATGCTGACCTGGCGCGGCTGGCGCTGCCTCTTTTGCTGGCGGACAGTCTACTTCTGACGACAGTCGTGCTTGCCCGGCGCTTGACAGATGAGCGCGCCATCCCGTAACCCCATTGATATTCCTGATATTCCTGCCCTATATCTAGCGCCTGAGTTTGACAAGAGATAACCAATGTGATAAAAAGAGAGTTCTGCCTGCCTCCAGCGCACATGTGGTATGAGCGTGCGTTCCTCAAAGACGCCACAAACAATAAGCGCCCACCTCTCCAAAGCGGTGACTGGCCTTGACAAAACATGACCAATGTGGTATAAAATGACTGGCGAGTCAAAACCTTCACTAACAAGTTTACCCATCCCGCAATTGAGCGGGAGAAGAGAGCGCATAATGGCATCATCGGTTGCTCCGCAATCATTGAAGGAGCGCCAGCGACAGGAGCGTGAACAGCTTATCCTGCAAGCCGCCCAAGAACTGCTGATCGAGCAGGGGTACCATGAGACCTCGATTGATCAGATCGCCGCGCGCGTTGGCATTTCCAAGGGAACCGTCTACCAACATTTTCCGAGCAAAGAGGATCTGGTTCTGGCGTTGTTTGAGCTCAACCGGGAACGGTTTCAACAGGCGGTAGATACCATTCTCGCCGGAGAAGGTAGCCCACGCGAACGTTTGCGCGAACTGCTCTTCTTTACCCATAAAGGTCTAGCGAGCAAAGGCTTTCAACTGCTGAGTATGATCTTTCAGAGTCCAGAGCTGCGTAGCCGCTTTGTCGCCCTTATGGGGGAAAAAGAAGGAGAGCAAGAGAAATCCGAAAAAGACCGCAAACACGCGGAATGGGAGGCTATCACCGAAAAGGTTGGCGCATTGATAGAAGCGGGCAAACGCAGCGGCGACTTCGACGTGAGCATACCCACGCCGATTATGGTTGCGGTCTTCACCTCGCTGATGAATCCACATAGCTCCGCGCGCTTGATCGAGCGTGAGCAGATGGATCCTGCGGTCATCGCCGAGCAGATGTGCCGGTTTTTCTTCAAGGGTATCGCGGCAGAGCAGCCGCATGATCACACAGCAGTGTGCAGAAAAGAAGGGGAGGCATATGCCCCAGTTGAATAGTTATCCTGGTCGCCACGCGCGCATGAACGGAGCAGCCGTCGTATGATTCGCTTGTTTCGGTTTCTCAAGCCCTATTGGTTCCCCATCACGCTTGTGCTGATATTGGTGTTTGCGCAATCGCTCGCAACCCTCTATCTTCCCACACTGATGGCCGACATCGTTGACAATGGTATTGTCAAGAAAGACACTGGCTATATCGAGCGCGTGGGCCTGCTCATGCTATTGGTAAGCCTGGGCGCCGTGGTGGCTGCGGTGATCTCGGCGTTCTTTTCCTCGCGGGTTGCCGTTGGCTTTGGGCGCGACATCCGCAAGAAGCTGTTTGCCCATGTGCAGACCTTCTCGCTGCGCGAGTTCGATACTTTTGGCACGGCCTCGCTGATCACCCGCACGACAAACGACACCAATCAGATACAAATGGTGTTGGTGCTCATGTTGATGATGATGGTGAGCGCGCCGATGATGGCGATTGGTGGCATCATCCTGGCCATTAGCCAGGACGCCACGCTGACCTGGGTGCTGGTGGCGGCCATCCCCGTGTTGCTGATCGCCATTTACTTGATCATGAGCCGGGCGATACCGCTCTCGCGCATCATGCAGCAAAAGCTCGACCGGTTGAACCTGATCCTTGATGAAGGGCTGACCGGCGTGCGCGTCATCCGCGCGTTTGACCGTTCCGCCTACGAAGAGGAACGGTTCAATGTCGCGAACAGCGACCTGACCAGCGTGGCCACCATAGTGAACCGTCTCACTTCAACGATGTTCCCCTTGATGATGCTGGTGCTCAACCTGACGACCGTGGCCATCCTCTGGTTCGGCGCCATACGGATTGACGCGGGGCAGTTGCAGGTTGGCACGCTGATCGCCTTTTTGCAATACGCCATGCTCATCCTCTTCTCCTTCCTGATGCTCTCGATGATGTTCATCATGCTGCCGCGCGCCGCTGCTGCTGCGACCCGCATCAACGCCGTGCTGGACATTGAGCCGGCCATTGTGGATGCGCCTGAGACGGAACAGCGCCAGGCGGGGCCATTTGATGGACTGCTCGCCGAGCCAGGCTCCGTCGAGTTCGAGGATGTCACGTTTAGCTATCCGGGCGCCGAAGCTCCGGCTCTTGAGCACATTACCTTCCGGACTCGTCCCGGTCAGGTGACGGCGATCATCGGCGGCACAGGCGCGGGCAAGTCCACGCTGATCAACCTGATCCCTCGCTTCTACGATGTGGATAGCGGACGTGTGCTGGTGGATGGCAAAGACGTGCGCGAGTACACACAGCACGAACTGCGCTCGAAAATTGGCTTTGTGCCCCAGACGGCGGTGTTGTTCTCAGGGACGGTCAGCGAGAATATTCGCTATGGCAAGGCCGACGCCACCGACGAACAGGTGCGCCATGCGGCAGAGGTCGCCCAGGCCAGCGAGTTCATCAACGAACTGGGCGATGGCTACGACTCGATGGTCTCGCAGGGCGGCACAAACCTGTCCGGTGGGCAGAAGCAGCGTCTCTCGATTGCCCGTGCGCTGGCGCGCCAGCCGGAGATTTATATCTTCGACGATAGCTTCTCGGCGCTTGACTACAAGACCGATGCGAAACTGCGCGCCGCGCTGAAAGGCGAGACCGCAAACGCGACTGTGCTCATTGTGGCGCAACGGGTCAGCACGGTGATGGACGCCGATCAAATCCTGGTGTTGGATGAAGGACGCCTGGTGGGTGTGGGAACCCATCGGGAGTTGTTGGAAAGCAGCCCGGTCTACCGCGAGATCGTCTTCTCGCAGCTTTCGGCGGAGGAAGTAGCGTCATAATGCAACAGAGAACACAACGTCCGGGCGGCCAGCGCGGCATGATGGGTGGCCCAATGGGTGGCGGCCCGGCGGCAGGCTTGGGGATGTCGGTGCAGAAGGCGAAGAACTTCCGTGGCACGCTCATCCGGCTGTTGGGCTATTTCCGCCCACATTGGTTCGCGCTGAGTGTCGTCTTGGTGGCGGCGATCATCAGCACGGTCTTCAACGTCGTTGGCCCAAAGATTCTTGGTCTGGCGACCACGAAGCTCTTCGAGGGGTTTGTCGCCAAGCTGGAACACATTCCAGGGGCGCATATTGACTTTGGTTACATTGGAGAGGTGTTGCTGATCCTGACGGGGTTGTACCTTATCAGCGCCGTCTTCAGCTTTGTGCAGCAATACGTCATGGCAGGCGTAGCGCAACGCACGGTCTATGCCATGCGCCGCCAGGTGGACGAGAAGCTCGGGCGTTTGCCACTGAAGTTCTACGATACGCACACACATGGCGACGTGATGAGCCGCGCCGTCAACGACCTGGACAACATCAGCACTACACTTCAGCAGAACCTGACGCAGTTGATCACCTCTGTCGTCACGTTGATCGGTGTCGTCATCCTCATGCTGACAATCAGCCCCCTGCTGACGCTGGTGGTCGCTATCACACTGCCGTTGAGCATTCTGGTTACAACGCTGATCGCCAAACGCTCTCAGAAGTATTTCGGTGATCAGCAACGGCATCTGGGTCAGTTGAACGGACATGTCGAGGAGACCTACAACGGCCATAAGATCGTCAAGGCGTTTGGGCGTGAGCGCGAGGCCAACGAGACGTTCGATAGCTTCAACAAAGACCTCTACGAGGCCGGTTGGCGCGCGCAGTTCGTCTCCGGCATGATCTTCCCGCTGATGAACTTCATCGGCAACATCGGCTACGTCTTCGTAGCCGTGGTGGGCAGCATCCTGGTGACGCAGGGGACAATCGCGATCGGCGACGTGCAGGCGTTCATCCAGTACGCGCGCCAGTTCACCATGCCGATCACGCAGCTTGCCAGCCTGACGAACACCATTCAGTTGACCATCGCCTCCGCCGAGCGCGTCTTCGAACTGCTTGATGAGCCGGAGGAGTCGCCCGACGCCGCCAATGCGAAGACCATCGCCGAGCCTGAAGGCGCGGTGGTGTTCGCGGATGTTGATTTCAGCTATAGCCCGGATGTTCCGCTGATCGAGGATATGAATATCTCCGTGCAGCCAGGGCAGACCATCGCCATCGTCGGGCCGACGGGCGCAGGCAAGACAACGCTCGTCAACCTGTTGATGCGCTTCTACGATGTCAACAGCGGCGCGATCATGGTGGACGGCGTGGACATCCGCGAGATGAAGCGGGGTGATCTGCGGCGTATCTTTGGGATGGTCTTGCAGGATACGTGGCTCTTCGAGGGAACCATCCGTGAAAACATCGCCTATGGGCGCACGGACGCCACCGAGGAGGAGATCGTGCAGGCGGCGCAGGCGGCGCAGGCGGATCACTTCATCCGCACGCTGCCCGATGGCTACAAGACGGTGCTGAACCAGGAGGCGACGAACCTCTCGCAGGGGCAGAAACAGTTGCTCACCATTGCGCGTGCGTTCCTGGCCGACCCGGCGATTCTGATTCTCGACGAGGCGACCAGCAGCGTGGATACACGCACCGAGATTTTGATTCAGCGGGCGATGACCGCGCTGATGAAGGGGCGCACGAGCTTTGTGATTGCGCACCGCCTCAGCACGATTCGCGACGCCGATCTGATCCTGGTGATGAACCATGGGCGCATCATCGAAAAAGGTACGCACGAGGAACTGCTGGCGAAGAACGGCTTCTACGCCGAACTCTACAACAGCCAGTTCGCGGCGCGCGTTACCGAGGCGGAGGCTGTGCTGTCGTAGGACACATCTAACCCCCTTGCCCCCTTCCCATCGATGGGAAGGGGGTAGTTTGTGTGGAGAGAAATCTGTGGAGTGGAAACGCGCCGGAGGGCAGGCGGATTGAGCTTTGCGTCAACACACCAAGTGATGAGGCGCTTTTCAGTAAAATTGCCGATTCTTGTAAGCATACTAGAGCCGACAAAGTCCGCTCGCACAGATTTGCTAATTTCCTTCCCACTGATATATGCTGTAGGATACATAGCAGCAAGATATAGGGAGGGGCGTCAATATGGAACGCCAGCCGACGGTGGTGTCAGTCGAACCTGTGACATTCCATACGGTAGAGGTTCGACAGAATGTATTCATTAACTATGCTGCGGTTGACCAGGACAAGGCCACCGCGTTGAGTGATCTGCTTGAAAAGCGCAACTATCATGTTTGGATGGATCGGAAGGTACTCGAAGGCTCCGATAACTGGAAACTCGAGATCGATCGCGGCCTGCGCCAGGCTTTTGTGATGGTGTCCATCTTGACACCTGATGCGGTCGCTCCAGAGCGCGAGTGGGTACAGTATGAGCAGCGCCAGGCGCTCGACCTCTTTCTGCCGATCATCCCGCTGTTCTATGAACAATGCAACCTGCCGGAGCGGCTGGCGCGCATCAACTACATTGACGTGCGGACGTTTGATGACAGGGCTGTTCAGCAGCTTCTCCGTGCAATCGAGAAGCATAGGCTGCGCGCTGGCGGCGGACTCTTCGATGAGGCGCCAGCAGTGGAACGCGCCTTTATTGGACGCCGCGAGGAATTGCGGACGCTCCATGCTATGATCACAGCGGAAGACCTAGATGCTACACAGACGCGCCCGCCGATTGCTATCTATGGATTGCCTGGGAGCGGCAAGACCATGCTCCTCAATGAATTAGCGCGGCGTTTAGGTCGGCTCTACCCAGGTGGAGTGATCTATGAGCAGCGCGGAGAGAGCAGGGTTTCATCACAAGCTGTGCTCACTCGCTGGATGCAACGGGCGTTGGGAAGCGACCTTGATCGCGATTTCAGCCAGGAGATCACGCCACAGCAGGTTCGTCATCAATTGCTGAGGTTTGGTCAGTTGATGGTGGCCATTGATGATGTTGGCGCGGAGGATTTTCCTGAGGTACAACGGCTTCTCGAGGCGCTTCCGCCCGATACGACACGCATCCTGACCACGCAATCGCGCGAGGAGGCCGCCGCGATTGGTTGCCAAATCTTCCCTGTTCAACATCCGCTTGAGAAACTGGAAGACCCCGATGCGCTGCTCTTCCTCAAGGATCGTCTTGCGGGCAAAGGGCCGATGCCCTCGGATGAGCAGTTGTTGCGATTGGCGCATGCTGTAGATGGGCATCCCCTGGCGCTAGAGATCTCTGCCGCGCGCTGCCAGCACACCGGCGACCTCGGCGACATTGTTGACGAGCTGACCAATGATCTTGCTGAAGGTGTCAGTGCGTTGCGCTATCGCAATCTGGCGCGGGTCAACGCCAGCACCAGCGTCACGCTCAGCTTTGATCGAAGCGTGCGCGCGCTCGATACGTTTGATCAGGAGCACGGCACGCAGTATATGCGCTCATTCCGCACGCTTGGCGTTTTGCCTGGGAATGTCCCGCTTGATCGGAGTATGTACGGGGTCTCCTGGGATGAACAACGACCGCGCGTCATCAACGACACACTCAGCGCGCTGACGGATCGTGCTTTTGTCATTCGGCAAGCGGACATGCCCAGTCACTATCGCGTCCCTACACTGGTGAATTCCTATGCGCGTGAACTCTTGCATGCCGATCCTGAGGCATATGAGATGTGCCGGAGACTGTATGTCCATGCGGTTGTGCATCAAGCGACCGAGACGTTTGCGCTTCCCCAAGATCGTTGGGACGCCGATCCAACGCTGTTGCGCCAGATAGCCCATGTTGGGCGCCTGCTCGTGAGTGATCTTCAGCTTGCGATTGGCGTCGGCGCATTCGATCAGTTGAGCAAGCCGGAGCAGGGCGCATCACTTTCCCCTTCCGTCATGTCTATTCGAGATTCAGGCTTCCTGGAGTTGGCCATTGCCTTTTCTGGCGCAATTGTCCCATTGGCGCGCGAGCGGCAGGAATTGGGAGAGGTGGTTGCGGATTGGCTAAAGTTGGGACTGGTTGCTTCGAGGCTGCTCGGCAAGTATGATGAGGCGGCGCAGAGAGAAAGTGAACTTGGTGGGTGGTATAGCCACCGCAGCCAGTATGCGCTTGCCCTTGCATACTTCACAAAAGCGGCTGAGCTGGCGCGCCAGTTGCACGACGGCCGCCTGTTGGCGCGTTCGCTGAGCGAAGAAGGGGCAGCGGCGGCGCTCAGAAACGAGAAAGGCGATGTACAGAGGGCTATCGAACTCCACAACGAAGCCTTGAACCTCCAGCGCAAGTTAGGGACTCCTGAGGAAGTCGCCGAGACGCTGATCAATCTTGGCAGAGATTACTGGGTGATGGCTGACGCTGATCGGTCGCTTCAGTTCTATGAGGAAGCGTCGAAGCTGAATCCACAACTGAGCGCCGGTACCCTCAATCACATTGGGTCGGCGTACTTCGTCAAGGGCAACTACGGGCGCGCCATTGTGTACTTCGAGCAAGGTCTAGCGCGGGCGCAGCAAGTCCATAGCGCGCGTTGGGAGGCGGAGAACTCAAACGATCTAGGCGCCGCCAATCTGGGTTCCCAGCATTATGAAGAGGCGATAGTTCATCTGCGCCATGCCATCGAGTTGTACCAGCGGGTTGGCGACCGGCGTGTAGAGTGTATCTCGTATGGGAACCTGTCGTCGGGTCTCCGCCACCTCAAACGGTTTGACGAGGCCGAAAAAGCCGTCAATACAGGGTTGGCGATCTGCCGCGAGATCGGCGCGAAGCGCGAGGAGGTCTGGAACCTTCACCATGCAGGACAACTGGCGTGGGAGAGAGGGCAGCCTGATCATGCGCGCTCATGCTATGAGCAGGCGCTGAAATTGATTGAGGCGGGCTACGGGGTTGACAACCGCACACAGGCAGGGGTCATTGGTGACTACGCCTGGATTCTCTTTTCGGGTTTTAAGGAGCGTGAGCGTGCGATAGAGATGACCAAGCGCGCATTACAATTACTGGCCGAGAAGCAGCTAGGCAGCGGGCATGGGTTCGTCTCGGCCAAAGAACTTGAGCAGCGTTTGAACCAGATGCAGCGAAGGGGTTTTCTCTGGTTCTGGCGCCGATGAATGAATGCCGATAAATGGCTATGAGTAAAGTGGTTCGGCGTAGCAGGGTACACGCCCTGGAAAGGCATAACATGGCTCAGCAGCATGGCTCGGCGAACTTTATCTTTGGATACGGTTCTCTCATCGAACGCGCTTCGCGTACATCAACCACGCCCAGCGCCTGGGCAGCCTATCCGGTGATTGTCGAGGGGGTGGCGCGTGGATGGTGGGGAACCGGCGCTCAGGTGGGGTTCAGCACTTGTTTTCTCTCAGCCATTATCGATCCGAAAGGGCGTTGTAATGGAGTGGTCTATCCCGTCACAACAGCGGAATTAGAGCAGACCGACCGGCGTGAGTGGTTTTACGAACGTACCGCGCTGGATACGCATGCGATCACCTTTCTTGATGGTCGCCGTTCTCCTCCAGAGGACGCGAAGATATGGGTCTATGCCTTGAAGGAAGGTTCCCCCACGCAAGACCATCGTCCCAGCGCAAAGTTTCCCATTGTGCAATCATATGTTGACGTCTGCCTCAACGGCTGCTTCGAGATGGAAACATTGTATCCCCTGGCGAAAGAGGCGGACTACGCGCGCATGTTCGTCCAGGAGACGCGCGATTGGGGCACATATTGGATCAATGATCGCATCTATCCACGGCGCTCGTTCAACATGACCCCACGAGCGTCCCAAATAGATGCGCTTCTCAACGAGTTGCTGCCTGATCTGTTCGCAAAGATTCAGCTCGAACCCGCACAGTGGCCATCGTGAGGACGTCTCTGCGCGGATGGCGGCGCTACTTGACCTGGAACCCTTCATACAGGCAATACTGCTTGCCGACGGCAACCCCGCTCGCCTTACCACCCCTTTCCCGCCGCAGCGGGAGAGGGGCAGGGGTGGGGGCTGTCTGCGTTAAGCCGTCTGGATATTTGCGGCGTCTTGCAGGCCAAGCTCCTGGATGGATTGCTGGCGCATCAGAAATTTTTGGATTTTTCCGGTCACGGTCATCGGGAAGCTATCCACGAACTTCCAATAGCGCGGAATCTTATAGCTGGCGATCTGCCCGCGACAGAAGGCGGTCAGCTCTTCAGGCGTGGCCGTCATGCCGTCGCGCAGCTTCACCCAGGCCATCAGCTCCTCGCCGTACTTCGGGTCGGGCACGCCGATTACCTGCACATCGCTGATCGCCGGATGGGTATACAGGAACTCCTCCACCTCGCGCGGATAGATGTTCTCGCCGCCACGGATCACCATGTCTTTCAGGCGTCCGACAATGTTTACATAGCCTTCCTCATCCATCGTCGCCAGGTCACCGGTGTGCATCCAGCGGGCGGCGTCAATCGCGCGGCGGGTGGCCTCCTCGTTGTCCCAGTAGCCAAGCATCACTGAGTAGCCGCGTGTCAGTAACTCGCCGGGCTGGCCCACGGGAACCACCTTGCCATTGGTGTCTATCAGCTTCACCTCCACATGCGGGTGAATCTGCCCGACGGTGCCCACACGCTTCTCCAGCGGATCATCGAGATGCGTCTGGAAGGAGACGGGGCTGGTCTCGGTCATGCCGTAGCAAATCTCCACCTCGCGCATGTGCATCTTGTCAATCACATTGCGCATCACCTGGATGGGGCAGGGCGAACCAGCCATCACGCCAGTGCGCAGGGTGGAGAAGTCATACGTGTCGAAGTCGGGGTGGGCAAGCTCGGCGATGAACATAGTAGGCACGCCGTAGAGCGCGGTGCAGCGTTCCTCCTGAACGGCGTCGAGCGTCGCTTTGGCGTCAAACGTCTCAGCGGGATAGACCATCGTCGCTCCATGCGTGATACATCCCAGGTTGCCCATGACACACCCAAAGCAATGGTAGAGAGGAACAGGAATACACAGGCGGTCGTTCTCGGTGAAGCCTTGCAGGTGGGCGACGAAGTAGCCGTTGTTGAGGATGTTGTGGTGGCTGAGCGTCGCGCCTTTCGGGTTGCCCGTGGTGCCGCTGGTATACTGGATGTTCGCCGGGTCGTCAAACTCTTGATCGGCCTGGCGCTCGGCAAGCGCCTCCAGGCTGACCTCCTGCGCGCGGGAAAGCATCTCGCCCCAGACCCACATGCCGGGGGTGCGCTCCTCGCCTAGCCGCACGATATGGCGCAGGTGCGGCAGGCGGTGGGAATCGAGCTGGCCGGGCGCGCTGCGCGTAAGCTCAGGGCTGAGCGTCTGCAACATTTCGAGATAGCTGGTGGCGCGGAAGTTGGGCGCGGTGACGAGCGCGACGCAGCCGGACTGGTTGAGCGCGTATTCGAGTTCGTGCAGGCGATACGCCGGATTGATGTTAACGAGGATCGCGCCGATCTTGGCGCTTGCAAACTGCGTGATTGCCCACTCGACACAGTTGGGCGCCCAGATGCCCACGCGGTCGCCTTTGCGAATGCCCAGCGCCATCAGGCCGCGCGCGCAGAGGTCTACCTGTTCGCGCAGTTGGCCGTAGGTATAGCGAATGCCCTGGTGGCGCGAGATGAGCGCGTCGTGGTCGGTGTAGCGCGCCACGGTCTGATCGAAGAGATCGCCGATGGTCATGCCCAGCAAGGGTGTATCGCTGGTTCCACTCACATAGCTCCACTTGACGGCGCTGCGGTCGGTGTTGGCTACCGGCGCCTGCTCGACAACGGTCTCTGTCATCGTTTCACCCTCCGGCGCGCCTGAGGCGCGCATCTCTCACAAACCTATCCCCTGACCCCTTCCCCGGACGGGAAGGGGGAATGCGCATAGCTTAGCATACGTGATAGTGTATGTCGGCTCGTACATCTTTATCTTGTGGCATATGATGTATCGGGCGTGTATCGTTTGTCAATGGGCGTGCGGCTTGACAATGGGCAGCGGGCGTCCTATGCTGCCATCAACCCAAATCAATGTGTAGATGGAGGCGTACGATGTCAGGGCAACCCCTCGCTGAAGTGTTCGGTTTCCCTGTGGATGACTTCTCGCAAGAAGCAGAGCGTCATCGCCAGAACCATCTTTGCCCATTTCACAACGGCGTTCCTAACTGCACAAAAGACAAAGTTGAGGATCCACTTGGCGTATGCAGCATCTTTAGCGGTTCTGAAGCGATCATTACCTGCCCAATTCGCTTTCGCCAGGACTGGCGGATCACACGCGATGTCGCAACATTCTTCTTTCCTAAAGGAACCACCTGGATAGCTCTTCCAGAAGTACGCCTGAGCGATAAAGCAGGGCGCCCAGCGGGAAATATCGATCTGGCGCTGGTGGCATATGACGAGAACAACCGGGTAACTGACTTTGGCGCGCTGGAAGTGCAGGCGGTGTATATCACTGGCAATGTGCGTCAGCCGTTCGAGTATTACATGCAAGACCCTTCCAATCGCGTAGGCATGAATTGGCCAGGCGTCATTCGACCCGACTTTCTGTCATCTTCTCGCAAGCGGCTGGCTCCGCAACTGCTCTATAAAGGTGGCATTCTCAACGCCTGGAAGAAGAAACTCGCTATAGCTGTTGACATTGGCTTTTTTTCATCATTACCTCCCTTGCCAGCGGTTGTTCGGTCTGAGGCTGATATGGCGATCTTTGTCTATGAGCTACTGCGGGAACCGGAACAAAGTCAATACCAGTTATCGCTTCGCCGCACAGTGTATACGATGTTTCAATTGGCGCTGACAACAATCACTCAGGCCGAGGCAGGTCAGGAGCAGGAGTTTGTGGCTCGTCTCCAAACACGGCTTGCCGAACGGTTACGCAGATTGGTCTAACACTTTCCGCTTTTGACTTGCTTTCATGTACATTTTCGTCAAAGAAAGTAAGAACAATACCGAGATAGGCATGCCATGTAGAGTGGTTAAGAGTGGTGTATGGAACAACTGGCGCTTTTCCCTCAACTGGATAAAGATGTTGCATCTCCAAGTCAATCCAACGTGATCGGCGGGATAGTCAATGTGGCCACTGTTCCCCAGCACAGCCCGTTTCGCTACCCTGGCGGAAAGACATGGCTGGCCCCTCGTATGCGCCAATGGCTACGCTGGCTCGGTCGTCAGGACAAGCGTCCCACTGAGTTCATCGAGCCGTTTGCCGGAGGAGGCAGCATGAGCCTGCTGGTCGCCTTTGAGCGATTGGCCGGGCATGTCACTATGATAGAGCTTGATCCTGAGGTTGCGGCGGTCTGGCATACCGTCCTCGAAGGTGATGGAACTCTCTTGGCGCAAGACATCCTATGCTTTACCCCTACGCCTGCCGCCATTGCCAAAACACTGACGATGCCACCCACCACGCTTGAAGCACGCGCCTTTCAGACAATTGTGCGCAACCGTGTACAGAGAGGCGGGATACTGGCTCCTGGCGCAGGTCTCATCAAGCAGGGCGAGGCCGGTCGCGGTGTTGCCTCGCGCTGGTATCCTGAAACCCTCAAGCGCCGCATTCTCGATATTATCGCCATCAGAGAGCGCATCACGTTTATCGAGGGCGATGGCCTTCGTATCGCCAAGCAGTATGTTCATCGCGATGATGTCGCATTCTTCTTTGATCCCCCCTATACCGCTGCGGGCAAGAAGGCTGGTAGCCGCCTGTATTCCTGCTCAGAGTTGGATCACGAGGCACTTTTTGCCCTGGCAGGTGAGCTACACGGTGACTTCCTTATGACCTATGACAACGCCGAGGGAGTGCACGAACTGGCGCGCAAGCATCATTTTGAGGTACGCGCCATTGCTATGAAAAATACGCATCACGCGAAAATGTCCGAGTTGCTCATCGGGCGTGACCTGCGCTGGCTGGATGAGTAAGCGCGCTTGGCTTGCTATGCCTTGACATTGCGCGCTGGGCGTCCTATGCTGCCATCAACATAAATCAATGTTAGATGGAGGCATACTCAGCATGGGAAGACTCAGCGGACGGGTGGCGCTCGTCACCGGCGCGGGACGTGGTATCGGCGCGGCGACCGCCAAACGGTTGGCTGAAGAGGGCGCGCGGGTGACGCTGGCGGACCTCGATCTGGAAGGCTGCGAGCGCGTCGCACAGGAGATCACGAAGCTGGAGTTGCCTGACGCGGCTCTGTCCGAAGATGGCAAACTCCGCGCGCTGGCGCTCAAATGTGATGTGAGCACTAGCCAGAGCGTGCAGGAAACTGTGGATCGTACTCTGGAAACGTTTGGGCGGCTTGACATCCTGGTGAACAACGCGGGCATCCTGCGCGACAATCTGCTCTTCAAGATGAGCGATGATGATTGGGATCAGGTCGTTAACGTCCACCTGCGCGGAGCGTTCCTCTGTGCGCGGGCGGCGCAAAAGCCAATGGTGGAGCAGAAGTACGGGCGCATCATCAGCCTGTCGTCCACCTCGGCGCTGGGCAACCGTGGGCAGGCAAACTACTCCGCCGTGAAGGCGGGTCTGCAAGGGCTAACGCGCACGCTGGCTATCGAGCTTGGCCCGTTTGGCATTACCGCCAACGCTGTCGCCCCCGGTTTCATAGACACCGATATGACGCGCGCCACCGCCAAGCGGCTTGGCCTCACCCCGGAAGCCTTTCAGGCGGGCGTCTCGCAGCATATCCCCCTGCGCCGGGTTGGTCAGCCTTCTGAGGTCGCCAGCGTGATCGCCTTCCTTGCCTCGGATGACGCCAGTTATGTCAGTGGACAGGTGATCTACATCGCGGGCGGCCCTGTTGGTGTCTTGAATTGATTGTGTCTTGATTGTTTGTGTGATTGCTGCTGCCAATGGAGGGAGTACGCTATGGATCTCGGCCAGATGCTCGCGCGCAGCGCCGCGCAGAATCCACAGAAGACCGCGATGATCTTTCACGACCAGCCGACCACCTACGCTGAACTGGATCAGCGCGCCAACCAGGTCGCCAATGGGCTGATTGCGCTGGGCATCCAGCCAGGGGATCGCGTGGGGGTGCTCATTCACAATATGCCGCTCTTCGTCGAGGCATACTACGGCATCCTGAAGGCGGGCGCAACGGTTGTGCCCATGAACGTGCTGTATAAGCCGGGCGAGGTGGGCTACATCATGCAGGATAGCGGCGCGAAGGCATTGTTGACCTTTGGGCCGTTTACTCAGGTGGCCCAGGCTGCCGCGCCCGCCGCGCCTGAACTGCGCCATATCATTGCCGCCGTGCCACAGCCAACGCCTGGAGTGCTTCAGTGGAGCGAGGTGATCGGCAAGGCGCCGACTACGCCACCGCCCGTCATGGTTGACCCGGAATCCATCGCCGTGTTTTGCTATACATCGGGCACGACGGGCCGCCCCAAAGGTGCGATGCTCAGCCACAACAACCTGATCGCCAACTGTGAGCAGTGCGATCAGATCGAGCGTATCCGTGTGCAGCCGACCGACATCACCTGGCTGGCGTTGCCGCTCTTCCATAGCTACGCCATGAACGTCGGCATGAATATGAGCGTGATGCACGGCGTGACGATGGTGATCATTGACCGCTTTGAGCCGGCGTCGAGTCTGGACGCCGTGCAGAAGTATCACTGCACAGTGCTCTATGGCGCGCCGCCGATGTTTGTCGCGTGGTCGCAGTTGCCCAACCTGAGCGAGTATAATCTGACTAGCCTGCGCTACATCGCGTCGGGCGCCGCCGCGTTGCCCGTCGCCATCATGAACACCTTCGAGCGGCTTTCCGGTGTGCCCATCAGCGAGGGGTATGGCCTCTCCGAGGCGTCGCCTGTGGTGACGACGAATGTGGCGGGGCCAGTGACGAAGCCCGGCACAGTTGGCCCAACGATCCCAGGCGTGGAGGCGAAGATTGTTGATGAGAATGGCAATGAGTTACCACGCGGCCAGCTTGGCGAACTGATCTGCCGGGGCGCCAACATCATGAAGGGCTACTGGAAGCAGCCCGAAGCCACCGCCGAGGCGCTGCGCGATGGCTGGCTCTATACCGGCGACCTTGCGACCGAGGACGAAGACGGCTACTTCACCATCGTGGATCGCAAGAAAGATATGATCGTCGTTTCCGGCTACAATGTGTACCCTCGTGAGGTGGAGGAGACGCTCTTCAAGCATCCCGCCGTGGCCGACGCCGCCGTGGTGCAGTATCCTGATCCCTATCAGGGCGAATCGGTGATGGCGTTCGTCGTGCTGAAGCAGGGCGCAACGGCGACCGAGCAGGAGTTGATAGACTTCTGCCGCAGCGAGATCGCCGTCTTCAAGTGTCCGCGCAAGATCGTGTTTGTCAACGATCTGCCCAAAAACAACACAGGCAAGGTGCTTCGCCGTGAGCTGCGTGACCGCGCGAAAGAGTTGACGCAGGCACAGGCGCAAACACAAGGGTAGGCGTGGCCTCTCCCCCAGCCCCTCCCCATCTATAGGAGGGGGAACAACGATTTCCAGGCGATAAGATTTCTTCCCCTGGCCCCTCCGCAGCTGCGGAGGGGCCAGGGGTGGGGCCGAGTGGCAGAGAGGCGGTTTATCTATGATTAACGCATTGGTACTGATCAACACGCAGCGCGGCGGCGTGAACGAGACGGCGCAGGCGCTGCTGACCATCCCCGGCGTGGCGGAGGTCTATTCCGTGACGGGCGAGTATGACCTCGTGGCCGTCTTGCGGCTGGCGAACTACGAAGACCTGGCGACGGTGGTAACTGAGCGCATGATGGCGATAGACCGCATCACCCGCACGGAGACGCTGATGGCCTTCCGTGCTTATACGCGCGAAGACCGCGAGCAGGCGTGGGACATCGGCGAGCAATGATACGCTGGCGCCGGGGTTTGTGCAAGGCGCCCAAATTGTCGGCGTGGTTTTTCGGTGGATTCGTCACTACCTCCTTGGGAACATGCGCCCTACAATGCGGATAGACCGTATGGCGTAGTGTTCCCCATCCCTACTGGGGATGGCTAACGAAAGCATGGGTGACGAACGATCATGGCGATGACCCCCGAAGATGCGATGCAATTTGCGCGCGAGCAAGGCGCGAAGATGGTAGACGTCAGGTTTTGTGATGTGCCGGGAACCTGGCAGCATTTTAGTATTCCCTTCTCTTCCTTCGGACTAGACGCCTTCACTGAGGGCATTGGCTTTGACGGGTCAAGCATTCGAGGGTTCCAGCAGATCAACGAGAGCGATATGCTGCTGATCCCCGATCCCACCACTGCGATCATGGATCCCTTTACCGCCGTCCCCACCCTCACGATGGTCTGCGATGTCGCCCAGCCGGGCACCAGCCGTGAGCCATACACACGCGACCCTCGCTACGTCGCGCGCAAGGCCGAGGAATATCTCAAGAGCATCGGCCTCGCCGACACCGCATACTTTGGGCCTGAGGCCGAGTTCTTCATCTTCGATGAGGCGCGTTTCACCTCCACCGCCAATGAGCAGAGCGTCTTTGTGGATAGCGACGAGGCGCACTGGAACAGCGGGCGTGTGGGCACGGCGGGCGCGCCAAACCTGGGCCACCGCATGCGCCCCAAAGAAGGCTATTTCCCCCTGGCGCCAAACGATACCCTGCAAGACCTGCGCACGGAGATGGCCCTGACGATGGAGGCGTGTGGCATTCCGGTAGAGGCGCAGCACCACGAGGTGGCGGCAGCAGGGCAATGCGAGATTGACATGCGCTTCGACTCGCTTACCCGCATGGCCGACAAGCTGCTGCTCTACAAGTACATCGTCAAGAATGTGGCGCGGCGCGCAGGCAAGACGGCCACCTTTATGCCCAAGCCGATCTTTGGCGACAATGGCTCCGGTATGCACGTGCATGTGAGTTTGTGGAAGGGCGAGACGCCGCTCTTTGCCGATGAGGAGGGCTACGCGGGCCTCTCGGAGATGGCGCGCATGTTCATCGGTGGCCTGCTCACCCATGCGCCAAGTATTCTGGCGTTGGCGGCCTCCACCACGAACAGTTACCGGCGTCTGGTGCCCGGCTATGAGGCGCCCGTCAATCTGGTCTTCTCGCAGCGCAACCGCTCGGCGGCGGTGCGTATCCCCATGTACTCGGATAACCCCAAAGCCAAGCGCATCGAGTTCCGTCCGCCAGATCCTACTGCCAACCCATATCTCACCTTCTCGGCAATCTTGATGGCTGGGCTGGATGGCGTCAAGCGCGGTATTGTCCCCGAAGAGCGTGGCTACGGGCCGGTGGATCGCAACATCTATGAGATGTGCCCCGCTGAGAAGCGCGAGATTCGCTCGGTGCCTGGTTCGCTCGATGAGTCGCTCGACGCGCTTGAGGCCGACCATGAGTATCTGCTGGCGGGTGATGTCTTCACAAGCGACCTGCTCGAAAAGTACGTGGAGATGAAGCGCGAACAGGCCGCCGAGGTGCGCCTGCGCCCCAGCCCGCTGGAGTTTGTACTGTACTACGACGCTTAGCTGGCGGTTGAAACCGCGTCTAAGGGAGCCGCTGAAGCGGCTCCACGAAGTCCGCCTGCGCGGACTTGTATCCTGCCATGCGAGTGAATAGTTGATCTTTTGCCCCTCTCCCGCAGCGCGGGAGAGGGGAATATTGTGCGAGGTGTACAATGATGGCAAGCGATGAGTCGCATATACGGCTGGCGACACCTGCCGACGCCGCCGACATCCACGCGATTTATGCGCCCGTCGTGCGCGAGACGATCATCTCCTTCGAGTATGAGGAGCCTTCGGTAGACGAGATGGCGCGACGCATCGAGAAGGTGACGGCGCGCTATCCTTGGCTGGTCTGGGTGGAGGACGGGCGCGCGGTCGGCTACGCCTATGCGGGCCAGCACAACGAACGCGCTGCGTATGATTGGTCGGTTGACCTCTCCGCCTATATTCACGCCGATTGGCGCGGTCGTGGTATCGGCAAAGCTCTTTATACGAAGCTCTATGGGCTGCTGGATCAACTTGGCTACATCAACGCCTATGCGGGAATCTCACTGCCAAACACGGCAAGCGTGGCGCTGCACGAGGCGATGGGCATGCGTCCGGTCGGCGTCTACCACCATGTGGGCTATAAGTTTGGCAAATGGCACGATGTCGGCTGGTGGGAAGGCGCGATCACGCCGCTGCGAGGGGAGCCAGCGCAGCCGCTAGGGATTGCCTCGCTGGCGTGACTACTCATTTGATCCCA
>Ga0209061_1002052_pt1 | contig 28122 bp, 20 predicted proteins | sample Coa_R1_10_FD_187157 | JGI IMG/M metagenome (GOLD analysis project Ga0209061, IMG submission 187157) | Surface soil microbial communities from Centralia Pennsylvania, which are recovering from an underground coalmine fire - Coalmine... | ecosystem: Environmental > Terrestrial > Soil >... | reverse complement strand
TACCTGCTCTCGCCAGGCGGAAGGCCCACAGTACTCTTCCACAAAAGGACTTCCACAGGCAGCCTGGGTAGCTCTGTGCAGGCGAAATGCCAGGAAAATGTAATCCTGAAGGCAGTTCTCGTTCATGTTGTCCCTGCCGCACCACCGCCAGGCGCTCGTGAAACGCCCTGTCACGCACTCTGTATCCCCGTCTCCCTGGGCTGCTCCCATAATAGCTCTACAGATCTGTCCGAGAAGCGCTCTGGCAACTTTTTCTGTTCGGGAATAAGCGCCTTATCCGGCAGCGGCTTCCCATCTATCACCATCTCAGCCAGATCGGCGCGACCGGCCCGCAGCAGGTAGTCGCTGTAACTCCGCTGTATATTTCTATCCGACATGCTGCCAGTATAAGCCTCAAACCACTTTTCTCCGGCTGCATAATCGTAATCGTACTTGTAGAGCAAGATGGCATAATTGTGCTGGATGTCCGGGAGATCCCTGTCCTTTTCCTTGCATTGGATGTGATCGAGTATGAAGCGATAGAGATCCATAGCCTCATACTCATCCCTGCTCTCTGAGGACGCTGCCAGCGTATCAGCTAACCAGCGCAATGCCAGGTATCTGTTCGGGTCGTCAGCAGCATGCTGGTAATAGAGCTTTGCAACCTCACGCGCGAGTGTAAATCCTTTGAGTTCGCCATGCGCTTTCAGCAAAAGCATCAGCGTACTGAATTGCTTGCGATTTGAAGGATCGCGCCTGAACATCTCGACAACTTCCTCGAGATCTTGTTGTGTTAGCTTCGTCTGGACGCCTTTGAGGTTTGCCAGGCGAGTTTTCAGCAGTAGCGTGCGCTCCGGGCGGTGTTGTGCGTGAAGGCCAGTTCCCAGCTTTTGCAACAATTGCTCTGCTTCTTCATAGCGATACCTCAGCCGCGCGTTAAGGATGAAGTCTACGTAGTTCTGGATGTTGTTGGAGTGTTCGGGGTCCAGATCTAAAGCGAGCATGTACAACTGCTCGGCGAATTCCTTGTCTCCAAAGCGTTCCGCGTCAATTGCCACGTTGCCAACCTCGGATGCCTGATCCGCATCGAAACTCTCTCTGTGTTCAGAGACCAGCTTCAAGATCTGCGCAGCATAACGCAGTGATGCCTCGCGATTATTCTCATTGGCCTGAGAATGAATGTAGAGGCGCTTGAACAGGCCCTTTGGATCTGCTTCCGTCTCTTGTGAAGGGATGGTTGCCTGTGCAAGAGGTTGAGGCTGGGAAGTTTTACTGCCATTTGCAAATCCCGGCTCTGTTACAGTGAGAGAGCCTTCTGCTTTCCCAGATGAGCCATGCTGAATTTGCTGTGTAATATCTTTCGACGTTGTTTTTGGGTTTTCATCCGCCGACGCTTTTATTGTCTTCTGCTCTCTTCCTTGTGAGAGGTTCTCCTTTTGTTGATCCCTCTTTTCTTGCAAGATCCAGAAAGGAGGCGTTCCCAGCAATTTCATCAGATTATCGTCAAGGGAGGCTAAAGCTTGCTCTCTGTACTGATCGGCCAGTCGCTTCAATCGAAACCTCAGCAATTCACCGTCTTTCTGATTGGTATATTCCCTGCATATATTTTCAAGAGCTTGAAGAATAGCAACCGTCGTTGTACCTCGAAGTAATACTTGGCCATATCGCTGACCAATATAGTGACCGCGCATCTGCTTGAGTTGGCTTCTAGCCTTGATCTTCTCCACTTGCTTCAATTTCGGCGAGACACACATCCTGACCGTGAGTCCCATACACATTTGCGGCGCCACTCTTCACATATGCTTCTCATCTCAAGTGGACTGGTAGGTCAGGATATACGTCATTTGGACAAGATATGAGTCTTAGGCATCCTTGCTGATCGGTAGAACAGACGCCTTTAGTGCCAGTCGGAGCGGTCTACGCTCGCCCTCTCTCCTCCAGGGGAGACCCGCTCTCCCCTGGTTCCTCCCGAGGTGATCTCGTGCTTCAGTGGGCGGATCCACAGGGAGAGAGAGGCAGGCTGCATGGTTTCCTGTACCACCGCCAGCAACTGCTCGCGCAGCTGCTCCAAGTCCACCTCTTGGTGCAAGGTGGTGCTGAAGACGGCCAGGGTCCTGGCGGCGTCATACTTGCGGCGGTAGAAGCGGCGATCAATGAGCCGCTGAATGCGACGGCGTAGGGGCTGGAACAGGGCCGCGATCACCAGGGTCGAGCTGACCAGCACCAGCGGATTGTCCTGGGCGATCACTCCACTGAGCAAGCGTTGCGCCGAGATGATGAGCACGCCATACACCAGCGCCAGGGTGAGCGTCAGCAGACCATAGACCAGGGTGCGTTTGATGATGAGATCGATGTCCCAGAGCCGGTAGCGCAGCAAGGCCATCCCAATGGAGAGGGGAATGATCAGATACACCAGCGGCGTGGCGACCTGGTTGGCGATGAGCGGATAGAGGGAATCGGTCGCGGAAAGCGCGGGAAACGCTAACGGAAGCAGCTGGCTGAGAGTGGTGAAGAGTACTCCCAGCGTGAACCCAAAGGCAAGCCATTTGGCTTGTTGCTGCTGCGTGGGAGAAGAGACCCAGAAATAGCGATAGAGTTGCGTCCCGACGGCACTCCCCCAGACGAGGAGGAATTCCAGCACGCTCAGCAGAAGAGGCCAGTTGTCGAAATTGTAGGGATAGGGCAGGAGATAGAAGCCCACCTGGATCAGAAAGAGGAAGGCCAGCAGCCAGGACCAGCGCGGCACAAAGCGCCCGTCAGGAAAGGTGTAAAAGAGCATGCCCAGGGCAGGCCATTGCAGGAAGACGAGCGCGATCCCGAAGATTTCGATAACCAGGGGAGGGTTCTGGAACGCCTGGATATGCACCTCGTCGATGCCGAACGAGCCAACGGTGATGAACAGCAGCGAAACAAAGAGGCCCATGCGGTCAGCCGAGCGGTGCCAGAAGAGCAGCGCCCCCACCACCACAAACAGCAGAGTCACGACCAGGTCAGCCACCAGGGCATAGATGACGTAGCCCTCCAGAGGCAGATGAAAATGCTGGAGGGTAGCCACTTGCGCAGGGGAAAGTTGCAAGGAGCCGCACGTTTCCCTGGTCGGGTCGGAACAGATCACGCCGAGTTGAGCCACAAACATCGGGTAGGTGATCACCAGCAGGCTCAGGTCGAAGAGGGCCACCACCGCCCAGACGAGGCGTACGACGAGAAGCCAGGCCCCATGCACGCGTGCATCGGGTCGGTGGGGTTTCGCCAGTCCAGGCGCTGCATTGGTGGTTGGTGAGAGCGTCGACATCTGGATCCTCCTCACGAAGGTCTCGCCTGTGTCATGAGAACCCCATGGAAGAACCAAGCATGTTGCTTTGGCCCCACGTGCTTCATCTCCCATATGTGCGTCTCAAAAGCGTTACGAAGGACTGGACGACACTGGCCTTCGAAGTGATCGCTTGACTTTTCCGCATGAGAGAGGCGTGTTTGGCAAGGGACGGTGCCATGTTCACTCCCCCATTGTTCTCATCTCTCATCTGACGAGGTTTGGCCGGACAGCTGACCGTCCTCACCAGAAGACGGGTGCCAGGGGCGTCGGTTAGGGCCGACGCCCCCAGGCGGTGAACATCATGGGGGTGCTGATGGCAAAATCCGGGTCATCCAGCAGGGTGAGCACCTGCGCAATCTCCTCGTGCGTGATGAGCCCGGCACCCGCGGCCTCCTCTCGAATCTGCTCGAAATTCGCCCCAGTCAGTCGCGCCCCTTCTGACCGCCCCTGCCAGACGGCCACATAGCCCTCCATACCCAGGTTGACGAGGCCCTGTGCCCGCAGACGCCCATACAAGCTCCGGCCCCAACTCAAGGCCAGTTCACCACTGCGTGCGGCCATGAGTCGTCCTTGGGCAGCCGCCATGTTCTGGTAGCGCGCGAGGGCCTCCGCATCGGTCGTCGGATACCCTGGGTCGATGAAGGTCGGATCGAAATCTTCCACGATCAGCCAGCCTCCTGGCTTCAAAGCCGTGACCATCCGCGCTAAGGCCACCTCGCGTGCTGGCACGTGTATGAGTACCAGTCGGGCGTGAATCACATCAAAGGTCTGTGCGGGCAAGGGATCGGTGCTAATGTCGTGGCGCTGGATCTCAAGGTGAGGGTGCTCAAGCGAGGCGCTCTCCACCAGAAAGCGTGGATCGATATCGGTGACCAGCACATGGCCGGCTTGCCCGCAGCGCTCTGCCAGCCATGCTGCAATCGATCCCCCACCCCCGCCGACTTCCCAGCACTGCCACCCCGGACCGATACCGGTGGCCTCCAGGTGGCGGATGGTCCAGGGGTCGTAGAGCCTCTCCAGGCTGCGAAAACGCTGGCCGGCAGGCTGTCCGGCATTCTCAAAAATGTAGGTGCTCATAGCTCACTCCATGTCTCGGCATCAGCGCATTGGGCCTCTGCATTGGTTTCGTTCTTTCCCAATGATACCTGGAGATCAGCCTCCTCGCATCCTGGAAAACCAGCATATTTCGCGTCTGCAACCCCAATCTTTTGCTGCCTCCGAATGACCCTCCCCCAACAATCTGCTGGTCTCGATCCCAAAAAAGAAGGGAGGCAGAGCTTGTTCCTTTTTACGGACCTTCGTGGTAGCTGGTTGACTCATCCGTAAATTTGTAGCAGATGTTACAGAAGAGATGCATGATTAAGACGAGAGAAACCATCAAAGGGCATGTGCAGACCAGAGGAAAGATGATAAGATAGACTCATCTTGAAGATCGAGGGAATCCTCGGATCTACCCGGGCGATAGATGCAGGTTCATGAATGGATGAGGCGTCTCAAAAACCTTGGTTTCTTAAGACAGGCGGAGAAGACCCGTCGGGAAACCAGCACCCAAACGCTCTGCTGTCGGAGACGCAACACCATCAGAGGCCAGCCCGCGGGGCACGAGAAACGTCATGGAGCATCACGTCCATGCTTGTCCCCTCTCCTCACAACTTCCTGCGACTCTCTTTTTGCGAGAGGACTCGAAGCAGCTTCGCCGAAGAAGCCAGTCAGAGCGTGAGCGGTTGGTTGGGGAACCTCTTCCGGGAAAAAGTGTCCAGCATCCAGGGCCTGTCCGACCACCTCTTCCCCAAAGGCTCGCCAAAGCACGAGGGGTCCGCCCTCCTCGCCGTACCAGCTCGCAAGGGGTCCACGAGCACTCCATAAGACGAGCAGAGGGCAAGTGATCCGATGCCCGCTCGCATGATCCACCCTGTCATGCTCGCGATCGATGGCGGCGGCGGCCCGATACTCCTCACAGATGGCATGTGTGTGGCGAGGATCGCGAAGAGCCTGCACATAGGCAGCGCGAACCTCCGCAGGGAATACCGCCGAGGGTGTACCCCATCCACCGAGCGCATCGTCGATGATGGCTTCCGGAACCGCCTCCAGGATGCGCTCGGGAAGCGGTTCAGGCTGAGCCAGCAGCGACCAGGGCCAGTAGGCGAGCGCGAACCTCGCATCGGCGCGCTCCCAGACTGTCTCTGTCGGCAAGACATCGAGCACGGCGAACTGGTTGAGCTGATCGGGATGATCAAGAGCCATCTGATAGGTCACCCACCCGCCACGATCATGCCCAGTGAGCGAGAAGCGCGCAAATCCCAGCCGCTGCATCACGTTCACCAGATCTTGCGCCATGGCTCGCTTGGCATCGGGCGCATGGTTGGAGTGGAGGACGGGCACTCGCTGTGCCCGTAGCCGCGCAGATCGGCGCAGACGACCGTAAACTGGCGGGCAAGCAGTGGCGCAACACTACGCCACATCACGTGCGTCTGCGGAAAGCCGTGCAGCAGGAGCAGGGCTGACCCTTGCCCTCCCTTGCGAAGGTGAATCACTACCTCGCCCGTGTCTACATGAAGAGATGAAAAATGGTCAAACATCTCGTCTTTCTTTATATCAAACCTCGTCAGAATAGTGGGCAGATCCGCATATTTCAGAAGTATCCTTACACCGGCGATGGAGGGAGGGCGAGAGGCTCGCGGTTTGTGAGCATGGCGAAGGCAGCGGGGATGGCACCGGCAATCCAGAGGACAAAGACGAGGAAGGTGAGCACGCTTTTGAAGGCGAGCAGGGGAGTGGGAGCAAATAAGAAGATCTTCACCGGTCCAGAGAGGGCAAAAGCCCAGCCTGCCCAGATGGGGATGAGATGCAACCGGGCCAGCAGGATGCCGATGAGGACGGAACTGAGCATGTGACCGAGCAGGTAGATAAGCAGGTAGGTCGTCATGATCGTATCGCCGTTGAAGTGTGCCCAAAGGGCAGCCTGTTGGGGAGTGCTCCCAGCCAGGGTGATCTGCCAGCCCAGGTCGTCGATGCCCATGAGCGCGGCCCAGGGAATCCAACCGAGCAGAGAGAGTGCTGCGCTGATGGTGGCAAGCCAGGGTGCCCGCCGCATGCCAAGCAGCGACATCCCCAGATAGCCCGTGGGGAGCAAGAAGGAGGCAGCGACTCCCCCGATGAAGTGCAGCGTGTTGCCCACCGGACCAGCCTGCGCGGTAGCGAGGATCGCCTGGCGCAGAAGGCCAGCAGGCCACGAGTAGACAAAGAGTGCTACGCTCAAAGGGCCCAGAAGCATGCTCGTCGCAAGGGCGTAGCGTTGCACCTTGAAAGCACTGGAAATTTTCTGCTGTTCTCGTCTTGATGGAAGCGACTTCATGGATATCTTTATACCTTAAACTAAATCCAGGCTCTCTCGACAAAGAGCCTTCCCCAGCATAGACTGAGGAGAGTGGATGGACTGCCGGAGAAAGACCTTCATGGATATTCGGTTCGACCGATAAAAGGAAAACGTGCTTCTCCGGGACGCCCCGCCGTATGATGCTTGAAAGGGATGCACACTCCAATCGGGCAAAAAAGCCCAGGGCGGAGTGAACTGCCCTCGTCTCGTCTGCAAGCAAACCAATCAGTCAAAAATCGTGAGGATGGCGTGCCATTGGTCCTTTTGCCACATGGTCCCGCCCGTCTGCCGAACTCTATACGTGAGAAGAGTAGAGACGACGGATGGGGCAAGTGACATCGCCCGCATCGGGTGATTGTAATGGGTAATTTGTGGTGGGGAATAAAGCGTCACTGGCTTGTCTCATTATTGAGTTCCCCTTGTCCGAACTTTCAGTTTCTTTCCCACCTCCCGGCTTATCCCCGTCTCGGGAAGAATCTCGGCGGCATAGGAGGAGCGCCTTCGGCAAATGCCCCTGAGAAGGATTGTTCATGCAGTTCCGCCAGTGTTGCGCCCTTTTGCCAGGCAGTCAGATAACTTTCTGGGTTGATGAGTTGCCCATGCAGAGCCGGGTTGGACTGAAACTGGGAAAAAAATTCCAGTCCTTTTCGTGGATCGGCTCCCAAGTTATCAACCAGCAACTCGATCAGATTGTCGTCAGGGTCCTGATAGTAGAAAGACGTATTTGGACCGTGGTTCATGGCGAAGAGTGGGAAGATTCCCTTGCGTTTCAATCGCTGGTACATACGTATCAGATCGTCGATGGTGTTGTAGAGAAACGCCAGGTGGTGCATACCAGCACTGCTTGGCACGGGCTGAGTGCAGGAAGGATCTTTAAGCAAGAACAGCCGATGGTGAGCCAGATCGAAGGTGTAGAAGCCAAAGCTCCCCGCGAGTTCCAGGACGGGGCGTACACCCAGCAAGTCGCGGTAAAAGGTTCGCATTTCTTCAAATCTGGCGGTCTTCAACCCAATATGATGGAGATTGCTTGGGGCAATGGGTTCCTCGGCAGTATCATCCTCGTGGGTTGGCAGGACAGGTGTCCGGTCTCTCATAGCTCTGCTTTCCTTTCTTTTGAGAGGGAGATGAGGTCCTTCACGCTCTCAGCTCCAATGGTTTCTGGTTGTCGCGATCAGATCATTAGGAGAGGGAGATTCTTGGTCCTGCCCCGATGTTGTTGCGGCATGTGAGGTCGCAAGCGGATGAGTTAACCCTTCTCTGCTCATACCCAGATGTGGAGCGGTTTGCAAACCGTGTCTTGATCAAGTTTCCCGCCGTCTTTCGCCGTTGACGCACGAGGCGCAGGGAGCATTGCCCACCATGGCTGCGCCACTGTGGAACGGAATCCTCTTCCCGCTGGCCCAGGATCCCCGCGCATCTGCTCGCCTTCCCACGGGGAAGAGTAGCGACATTGGATCAGGCGGCTTTGCTCGCTGGCTGATAGTGCAAGATCAGGATTCCTTCAGGAGAGGGTCTGGCTTCCACAAGTGAAAGATCGAGCCGCTGCTCCAGGTCGCGGAAGAGAGCCACTCCCCTGCCCAGCACGACGGGGTGAACCTGGAGCCAGTAGTCGTCGATCAAGTCGGCCTGTGCCAGGGTAGAAATCAGCTTCCCACTGCCAAAGATCAACAAGTCCTTGCCCTCTTGGTGCTTGAGCGTGAGCATCGCCTCCACCGGATCATCTTTCACTAGCGTGGCAGGCCACTCGCCCCACGCAACCGTCGCGAGCGATTGGGAGAAGATGATTTTCGGGAGCGTGTTCATGGGCGTGACAAAGCGATTCTCCGCAGGGTCCATATGGGGCCAGAATTGCACCAGCGTTTCGTAGGTCTTGCGCCCCAGCACGATGGTATCCGACTGCTCAAAGAGCATCGGGAGCACCTCACGGGCATAGCGTTCACTGCCACTCTTTGGCCAGTCCGAGGTGCCATCTGGCAGCGCGATCAAGCCATCCAGGCTCATATAAGGGGAAGCAACGACCTTTCTCACTGGCTTTTCTCCTCTTGAAACTATTCGGCGGTCTGCGCAGAGACTTCTGCACTTGTTTGCATCGTATTGATGGAAATTGGTAATTAACTTCGGCAAGGATGTTGTTGATGATGTGGATGGGGAAGAGCAATGATCCTGCGGAAGAACGCCTGCCTACGCTCTCCTGGCGTGGGGAAGCGCCTGACCAGGGGTCCCCACATTATTTCCTCCCAGAATCCACGCTCAGCCTGGTGAGCTGACTGCTTCCCTGCCTCCTCACCCTGTAAACAGACCCTGTCTGGTCACTTTTTGGGCGCACAGGGTTCGAGCATCTTGCCTTCTCGGCGGCTTTGCCCTGGAACTGCTGGCTCCGTTCAAGCCGCTCTCAGAGGGCGCTGGCACCTGAGCGCGGATTCTGGAAAGAGAAAATGTTGGGACCCCCTGTTGTGGCTGCAAGACCAGACCCCCGATCAACAATTTTGGCTCAGGTTGCATACTGCGGGCGCCCGGCGGGCCGGTAGACCTGGAGCGTTATGCCCTTCGGGAAGGATCGCGATTCGACCAGGTCAAGCACTAGGTCAGGGCCGGTGTCGGGGAACAGCCGCATGCCCTGGCCGACGATCACGGGACACACGAGCAGATTCATCTCGTCGACGAGGTCGTTCTCGAGCAGCCACCGGATCAGGGTACCGCTGCCGTGTACCTGCAACTCCCCCCCCCGGCTTGGCCTTCAGCTCTCGGATGGCCGCCGCGACATCGCCGGAGAGGACGGTCGTGTCCGCCCATTGCGGGTCGGTGAGCGTGTTCGATACAACATACTTGGGCTTTGTGTTCAAGGCGCCGACGATGGGGTTCTCCAGATCTTTCTGCACGCCCCAGTACCTGGCAAAGAGTTCGTAGGTCCGCTGCCCAAACAGGAAGGCGTCGGCGCGCTGGTAGAACTGGTTGACGAACGTCATGGCCTCGCTGTCGAACAGCGGCCTGGCCCATCCGCCGCGCTCGAGTACGCGCTTGCCGTTCTCAACCGGCCCACCGTTTGCCTGCACCACTCCGTCGACGGAGATCTGCGTGTTGGTCGTTAGTTTCATGGGGTCGTCCTTTCTCTCGTGAATGGGTGCGAGTCAGAACCATTGTTTGGCCCTTGATGCACCGAAAAATTCAAAGCTTCTGCTTTCCATGCTTTGATTGGAGGCAGGGAAGAGGTCCTTGCCTTCTACATTCTTGCTATCTGGCCCCGGGCTACGTCAGGTGACATGGGCCGCAGCGGAACGACTGGATTGTTCCTTACCCTTGTGTTGGCTCCGTTTCGCTGCGTTCGAGCGAGAGCAGCGTCAAGCTCAAGTGATGGATCTTGGCGAGCACGCCATAGAGGGCTGCCTGATCGGGAAGGGGGCCTCTCAGCAGAGAGGTCCCCTCTTCCTCATGCACAATCTGCAAGTGCTCCAGCCACTCTTGCCAGCTCTGGTCCAGATGGCCTTTGATGCGTAACGACACATACATACTTGGATCAGCCTCCGTCACTGCCTCCCTCATGACAGGAGTATACCGTGGACCAGGGCGAGTTGCCACCACCCGTTGGAGTGATTTGAGCGGGTGAGAAAACGAGATCGCCTGATGGGGGGGGAGAGGGAGCGATCAGAGCAAGTGCAGCTCGCGGGCCCGCAAGCTGGCCTGGATGCGACTATTCACACCCAGCTTGCTATAGAGATGTTTGAGGTGGGATTTGACCGTATTGAGCGAGACCACCAGGGTACTGGCAATCTCCTGGTTCGAGCGCCCAGCAGCCAGCAAGCATAAGACTCTCAATTCTTGAGCAGTGAGCGGTTCCTGTGGCGCGTGCGAGGCAGTCACCCCGAGCAACGAGGGGATGGATTGGAGAGTCTTTTGCGGATGGGTAGGCTGCTCGTCTGGCAGAGAGGCATCCCCTTGCTCCTCCTCAAAAGTCTGGAGCAGATGTCTGATGTACGACCTGGAAACGATAAGAGAGGAAGTGAGATCTACCTTGTCTGGAGAGCCATCCTGGCGCTTCGCATCCGCCAATACGAGCAGGGCTTGAAGCACCTGTTTCATAGCTGCTCCTCCATCTACATACACACGGATATAGCCCTCTGGTTCAGTGATCGAGAGCAGACGAAGAGCGCTCTGTATGGCCAGTTCATGCTTGCCGGCCTGCGAAAGAGCCACGACTTGGAGAGCGAGGAATGAAATGGTTGTGTAGATGTCTCCGGGTCTATCGAGTCCCGAACTAAAGCGTGAGAGCATCTCAAGTGCAAATGTGTGCTGTCGCCCTGCTAAGGCGATCCGCACCCGCATGAGTGCCTCCCATTTGCGTGTGGGGTGCCAGTTCTGCTCTGAAAACGCTGTCTGTGTCGCCCACTCGCGGGCCCTGGTGAGATTGCCGTTGGCCAACCACCAGGGGACCCGAGCATAGATGAGAAAGGGACCATGGAAAGCATACCTTTCCTGCCCGACCAGTTCCTCTACCAGGTGTACTGCAAGCTCGGCTTCGGCGAGATCCCCTCTGGCGAGTGAGAGCCACACCCTGGTCGTCTCCCCCATCACTTGTAGATCCACTTCCTGCCAGGCGTGTGCGATCCGCCGCACCTGGTGGAGTGAGTCTGATACCTCTTTTAACTGATTCCAAGAGTAGTAGACGAATGAAAGGTAGACATGAAAATACCCCTCTAATGTGGTATGTCCCCCAATCTGGTCAATCAGGGCGAGTCCTTCAGTGCACTCCCTATAAACCTGGTGCAACTGTCCAGCATCTGTATATGCGGCAGCCAACATATGCATGACGCGAATGGTAGCCAGGTGATCTCCAACCTCCTTCATCTGCCTCTTGGCCGCCAGCAGCTTTGGTAGCAGCAGGCCAGCTTCACGCTGGTACGCATGTGCTAGCCAAAAAAGGAAGGTGAGGGAGATGAGGTTCCAACTCGCTTCCTCATCTGGGGGCAAAGCCTCTAGCTCCTGGGAAAGCTGTCGCAAGCTTTGTTCGTCGCCTCGCTTGTGCATTTCCCATCCCTGTATCAAGGCACGCAACAGGCGCACTCGCCGCTTGATCAGGTCCACTTCCATCATAGAGAGGTCGAACTCTGCCCTTCTGCGCACGACCTCTTCCAGGCGCGAAAAGACCTGCTCTACCTGGGCAACAACCCTGACTTGCACTGTCTGAGGGAGTGCTTGAATAGGATGAAGGAGGCGAAAGGCAGCATGTAGAGCAAGGTGGAGATGACCACGCAGGAAAAGATCTGGGAGAGAAAGGATCCAATTCAGCACGATGTGTACATCACCGCTGAGCCAGCATTCGGGGGCGGCCTGCTCCATCAAGGTAGCGGCATAGGAAAAGTCAGATGCTGCCAGTGCGTGGGCAATGGCTTCTCGCCACTCCTCCTGAGCTTCATACCAGCGCGCTGCCCGGCTGTGCAGGAGCGGCACCAGTTCTGGCTGGCTGGCCTGCAACCGCGCCAGCAGCGCCTCGCGAAAGAGATCATGATAGCGATACCACTGCCGCTCGTCATCGAGCGGCACCACAAAGAGGTTAGCTCGTTCGAGATCTTCGAGCATCTGCTGGCTCGCAGCCTGTGTCGGCCCCTCCATCACTGCCTGGCATAAGCTGGCATTCATGCGGGCCAGGATCGAGGTCTGGAGTAAAAAGCGGTGGAGCGGCAGCGGCAAGCGTGCGAGGATGTCCTGCTGCACGTAGTCTAAGAGATATCTGTGCCCCCCAGCAAAGTGCTTTACCCAGCCAGAGGGATTATCGCGCTTTTTGAGCGAGAGGGCGGCCAATTGCAGTCCGGCGATCCAGCCCTCGGTGCGCTTATGCAAGGCGGTCACGTCCTCTGCTGAGAGCGGCAAGTGCATCCTCTCGACCAGAAAGCGGCTCGCCTCTGCCTGCGTAAAGCGCAGCTCGAGGTCTCTGATCTCAAGCAGCTGCGCACGGGCACGCCAGCGAGCGAGAGGGAGTTCGGGATCGGTACGTCCGGCAAGCAGCAGGTGTAGGTTAGCAGGCAGATGATCCAGCAAGAAATGCAGAGATTCTGTAATGGTCTGTTCAGCGATGAGATGATAGTCATCCAGGATAAGCAGGAGTTCCTGGTCCACCTGTTCGATCTCGGCAAGCAGAGAGAGCAAGCAGGTGGCAAGCGGGAGCGCCTCCTGGGCATGCAGCATGGCAAGGGCCGTCTCTCCCACTCTGGGCAGACAGGCCCGCAGAGCCAGAATGCACGATGCCCAGAAGCGGATGGGATTATTGTCCAGCTCCTCAAGCGAGAGCCAGGCAAGAGCAGGTGCTTCTCCTGCCGCACTGTCCTTCTGTGTCCGCCTCGCCCAGGCTGTGACCCAGGCGGCAAGCAGCGTGGTCTTGCCACTGCCAGCAGGGGCGGAGACCAGCGTGAGAGGGTACGTCAGCGCGGTATCCAACAAGCGGAGCAAGCGCAAACGCTCCACCAGTGTCAGGGGCAGATGGGGAGGAGCAAGCTTGACACTCAGGAGTGCCGTCTGTGGCGACCTATACGATGGCGGGACGACAGGGATCGGAGCAAGCGAGCTTGAGAGCTCCTTCGCCATCTCTTCTAACCGGACAAACGTCACCTTTTCCGATGGTCCTAAATAGCGCTTGTGGGTGTGGCGCTGGGAGGTGCGGGAAGCGTACCAATAGCCTCTGCCGCCACGCCTGGCTTCTTTAAGCACCGAGATCCGCCCGTGCTGGCCGACAAAAGCAAAAGCGGCGTGCTGGTCCAACCAGCACGAGAAGGCTACTTCGTCTCCTTGTGAGTACCACCGCTCAAGCTGCCCAGAGCTCTGAAGTTGATAGCAAAGCTCTGTTTTGTCCCAGAAGAGCACATGCTCTAAGTACTTGGGCACCTCTTCCTTCCTTTGCTGTTGGGAAATTCACCCCTAATCTCCAACAGAGAGAAGTATATCACACCACCAGGGCAGGAGGTCTCGCCTGCTGCCCCTTGCTCCTGGACAGATCAAGCGCCGCAAATAACGACCGTTTTGTGAAACAAATCGATCAGTTTCTAGAATAAGAAGGTGCATCAGAACCGCAAGGAAGGCATAAATGGCTGAGCTATCTCAAAAGTCGTCTCGAAAACATCGTCTCATTATTCGAGGATCGTCATGAGTAAGTGAGACAAACGGCAGAGTTTATTAAACAAGCTCAGATTTCTGATGATCCAAAGGGGAGGAAGAACATTTTTTGGTAAGGTTCCTCCCCTCTGCAAAAAGCTGTGGCGCATCCAATGCCATGTTTTCTCAGAGCCAGAATGTAATAAAAGTTACATTTGTATAGAGGAGTTAACCAGTCAAATCGAAGAACCCTTTTTACCTCGCCTTTCGAGCGACCATCAGGCTCACGCACCCACGTCCTGTGGCTAGTGTTCCTGTTCGGTCATCTCCACGCCTTGCAGTGCCTGGACAAGACCCCTGCTGACTGCCCAGGCAGCGATCTGAGCGCGCGAGGAAAACCCGAGCTTGGTGAAGATATGCGTGATATGTGCCTCGACGGTGCTGACCCCGATGACTAGCTCGTCGGCAATGGTGCGATTGGATTTCCCCTGGGCCACCAGGCGCGCCACCTCGCGCTCACGAGAGGTCAGTCCGCCGAAGTGCTGCTTGAGCGCGCGCCGTGGCGAAAGCGCTCTTGGCGATTGGGGCGAAGGGGTGCTCGGCGACACCATGGATGAAGCCTCTTCCTCGTTCATCTGCTGGAACTTCGTTGCGGTCGGCGGTTCGTCTGGTGTTGACAGAGCCTCTGCGATGGCCTGTGAAAGCTCCATGGCATACCCCTTTTCCCACGCCTGCGCAAACGTCGCTTCGTCCAGGTGGGAGCGGATGCCCTCGACCGTCCGATCATACTCAGCGCTGAGCCTTGGCGAAAGCCGGATGCCGCTCACTTCGCGCAACGCCTCGACCGCTCCGAACAGGCGCGCCGCACGCTCCGGCTGTCCGAGCAGGCTGGCTGCTGCTGCCAACCCCGCCAGGTCCTCGGCGATGTTCTCCCGATAGCCTCGGATCCAGATGAGCGCCAGGCTCTGCTGGAAGAGCGCTTCGGACCGCCGATAGTCGCCCTTGCGTTGGGCGACGGTTCCCAGACGGGTCAGCGCTTCGGCGATGTAGAACTCGTCGCCCGTCTCCCGCGCGACTGAGAGGGCTTCCTCGAAGTGGGCACGCGCACCGGCGTCATCCCTCTGACGCAGAGCCACCAGTCCCAGGGCATTGAGCGACAACGCCAGGCGTTGCCTGTCCTCGACGCGGAACAGCGCCACGCTCTCCTCGAGGAGAGGGCTTGCGGCTACGAGATCACCCAGTTCCAGTGTCGCCGTGCCAAGGAAATTCAGCGCCAGGGCAGTGCCCCACACCTCCCCCACCTCCTGGAACAACCGCACACCCTCTGCTGCCAGCTCACGCGCGGCGCCGAGGTTGCCCTGCGACAGCGCCACACGGGCCAGCCCCGCCAGCGCATGTGCCAGGTTCCGCTTGCCTACCGGGCCTGCCTCCCGACCGATCGCGATGCTCTCCTCAAGCAGGAGCTTGGCCTGTGGGAGGTCGCCCTGGAACACCGTCATGGTACCTGCTGCCAGCAGCGCCTTGGCTCGTGCCACCGTCCGCGCCCTGGCGCCTGGTAGCGCCAGCGCCTGCTCACACCAGTTGCGCCCTTCGCGATCCTGATTACTGACCCTCCAGAACGCCAGGAGTGCTCCTACCAGTTGCAACCCCATCTCCACCTCCTGGCTCTCCAGCGTCCACCGTAGGGCTGCCCGCAGGTTGTCCTGTTCGGCCTCCAGTCGTGCGCGCCAGGTGGATTGCTCGGGACCTCGGATCTTGGGCTCGGCCTCCTCGGAAAGCCGAAGGAAGAAGATCGCTTGTTGCCGCTGCACGGCTTCTGCCTCACCGGAGGCTTTGAGGCACTCCAGCGCGTATTCCCGAATCGTCTCGAGCATCAGCAAGCGTGGCTGACCATCGGCCTGTTCCTCTTGCCGCAGCAAGCTCTTGTCCACGAGGGCCGCCACGGCCTCCAGCACGTCGGTCTCCAGGTCTCCCTGGGCATTACAGACGGCTTCGACCGCCTCGAACGTACAGCCCCCGACAAACACTGCAAGCCGCAGGAACAGGGTCTTTTCGTCATGTGAGAGCAGGTCAGAGCTCCAGGCGATGGTATTGCGTAGCGTTTGCTGGCGGACTGGCACATCGCGTGTCCCGCTCGTCAAGAGGTGGAGCCGCTGGTTGAGTCGTGCCAGTAAGGCCTGAGGCGGGAACAGGGGGATGCGGGCAGCAGCCAGTTCAATCGCCAGCGGCAGCCCATCGAGGCGGATGCATAGCTCAGCGATAGGACGAGCGTTGGTGCTGGTCAACTGGAACGTGGGTTGGATGGCCTGGGCACGCTGAAGGAAGAGTGCGACGGCGGCTGAGTTCGGCAAGGTCTCAGCGGTCAGAGGCAGCCCTGTCAGGTCCGGCACAGCAAGGGGAGGGACAGGAAAGAGGTGTTCCCCTTGCAGATGCAGCACCGCCCGGCTGGTCACTAAAATGGCGAGGTGCGGGCACACCCTCAGCAGATCTGTCAACTGCGGAGAGGCTTCCAGGAGATGCTCGAAGTTATCAAGGCAAAGCAAGAGGTACTTGTCTCTCAAGTAGGCGGTGAGGAGCTCCGGTACGGGTCTGGCTCCACTCTCCTTGACATCGAGTATCTGCGCAATGGTGGACAGGACCAGAGCGGGGTCACTGAGGGAAGCCAGGGAAACAAAGAAGACGCCATCGGGAAAGTCAGCCAGGACCTCGGCCGCTACATGTATGGCCAGGCGGGTTTTGCCAATACCACCGGTGCCAGTGAGGGTGATCAATCGTACCTCAGGACGCGAAAGGAGCGCACAGACGGCAGCGATCTCCTGCTCACGGCCAACCAGCGGCGTGAGTGGTGTCGGCAAGTTCGACTGAGGACGAGATCGCATCTCGTGCATGGCTGGTGTTGCTCCTTATCTCTTGAGGAAGCTCGTTCTCAGGTGCTTCCTCGCCTGATCCATCGCTCTCTCCTTACAGGATCATCGGGATCTTCCGGCATGTGCCCGCGCCTCCGCCTGTGGGTTCCTACTTCCTTTCTTTTCTTGCCTCCGCGCATCCTGGAGCAAAATTGATCAGCCATCATGAGCTGCAGTGGAGACGAGGCGCTTGCTCTTCGACATTACGTGTGTTCTGAAATCGTTTCAGCAGGATCTTCAACAGAGTCGCGTTTCGCCTTGCGCGTTCCTGGTCGTGTGTTTGTCCGTCGTCGGCGTTCTGGCTTCGCTTCCACAGCACTGGTCTCAGGAGGAACAGCCTCGCTCTCCATGTGGAGCAAACTGTTCAACTGCGAACGATCGAAGCCTTTGAGCGCCACCTGTTGTTCGCCAGCAACAATGTCAGCAGCTATATCGGCCAGGCTTGCCTCAACGAGTTCCTGTTCCCGCACCCGCTCAAGCGTGAGTCTGGCATCACCTTTGCGCAGGGCCGCTGAGACCGTGCGGACGAGCCAGTCCTTGAGCACTCCGACGCATCCGAGACAGCCCCGGTAAAACAGTGGCCAGTGATCCATCAGCAGTTGCAACTCTGCCTTTTTGGCCTCGCGACCGGAAACGGCCTGACATGCCTGCTTGAGCAGCGCAAGCAGTGCTCCTTGAAAGGCTGAACAGTCTTCCGCGCTATCCAACTGATAGCGCGGAAAATGCACATCGGTGCTCCGACGGGCTGCCTGGCTACTGACTCGGCGAAACTTGAGCAGTGGGTAGGGCCCGGCGAGTACAAACAAGACGCCGGTCGTATTGCTGAGCGATTTGAGCCAATCCCAACACCGCTTGAGATCTTCCGTTTCCCCATTGGCCATGAGATGTTGTGCTTCATCGAAGCAAATGGCAAGCACGCGCCGTTTGGCCAGGGCTTTTTCAACCGCCCAACGCAATTCTGGAGCCTCATCCAGCGGTTTGGTGGATGCTCGCCCGCGCCCTGAGGTAGCCTTTTTCCCATTGGGGGAGGTTCCCACCTCTCGATAGATCACCTCTTCGATGAATGGCTCGTCCAGTGCTCGCAAAACTCGTTCGTACCATTCGCGGTAGGTGAACGGCGCGGGTGTTTCGACGAAGATAACTGGCAAAGGCAGCCGCTCTCCCAACGTGACCACCTGCGCACGGGTTTGCATGCGGTGGGTCACGACGCGGAGCAACTCCGATTTGCCTACCCCTGTTGGCCCGGACAACAAGAGAAAGGCAAAGCCTCCAGGTTCCCAAATCCTCTGGGTCAGCTCATCATCCTTGCGGATCAGCATGGCGTGCTCGACGGTATACTTCTTAAAGACCTCCAAACGCTCTTGGAGATCCGCAGGTAAGGGTTCAGATGGAGGAATGGGCTTTCTCGGCATCAGCGATACTCCCCATAAACCGGCACTTCTGCCAGGTTCACCGGAGATCGCTCTCCCAGAGGGCGTTTGAGCGAAGTCGGACAGGGAGCTCGAGCGTCTGTACGCGGTCCCCCCGCCAAAGCATCAAGGATGGGATGACTCAAATCTTTCAACCGTTGAAGCAACAATGCCTGGTGCCCCTCGGCTTTTTCTAGAAAAACTGCCAGCCGCGCCGCCGAGAGACCTCGGCTCTCTTCGTCATCTTGAGCAGATTTGCGCAGTTCTGCCGTAATGATCTCCAGTTCTCGCTCTGAACGCCCGGAAAGTTGCGCGTAGAATTGCGATTTACAGGGAATCCATTGGTTTTGCACAAAAGCATAAATTACCCCGATATCAAAAGGATCATAGCGAATGGGAACCGATTGGCCGATCAGTCGGCGTTCCGAGAAGACCTCATTCTGGTAGTAGTGTCCAAAGAGCTTGATCCCTTTGCCTTTCTGGATCTTTCTTGTCTCTGGTTTGCTCGTGGGCATGGTCTCTTTGAGAAAGAGGTCGTCATAGGCAATCGCCCGGTTTCTTCGCGAACCCGTGGTGGCCAGTCCGTTCACAAACATTGCCCGCGGGGGTTGATGGAGCGCCGAGTGATCCATTTGATCATAGACCTCATAGCCCCACTCACACAGGTCGGTGTACAGATCGCCGAGCGTCCAGCAGGCTAAGCGGCGTGGGTCCACCTCACGGGTGAGGGTTCGTGGGATCTTGCTGGCCTTTGTATTGCCCAGCAAATTGTTGAGAAAGTCCCGATGAGCTTTTCCAAAGAGGCGCTCAATCACGGCTCCGAACCGAGGCTGAACTGGGGGCCGAACCGTCTTTTGGCAGCGATAGTGAACCAGCAAATGATCAAAATACTGACTCTCGAACTCTTTGCCTCCATCAACGACCAGCGATTGTGGCATGCGTCCGAAGCGTTTGACACAGATCCGTAAAACCATCATGGCTGAGCGATACGAGGGAGGATCGAAGGTCAGATAGATAGCGAGCAACCGACGACTGAACGCATCCATGAGAAAGGTCGCCCAGGGACGCCCCAGATTGCGCCCAGACGCCTGGGCCACCAGTTCAATGTCGAGCAACGTATGGTCAATATGGGCGATCGCAAACGGGCGGTCGCCATGCACCGGGGTATGATACTCCAGATACAGGTAGGGAGGTTGCTCGGCGTACATGGCACGCGAGCCCTTCCGCTGCGTCTCGACCTCTGTAGTAGCGGCACTCTTGAGATGGCGGTGAAATGTACGGAGCGTCAGGGGAGCGACACCCCGCTTCTCGCATGCTTGCACGTAGCCCTGATAGATCGCGCTCCTTTCCTTCTGGCGAGGATCGCCATACTCGTTTTTGATGGCTTCCTCCAACAGTTGGCGGGCAACCGGATCAGACTTCGGGTTCCGGTTGCCCCGCTTGCTCGTCTGTGGCAGGAGACCAAGGTATCCATATCCATACTGCGCCTCAGCCGCCTGATAGTGCGCTTTCCAACGGCGAAGGGTACGAGCAGAAACCGGGACGGCAACGTCTTCGGGACTTCCATACAGCAACGCTTGGACCGCCACCAGACGGGCATCAGCTACTTTCATCGCCTCCGGGCCAGCCTGATTGAGGATCTTTCGCACTTCGAAGCGGGGGGGTGAAGCTTCCGTTTCGGCCACTTGACTGATGGCTCCTTGTTCGATGAGACGATGGAAGAAGGCACGCGGGAGGCTGAGCGGCTCGCCAAACTCTCCCTGGAGCAGAACGTGATTCGGGTTCAGTTCAATCAGAACATAGACACGCCCACCGAAAGTCAGAGAGGTGTGTAAGAGCGAGGGTGTTGATGGGAGGGAGATATGCGGGAGAGAAGCAGCAGAAGCGACATCCGCAAACAGGCGCACGTCCTGATGCTGACCCAAGGGGAACGCCGTCAAGTCTACGTACAACGCCTCCGAAGCGATGAGCGCGTAGACCATATCCGCGGTGATTTCGCCCTTGGCCTCTAAAATCTCCGCCAAAAGAATTCCTGGTTGCGCTGCGACTCGCTCCTGTAACAGATGACGATGGAACTCGTCCACGACCAGAGGAGTCACCCAGTAATCTTCCAGAAACATAAGATTCTGGATAAAGACCGCTGACAACTCGCGGGAAGAGCGCACCCGATAGAGCAATCCTAACGCTTCGGCTGCGGCTTCCGCAGGCGCAGACCGATAGCCAAGAGAGGGATGGCGCTGATAGCGAGACGAGTGCTTTGTTACCAGAGATGCCAACTCCTCTTCCCGCTTCCACTCCTCGAAACTGGCTCCCTCCTGTCTCAACACGAGAAAGTCAGGGGGATGCCAGTTGGTAACTCGACGCCCGGAAGGACCAAGGTAGTGCAGTTTGAGCCTGGTCGGCTGATCCCAGTATTCCAGCACATTGGGGTCATGCTCCATGACATAGATTGCGCCCAACTCGGTGTGGCTCTCAAATTGGATGGTCCTGCCCATTTTGCGACTGGGATAGCGACCATGAATATTTCCCCGCCCTCCGGCCACACGGCGAACCGGAGGCGAGCGACGAATATCAGTGAGCAAGGTACGAGCGGGATCAGAGAATCCACACCGATCAAGATAGTCGCGATAGGCATCCTCATCAAGCATAGCGGCCTCCCAGAAAAGACGAGGCAGTTGCAACGTACTCTCTACTTGCTAGTATTGTACACAACCTTTGCAGAATTTGGAAGGTTTTGACGCAAAAAACGTCCATTGCGACTGATATCGTGGCCAAATGCTTGAAGAGGATGCGTCTTTCACAAGCAGGAGTCGAAGTACAAACAAGTCTGCACTTTGAGGCAGTTTATGCGTCGTGGATTTACCTAGAAGACAAGTATTACCAGCAAAAAGGAGGGCAAGATTTATGTCGAAGGCGGGATTCTGAGGTCAATAACTTTGTCCAGGGACAGTCGTGCTGCCTCCTTCGCCCGAATCACTACGACTTTCTTCTGCTCCCCACGCTTTGAGGGCAGGCTCTAGATAATGGGTATGAAAGTCTCGCCACGAGTATTCCATAAGGATTTCTTTTAACAGCTTCGAGCGCTTGTTTAGCCCGTCAAGCTCTGGATGGGTTGAGGGCTTGTCCTTTTGCTCGTCCTCAAGTTTGCGCAGTCTGCGCTCAATCTCGCTATCGCATGCATTGAGAAAACGCTTTACTGAGCGCGGAGTTACCTCGTGCAGTCCAGCAAACAGGATCTGGGCATTGCTGCCCTCTTCGATCAATTGCAACACGGAGGGGTCGGGGGTATCCTGTTCGAGTTGCCTGATATATTCTTTTAAAAGGTCGGTATCTATGGGCGGCAGTGTCACATACTGTTGTATGTATTTTTCCAGCGCGTAGCCCGGGTCTCTCAGACCTTCTATCGTCTGGGTTTGCTCTTTGATGGCCTCTTGCAAACGCGCTTGATCGACGGCCAGCACGAAAAAGAGATTATCAATAGAGCTTAGTGCCTGGATGGCGTTGAGGACCTGCCATATGAAGAGCTTTTGACAGCGATCCAGGTCATCTATCATGACTACCAGCACGCGCCTCTGATCATTGAGGAATTTTGCCAGTGGTTTATCAAAAGCAATCAGCGTGAAAAAGGCTTCTGTGATCCGCTGCTGGATAAGAGATGATCGGGTTACACTCTCCTGAGCCTGGTCCGTCTCGTCTGGCTGTTTAGAAACCCGTTTAGGAATAATATCTTCCAGATCCTGTATATTTGCCACCTCCTGGAGCAATTGTATCAGTTCTTTCTTCTCCTCCTCACCAGTATTACACAATTCCTGGATGATCCTGTATGTTAATGTATGCAGTGCCTCGTGATGATTGGAGGCGGTTTCGTAGCGGGGAGCCTCGTACCGGCAAAATACGACGCGTTTACCTTGATCCAGATCCCGAATTTCGCCTTCTAGCAAGCCTAACGCGCTGCTCTTTCCTATGCCCCATTTCCCGAATATAGCGAACGTCATCGATTTAGAGTGCTTGCATGCTGAGGGTTCCGCTTCTGATATTGAAGGGAGATCCTTAATGATATTTTGCGCAATACGACGAATTTCATCCCTGATTCCAGCATGCTGCCCATGCCAGAGGTAATCTTTATTGCTCTCCTCTACCGGACGATCTGGAAGATATGGTAAAGCCTGTTTCGCCGTTATGGTCATTTCCTTCGCTCACTTCCTGATGACTGATAAGCTGAGATTTCTGGCTTTAAGCTCGTCCCATTTTTGGTTCCCGGTCTTTGTCATAGCCCAGAAATCTCCTGCTACGTTCCTCCAATAATCATGTGCTTGATCTCTCTGCTGATGAAAACTAGCCTCGAAATCATGATCGGATAGACTCGGTACTCTGCTTCTGACCTCCTTTTCCCATATTTTTCCATCAAGGAAAGAGCAATGCTCAAGAAAAGCACCATGTTGAGCAAGAACCTCCAGTATGTTCATAAGGAGGATATCATCTGGTGAAAGGGATAGGTCAGGCGGTGGAGGTGGCGTCACCTGCAAAAGAGACTTGACGAGTTCTCCAAGCAGAGCGACCAATATCGCGCTCAAGCCAAGCCCCGAAAGCCATTGCGATACCACCTCCTTTCCCCACAAAAAAGCAGCAAGTAACGGGATAAGCAAGAGCACAAGGATAACAATGAGGGTTAAGGTCTTCCTGTCTTTAAAAAAAGAGGCCAGAGGTTTCCCAGCTCTCCAAAGTTTGCCCGCTGGCAAGCCAGCGGGAAGATTGCTAATCGCCTTTTTCATTAAGATTCTCCTTCCCTTTGTCTACATCCCGCTTGTCTGCAAATATAATTTATTTGACTCACAGGCGTGTCTCAAAAGTCGCTATTTATACCTCAAATATCTATCAATTTTTAAAAACTCCTGGAAGCTCTGGCATTTTTTGAGGCGATAGGCTACTATCAATGGTTTGAACCGGTATTAGCCGCTGGACCCGCGGAGGGTAAAAAGTCGTTAGAGGATTTGCCTGTATACCCCTATCCCTTCTCTGGTACGTATTTATATATAGGGATAAAAAATACTGCGGAGGAGCATATGTATGGCGCAAGACACTCAGAGCGAGAATAAACTCAAGCCTCACAAGATCTGGCAGGATGGACATGTTGCGGAGCCTTGCAACATCGTTATTTTTGGCGCGACTGGTGATCTCACTCAGCGCAAGATCCTGCCTACGCTTGCTCACCTGATGCACAATCACCCTTTGCCGCACGAGTTTTGCATTGTGGCTTTCGCGCGTCGCCCGCTGGACGATGAGAAGTGGCGTGCGATGGCGCTGGAATCGATTAACCAGTTCATGCCGGAGGACGACAGGCTGGATAGCGAGGCGCAGAAAGCCTTCGCCTCGCGCCTGTTCTACTGTCAATCGGATATCAATGATCCTCAAGGGTATCGGAGATTGGGCGATCTGCTCAATAAGCTGGATAGCGAGAAGGAGACGGAGGGCAATCGCCTGTTTTATTTGGCGACGCCTCCCGACCTTGATCCCGAAGTAATTCATCAGCTTGGGAATGCGGGGTTGTCCCGCCCGGTCCACCCCCAGAACAATCATGACAACAGCACCTGGACGCGCATCGTGATCGAGAAGCCTTTCGGTCACGATCTGGCCTCTGCCCAGAAGCTGAATCGCGTTCTTGCGCGCGTGTTTCATGAGGATCAGATCTATCGCATCGATCACTATATGGGCAAGGAGACGGTCCAGAACATCATGGCGATGCGCTTTGCCAATGGCATCTTTGAACCGCTCTGGAACCAGAAATATATCGATCACGTACAGATTCTCGTGGCCGAAGATCTGGGCATCGGGACGCGGGCGGAATTCTATGAGGGAGCGGGCGCGATCAGAGATATCGTGCAGAATCATATCATGCAGGTGCTCTGTCTGACGGCAATGGAGCCGCCTGCCGCCTTCGAGGCCGACGCGATCCGCGACGAAAAAGTGAAGGTGCTGCGTGCCATCAAGCCCTTCGCGCCCGATGAGGTGGCTAAGAATGTGGTGCGCGGGCAGTATACGGCGGGGACCATCGACGGGCAGCCGGTGGCTGGCTATAAACAGGAGAAGGGCGTTGACCCCAATTCAACGACGGAGACCTTTGTCGCGCTCAAGCTCTTTATCGAGAACTGGCGCTGGGCCGATGTGCCATTCTATATTCGTACCGGTAAGCGCCTGCCCAAACGCAGTACCGAAGTGACCATTCAGTTCAAGCGCGTGCCCCATCAACTCTACAAGCCAGAAGAGACAAAGGGCCTGGTGCCCAACCGCCTTACGGTGCGCATTCAGCCGGATGAAGGCATCACGCTCAAGCTGGGTGCGAAGGTGCCGGGTGCGGCGCAAGAATTGCGTTCGGTTGATATGAGCTTCTTCTACAACAGCGCCTTCGGTATCCAATCTCCTGATGCATATGAGCGGCTTATCGCCGATTGCATGATTGGCGACTCGACGCTCTTTATCCGCCGCGACGAGATCGAGGCGTCCTGGCGCATTATCGACAGCATTACCTCCGTCTGGGGCCATATGCCTGCTGATACAGTATATCCCTACCCGGCGGGAACGTGGGGGCCGGAGGCAGCCAGAGAACTTATCGAGAAAGATGGCCGCTCGTGGGATAATCCATGAGACCTGGTCATTTCTCTCAGCGCTTGCTCGCGCCTACGGCGCTCGCCTTCTGTAAAGTGTGTTGCGAAAAATGCGCTTCGCGCATTTTTCGCAACACACTTTACATTCATTGCGCGGCGCAGCCGCGCGAGTGGTCGGCAGGGGAGACGGAAATCAGGCTATCCTAGCAGTTGCTCCATCTGCGAGAGGTGCGCCTCGAAAAGCTGGCACGCCTGGCGCACCGGGTGCGGAGAGGTCATATCGACGCCGGCTTTTTTCAGCAGTTCGATGCTGTAATCGGATGAGCCGGAGCTGAGGAACTTCAGGTAACGGTCAACGGCGGGCTGTCCCTCCTGCAAGATCTGCTGTACCAGAGCGGAGGCGGCGGAGATGCCCGTCGCGTACTGGTAGACGTAGAAATTGTAATAGAAGTGAGGGATGCGCGCCCATTCGATGGCGATCAGATCATCGATGACCGTTTCCGCCCCGTAATACTTCTCGTTGAGCGCTGTATACATCGCGCTGAGTGTGTCAGCGGTCAGCGGCTCGCCCTGTTCGGCGCGCGTATGGATCTGCTGCTCAAATTCCGCGAACATCGTTTGCCGGAAAAGTGTGCCCCTGATCTCCTCCAGCGAGTGATTGAGGATGGCAACGCGGACGGCGGGATCCTGGGTATGCTTGAGCAGGTATTCGGTGAGCAGCCCTTCGTTCAGCGTCGAGGCGACCTCGGCCACGAAGATCGTGTAATCGCCGTACTGGTAGGGCTGGTTCGCGCGTGTATAGTACGAGTGCATGGAATGACCCAGTTCGTGAACCAGCGTGTACATGCTCTGGCGATTATCGACGAAGCTCATGAGGATAAAGGGCTGCGTGCCATAGGCTCCGCCGCTGTAGGCTCCGCTGCGCTTGCCGGGCGTCTCATAGACATCGATCCAGCGCTGCTGGAAGCCCTGCCTGAGCGTATCGATGTAGCGCGGCCCCAGCGGAGACAGCGCCGCTATAACGGTATCCCGTGCCTGGTCATAGCTGATCTCATCGGTGGTTTCCTCGACGATGGGTACGTACAGATCGTACATATGCAGTTCATCAAGCTGGAGGATGCGTTTGCGCAGCTTGAGATAGCGGTTGAGCAGAGGAATATGTTCGTTGACCGTTGCCACCAGATTGTCGTAGACGCTGACCGGGATGTTATAGCGTGCCAGGGCGCGCTCGCGGCTGGTAGCGTAGTTGTGCTGTCGCGCGAAGAAAATGTCTGCCTTGACCTGGGCCGATAGCGTTGCCGCGATGGTATTGCGCTGCTTGAGAAAGGCGTTGTGCAGCGACTCGAACGCGTCTTTGCGCACGCGCCTGTCGTAGCTGCGAATATAGTTCAGGTAATTGCCCTGCGTCAGCTCAACCTCTTCGCCCTGCTCATTTTTGATAGGTTCCAGGCGCAGATCGGCGTTATCGATCATTGAAAAGATGTTATCGGGGGCGTCGGCCAGCTCGCCGGCGGCTGCCAGAACGGCCTCGACCTCCGCCGAACGGATATGGGGACGCTTGCGGCTCAGATCGCGTAATTGCTGTCCGTAGAGCGCCAGACCCGGCGTCTCCTGCATGAAGCGATCAAGCGTCTCCTGGGGTAGAGCCAGGATTTCCGGCTCGATGAACGATGCCGCCGTGGATGCCTGCACGAACAACTGCGTGGCGCGATCCACCATGCCCTGATAGATGCTCCTGGTCGTGTCCTCGTCGCGGCGCATAGATGCATAGGAGTAGAGGCGCTCAAGCGGCTCAAAGATAGAGTCGCGCGTCTGTAAAACGGTGAGCAGCGCGCCTCCGCTGTTCGCCAGCGTTCCTTTGAGCGCTTCAAGTTCCGGCAGCCGGCTCTGAAGCGCCTGGAAATCGCGCTCCCAGTCCTCGTCGCTTGCGAAAATGCTTTCCAGGTTCCATTTAAACTCGGTAGGGATATCTTCTCGTTTCTTGTATGTCTGCAAGATAGGCACAACCTTTCCTGATAGGATGAGTTTTGCGATGTAATCTATATCATATCATACCCCTGCTATTGCTCGCGCCTGCGGCGCTGGCCTTTGTGGAATGTGATGTGTGGCCCGGGCGTTTCGCGCCCGGGCCACACATCACATTCCATCCCTTGCGCGGCTTCGCCGCGCGAACGCCCGACGAGGGAGAATGAGGGCGTAGAGAAGCAGGCATACTCTCCTTATAAAAAATTATAATGGTTGGGAGAAAGAGTTCTCTTCTAAGGAGGTTGTTTGCTATGGCCCTTATTCTTTCGCGCGCTGATGTGCGGCGCTGTCTGACAATGAGCGAGGCGATTGAGGCGATGCGCGCGGCCTTCACGGCGCTGTATTATGGGCGTGCCCGCATGCCGCAGCGGGCGGTGGTTGAACTTCCCGAGCAGGGCGCCGTTTTGTGTATGCCCTCGCTGCTGCAAACGGATGGGCAGGAGTCGTTCGGACTCAAAGTTGTCTCCGTGGTGCCGGCGAATCCGGCGCGCGGGCTGCCACTGATCCACGCTTCGGTGCTGCTGCTGGACGCCACAACCGGCAGGACGCTGGCGATGATGGAGGGCGGCTGGCTGACGGCGCTGCGCACTGGAGCCGTCTCGGGCCTGGCAACCGATCTGCTGGCGCGGCGCGATGCCGCTGTACTGGCCTTATTTGGCGCCGGCGCCCAGGCTCTCACGCAGGCGCTGGCAATCCATACTGTGCGCCCGCTGCGCGAGATCCGTGTCGTCAACAGGAACGAGGAGCATTATCAACATTTTGTTGCTCAATTGCGCGAACTGCTCGGCGAGGACTGCCCACCCATGCGGCGCGCTGCCTCCGCTCAGGACGCGCTGGCCGGAGCCACACTGGTCGCGTGCGCAACGACTGCCAGGGCGCCGCTCTTTCAGTGGGAAGATGTAGAACGGGGGACGCATATTAACGCGATAGGCGCGTTTATGCCAGAGATGTGCGAGGTTGCTGCGGAAACGCTGGCGCACGCGCGCATCGTCGTTGACCAGAGGGAGGCGGCGCTGGTCGAGGCCGGCGATCTGCTCCAGGCGCTTCATGCCGGGCGCATCGCCGGCCCCGAAGCGTGGAGCGAACTGGGCGCGCTCGTCGCGGGCGCTCAGCCGGGACGCCGGGAGGATGATGAGGTCACATTCTTCAAGTCCGTGGGCATTGGCGTGCAGGATGTGACGGCGGCGTGGTTTGTCTATCGCAAGGCGCGCGAACTGGGAGTCGGAGTGGAGGTAGAGGTATAAACATGCTGTAAGGGCAGCCGCAGGCTGCCCTTACAGCATGTTTATAGGACAAATTTCTTTATGCGTCGAGCAGCAGGTCGTCGCGGTCTCCCCACTTGGAGAGGAAGCGATAGAAATTGCGTCTGGTCAGGCGCTGGCGCTCGGCATCAGAGATGCGGGGATCCTGTGGCACCGCATGGCAGGTGATC
>Ga0209061_1002051_pt1 | contig 28133 bp, 25 predicted proteins | sample Coa_R1_10_FD_187157 | JGI IMG/M metagenome (GOLD analysis project Ga0209061, IMG submission 187157) | Surface soil microbial communities from Centralia Pennsylvania, which are recovering from an underground coalmine fire - Coalmine... | ecosystem: Environmental > Terrestrial > Soil >... | reverse complement strand
AAAGTGGCACGCGAGCTGGGTTCAGAACGTCGTGAGACAGTTCGGTCCCTATCCGCCGTGGGCGTAGGATACTTGAGGGGTGCTGTCCCTAGTACGAGAGGACCGGGACGGACGCACCGCTGGTGTGCCGGTTGTAGCGCCAGCTGCATAGCCGGGTAGCCATGTGCGGACGGGATAACCGCTGAAAGCATATAAGCGGGAAGCCCTCCCCAAGATGAGGTATCCCGATCGCAAGATCCTAAAGGCCCCTCCTAGACAAGGAGGTTGATAGGCCAGAGGTGGAAGCGCAGTAATGCGTGGAGCTGACTGGTACTAATCGGCCGTGAGGCTTGACCAACACCATTCTCCAAAACGGTCAGGCGTAGCCAAGTCTGCAGCATGCGAGTTGTACCTACTTTCAGTTGTCAAATATTTCGCACCATCTTACGGTGGTGCCCCAAGTTTCCGGTCGCCATGGCGGAGGTGAGACACCCGTTCCCATCCCGAACACGGCAGTTAAGCCCTCCAGCGCCGATGGTACTGTACGGTCGCCGTACGGGAGAGTAGGACGCGGCCGGGAAGTCCCGATGAGGCGCGAGGCCTAAAGTCTCGCGCCTCATTGCTTTTCTGCCCCTCAGGAAACTGCATATTGGGCAGCGGCACCGTCGCTGCGTCCGTCTTTAAGAAGTTCATGTTCCGTAACTCGCTCCAGATGAGCCGCCCCGATGACCCCCTCCCTGACCAGGTAGGGGGTCATCGCTGGGGCAACCATTCTCTCCGGCTGGTATCTGAGTAGCGGAGACGCTTGGCCTGTCGCTCTCGCAGCTTGGCGGCGCTGCCGGCGCGAAGCTATGACGGTTTGACGAATTTCAGCATGAAGCGATCGGTGTGGCCTGGGCCGGAATAGGTGCGGCTGAGCGCGGTGCGCGGGTCCTGTGGATTACGCAAAGCGCTGGAGGCGCTCGCTAGTTTAAAACCGGCCTTTTCCACTTCGTTGATAACAAATTGTTCATCGATGCGATGTAGGGTCGATGCGGCCTGGGCGCCAGTGCCGGCTTTGGCGCTGTGATCGATTACGCCATAGATGCCACCAGGCTTCAGCGCCTTGAAAATCGCGTCATTGAGCGCGTCGCGATTGCGCTTCATCCCTACCAAATCATGATAATTCAGATCGATCACGGCGGCGTCCAGAGATCCGGCGGGTCCCGGGATGAGGTCCGGAGCATCCAGACGTTTGGTTACTGCAACCACATTCTTGAGTTCGGGTTTCTTCAGGCGCTTTTGCCAAGCCGCCGAAATCATATGGAAGCGCGGAGGAAAGGGCGGGTTGATCGAGTAGACCGTTCCGTCCGGACCGACGGTACGCGACAAGACTTCGGTCATCCAGCCGCCGGCGGCAAAAATATCGGCGACTTTCATGCCTGGCCGGATTCCCAAAAAGGCCATCATCTGCGCGGGCTTGCGCGCCCCGTCAAGCTTCTTGTCGGCGGCTGAACGGCTGCGGATGGCGTTGGAGATGTAGGCGGGAATTTGGCCTTGCGGGATGGCCGGTTCCTCGGCAACCTCGGCGGCGGCTGCCGGCGTCATCTGGGCGCGTGACGCGACACCAAAGGCGGCCAGCAGCAGCATCAGCGCCGCGCTTGCCGTCACAACTGTAAAAACTCGTCGGCCGATGGTGAGGCTTTTCATCGTGGCTCCTTTGTGGGCGGCTGGTACACACGGTGGCCGCGCTGGCCCATCGTCGTGCAATCAGGCCCTGGTCGCAAGGGCGAGCATAGGTTAAATGGGTATCGCCAACAGGGTATCGATGCGGCGATTGTCGAAGACCACCAGCTTTTCCTCGAACAGCGGCGCGCCGCGGTTGAGATTGATACGGTCCAGGTAGCGTCCGACACTGAAGATCATGGTGCTGCCGTCCTGCAGCACGCGGACCACCTGGTAGTTGGATTGCGCGGTGACGATTTCGCCATGGCGCGCGCTAATCAGGGTTGCGCCGACCAGATGGCGATAGCGCTGGGCTTCATAAATATTGGCCTGGCGCAGCGCCGCCACGCGATCCGAGAGCATCGCTCGGCTGTCGGCGAAAAACACCCCCACCGGCAGCTTGCGCGTGTAGTTCTCGGCCGAAATTATCTGGTAGCGGCACTGCTCGGTGAAGAATGCGGGCCATTCCTCTAGCCGATCGTCGTCGATACAGGTGACGTAGCGCGCTTGCAGGCGCTCGATTTCAAACTGAAGGACGCTATCGATGGCAACGTCGCCGCTCATAAGCCCATCCGCTCCCGGTACACTTTCCAAAAGCCTCGAATCGGCGATTCGGTGGCGCGAGTGGCCTGGGACAAAATCTCGCGTCCGCCCATTTCCAAGAGCTCGCTATCGTCGCCCGCGCCCGCCAACGCACGCTGGACAAAATTGCCCACCGCACCGTCTTCCATTGAAACGTATCCGCCGGGGCCCACCAAGTTGCTCTGCTTGAGTCGCATCTGGCTGAGTTCGTCGTCATCATCGGCGAAGCCGAAATACGTCCAGAGCAACTCGGTTTGGTTGTGCGCCCGCGGTACCACTTGGCGGGTGCACAGGCAGTTCTGGATCTGCTGCAGGACGAAATTGGGAAAGACCGACAGGATCTGCAGCGTGATGCCGTCGCCGAATTCGTCGCGCGAAGCGATCAGCGAGGGATCGGCCAGGCGGTAGTCCTCGCGCTTGGCGCGCAGCGCAGTGCTGTCGTAATCGGTGCTGGCGCGGTCGCTGGCGGCCTTGGAGTAGCTGACGTGATTGCCGCCGCTGGAATCGATGATGATACCACCCTGGGCGGAAAGCCGATTGAGGCGGAACGTATTGAAGAACAGGTGAAGCAGGCTTGCGTGATAGGGATCCTTGACGTTTTCGATATACAGCTTCCAGTTATTGTTCAATACCTGGCTGTTATATCCCAGCACCCGCGCCGGTCCCCGCATCACGCGGCGGATGCGGCTGGCGATTTCCTCGCCCAGGTAGTCGGCCAAGGGTGGCGGTGCGGAGGCGAAGCTGCCAAAAAGCAAACCGGCGAAATTCTCCACTGTCAGCGGCTTGCGCCGATGCTCCTCCAACTTGAAATCGACCGGCATCCCGCCTTGGCGATTGACGCCGTGACGAAAGGTGACCGAGGCTAGGTTGCCTTTGAGATCGTAAGTCCAGCCGTGATAGACGCAGGCGATGCGGGTGCCGTTACCGCCCGCGCCCATGCAGATCAACGCTCCCCGATGGGCGCAACGGTTCTCGAAGCCGTGCAGCTCGCCGTTGTCGTCGCGAGTCACGAGCACGGGCACGTCGCCCACCCAGCTCGCGCGGTAATCGCAGGGCTGGGGTAATTCAGCCTCCATGCACAGAAAATTCCAGGTCGGGCCCATGAACAGGCGCTCGCGCTCGACCTCGAAGACATCTGGGCGGGTGTAGAGGGCATAGGGCACTCGGGTGATTCGCGGTTCGGGCCAATGTAAATCCAGCGTTGCCATTTGTTTCCTCGATAGACCGAGCAACTCTGCGACGCTCGTGAAGTAAATTTAGGGTCGGGCCAGCTCGGCAAGCAATTGCTCGCAGCCCGCGCGCCGTGCCCAGTACTCCCAGGCGCGCATCACCTCGGAGGAACCAGGTTGGAAGATGGCGCCACGGGCGGCGATCTCGCCGGGATTGAGCGATTTGAAGCCGCCCATGCGCATCGCGGCCTGCTGCACGCGGGCATTGCGCGGCATGAAAATGGAGATCCGCAGGACTTCGAGCAGGTTGCGGCCCGCCGCGGCGAAACCGTGGCCGCGCATCAGGACCGCGCGCTCGGCGCCAAGGGCCTGGGCCAAATCTTGACCCTGCTCGATGTTGGTCACCAGCAAATTGGTATCGGTGCCGAAGCGCTCGGCGATATCCCAGACGGGGATCCGAGCACCCAGCACGCTACCCGAATGGATCACCGGTACCAGCGCTACCGGACTGATGCCAAAGGGCAGAACGTCTTCGGAATGCGCATGGACGACTGCCTGAATGTCAGGGCGCGCGGCGTAGATGCCGCCATGAATGAATCGTTCAAGGTAGGGCGGCCGCTTGTCATCGCCCACCGCTTTGCCATCGAAAGTGAATTCCATGATGTCTTCGCGCTCGACCAGTTCGGGGCTGCGCGAGCAGGCCAGCAGGTAGCGGTCGGAATGAACGGGATGGCGCAGACTGACGTGGCCGTAGGCATCGACCACGTTCTCGTGCGCTAGAATTCGATTGGCGATCGTGAGCTCGGTAATCGCGCGTTGCAGTTGGTCCATATGCTTAAGGCGGGCACTCCTTAGAGATTTGTCGTCAGGACGCTCGCCCAAATCATGCCGCACTTCAGGCCAAATATGCTAGGACAAAAGCGCCCAAAAGCTCCGAACGGTCATGGCCACCTACAGGCGCCTTTGCAAGCGGCCTCAGGCAGATTTTTTAGGGATAACTGGCGGTCACGCTGTGGCGGCATACGCTTTCGAAACCGGCTTGATGCCATTTTCAGCACGAGCTTAACCATGGGATTTGAAACGGCAAATCCCGGTTAAACATCTGCATTGCTCCATCTTCATTTTCTCGACTTTGCAATCCCATCAGCCGGGTGATTGTCCAATCGGTTTCAGCGCAGCCATCAGAATCTTCGGTTTCAGTTCACCGGTTTGTCAGCGGCTGAAATGTTTTGTCGTCTGCCAGGCGTGAGCGGGATGAGCGTGAGGCGGCAGCGCACTGGCAGCCCCGCGCGCGAAATGGAGTGGCCAGGCCGGGGGAATCCGGTCACGCCCTTAGCGTGGGCCCTTTCGGTGGCGGTAAGGCCGGCGCTATCCGAACGAGCATCGCAGGTTTGCGGGGTATAGAGTCTCTCCACCACCGTTGGCCGCTCTCCACATTTGACAATCACTCGGCCTGACGGCGGATAACTAGAGCTGCCATTAAGCTCCCATAATCGGTGTGCAACCGCGGCGTGCAGGAAATTTTGGCGGTGGTGGTCGATGGCTTTCAAGTGCTTTTTCTGAAGCGGGCACCTCGGCTTGGTCCATTTTAAGATTGCGTGTAACAGGCTAGAGACGGATGCTTAAGGGGTACGAGGTAGCTGCTCGGGCCTGATCTGCGGTCGGAGGGGGGCAAGATGAAGCCTGTGCTGGTATCGGGCTTGTTCATTTTAATTCTGTGGTCCGCCACCGCGGCGGCGCCGCCGGTGCAGAGCTCGCCCGCCGGCTACTATTACTGCGTGTTCGATCGGGGTACCGCGGACGGTGGCAACGGCAGCACGCTGCGGATTTGGTTGGGCGAGCACGGGGTGGTGCAGGAGGCCTCGGGTTTTTTGCGTAATCGCGACCACTTCTGTCGTTATCTGACCAGTTCGCCGGGTCAGTACGTCGTGGATGCCGGGAATATTCAGGCGATGGTAGTGCTCAACGGTGCCCGTGGTTTGTTCTGCCCGCAAAGCCTGCGCGAAGCCCAGGTTATGGTCTCCATTCGTCCTGGCTTGGGGCAATCCACGATGGAATCGCCCGCCGGCAACAGTGTGGGGCAATGCTCTTGGCTGCCCGCGAACCATTAGCCTCTCTGGATAAAGTTGGCGCCAGGCTGAAACGGCCATCGGGGTGGTAAAGATGGCCCCTTTCCTTATCTCCGTTTGGGCGGAAAGAGATAAGGAAAGGGGAAGCGGTTGCCCGCGTAGTCTAAGGATAATAGAGATCGGCGCTCGACAGGATCTCGCCAGCGCTGTTAAGCCCTCCCGCAATCAGCGCCCGACCATTGGAAAGCAATGTGGCGACGGCGTAGGCGCGCGCGTCGCTCATCGCCCCTTTGCTGGCGACGAAGCTATTCGTCGCCGGATCGTAAAGGTCAGCCGTTGCCGTCGGGCCGTTGAGGTCGTTGCCTCCGGCAATCAAAATCTTGCCATTGGCCAGAGCCACTGTGGCAGCCCACGCCCGCGCATCGGAGAGCCTGCTACTGCTGGGAGTGAAGCTATCGGCGGTGGGGTTGTAAAGGTCCGCGGTGTTCAGAGAGGTCCCGGTGCAGTCCTCGCCACCGGCTATCAGCACATCGCCGTTGGCCAAGGATGTTGCCGCCGCGCCACAGCGCGAGTTGCTCATCTGCCCGGCGCTGGCGGTGAAGGTATCGGCGGCGGGATCGTACAGGTCGGCGCTGTTTAAGCCGCCGGTCAGAGCCCCAAAGCCGCCGGCAATCAATACTTGGCCGTTGGTCAGCAAGGTGGCGGTTGCATACTGGCGGGCAGTGCTCAAGGCGCTGGTGCTCGCGGTAAAACTATCAGAGGCCGGATCGTACAGATCCGCGCTCGCCAGGTAATTGTTATTGGCATCCACTCCGCCCGCGATCAGAACTTGTCCGTCAGGTAGGAGCGCGGCGCCGGCGCCATAGCGCGAGTCGCTCATATTGGTGCCGGTCAGCCGAAAGACGCCGGTGGTGGGGTCATAGATTTCAGCGCTGTTTAAAACCACGCCGTTGCCTCCGATACCTCCAGCAATCAGCACCGTCCCGTTGGGTAAGGTGACCGAGGCGGCAAGGTAACGTTCCTGTATCAGTGGAGTTTCGGTCGTCGTGAAAAAATTCTTGCTTGTAGTGTAGATATCCGCCTCGGCTAGCGGCGCCAACTCGTTGTCAAAGCCCCCGGCGATTAGGACCTGCGTGGCGGAGAGATCCGCCAACGAGGCCCCGATGCGCGCCTGGGTCATGCTTCCCGCGGTCGCCCGGAAACTATCCGGCGCGGGCGTAGGCGAGGGGCTCGCGGTCGGAGTCGCGGTAGAACTGGACGTCGCCGTTGGAGTGGCCGTCACAATCGGTGTCGGTGTCGTCGCGGAATTTGATGAGCACGCACACAGCGCGCAGCCAATCAGCACCCAGAGTCCCAAAGCCCCGGACTGCGGTAAGGATCTGAAGCGCAGTCGGGGCGATTGACGATGGCCTACCATGATGTAGCACTCCCAAGGCTTGCTTTGGTCTGGGCCTGGGTCGTGCTTGCCGTCGATGCAGACGAGCCAGTCGGAATTCCCAAGGCCGTGGCGACGTTCAACGTGCCGTAGCCGTAAAGATTGTTGGGCTGGAACGATGAGCCGCAAGACAGGCTTAAGTCAGGTGTCGCCGAGCTTTGAAGTAGCTGTATGGTCTCGCCGATGTTGCCGACCAGGTATTGCCTGGCGCTCCATATCAATGCCACTGCTCCACTAACCGCCGGCGCGGCGAAGGAGGTGCCTGAGCCCACCGCGTAAGCGTTGGTCGGTACCGAGGAGGTGATAGTCGTACCCGGGGCGACGATTTCGGGCACGACGAATGGTGCCGATGTGTTAGGGCCCCGCGAACTGAAGGGGGCGATGATGTTCTGCTGGTATGATAACGCGCCAACCGTCAGCACTTGAGGATAGGTGCCGGGATCGAAGACCGAACCGCAGGTTGGACCGAAATTGCCGGGGACAGCTACAGGTAAGATTCCAGCAGCCCGTAAATTGGCGAAGGCGGTCTGAAACCCACAAAAAGGGCATACGAAAGAATTGTTGACAATGTCGGGTGCCTTGGATGGATCGGGATTAGCGCCGGTGAGGTCCCATGGCGCCAACATGAATTGCAGGCAAGTGAGAAGCGTAGAGCGGTTTGCGCCCGGGCCCAAGCCGCGGCAGGCAATCCAACTGGCGCCTGGTGCCACCCCGATCTGATTACCCTGCTCGTCATTGCCAACCATGATTCCGGTCGTTGCCGTTCCGTGCCCGTCTTGGTCAATGGGAACTGGACTCGCCTCGGTGGTTGGATCCCACCAGTTGTAGTTGTGATCCGCGCTGCTGCCGTTCCATCCGCGATACTGGTTAATCAGCGCTGGATGGTTCCACTGCACGCCGGTATCCAAGTCTCCAACCACGATTCCCTTTCCGGTAAAACCGCTGGCCCAGACCGCGGGCGCATTCACCCACGCCACATTCCAAGCAATGCCACTCGGGGGATTCCCAGTCGCCGCAAGCTGCTCTAAGGGATCGGCGGTGATGGGGTCGTCGGTTTCAATGCTCGCGACGTCCGCGCGTGCGGCCAAGGAGTTGACTGCCGGGCTGTCGATCGCCTTGCCTCCATCAGCCGTCACTACGATGGCGTTTTGGATGTACAACCGAGCGGTCGGAGTCAGGCCCATTTGCGAGAGCGCGGTGACGATGCCGGGCTGGGTGCTATCAGCCATCTCGCGCAGCGTTTCGTACACGTAGCGTGTCTTGTCCGCTTTGCTGGTTAGCTGCTGGGCGCCGGATAAATCGGCCTGCTGGCTCATAACTAGGATCATGCGTTGCAATCCGCCACTGGCCATCGCTTTGGCGACCTTCGCGCTGATCTTGGTCGACTGGGCATGAGATGCCGTTGCGAAAGTCGTCTGCAACATAAAGCAAAGCAATGCAATGATAAGCGAGCGAAAACCAACGGCGAATTTCTTTTGCAAGTCAGAGGATTTCATAGGCCTGCGAATTTGGATAGAAGCATCTTGTTTTAGCCAAAACCAGTCAAAATATACTAAATCGCTGAGTTACTTGCAACTAAAGGTATTTATTTTCTTCAACGATATCAGTTTTGTTAACCTTTTTTTAAATAAGCTAAATGTGAATTTGACCGATCGACGATGCGTTCGTCGCAAATCAATTCGGTGGGCTAGCGCGTAGTTTGTGAACTCGGCAAAAAGGACAGGAATGTGTTTCGACGATTGGCGAACCGGATTGCGGGTATTGGCTAAAGCGCGTCAGGAGTTCAAAGACCGAAGTTTTGGCGGTCGAAGATCTGTACGCTTGAGGAGCAATTTAGTCGTAAAAGCGCACGGCGCCGAGCAGGCCAATAATCAAATAGCCAAGTCCCAGCGCGAAGGTAAAAGCCGACGGGACCAGCGCGCTGGGCGCGGGCAGGCCGCGAATCATCAGATCGTTGAAGGCACGCATCGTCCAGGTGGTGGGCATCCACATCGCCACCGCGCGCATCCAGGCCGGCTCGAAGCCCAGCGGCCACCAACAGCCGCCAATGGCCGACATCGCCATCGCGGCCACCGAGCCGATTGGCAGCACGGCGTCGCGGCTGCGCGCCACGCAGGCGATCAGCAGGCCGAAGGCGCCGGCGGCAAAAGCGATGGCGGCCGCGGGCATTAGCAGCATCGCCGGATTGTGGCCCAGGCTGATCCCGAACAGCAGGCGGCCGACCGCGAACAGCACCGCCATCTGAAACGTACCGATTAGCAGGCGGGCCGAGAGCTTTCCCAGCATCAGCCCAGTCACCGGGGCGCCCCCGGCGCGCAGCCGTTGCAGGGTGCCCCACTCGCGCTCGTCGATCAGCCCCACGCCCACTCCCCAAAGCATGTCGATCAGCAGAAAGGTGATGCCGAAGCCGGGCACGTACTGATCGAAGGAATTGACTTGCAGGCCGGAAATCAGCGGTCGAGTGTCCCACCCCACGGTGCCTGGCAAGGTGGCATTCGCAGGGACCAGATCGGACAGAGCGGGCGCTTGTGGGGGAGGCGAGGGCATTTTGACGTGCGGCACGGGTAGCTTGAAACTGTCGTCGACCGAGGGCAGTACCGGAGCGTTGATGGGAACTTTCATTGGGGCTGAAAGAATTGCCAATTGGGCGGCGTTGGGCGCCGCGGGCCAGATTGGCGGTGGTGGAATCTGGCCGGCATGGGATCCCGCCAATTGCTTGAGTCGGTCCAGCCACGATTGAAATTGGGCTTGGCTTCGTTGCAAGGCGCGCAGATACTGGGTCAGCGCGTCGATTGCCCCTTGGCGCGCGCTCAATTCGCTCGCCAGCGTGTTTTTGATCTGGGCCACCGAGCGATCGATCGCGGTTTGGGTTTGGGTGCGCACAGCGCTTAGCTGGAGGCGGATTGCGCCTTGGGCCCGGCGCCGGGCCTGCTTTTGCGCTGCCTTCAACTCGCGCACGTAAGCGTCGGCCCGGATGGAAGTGGCCCGGGCGTCGGCGGTCAGTTGCTCCAACCGGCGGCGCAGGGCCGCGCTCCGAAGGTCGATTTGATGCTGGGCGCGCGCTTGCGCCGCGATCTGAAGATTACGGCCGATTTGGGCCAGTTGAGCTTGGATCGCGGCTGCCTGCAGCCGTTTCAGCGGATCGATATAGAGTTCGATGGCCGGCTTGCCGCCGGCCGCGAAGGTGGCGCTGGTGCCGGCCGGAATCACAAGCGCCAGCGGTGCGCGCTCGTCGTTGATAATCAATTGGCGCGCCTGGGCCAAGCTGGCAACCGGCCTCACCCGAATACCAGGGGAGTGGCTGAGCGCTCCGCGGATCGTACTCGCCACCACCCCGTGATCCTGATCGAGCAGTGCTACCAAGTAGCCGCCGCGGTCGGGGTGGACGCCGTAGAGGTTACCCAGGGAAAAGCCTGCGACCGCGATTATCGCCACCGGCGCCAAGAACATCATGAACAGGGCCGCGTGATCGTGAAGGAGCAGGCGAAATTCATTGACCAGGATGAGCCTGGTGGTGCGCCAGATCATGCGTCGGCTTACCCGGACTCGTGCTCGTCGCGCAGTTGATGGCCGGTTAAGGCCATGAAGGCGTCGGAGAGATTTGGGCTATGGACGGTGAACTCCAGCACCGATCCCACCGCCTGAGCGCGGTTCAATAATTCTTGGACGCGGGGCAGGCTATCGAATTCCAGCACGCTATGATTGCGGCTAGGCGCGGGTGTCAGTTCGCTGACCTCGGGCAGTCCTAGGTACCAGTTGCGGGGCGGCGGGGATTGAAAATACAACTCGATTCGCGGCCGTGCGCCGGCCAGACCCACCAGTTCGGCGGTCGTGCCAGAGGCCACCACGCGCCCATGATCGATCAGGACCACCCGACTGCAGACGCGTTCGACTTCATCCATGTAATGGGTACAGTAGAGCACGGCGGTGCCGTTCTGTCCTAACTCCTTGATAATGCTCAGGATGCGCTCGCGCGATTGCGGGTCCACGCCCACCGTCGGCTCGTCGAGCAACAAAACCTGGGGCCGATGGACCAGGGCGCAGGCCAGATTGAGTCGCCGTTTCATCCCGCCCGAGAGTAGCCCGACCGTGCGCTGGGCATGCTCGGTCAAGCCCACTTCATCCAAGACTTCGGCGCACGTGCGACGCGCCTCACGGGCGGTGGCTCCGCGCAGACGGGCGAACAAGAGCAGGTTTTCACGCGCGGTTAGAGTGGGGTAGAGCGCCAGGCTTTGCGGTACCAGTCCCAGGCGGGCACGAATCGCGGCGCGCTGGGTGGCTAAATCCAAGCCCGCGATAGTGACCTCGCCCTGATCGGGGTTGAGGACGGTGGCCAGAATGGAGAGCGTGGTGGTCTTGCCGGCCCCGTTGGGACCGAGCAATCCGACCAGCTCGCCCGGTCGGACGCTGAAGCTGACCTCATCCAGCACGCGGCGCGAGCCAAAGCTCTTGCCCAGCCCTGTTACTTCGACCATCCCCTCGCCGATCGCCACGGCCAGAATGTTAGCGCATCGCTCGGCCCATTTCGTCCCCCGTGAGGGCAGGCCATCAGGGCTAGTCCGGCGGACAGTTTCGCGCCGCGCGATATCCCGCTGCTTGCGCCGCTTGGGCAGTGGGAAAGCTAACCCGATTGGAGGGTGCAATTTTGTCGTAGTAAGGGCATCCCGGCCACTGATAAATCATCGTTCGGCGATTACCTCGCACGGCCCCAGGCGTCTTGCTTGCATCAAGTTGAGGCAGTGCGCCAACAGCGGTTAGGGGGCGCGAGCGAGAAGCGCGCATGTTCCAATCGTTGGTGTACTGCGCGGCGAGCTGCGGATTGTGGATTACAAGCAACGTCTCGGCATTGCGATGCTCGGCCGACCAGGTGTAATTGAAGCTCCCGGTCAACACTGTCTGCCCGTCGATCACCATGTTTTTGTCGTGCATAAGTCCGGGTACGGTGTCCACCATGATCGGGATTCCAGCGGAGATGAGCCGGCCAACCGCGGGCGATTCGCTGGAGTCTCCGACCAGCTGGCTTCTATCCAGAATCACGCGCACGTCGACCCTGCGCTGTTTGGCCGCGGCCAGCGCTGCGACTATTGGCTGCGAAGTTAGGGCATATATCTGGACTCTGATCGAGTGGGAAGCCGCCTGGATGGCATTGACGATGGCGGTTAGCGGATCGCATCCGTTGGGCAGAGGCGGGGAAAAGCATGCCTGAACCTGCCCCATGGCGATTCGGGTCGTGACTGCGACCAAGAATGTCACCAGGTAGAAATAGAGAAACGGGCGCGGCCGATTAATAGCGGGTACTCCTCGTCTACTTGGGGAACAGCGCGGCGCAGCGCTGACCGCTCAACTCTCCGACATAGAATAACCGCTGGAGCGCTTGGCGCCCAGTATTGGCATCGGGTACGCTCAGGCCGGAGTTGTAACAGACTCCGACGGTGTGCCTGCACTTGCCCTTATCGGCTGCGTCTAACTGCTGTCTGAACCTCACGCTGATTTGCTCCAAGGAGTACGCCTGGCCGTCGATTTCGAAACGATCGCCGCCTTGGATTTCAGCGTCAAACAGCGGTCCTGTAGCTAACCCGGTGTATTTGCAGGTAGGGAGCGCGGGCGAGTGAAGGCCTTTCAACTGATCGATCTGCTGTTGCAGGTCGGCGACGCGTTTTTTGAGATCCGCGTCAGCCATTGCGAGCTGCTCTAGACGAACCTTAAGTTCTTGGTACTCACGCTGGAAAGCTAAGAAATCCAGCGCGGGCGGGGTCGGTGCGATGTGGGGATGGGGCGATGCGTTGGTGGGCGCTCGCGGCAGAGTAATGAGTATCACTACCACCAAGAAGCCGATAAAGACGTCGGCTACCACGACCCAGATTTCGCCGGCGCCATCCACTGGTCTTCGCCGCACCATCAGTGACGCCCCATCCAGCGGCTGAAAAATCCGCCACGCTTATCTTGTGTGCCTTTGCGCTCGCCATCCCCGTGCGATGTCATTTTGGAGGTATGCACGGGGTGCGGCAGAGCTGCTTCGGGGCTCGCAGGGGGCAATGGTATGGCGGCGGGCAGGCCAGAGTCTGCCTGCGACACCTCGTTTGGGGGCGCGGGCTTGGCAGCCCTCTCGGAGGCCGCGGAAATTAGCTCTGTGGGCGCACCGTCCGAGGTTGGTTTGATGCCTTCTTTAGGTTGCCGCTCACCGTCCGCGTCCGAACGATCGGGCAACCCGCCCGGAGATGGTTCGGCCTGCTGGCCTGCATCCCGCGAAGCCGAAGCGGCCGAGGCTAGCTGAAGCGCGGGGCGATCATGCGGTGTCGCTTGTTGTTCGTACGCGATCGGATCGACGGCCAAGGGTGAGTTCGTCGGCGGCCGTGCAGCCTCTAAAATTTGCTGCATTTTTGTATCCAGGCGATTAACCGCCTCCGCGGCGGTGCGACCCACGCTCGAAATTTCGGCACGCACGAGAGCCGAGAATTCATGCCCAATTTGGCTAACGCTCTCGGCGGCACTTTTGAGATGCTCCCGGGCCTCGCCCAGCGCTTCGGGCAGGCCGGTCAGTTGTCTGGCAATCGGTTGCATCAGGAGCTGCTGAGCCGACGTCCAGCGCTCCAAGTGCTCCTGCAGCGACTTAACGATCCTGTCCTGGGTCTCGCCCGCGCTCGTGGCTAGCTTGGCGGCTGCCAGGTTCATTTCGTGGGCGTTGTCGGCCATTTCGGCCAACGCCTTCTCGGTTGACGCGACGACGTCAGCCAGTCGCTCCACTGCTCGCCTCGCTTCCTGAGAGACGCCGGCCTCTTCATTCATGCGGCTGTGAACCAAGCCGGCGAGTTGTTCGAAATTTTCCGCGATTCGCGCCAAGGCGGCGTGTAGCTCCGTACCCTCGCGCTCGATCACGGCACGTCCTTCGGCAAGGGTCTGCCCCAGCGCCGCGGTCTGAGTGCGATTCGTTTCAATCACGGTCGCTAGTGACCCCAATTGCTGGCCGAAGCCGCCTGCTACCGTGTCCAGGTGCTGTGCTCCAGTGGCGAACTGCATCGACGACTCCACCATCGACTTGGCCGCCGTGCCCATCCCGCGCGCGCTGGCGGCCAACGCCTTCAAATCGCCGCTGGTTATCTCCACCGCGCGCAGAGCGTCGCTGATTTGTTGCACCGAGGTGGCTGCCGCGCCGACCTCATCCCTGAGCGCCCGTGCCGGCTCGGCCAGGGTCGAAACCCAAGCCTGAGCCACGGCATCGAGCCGTCGGGTAAGTTCGTCGAGGACCAGATCCTGAATCTTGGTCGGCGGCCGAGGGAGGAGCGGGAGTAGCGCAATGCGGCCAGCGTCTTCCACACATGCGGCCCAGCTAACCGTTGCGCTACGCAGCCACGGGAGGGCGACCAAGTAGATAAGCAGCGCGCTCAGGATGCCGGCGCCGGTGCCGATAAAAACCCCGCCCAGTTTGGCGTCAAGCTGATCCAGGGCGTGCCGGGTCAGGGCCGGGGCCAGGCTCATGAAGCCCAGGACGGTACCAAGCAGACCAAGCAGGACGGCGACGGATATCAATGCCCGCAGGAAACCCTCCCACTGCTCCTCTCGGGCCATCAGCTGATCGAGCGCCGCGCGCCAGACCTCCTGTGGCTCGCTTCCGGTTGCCGAACGGCTGCGCTCCAGGTATTCCATCAGGCGGCGAAAACCTTGTGGTTTGGTGATAGTAGCCAGGGTCTCCCACTCTGCTTTGCTGCGCGCCAATCGCCGGCTGGCGGCGCCCAGATATAGCGCGCGAAGCGCCGCCAAAAGGAATCCCGCTACCCCAACCGCAAGTGCTAGCAGCGCAGCAAGTTGCGTAGGTCCTGGCGCGGCCAGCGTTTGGCTAGTGATGGAGCCCAAAGCCGCCGCCGCTATCCTTAACGTAATCCAGGCGCAGAAGAGGCTCGCGTACGACCTCGTCCTGGGATGTACGCACGAGCTGTTCCTGCAACAGCCCGAGGAACGAGCTGAAATTGACTGTCCCGGCAAGGCTCTTGGGGTCGTCGTCGGTATCGGAGGACCAGGACTCCCGCGGCTTGGCGGTTGCGGGGCGCACGTGCCAGGAAGCATCCAAAACAACGCTGCGGGAATAGCGTTGCTCTGCCAAGGCGTTGCGATATTTGAGCCGAAACTCTGCGTAGGTCCCAGTCTGACCGGCCTCGCTGGCCGGGAATTTAACTATGGCATCGACGTCGGGCAGTTCGGGCGTGACCGTTTCGTCGGCCAGTAGCAGCGGAGTTAGGCCAGCGGACCCCGAGGTAACGACGGTTACGGGCAGCGCGACACCGAACCGTGGATCGAGCTTCCTGCGCAAGAACCGCGACGCGGTTGGCTGGAGCACCTGCAGATTCGGCGGGTTTTCCTGGTCACCGATGCTCGCCCATTTGTCGCCGTCGGCGAAGCCCGGCAACTCGACGATGTTCGTCGGCTTGAGCGGAGCAACGGTCCATCGCGTCCATGCGCCGGGAGCGGCCTCCAGCGCGATCGCTTCCAGATGCTGGGTTTTTGCGTACTGAAGAAGTTCCTGCGCCAAGCCGCGGCCGGTGGCGACCGAGGGCGACCCAATCCAGATTTGTAGCGGATGGGGTGGGAAGGAGCCGCGCAGTACTTGCCCCCTGCGAGAGTTAGGTCCCGGCTCCTCGACGTAGTAAGGACCCTGGTACGGCATTCGTATCGAGACAATCCAGAACCCGTTGCCGTGTCCAACGTAGCTGGTGATGGCTTGGGATAAGCAGACAGCGTCAAAGCCCGAGGCGCAGGCCTGGTCCGAATTGCCCCCTTCAACGACGCGCTGCGCTTCACCGATCGAGACTATCCCGTCAGTGATTACCGCGATGGTGCCATGGTTCCATTGAGCGGCGTCTGTGATCGCGGCCGGCAGATTGGTCTCCGCACCGTTGTAAAAATTTGGATTGGCGAAATGAGTCAGTTGGGCCTGCGGACCGTAATCGGTCAGCTTTCTCGCCACGCCAACGACGGCGAATTCGTAAATACCTACTTGCGCGAGAATCCCTTTGAGCTGCTCCAGCAAGCGATAGTAAAGTCTCCCGCGATCGGTGGCGAAACCGCGTACGCTTTTGGACATGTCGATATACACGCGTGCGGAATCGCTAGAATGAGTAAGCTGCCAAGGAGGAAGTATGGGGGCATTCGTCACTTGTATTGGCTCAATTCGCTCCGCCACAGTGGGGGCAGTAGTGCCGGCGCTGGAAGGTCCCGACGCGCTGGCAAGCTCGCTCCGGCGTTGGCAGCACAAAAACAGTTGGGCCAGCAGCAGTGCCAGGCAGGTGACGATAGAGCGCCCAGTTTGCCAGTGATCCAAATTACGCCGGTTCACGACGAAGCAACCCCTTTTTGGACACGCGCCATTCGCCGTCGGGCAGCTCTCGGTGCGCGCGCGCGAGGACCGATACGTCACGCAAGGTCAGCGGCGTGGTGCCATCGCATCCTTGGCATTCGTACCACGGCGCGAGGGCCACGGGCCCGATGACCGTTGCCAAGGTCGGCACCACGACGCCGTCACCGCAGCCGGGAAGGCTAACAGCTATCAATAACCATTTGTCCTCCGCGGTCACCAGAGGTTGGATCCGCAAGCCTTCGGCTTCCAGCCGCCGCAGACCTTGGATGGTCGATTCAGCGGCTTGCCATCCGCCGTCGGCCAGTGAGCTGAGTAGCTCGCGGCTTCGGCGCTCCGGGTAGTCAGGGTCAAGCGAGGGCGAGGCAGCGGGCGTGTCGCTCGTCGCAGGTGCGCGGGAGGTATTCAACGAATTGCCCTGCCTTGCGCGCGCTTCCGCGGCGGCGGCGATTCGCTCCAATGGGCCTGCGATCAGCCCAACTTGAGCATGTAACTGCTGCGTCATCGAAATCGCTGTGCTCACACCCTTTGCGTGCTCATTCAGGGCGCGTACAATCTCCTGCCCAATCCGCTGATAAATTTCCGCGACATCGATCGTGGGCGGTCCGGTGTAGGGTATGGCGCGCTTGCGCCGAGCACGGCTCTCCAGTATCAACCGGGTGCAAAAACCAGCGGACGCCGACAGCGTTGCGACTAACGCGATCAGGACCCATACGGTTGCGTCGGCCATCGCGCCCGCTCACAACTCTTGGCGCGACCAAAGCGGGCGCCAGACGTAGGACAGGAAATCTGCCAGCGGGCTGGTGACAGGCGCTTTCCCGGCGGGCCACCTTTGATTGAACGTGTTTTCTCCGCGCAGCGTTATATGGCGCCGAGCCGAACGTGTCGTTGAGGGATCGCCGGATTGGCAGACTTGATCTTCGCGTCCTTGGGGCAAGCGCGGGGATTGGAGCAGGTGCCGCTTAACCATCGGTAGCAGATCCACAGGAACTTGCTCCCATAATTCCTCCAATAAGCGTGCGTAGCCGGGATCCCCGGCTCCCTGAGGCCGCATCTCCGCGGTTACTTCGCTGAGCGGGAGGGTTGGAGACAACTCATGCCCATGGGCGTCCTGAAAGGCCATGCCGAGAAATGCCTTGTGAGGTCTGGGGCTTAAAGCCCATACGTTCGCCGTTGTGAGCGACGCTGCCTCCCTAGGATCCAGGCGTCTTGCCCCCAGCGCGACGGCAGTTTTGCGCAAGTGCGGTGGGGTTTGTTGGAAGGTGACTGCGGGTTGTTTAGCGCCAGCTTTCTCTCCCGCCATCTGCGCGACCGAGAGCCAGCGGTTGTCTCCGTTTATTTGCCGATCTTCGTGAAAGTCTAGAAGCTCCCATCCCTGTCCGAGCAGCTTGATGCTGACCCCAATTCCTGTCTTACGCTCATCAATGTACCGCGCGATACATCCTTGCAGGAGACGCAGGACGTACAACTGCATGCCCGCAATGAGGGCGCTCCACCTGATTGCGAGGTCTGCCTCCCTGAGCGCCCTGTCCGCTTCCGACAGTGTCGCGCCTTTGCTGCGCAGCCACGCGCGGAAGCCATTGATGCCGCCTTTTTGAAGCTCAACCTCCATCTCTTCGATGAGCAACTCAGAAGCCCTATCGTCGCCGCCAAGCCTATCGTCATTGCCGGGATTTAATCTGTAAGCCACGATCACAGCGTGGAGAAAATCGCGCGCGCCGTATTCAAGCGAGTCAGCGGCGAGTACCTTTCCGCGATCAGCGCCGGCCGCGGCGCCGCCCAACACCGCCACATCCAGCGTCCCTCCGCCGAGATCCAGCGTGACTTCGTGGGTAACATTGGCCTCTTGCAGCATGGCGGCGGCAGCTTGCGACTCGCTGAAGAAATGGGTTTCCGGGCGCCTGGCAACGCCGGTGGTCTTCGCTAGACGGTCGAGCGCATCATTTACGATTTCTTTGTAATCGAAGGCCTTATTGCCCTGCGCTTGCTCAAAGGCCAGGGGATAGGTAAGCCGCAGCGACCATGAACCGGCCTGCCGCGATTTTAGCGCCCAAAGGGCCGGAGTCAGAAGCTGCTCTACAAGCTTACCAACTAGTTCGCGAACGGCCGGATTACCCCAATCACGCCATTTAAGCCCAGCCGAAACGGTAGCTGTCGACATCCGCATCAAGGTGAGGCCAACTTCGCGAGGAGGAATAAAGACGCAATCGGATCGATCCAGCTTCGCTAACAGCGATGGCACATAATCGCGCACCGGCTCAGTTGGATACCACTGAAGGAGCGCGACGCCGCTGCGCTGGAACTCTCCGATGGCGCCTTCGCTGAAGGCTACTCGCGAGGCGGCCTCGGCTATCTGGCTCGGCTGCAGACCCGAGCGAAAGAATTGCTCAGGCTCGTCGTCGATCTGCCATAGAACAGCCGAGCTGCTGGTGCCGAAATCGAGCGATACCCTGGCATGGCCCGCGGATGCGCTGGTGACTTCCTCACGCCTGACAACCATCAGGCCCATGGGACGAAAGCCCCTCGCGGCGTGCTGCCCCAGTTCTATGTACTCGCAGCGGCCTTCGCTCCGATAGAGGCGGAAGCGCGAGCACTCATCTGAGATGGAGTACCGACCATTATTACCAGAAGCCACTATCCGGTAACGGGCCGCGTCGTCTTGCACGGCGGTGGCTACGTAATCAACAAGCCAGCCTGGCGCTGCCTTTGGCGGCCAGACCAGGATCGTCGGCCGATCCCACAACTGCGACGGGGCCCGTGAGGGGAAGGGCCGCTCGAAGTCGCCTCGTCCGTGGAGGCTGAATTGCCATTTTCGCCGATTGCGGTCCGCATTGCCGGACGCAATCAGGCTTGCGTATTCCGCCCGTACGGGAATATCTGCAGGATACGGATCCTCGCCGTCGCGGCGTGCCACCCATGCAACCTGCTCTGGCGGCAACAGCACATCGTCGTCTGCGACCAACCTGCCCTTAATAGTGACCGTCACGAGGTTGAAGAAATGCTGAATCTCCTGATATTGCAGGTCGATCCGGCTCGACCCAGTGCGTTGCCTGGGCCAAACTTCCGGTTGGTTCCAAATGTACAACTCGCCGCCAGCCAGGTGACACCCCAGATCATTCAGAGTTACGGGACTGCCGGCACCGTTGTTCAAGCGGACTGCTTCGCGGTGCCTGGGACAGGTTAGCTCCGTAGAATTAGCGGTGAGCGTTTGTTCCCCTCTGTGGTTGGTCCAGGAGTCGTTGTCGCGCGCACAGCTGGAGCAATTCCAAAGCTGCGCGTCGACCCAGGTGGCGAAGTGCAGCGGTCCGCTATCCCGCCGCAGGCTAGCCCGCAGTTCGTGGATCGGTAGAGGGTTGTCGGTTGATCGGAGCGATTCTGTCCAATGCTCCAACGCCCTTGCCCAAGCGGAGCCCGGGCCGGCCTGTACTAGTCGGCCGAGATAGACCCTCAAGGTGGCCGCAAGGCGCGGGTCGTCAGGCTCGCCGTCCGCGGTCACGAGTGAAGTCGCACTCCCTGGACCGAACCGGGCGAGCAACGCGGCGCGCAGGTCCTTAGGCTCAACTTGAGCGCTGGGGAAGAATAGACAGTCGCTGGCGCTAAGGGCGACGGGAACTCCGTCTTTGAGGTCGCCCACTCCTTCCGCGACCCAGATTATGAGGTCATCGTCGCCGTCGTTAGTTAGAACGCGGGCCAGACGCTGGAAACCTGAGCTGCCGGGCCGCAGCTCCACGACCTGTGGCCTTAGGGCGCCTAAAAACTGAAGCAGCAACAAAGTTCGTAGAAGCTGCTCGGCCTCCCTACCTTCCGGAGTGTTGAGGTTTTCCAGGCGCCAGAGCATCAGCCGCTTGCGAGCCCATGGCGACGGAATGCCCTCGGCGAGCAAGCGTTCCTGAGGCGCCAAGATTTTGTCTACCTCGAGCTGGGCTACTTGGAAAATTTCCGCATCGCCCGGCAGCTTCTGCCCGCCGCTGGGCCAATCGCCCGTGGGAAGGAGTACCATCCGAGCCATCACCGGCTCCGCTCGTTCAGCACGCGTGCGCTTTTACGCATAGCCGAATAGCATTCGGCAGCGGCAGTTTCTGCCGAAAGATTTGTGAGTAGCGGCCGTTGCCGCAAAAGCCGCGCCGCAAGGTTGTGCCCGGCCGCCGGAAGGTCAAGCCGAGCCGCCGCTCCACCTGGGTCTGGTATTTGGCCGTCGAGCGCAAACGGCGTCCCCGGTGAACTGGGGCGCGATCCGCCGCAGCTCTCGTTAAGCCACTCCAAAAGCTGCCAGTCGGCTTTCCCTAGCGTGGTCAGCGTCTTCTGAAACTGTGCTCGCGAGCTGCCAAGGATCTTAGCCAGCGCCCAAATCTCTCGCGGCAGCGCTACGTCGTCCGGATAGTCCAACTGTTGCGCGACAACTCCGGCCGCCTGAGCCGCGGCAGTGGTGACATCTACCGCTTTATGCAATGGCAGCGGTTCGCCGCGGCCGTCGCGCGAACGCTCAAGAGAGAATTCGACGGTACTAAGGGCATTGCAGTGCTCATTGACCGCGAACGCATACATGCCCTGGGCGGAGCTCTTCTCGAGTAGCTGGCTAGGCGCCAGCGCCTCGGCCGCCAGCCAACCGGCCATGACGTTGAGGTAGTGACGCCCCTCCCGCTGCTTGTTGGCCCCATCACTTTTCCGTTGAATTTCTTTCGGTAGGCCTAAGAGCAATACTCGATCGACTAGGCTGGCAATTTCGCTGAAGTAGTATCGCACGAGACAGCTCGAATTGCCGTTCATTCCCGCCAGGTCGATGTCGCTCTCTTTGCGCTCGACGATTTGAAACCACGGCGTTTCGACCAGTAAAGAGAGGACGATTTGACCTCGGCGTTCCGGTGCTAATTGCTGCCGCCATTTGGACAGGTGCTCAACCAGGACCGGTATCACACCAGGACCGGTGCCCCCTCCAGTCCCTCCGGCAACGACTATGTAATGCTTCTCATTGATGCTCTCCGTGGCTTCGTCGATCTGCTGGAAGATACTTTTATCGAGCTTGCCACAGGCGATCGCATCGCCGAAGGCGATCGCACCTACGGTTGGCGCGCCATGAAAGCCGTCAATAATCGAAGTGCTCTGTTGCTTTTTGTCCAGCAGAGCGTCGAGCACAAGTCTTGTGCGGCCATCAAGGCCGCCATATGGGCTGAAAAGGTCAACGACGGTATGCCTAACCTGGTCGCGGTCGTAGGGGTCTACGAAACTTACGGGCTCCGCCAGGCCGCAGCGCTTGAACAGGGCGTTGAGTTCGTGCAACGAGTCAGAGCGCGTCGGCTGCTCAGGGTAGCCCATAGTGTCGGAGTCCACCACGAACGTACGGGGCGCGGACAAATCGGCGATGCGGCACAGTCGCAGGCAAGCCAGTGCGATTTCCTGACCGCTGCCGCCCGCCGCGATTAGAACCCGGCTCATAGCGAAGCTGGTCTCACGAAAGCGTTGAGTCTGTGCTTGCGCCAAAAGGAAAACGCCAGTGAAAATATGAAGGCAAGCACGAGGGCAGGGATGGCCGCTTCCAACCATGGTGGCGCGCCGCAAGGTGGCCCGAAGCGTGGCATTACCAATACGCTCAACGTGCTGCCGCCCATCGAGAATGCCGAAGCCAAGCTTTTCCGCAACAGGTCTTTGCCCAGAAGGATCTGCCGCTGCAGCGCAACCCAATACAGCATGATGCCGCCGGTGGCCGCCCACATAACCGCGGCCAGCAAGCCTAGCTCCTGTAGAAGTGAGTAGATCTCGCCAGCGTAAGCAGGACTACACTGCACGTCAGGTGGACAGTTCCACGAGAACAAAAGAGCTGGAAGCACTAACGCGGCAAGAGCCGCCATCACGAACGCAACCACTGATGCGTAGCTCGATTCGTAACTGAACAAAGAGCTCCCCCCGTCCGGGTCGAAAGGTCTTTCCAGGCTCTTGCCTAATTTGCTTTGAAGTAACACATTGGGTTCTTCCTGCGCAAGCACGTGCAAACGACGCTCCTCGCTGCACAATCGCGCTCTTACTTTTTATTGGCGGCAAGAAGGCGTCGTGCCGCCGCGAGCGGCAACGCGGAGAAATAACACCGCTACCAGAAGACCGCGGAAGGGTAACATACCGCGCAAAGATGGTGCGGGTGAGAGCGCTCAGGCGTTGGATAGGGTGAAGTAGAAAGTCGCGCCCTGATCGGGGGCGGCTTCGGCCCATACCCGACCGCCATGGCGGTTGATGATGCGATGGACCGTGGTCAGGCCGATGCCGGTGCCTTCAAAATCATGCGAGGAGTGCAGACGCTGGAAAGGAGCGAAGAGCTTGTCGGCATAGGCCATGTCGAATCCCGCGCCGTTGTCGCGCACATAGTAGACTGGCGGCGTCAGGTGGGGTTGAACTCCCAGCTCGATGCGGGCGCGCTCACGTTTGGCGGTGAATTTGAAGGCATTGCCCAGCAGATTACCGAGCAGCATCGCGCACAGGCGTGGGTCGGCATGCTCGGGCAGGGATGGCGGAGCCACGAATTCCACCTGCCGCTGGGGCGCGCTGGCGCAGAGTTGAGCTAGGGTTTCGCGGGCCAACTGCGCAAGGTCCACCGATTCGCGATTCAATTCCTTGTGGGTGACCCCGGAGAGAGTCAGGAGATCCTCGATGGTGCCCGCCATATTACGTACTGCTTCGCTGATGTGGGTCAAATGGCTCTGCCCGCGGGCGTCCAATTTCGCGCCAAATTCCTTGCCTAGAACGCGGCTGAAACCTTCGATAATGTGCAGCGGACCGCGCAGGTCATGGGCGACCGCGTAACTGAACGCCTCCAGTTCGCGGTTGGCTTGCTCGGTCGCCTTCATTTCCTCGCTCACGCGCTGAGCTTGCTTCTGTTCGGTAATGTCGAGCACGCTGCCGGCGCCGTACACAATTCGACCCTGCTCGTCTTTGACCGCGATGGTGGTAATCAAGGCTGGGAACGTACTGCCATCCTTGCGCAGACGAAGAGCCTCAAAGCGATTGCGTCCGACTTCAAAGGTGCGCTGGATCTGCCGCCAGGCGTATTCGCGATCCTGCGGTGCGTACAGATCGATAATGGGTACCCCTTCCAGCTCAGCCTCGCTGTAGCCGTGCATCTGGGCGTAGGCCGGATTGACCTTCTCGTTGACCGACCCGTGCGGTCCGGTGATCGCCATCCCCCACTGCGCATTGCGAAACAGATCTTCGAGTTGGCGCAACTTAACTTCTGCTTGCTTGCGCTCAGTGATATCGGTGGAGACCCCGCCTACTGCGTAGATAGTGCCGTCCTGATCGCGCAGCGGAAACTTCAGCGAGATGAAGGTACGCGGGCCCTCGGCGCTGGGAATGATTTCTTCCACCTCCAAAGGTTGCCCGCTGGACCACACCTTGCGATCGTTGTCTAACAGAGACTGTGCGACCTCGCCCGGGTAATTGTCAAAGAGCGTTCGCCCTAGGCGCCGCTGGCGTTCCTCCTGTGGCACCAAGCCGCGCTGGCCGTTGACGAACAACACCCGTCCCTGGCGGTCCTTGACGTAAATCACCGCGGTGCTGGCGTCCAGCAGCGCTAACATCAGCCGATTACTGCGCTCTAGCTCTTCGTTGTGAGCCCTGAGCCGGGCCACTTCGGCTTCCAGCTCGGCCTCGCGGCGACTGACCGTGGAGGCCTCGGTGCGCTTGGCGCCGGGCGTGCCGCGTAAAGCGTCCAGCGCTTCAGCCAAAAAGCGCGCCGCTGGCGGGTTGGAGACAGCGATTTGTCCGCGCGCCAGCTCTTTGAGCGCCTGGCTATGAATCGCGGCCAAATCGTCGGCGTTCAAACCCTGTTCCGACGCCAGCGCGCCAATCTGGCGAGCGCCCGCCAGGGCTTTAGAGCCGTGTTCGCTCAGGTAGCCCGCCAGCGCCTCGGCGTAGCTTTGCGCCAATGCTTTCAGGAGCTGCGCCATTCCTGACCGATACGACAATCGGGAGAGTTAAACGATCGCCTTTGTGTCATTCAGTCCTGTTCAAATCAATTCTTCAAGGGTTTTTAGCCAATTGGAGCCTTTAGGTCGAGTCAGCTGCGAGTACCCCGAACCATGGCCGCCCCTTCCACCATCGCTTTAATTTTGCCCAGCGCCACCGCCCGCGGCAGATATTTCATCCCGCAGTCTGGTGCGATCACCAGCCGCTCGGGGGCGACGTAGCGCAGCGCGGCTTCGATCCGCTTGGCCACGACAGCGGCGTGCTCCACGGTGGGGTCACGCAGGTCAATCACTCCTAGGATGATCGTTTTTGAGGGCAACTCGCGCAGCACCGTCAAGTCCAAATTCGATTGCGCTGCTTCGATCGAGACCTGCTTGACCGCCGTGGCCTCCAGTTCAGCCAGGAAGTTGTAATGGTTGGGCTTGCTGGGTGTGACGAAGGCATAGCCAAAGCAGATGTGCAGCGCGGTGGTCCCGCTGATTCCTTCAAGCGCGCGATTGACCACCTCGACCCCATACTGGCGGGCGTTTTGGTATCGCGCTTCCATCCAGGGCTCATCGAGCTGCACGACGTCGGCGCCAGCGGCAAAGAGCTCCTGTAGCTCGAGGTTAATGGCGGCGGCAAAATCTAGCGCCAACGTTCGCCGGTCGGGGTAATAGGCGTTTTCGGCTTGTTCCGACAGGGTGAAGGGACCGGGCAGAGTCACCTTGATCGGGTGGTCGGTGTGGGCGCGCAAGAAGCGCAAATCGCGGACCTCAACCGGTGCCAGGCGGCGGACGGGACCGCTAATCAAGGGGACCTCGATGGGTGGCCGACTGGCATCGCGCCCGATGACGTGACCGGGGCGGGAAGGATCGATACCGCTGAGCGCGTTGGCGAAACGATTGGAGTAGCTCTCCCGACGCAACTCGCCATCGGTCAGAATGTCCACGCCGGCGCGCTCCAATTCCAGGATAACGGCCAAGACAGCGTCGTCTTGGGCTTGCTCCAGCCAGGGCTCAGAAACACGCCACAACTGCGGCTTGCGGACCCGGGGCACGCCAGCGGCCAGTTGCTCGCGATCGATTAGCCAGTCGGGCTGCGGGTAGCTGCCAACCAGGCTCGTGGGTAAAAGCTGATGTGAGTTCAAGCTCGCTCCATTACAACGAAAAGATAGAACGCGTTTTGTGACCTAGCGAACGTAGAGAGTCAAGCCTTCGTAGATCAGCGCGGGTTTATCCTGGCCCACTACCGCGACTTCGGTTTCCTGCGTGATCATCGTGCCCTGCGGGCGCGGCTCGACCGCGATCAGACGGGAGCGGGCGTGAACTGAGGATCCCGCCGGTACCGGCGCGATGAAGCGCAGCCGATTGCCGCCGTAGTTGACCACGTTGCGATGGCCGACGATGCGCCAGGGTTGGCTGTTTCGCATCCCGGGCAGCAGGCTGAGGGTCAGGAAGCCATGTGCCACCGGCGTGCCGAACGGGCTCTCGCGCTTGGCGCGCTCGACTTCCACGTGAATCCATTGATGGTCGCCGGTGACGTCGGCGAATTGATTGATGCGCTCCTGGGTCACCTCGACCGCTTCGCTCCATGGCCCGAACTCTTGGCTAATTTTGGCCCGCAGCGCGTCGATGTCATCAAACTTGATGTTATCCATGGCATGACCTCCAGCCCACCTTCGTAGGCTGCGTAGCAGAAGTGGTTCGAGAATTAAGGCTCGCTCCAAACCCGGGCGGAAACTATTTCTGCGGCCAGGCTCGCTCACACAACGTAAGGACCGGGCAAGGCGCTTCGTGAATGATCCGATCGCACACGGGATTGGTAAGCAGGTGCAGCCACCCGGGGTTGGCATGGGTCGCCATCACGACCAGATCGATGCTCAGCTCGCGGCAAGCGTTGACCACCTCTTCGGCCGCGTCACCCACGCGCAGAACGATTTTATACTCGACCCCTTGCAAACGCTCATGGCCGATCTTTTCCAATTCGCGCTCAGCCACCCGTTCGTCATGCTGGGGGCGGGCCGGTGCCCCAACCACTAGCGGATCGGCTGGCGCCACCACGTGCATCATAAAGACCGTGCCCTGGTTGCGCTGCGCAATCTGGCCCGCGGTGGTCAGAGCGTTGAGGAAAGACTCGTGAAACTCGATCGGACAAAGGATATTGCGTGCCTCGAATACCATTAGAGTACCTCTTAATGAGCAATGCTCGCCATCGCCTGCGTTAGCGATTAAGCTGGCGGTTCATGCTCGATACCGTTAGTGGCAACCCCGATCGATAACCTATTTCCGGTAAGAATTACAAATCTGACAACTTTGGAATCTGATTGTTGCTGATTGCCAGGTTGAAAGTAATGGCACGCTCCTGGCTTTCGATCCAGGTCGGACGTTGGAGAAGGATGGGCAGGATGAAAAGGATAAGGCTATGTCGAAAGTAATTTTAGCACTGCTCGTGGCAAGCGCGTTGTTCGCCGTCGCCGGCGCGCAGGGATGTGCCTCCGGACAACAAACTCAGACCACGGTTACGCGTAGCACCTCGCTGCCCGCGGACAACGGTTACAACGTTGACCAGCCAGCGCCTGAAACTACCACGACCACCACGACCACCACCTCGCGGCCCGATAGTCTGCTGGGCGCAACCGCGCACGCGGTGGCAACCGCTATCGAGCTGCCCTTTCGCCTGGTGGGTGACGCCATCGGGCTGATTTTGTGAGCGCAACTTGCGCAGGTCCCGGCTCAAGGCGCAGGCTTAGGGAAATTACCGCCGGAGCTGATGACGGAAACTTCGTTGTCCACCACTGCGCTGGGTACGCTTGGGAATCGCTTGCCGCGGTCGTTCTATGCGCGACCGGTACTGGTGGTGGCCCGTCAATGCATCGGCCAAATTCTGGTCCGGCGCAGCGCCGAAGGCGAAACCGCAGGGCGAATCGTGGAGGCCGAAGCCTACCGCGGCCCGCGCGATCTGGCGGCCCATAGCGCGCGTGGCCGCACGCGGCGCACCGAGGCGATGTTCGGGCCGCCGGGTCACGCCTACCTCTTTTTGCTTTATGGCCGCAGCTGGGCAATAAACTTGGTGACCGGCCAAGAGAATCAGCCGCACGCAGTGCTAATTCGCGCGTTGGAGCCCGTCCGCGGGCTCGATTTGATGGCGCGGCGGCGGGGTCGGCCGGCTCACTCGCGCGAGCTCTGCAATGGTCCGGGCAAGCTGACCCAAGCCTTGGCTATCGACGGCCGCGATTACGGGCGCGACTTATGTGGCGATGAATTGTACCTGCAAGCTGGATGGCACGGCAAAATCGCCTGCTCGGCCCGCATCAATGTGGCCTATGCCGGCGCGTGGGCCGACAAGCCCTGGCGCTTTTACGAGGTTGGCAACCGCTGGGTTTCGGTCCCGCCGCGTACTTGAAGTCAATTTTTTCGGTCGGTACAGAGGGCAAGCGATAATGCAATCCTCCGATCAGGTAATCGCAGTAATCGGCAATGGTGAAATGGGCAGCGCGGTGGCGCAGGTGCTGGTGCGCGCGGGCGCGCGAGTGCTGACCTCGCTGCGCGGCCGCGGCGAGGCCAGCCGGGCACGCGCGCAGGCGGCGGGCGCGCACGCTATAGACGACGACTGGGAATTGGTCAGCCAGGCCGATGTGATGCTCTCGGTGGTACCGCCAGGGCAGGCCAGGGCGGTAGCCGAGCGCTTTGTGGGGCCGCTCAGGCGCAAAGGCGCACCGACCCTGTATGCCGATTGCAATGCGATTGCACCCGCCAGCGCCCGTGCGATCGGCGAGCTGGTGACGGGCAGCGGGGCGAGCTTTGTCGATGCCTCGATTATCGGGCCGCCGCGGTTCGATCGCGCGCATCGAGGCTATGCCCGGATTTTTGCCAGCGGCGATGGCGTCGGCCAACTTGCCGCGCTGGGCGCGCGCTACG